>Ga0116187_1002758_pt1 | contig 16845 bp, 9 predicted proteins | sample AD_JPNNA6_MetaG_FD_89755 | JGI IMG/M metagenome (GOLD analysis project Ga0116187, IMG submission 89755) | Active sludge microbial communities of municipal wastewater-treating anaerobic digesters from Japan - AD_JPNNA6_MetaG | ecosystem: Engineered > Bioreactor > Anaerobic > Digestate | place... | reverse complement strand
GCGCGGCCTGTCGGCAGAGGAGGGCTGATGGACCAGGAGAGCATGCATCGTTGCGGCAGCTGCCCGGCGTTCGCCAAGCTGCCGGGGGCAGGTGCGGCAGGTACATGCCGGGCCGCGCCGCCGGTGGCGCTCCAGGCCGAGCATTACTTCCGGGGCTCGAGCCGTGAGCTCCCCTTCGGCGCCTACCCGGTGGTCGGCGCCTTCCCGCTGGTGGCGGAGGACGACTACTGCATGTCCCATCCGGGGAACCGCCCCCGGCTGATGTGATCCGCTGAGGTCGCGCGGCATCGGGCTGCGGCCGGTCTGCCTGCGGGGGCTCGGCCGGCCACGGCCCGATGCCGCGCGACTCCGTCGTTCGCCGGACCGGACCGGCCGTGGTAAGGTCGGCCGACGGCGGCCGCAGCGCGCGCCGTCCAGTCAGCGCTCCCTCGCTTCCAGGAGAACCCCGCCATGAGCGGCATCTTCGGCTTCGCCGGTACGCCCGACCGGCAGCTTCTCGGGCGGATGGCCGCCGCCCTCGTGCATCGCGGCCCGGACGATGCCGGCTCTCTCGAGACGGCGACGGTCAGCCTCGGCTCCCGGCGGCTCGGCGTCATCGCCCGTGAGGACGGTCGCCAACCGGTCGCCAACGAGGACCGGACGGTCTGGCTCGTCCACGACGGAGTGATCTACAACCACCGCGAGCTGCGCGCGGAGCTGGAGTCGGCCGGGCACACCTTCCGCACGCGGTCCGACGCCGAGGTCGTCGTCCATGCGTACGAGCAGTGGGGCCCCTCCTGTGCCGCGCGCTTCAACGGCGTGTGGGCCTTCGCCGTCGCCGACCGGCGCGGCGCCGACGAGCAGGGGCGCGGCGGCAGGCTGGTCCTGAACCGCGACCATCTGGGCGCCAAGCCGCTCTACTACGCGCGCTCCCCACAGGCCGGGCGTCTGCTCTTCGCCAGCGAGATCAAGGCGCTGCTGCAGGACCCCGAGGTGGTGGCCGAGGCGGACGAGCAGATGCTGTTCGAGTATCTGTGGCACGGCTTCCACGACCACCGTGTGGAGACGTTCTTCAAAGGCGTGTACCGCGTCCCGGCGGCCACCTGGATCGAACTGCCGCTTGACGGCGCCCCGGCGTCCACGGGTCGCCCGGACGTGCATCGCCAAGGTGAGGGCGACCCCGACGGGCTCGCGACGCCGCTCACCGGCACGGCCTACTGGACGCCGATGCTCACACGCGACGGCGGCGACGACCCGGCCGAGTTCAGGCGCCGCTTCCGTGCCGGCATCGAGCGGCGTCTTCTCAGCGAGGCCCCCGTCGGCGCCTCTCTCTCGGGCGGGCTGGACTCGAGCAGCATCGTCGGCCTCATGGGCGAACTGCTCGAGGAGGATGCGCCCGAGGCGAGGTCGCTGCAGGGTCGGCTGAGGACCTTCAGCGCCGTGTTCGACGGCGACCCCATCGACGAGCGCGAGTACATCGAGGCGGCCGTCGCGAGCACCGGCGCCGACACCACCTACGTGAACCCCACGTCCCACGAGTTCATCGCGGAGCTGCGCGACTTCGTCTGGCACCAGGAAGAGCCCGTCGTCAGCACGGGGCCCTACGCGCAGTGGTGCGTGATGCGCTCCGCCGGCGAGCAGGTGAGGGTCCTGCTGGACGGGCAGGGCGGCGATGAACTGATCGCCGGGTACGTCCCCTACCAGCTCGTCTACCTGCGCCAGCTGCGCGAGGAGGGCAAGCACGACCTGCTGCGCAAGGAGGCGCTGGCCTCGCGCGACGTGCTCTGGCCGCTCGCCAGGCGCCGCCTCAAGCAGCGCCGTCAGCGCCTCTCCATCGGCTCGCTGCTCCGTCCCGAGTTCCTCGCCCGGACCACGGACCCGGGGTATGGGCGCTCCCGGTCGCACCTCAAGGAGCGTCTGCTGCAGGACCTCCTCTCCTACAGCCTGCCCTGTCTGTTGCGCTACGGGGACCGCAACGCCATGGCGTTCGCGGTCGACAGCCGGGCTCCGTACCTCGACCAGGAGCTGGTCGAGTACATCCTCAGCCTGCCGGAGGACGCGCTCGTGCGCCACGGATGGAGCCGGTGGATCCTGCGCGCCGCGCTCAGGGGCACGCTCCCCGAGAAGATCCGTCTGCGGCGCTGGAAGGTCGGGTTCACGACGCCCGAGATGCGCTGGATCAAGGCGCGCCGGGCGGCGTTCACGAGCCTCTACCAGTCGCCCTCGTTCCAGGCGCGGCCGTATTGGGACGGCGAGGCCGTGCTGGAGGCGTTCCGTGCCTGCTGCCGCGGCGAGGTCGAGGAGAGCATGTTCTTCTGGCGCGCGGCCAACGTGGAGCTGTGGCTGCGCGAGTTCGTCGACCGCGGCGCAGTGCAGCCCGACGCCGACGTGGAGGCGGCGCTCAGCCAGCCCCTCCCCGCCGGCCCGACGCACCGCGGCGGCATCGCCGCGCCCGGCGACGCCCGCGTGCCGGCGCTGCTGGCGGCCGCGGATCCGCAGGCCTCCGCCGCGGCCGAGCGCCTGCTCGACGGGTATGCGCCGAACGAGGAGAAACACCTGTTCGCGGTCGCCGGCGGCACAGTGTACGCGCGCCTGCCGCTGCGCACCGACCTCGTCGCCCGCGGCGACGACCTCGACGAGGTCATGCGGCGGCACGTCGCGGCGCACGTCGCGCCCGGCGACCTCGTCGTGATGGCCGAGAAGCCCATCGCCGCCAGCCAGGGGCGCAGCTACGCGCTCGACGAGATCCGTCCCACACGGCTGGCGAGACTGCTCAGCAGGGCGGTGACCAGGACGCCGCACGGTATCGGCCTCGGCATCCCCGAGACCATGCAGCTGGCGATCGACGAGGCCGGCGCGCCGCGCATCGTCGCCGCCGCGGTCGTCTCCGCCGCCGGCAAGGCGGTGGGCAAACGCGGCCTCTTCTACAAGGTCGCCGGCGCCGACGTGGAGGCGATCGACGGCCCCACCTGGAACACGCTGCCGCCGCACAACACGCACGCGAAGCTCGGCCCGGCCGATCCGGACGGCGTCGCGACACGTCTCGCCGACGTGCTGAGCGACGCGGCCGGAGGCCGCGTCGAGTTCGTCGTCATCGACGCCAACGACCTCACGGCCGCCGTGCTCGGCGCGTCGCCCGGCGCGGACCGGACGCTCGCCAAGCGCCTCATGCGCGACAACCCGCTCGGCCAGGGTCACGAGCAGACCCCCGTCTGCGTGCTGCGACGACTCGGGTCGCTGCCCGCGCGGGACTGAAGCGATGCGCGCGCGTCACAGGCCGACGGGGCCGACTTCGGTCGAGCAGGGCCGGCGCCCTGGGGCGGAAGGGGTATAACGACAGGCGAGGTCCAGGTCGGAGAGGAGGGAGCGGCCGGTGAGCATCGTCGAGGTCAGTGATCTGCGTAAGCAGTACGATCCCCCCAAGGGCGTGCTCGCAGTGGACGGGGTCAGCTTCGCCATCGCGGAGGGCGAGATCTTCAGCCTGCTCGGGCCGAACGGCGCCGGCAAGAGCACCACCATCTCCATGCTGAGCTGCCTGCTCAAGCCCACCGGCGGCGACGCCGTGATCGGCGGTCACTCCATCATCCGCGACCCACAGGCGGTCAAGGAGATCATCGGCGTCGTCCCCCAGGACGTGGCCCTGTACCCGGACATGAGCGCGCGCGAGAACCTCCTGTTCTGGGGGCGCATGTACGGGCTCTCCGGCGACGGGCTGAAGACGCGGGTCGACGAGGTGCTGGAGCTCATCGCCCTCGTCGACCGCCAGAAGGACCGCATCGAGAAGTACAGCGGCGGGATGAAGCGGCGCGTCAACATCGGCGTCGCGCTGCTGCACAAGCCGCGGGTGCTGTACCTGGACGAGCCCACGGTGGGGATCGACCCGCAGAGCCGGCGGTCGATCCTCGACGGCATCCTGGCGCTCCGTGACCAGGGCATGACGATCCTCTACACCACCCACTACATGGCCGAGGCACAGGAGCTCAGCGACCGTATCGGGATCGTCGACCACGGCAAGATGATCGCACTGGGGACCCATGAGGAGCTGGTCAGGATCGTGGGTGAACAGGCGAGGGTGGCGGCGAGGGTCGACCGCGACCTGGACGGTATGGTCGCGCGCTGGCGCGAGACGCCCGGCGTCGAGCAGGCGGATCTCGAGGGCGACGAGGCGATCCTCCTGACGGAGGACGCCGACGAGGTGCTGCCGCGGCTGTTCGAGGCGGCGGCCGCGGCCGGGTCGCGCATCACCGAGATCAACGTCAGCGAACCGAACCTCGAGATGGTCTTCCTGCACCTCACAGGTCGTGCGTTGAGGGAGTGATCGCGGCGGGCGGATCACCGCCGGGTGCGCCGCGGGGCCTCGGACAATGACCCGACGATGATGTGATGAAGAAGATAGCGGCCATCGCCTGGAAGGACGTACGGAGCACGGTGCGCAACGTGCCGGCGCTGGTGATGATGCTCATCGCCCCGCTGGCGCTCGCCGCCCTGCTGGGCTTCGCCTTCGGCGGCGGCGCGTCGTTCGAGATCGCCGCGACCAGGGTCGCGGTGGCCAACGGCGACACGGGCTCGCCGGGGTCTCCGACCGCCGCCGGCTGCATGGTGGCCGGCCTCCTCGAGAGCCCGGATCTCAGCGACGTCCTGCGGGTGAGGCGCGTCGCGGACGCCGCCGCCGCGCGGAAGGCGGTCGACGACGGCGACGTGGCCGTCGCCGTCGTCATCCCCGCCGACTTCAGCCGGGTCGTCTTCGGGGACGACCCGGACGCGACGTCCGAGGTGGAGCTCTACGAGAACCCGACCAGTGAGATCGGCGGCTCCATCGTGGAGGGCGTCGTCGGCCAGGTGCTCGCCGACCTCAACGGCGCCCGGGCGGCCGCCGCCGGCGCCGTCGCCCTCCGGTCGGACCGCGCCGGTGACCCGCCCGCAGCCCGGGTGGCCGCCGCCGCCGCGGAGACGTTCAGCCGCGGCGGCGGCACGGCGTCCGCCCTGCGGATCACGCAACGCGCCCCGAGAGTGGGCAAGACGGAGAACGAGGTGAGCGTCACCGGCGCGGTGCTCGCCGGCATGATGGTCTTCTTCATGTTCTTCGGCGCCGCCAACGTGGCGCGGACCATCCTCACCGAGGACCGCGACGGTACCCTGCCGCGGCTGTTCACGACGCCCACACGCCACGGCACGATCATCGCCGGCAAGTTCGTCTCCGTGTTCCTGACGGTGCTGCTGCAGGCGGTGGTGCTGCTCATCGCCGGCCGCCTCATCTTCGGCATCCACTGGGGCCGCATCGACGCGGTCGCCCTGCTCACACTGGCGGCCGCCGGGGTGGCCGGCGGACTCGCGCTCCTCATCATCTCCTTCACCCGGAACGCCGCCCAGGCGGGGGCCGTCGGCTCCGGCATCTACCTCGTCCTCGCGCTGCTGGGCGGCAACTTCACCGGCTCCGCGCAGACGAGCGGCGTGTTCGCCGTGGTACAGAGGCTCACCCCGAACGGCTGGCTCATCCGCGGCTGGGATGCGACGTTGAGGGGCGGCGGGGCGGGCGACATCCGCTGGCAGCTGCTGGTCACGCTCGGGTTCGCCGCGGCCTTCTTCGTCCTCGCCGTGCTCAGGATGCGGAGGCGGTTCGCGTGAAGCTCGCCGCCCTGCTCGCCGGCAAGGATCTGCGGGAGACGGCCCGTGACAGGCTCTCGCTCATCTTCACCGTCCTGATGCCGCTCGCGTTCACCGCCTTCTTCGGACTGTTGTTCGGTGGCGGCGACGTGGGCAGGCTGCCGCTCGCGGTGTGGGATGCCGACGGCCGTGCGGCGGCGACCAGGCTGGTGGCGGAGCTGAGGGAGTCGCCGATCGTGCACGTGGACGTCAAGGAGGGCGACGCGTTCGAGCAGTGGATGGCGGACGAACGGGCCGCCGCCGGGCTCGTCATCCCCAGGGGCTACAGCGACGCTGTGGCCTCCGGGGAGAGGGCGGATCTCACGATCGTCGCCACCCAGGGCGTGAGCGGGGCGTCGACCCTGGCCAGCGAGGTGCGTTCGCTGGCCGCCCGACAGGCGACAGTGGAGGTCGCCGCCAAGGCCGCGGCGGAGGCGGTCTGGTCCACGCGGAGCATGCCGGCCGGCGCGCAGGAGGGCGTGATCGCGGACGCGGCGGCCGCGGCGCGGCCGGTGATCGAGCGGGCCCTGGCGCGCCCCGCCGTCTCCACGCGGGTCGTCGCGGCCGGCGCCGCCGCCGGTCAGACGCCGAGCGGGTTCGTGCTCAGCTCCCCGGGCATGATGGTCAACTTCATCCTCTTCAGCCTGATGACCGCCGGGATCGCCCTCATCGTCGAGCGGCAGAACGGGACCCTGCAGCGGCTCATGACCACCCGCCTGCGACGCTCGCAGCTCATCGGCGGCAAGGTGGCCGGCATGTTCCTGCTCACCTTCGCGCAGCAGGCGCTGCTCATCGGTGTCGCGCAGCTCTTCTTCGGGGTCGACTACCTGCGTGGACCGGCGGCGCTGCTCGTGATGATGGTCTCGCTCTCACTCGTGGCGAGCACGCTGGGCCTCCTGCTCGCGGCGCTGCTCAAGAGCGAGCAGGCGCTGGTCGCGACGACGGTGCTCGTGTCCATGGCCGTCGCCGCGCTCTCCGGCGCGTGGTTCCCGCTCGAGATCACCGGCGAGGCGTTCCGGTCTGTCGGCCACGTGCTTCCCACGGCCTGGATCCTCGACGGCCTCCGCGGGATCGTGGTGCGGGGGTTCGGCGTCGCCGACGTCCTGCCCGCCTTCTGGGTCTCGCTCGCGTGGGCGGCGGGCTTCTTCGTCCTCGCCGTGTGGCGCTTCCGCCTCTCCGAGTAGGCTCCGCGTTCTCAGGCCGGTTCAAGAGTCCGCCGGGGCCTGCCGATGGCTCTGACGATCGTCGTCTGCGGCGTCACCGGTACGAGAGGCGGATCCGCCCGGGCCTGCGGTCTCCGAAGGAGCGCACGCGGTGGCGGGATCTCTTCACGGAGGAAAGGGGTATCCGAATGATCGTGCGAGTCCACCTGAGGCAGGTCGTCGTCGTCCTCGGCGTCGCAGTGCTCAGCCTCTTCATGTTGGCGGCGCTGCAGGCTGCGTGGGCGGACCCGGGTGATGAGCCTGGAGTGAAGATCGCCGGCGTCGAGCCGGAGTCCGGCGTGACCTACGTCTCCGATCAGCCGGGCGCCCTCAATGGCATCCTCAGGGAGGGTTCGCTGCTGTGGGACGCCGAAACCGGCGTTCTGACGCTGACGGGAGCGGAGATCTCTTCCACGGAGGACAACCCGACCGTGATCGAGGCGCAGGGGGATCTCACCGTGCGCCTCTCCGGAGATGTGGTCCTGAACGTCGCCGCGTCGGCAGGCGGCGAGGGAATGCCGCCGGCCGACGGCATCCGCGTCGACAGCGGCGATCTGCACCTGGAGAACGTCAATCCGGCTGACCTCGCGAAGCTGACCGTCAACAACGGTAACGGCGGCGGCTGCTCGATCGTGGTCGTCGGCAGATACGACGGCGAGTGGCCCGAGGATCCCGAGGAACCCGAGCCTGACCTCCTCGGCGGGACGGTGTACTTCGGCGCCCCCGCCCACGAAGTACAGGACAACAACCTGGAGTTCGACCTCCACGGGGAGCTGCGGGCCGAGATCCTCGACGGCGAGGATCTCGGGGCCGGTGACATCCATGTGCGCGGCGGCTCCAAGGTTGTCTACTACAACGGCTTCTTCGGGACCCTCGTGACCTGCGACGGCGAGTTCCTCAACGGCGGCGACGAGCCCGGGCCGGGCGACCAGTCCGTGAGGATCGCCGGCGTCGAGCTCGAGCTCGGCGAGACCTACGACTCCAGCGAACTGCAGGAGGAAGACGACCTCCACGGCATCCTCACGGCCGGTTCGCTGGAGCTGACCAGGGACGAAGAGGATGGCCTGGTCCTGTCGTTGACCGGCGCCCAGATCGAGTCAACGCCGGATCACCCGACCGTGATCGAAGCGCACGGGGATCTCACCGTGCGTTTCACCGACGACGTGACCCTGAACGTCGCCGGGTCGGCGGGCGGCGAGGGAGTGCCGCCGGCCGACGGCATCCATGTCGACGGCGGCGACCTGAGGCTGGAGAGACTGGATGGCGAAGGCGGGGGCGGCCCCGATCCCCTTTGGACGATGACCGTCAACAACGAGAACGAGGGCGGCCGCTCGATAGCGGTCGCGGGCGGACCCGTGGTCGACGATCCCGAGAATCCCCCTGAGGAGCCGGACATCCGCGGCGGAAACGTGCACTTCGGCGCCCCCGAAGCAGAGGACAACAACCTGGAGTTCCATCTCCACGGGGAGCTGTATACCGAGGTCTACGCCGGAGAAGAGCAGTGGGACGAAGGCGAGATCCACGTGTACGCCGGCTGCACCGTCCATTGTTACAACGGTCACTACGGGACCGTCACGGAGGAGGAGAATGGGCAGCTCATCGACCACGGCGGGCCGGGGCCAGAGGAGACGAGGGTCTTCGCCGGTGGCGTCGAGCTCGAGCGCGAGAAGACCTACGACTCCAGCGAACTGCAGGAGGAAGACGACCTCTACGGCATCCTCACGGCCGGTTCGCTGGAGCTGACCGAGGACGATGAGGGCGGAGTCGTCCTCAACCTGAATGAAGCCAGAGTCCGCTCCGGTGTCGGCGCGGACGGATGCGACGACATGAACAGCGCGCTCTACGCCACGGGCGACGTCACCGTCACCCTCTCCGGCAAGGTGGAGCTGGATGTGGACGAGGGCGGCGGCGCGGAGACGCGTGACTACGGGCTCCGGGTCAACGGCGAGCTGAAGTTGATCAACGCGAGCCTCAGAGCCGACCCCGCCCCGGACCCCGTTCCGAGGACCGTCCTGAAGGTGAACGACATCGCCACCGAGCGTCCGGATCCCTGGGCCGGTGGGCACGAGGGGGGCGAAGGAGACGACTGGGACGATCTGACCGGCATAGAGGCCGAGGGCGACATCCACTTCGGTGAGCCCAGTGACGGTCCGAACCTCACTGACAACAAGCTGAGGGTCGCCCTTCACGGTCGTCTGGTCGCGTGGTTGCCGGGTGGGCCGCCGGAGCCGGGCGGCGAGCCGGAACCCGGCGGCGAGGGTGGACCGGGCACGCTCTACGTGTACCACGGCTCGCGGGTGAGCTGCCTCGACGAGGGGTACGACGGCAACGTCGAACGCTTCGGCAACGGGCGGATCGTCCTCTACGGCATCAGGAGCGGCGAGGTGCCGTTTGAGGCGCCGCAGTTCACGCTCGCCGGAGAGGCTCTCGATGGCCTTGAGGATCTGCTCGACGGCAGCACCGAGTCCCTCGATATCAAGACGACGGGAGGCGGAGTCGTCGCCACACTCGCGGCCATCCCTCAAGGGCCCGAGCCGCCCGAACCGCCGGTGGGCGGGAACGGCGAGGGGGACGAGGGCGACGATCCTCCGCCTCCTGGGGAGTACCCCGGCCTGGTCATGACCTTCGAGGAGGACGCAGAGCTGGATCAGGCCATCGAGTTCGCCGGCATCGACCTGAGGATCGAGACGAACGGCGACAACGCGATCACGGTGGGCAGGGAGGGCTTCTCGATCAAGGCCTCCGACAACGCCGGTCTGCAGATCGCCGAGATGCATCGCGACGAACCGCAACCGGGCCCCAAGGGGGACCGCCTGGCTCTGAGCCAAGGCCTCAGGTTCGGCCGCTACCTCGAGTTGGGTGACGACACCGGTCTGCTCTTGACCATCGGCTCCAAAGACGCGCCCTCCCCGAAGGGCATCGAGGGCGCCGGCGGCATGAGGGCCAACAACGTCAACGACGGCGAAGACGACCTGAGCAGAAGGCCCTACGACGTCGTCATCTACTCCGAAGATGCCGCCTTCAAGGGCATGGAGCGGCTGATGCTCCCGTGGACGAGGGTCTACGCCGAGTCCACCGAGGAGCAGGCGCTGGAGGACGTGGCGCGCGTGATCGTGCTCGAGGGCGGCAAGCTCGAGACGGTCGCCGCGGAGCGCTTCTCCGACGACGGCTACGACGCGGACCTGGACGGCGAGTTCATCGATCCGCTGTTCGAGGCCTGGTACTACACCTCGTCCGACGATCCGGACGTGATCAACATCCCCGAGATCCAGACCTGGTATGACTGGGCCAAGCATGGCGCGGCGCGGTTCGACCAGACGAACTCGGTCGACTGCGAGTACACGTTGACCAACCCGGAGGAACCGAACGGTGAGGGCAAGTACGAGCTGACCTTCGCGTCCACGTCCCCGCGCATGATGCCCTTGCACGTCTCCGAGAAGGACGTCCGCAACGGGCGTGTGGAGATCATCGGCGGCAAGGTCTTCCGCGGCCCCGATTTCTTCATGGAGGATCCGGATACCCACGAGCTGGTGCTCTGGCATCAGTACCGCATCCTGGGCGGCAACGAGGCCACCGTCGAGGTCATGCCGGACTTCGGATACCAGTACGACGGCGATGGTCTTGGGCAGGACGTGGTCGTGACGACGACGGTCGCCGGCGACGGCTCGAAGAAGGCCGCCTACACCGTCATGATGCCGAACGCGTTCCGGGGCTCGGAGTACCCCGACCTGGTCACCGACATGGAGGCGACCGACAACGAGGTCGATGTAGACAGCGAAGAGGTCGAGGGCGCCGGCATCGACATGGGCGAGGCGCCGTCCACCGAGGGCGGCGACCTGCACGGCGTCGTCAGGCTGGAGGTCGAGGACGGCGAGCTACCGGAGGGCGACGACCCGGTAGCGGGTCCGGACAAGACGACCGCCGCGGTGCTCGACATCACCCTGACCGAGCGTATCTACAAGAACGGCGATCCGAGCGACGCCTGGGAAGAGAGCCTCACCGAGCTGGATGAACCGGCTACCGTGAGCCTCGAACTGCCGGAGGAGCACCGAGATAAGACCGGCTACCAGGTCATACGTCATCACGACGGCGAGGAGCCGGAAGTCCTCGATGATGTGACCTACGAGGACGGCACGCTCAGCTTCGAGACCGACAAGTTCTCGATCTTCGAAGTGGGCTACGACACCACCTACACCATCACGCCGAGCGTGGTCGGCGGCGAGGAGGGCCACGGCACGATCACGCCCAGCGTCGCCACGACCGTCAACCACGGCGCCGACCAGGCCTTCACCTTCGAGCCCGACACGGGCTACCACGTCAAGGAGGTCAAGGTCGACGGCGTGGCCGTGACCCCGACCCCGACCGCGAGCTACGCCTTCGAGGCGGTCACCGCGGACCACACGATCAGCGTCGAGTTCGCGGAGGACGTGCCGCCGCCGGTGACCACCGTCCACGGCGTCCCGGCGGGCTGGACGAACAAGCCCGTGAAGGTGACCTTCTCAGTCATCCCCCCGACCGGCATCGAGAAGACCGAGTACATCCTGGATGGCGGGCGCTGGACCGACGTGCCGGCCGGTGGCCTGCACATCAGCGATAACGGCAACCATGAGCTGCAGTACCGCTCGGTCGACCTCGCCGGTAACGTTGAGGAGGCCAAGACCGTCCGCGTGCGGATCGACAAGGTGAAGCCCAGCACGGCCGCTCCCAAGGCGGCCAAGGCAAAGCGCGGCGGCAAGGCCACGCTGCGTTACCGGGTGACCGACGCCAACCCCAACTCGGGCAAGGTGACAGTGGTGATCGAGGTCCGCTACCGCAACGCCAAGGGCAAGCTGGTCAAGACCCTCAAGCTCGGCCGCCGGCCGGTCAAGACCGCCCTGCAGAGCACCGGCTTCAAGGTGCCCGGGAGCTGGCAGCGCGGCACCTACCGCTTCTACGTGTACGCGACCGACGCGGCCGGCAACAGGCAGGCCAAGGTGGCGAGCAACAAGCTGACTGTGCGCTGAGTGGCCGGGCGCGGGGCCGGCACGTCGCCCGCGCTGCGCCGCGACACGGCGGATCGGGGCGGGGGAGCCGTATGGGTTCCCCCGCCCCGGTGCTCATGCGGCCGGTGCGTGCTCCCTCTGATTCACGGACGAGGCCCGGCGCCGCATCCGGCGTCCCGGCAGCGGCGCGTCCCGCTCAGGCGTCGGGGCGGCCTGGGTTCAGTCCTTCGACGGCTTGATGGTCGCGTCTTTAGGGAGCGCCAGACCGGCCGCCACCTCGATCGCCTTGATGATGCCGCTGGGCACCGGGCAGGAGGTGTGGACGAGATGCTCGGCGGCGAGCTTCAGGGTCACCGGGCCGTCGCCACGGTACGTGATCTCGCGGTACGGGTCGACCTCGCGGAGCACCTCGGCGAGCTTCGCCACGTGAGGGCAGTCGGTCTCGAACTCGACGCGGACGGTGCGCGCGCCGTCGCTCGTCGTCCTGACGGTGGTGCAGAACCCGCAGATGCCGCTGTCGATCACGGCTGAAGCCATCGGTCCTCCCCTGACGGTGGTCGGTCACGTCGGCGGCCGAGCCGCCTCGTCGCATGATACCCCGGCGGGGTATATCGTGCGTCGCCCGTCACAGCGGCCGGTCGGAAGCCGGACCGCTCACGGCCAGGGCAGCACCGAGACGGCGTGTTCCGCAAGACGCAACAGCGGCTGCGGGTACACGCCCGTGGCGAGCAGGAACGCCGTCAGCGCGACGAGGGTGAAGACGGCCGGCGCGCCCGTCGCGGCACGTGCGCCGGGCGCTGCCCGGCCCGCTCCAGCGCTCTCCGGCGCGCGCACGTACATCGCTACGATCACGCGGGTGTAGTAGTAGAGGCCGACGGCGCTGGTCACGACGAGCAGGACGACCAGCGTCCACAGCGCCGCGCCGGATCCCGCCGTGACGATCAGGAACTTGCCGATGAAGCCGATCGTCAGCGGCAGGCCGGCCAGCGAGAGCAGCGCGACGGTGAAGACGGCGGCGGTCACCGGCCGCCGTGCACCGAGCCCGCGGTAGTCGAGCAGGTGGTCGGCGTCGCGCTCGGCGGTCGAGAGCACTGTGACCACGCCGAAGGCGGTCACGGTGGTCGTGAGGTAGGCGACCAGGTAGAAGGCCACGGCGGCGCCGGCGCGTTCGCCGGCGGCGAGGAACGCGACCACCAGGTAGCCGAGGTGGGCGATGGAGGAGTACGCCAGCATCCGCTTGACGTTGTCCTGGCGCAGCGCGAGGAGGTTGCCCGCCAACATGGAGGCGGCGGCGACGGCGGCGAGCGCGAGGAACACGGCGGAGCCCTGGTCCGCGCTCACCGGCAGGAGGAAGCGCAGCAGCAGGGCGAAGACGGCCCCTTTGGAGACGGTGGCGACGTAGGCGGTCACCGGCGCCGGGGCCCCCTCGTACACGTCGGGCGTCCACATGTGGAACGGGACGAGGGCGAGCTTGAACCCCACGCCGACGAGGAGCATGACGAGGCCGATGATCGTGACCACGGCGCCCGGGTGAAGGCCGGCGACCACGTCGCGCACGCCGGCCGCGGTCATCGTCCCGGTCTCGGCGTAGACGAGGGCCATCCCAAAGATGAGGAAGGCGGAGGTCGCGCCGGCGAGCACGAGGTACTTGACCGCCGCCTCGACGGCGGCGGCGCGGCGGGCCGTGTAGGCGATGAGCGCGTAGAGAGAGACGCTGAGGATCTCGAGGCCGAGGAAGAACGCGGCGAAGTGCGTGCTCGCGACCAGGGTGACGCCGCCGAGCGTGGCCGTGAGCAGCAGCACGTAGTACTCCTCGGGCTGCACGGGGAGCTGCGCCAGGTACTGGTACGAGAGGATCGCGACCAGCGCCGTCGTGGCCGTGAGGAGGCCGATGAAGAACAGTGTGTAGGCGTCCATGCTGACGAGCAGGGTGACGGCGCGCGCGTCGCGGGAGGCGGCGACGAAGAGCGTGCCGAACGTCGCCGCCAGGCCGCCGAGCGTGAGCCCGAGCGCCAGCGCGTGCGAGCGCCGGAAGGCGGCCGCCAGCATGACGGCGACCGCCGTCAGCGTGAGGGCGATCAGCGGGGAGACGGTGAGCAGGTCGGCGGCGGTCACGGGGCGCCTCCGTCACCGGTCGCCGGCGCGGACCCGGTGTCGGCCGCGCCGTCCGTGACCGCCGGGCCGCCGGAGGCGCCGTCCGTCGACGTCGAGGCGTCGGCGGCCGGCGCGACCAGGGCGGTGCCGGCGGTCATCCGCTGCAGGCCGTCCACCGTCTGCCGTGCGGTGACGATCAGCGGCTGGGGCCAGAAACCGAGCAGCACGAGCGCGACGATCATGCTCGCGAACATGCCGACCTCGATCCGGGTGAGGTCGGGGAAGCTCAGCCTGTGCGTCTCTTCGCCCTGGAAGGCGCGCTGCATCATCCACAGCGCGTACACGGTGGCGAACACCAGTCCGACGGCGCCGAGCACGGCCGCCCAGCGGCTCACCTGCCAGACGCCGACGAGGATGAGGAACTCGGCGACGAAGTTGCCGAGACCCGGCAGGCCGAGCGCGGCCATGGCGAAGAACATGGCCGTGCCGCCCATGCGCGGCGCCACCCGCCAGAGGCCCCCCATCCTGGCCATGTCGCGCGTGTGGATGCGGTCCTGCAGGCCGCCGACCAGGATGAAGAGCGCGCCGGTGGAGAGGGCGTGGCACACGAGCTGCAGGACCACGCCCTGCAGCGCCAGCTCGTTCCAGGCGAAGACGCCGATCAGGACGAAGCCCATGTGGCTGACGCTCGTGTAGGCGACCAGCCGCTTCATGTCGCTCTGCGCGTAGGCCAGGACCGCCCCGTAGATGATCCCGATGACCCCGAGCGCGAGCGCCCAGGTACGGAACGCGGCCACCGCGTCGGGGAACAGCGGCGCCATGAAGCGCAGCATCCCGTAGGCCCCGATCTTGATGAGCACGCCGGCCAGCAGGACGGATCCGGCGGTCGGGGCGTCGGTGTGGGCGTCCGGCAGCCAGGTGTGCAGCGGCCACGCCGGCAGCTTGACGGCGAAGGCGGCGAAGAAGCCCAGCATGAGCACGAAGGCGGTGCCCGCCGGCAGCGGGGTCCCGAGGAGCTGCGTGAAGTCGAAGGTGTAGACACCGGTCGCGCGGCCGTGGATCAGCACCAGGGCGACGATCGCCACGAGCATGAGCAGGCCGCTCACCTGCGTGAAGATGAAGAACTTGACCGCCGAGTACACGCGCCGCTCGTGACCCCACACGGCGATGAGGAAGTACATCGGGATCAGCATCATCTCGAAGAAGAAGTAGAAGAGGAAGAGGTCGAGCGCGAGGAAGACGCCGGCCAGCCCGGCGACGGTCCACAGGAGCATGAAGTGGAAGGCGCCGACGCGAGTGGTGATGCCGCGCCAGGAGCAGAGCACCGAGAGCAGGCCGAGGCCGAAGGTCAGCAGCAGCATGATCAGCGTGAGCCCGTCGGCGGCGACGAAGAAGCTGATGCCGAGCGAGTCGATCCAGGGCGCTCTCAGATCGACGACCCAGGACCCGGCGGCCAGGCCGGCCGCGCCGGGACCCGCGGCCGTGAACGCCGCGGACAACCGGTCCGCGGCGGCGATCCACTGCGCCGCCACCAGGGCCAGGGGCGCCGCCGTGCCGGCGAGCGCGACCCAGCGGGCCGCGGCCGGGCTGCGCCGCCCGGCGAGCCAGGCCAGCGGGGCCGCCACGGTGGGGATCAGGACGTACCAGAGGAGGATCACGGCGTCACCTCAGCACCACCACGGCGAGGACCAGGACGACGCCGAGCCCGGTGACGGCCAGGTAGCCGCGCAGGCGGCCGTTCTGGCCGGCGCTCAGGCCGCGCCAACCGGCCAGGTTGAGCCACGCGATGCCGCCGACGACGTGGTCGACGAGGTCGTGGCGGGCCCAGTGCGCGAACCGCTTGACCGGCCGCACGAAGACCCGCTCGTAGAACCAGTCGAAGCCCCATCCGCCGAGCCAGAGGGCGACCAGCGGCTGTACGGAGGGCGCGGCGGCGAACGCCTGCGTCCGCTCGCGGCGCGGCATCCAGAGGACGTACGAGAGGCCGACGCCGGCCGCGACCACGAGGATCGTGATCAGCGCCGCGCCGACGCTCTCGGCGAAGTGGGCCGCGGCGCCCTCCATCGGCGCCGGAGGAAGGGCGGTGTCGAGAAGCTTCCGGAGCGGCTCGAACCCGCCCAGCCAGGCCGGCATCCAGACGAAGCCGCCGGTCACGGAGAGCGCCGCCAGCGCGTAGAGCGGCACGAGCTGGCGCCAGCGCGGCCGGCGGCTGACCTCGGTCCTGCGTGCGCCGAAGAACACGAGCCAGACCAGACGGAACGAGTAGAGCCCCGTGACGAAGGCACCGATCAGCGAGGCGACGTAGAACCAGGCGCCGCCGTCCACCGAGCCGAGACTCGTGGCGATGATCAGGTCCTTGCTGTAGAAGCCGTCGGTGACGAGCGGCAGGGCGGCGAGGGCGGCAGCGCCGACCGTGAAGGTCGCGAACACCGCCGGCAGCTCGCGGCGCAGCCCGCCCATCCTGAAGATGTCGTGCTCGTCGGCGAGCGCGACGATGACCACCCCGGCGGCGAGGAAGAGCAGGGCCTTGAAGAAGGCGTGCGTCATGAAGTGGAACACGGCCGCCTCCCAGCCGGAGACGCCGAGCGCCAGGAACATGTAGCCGATCTGGCTGATGGTGGAGTAGGCGAGGGCGCGCTTGAGGTCGCGCTGCACGAGCGCGCTGAAGCCGGCCAGCAGCAGCGTCACGGTGCCGACGATCGCGACCGCGAGGCGGGCGTCGGGGGCCAGCGTGTAGAGCACGTTGGTGCGGGCGATGAGGTAGACGCCGGCGGTGACCATGGTCGCGGCGTGGATGAGGGCGCTGACCGGCGAGGGGCCGGCCATGGCGTCCGGGAGCCACGTCTGCAGCGGCGCCTGCGCCGACTTGCCGACCGCGCCGCCGAGCAGCAGCAGGCCGGCGGCCACCAGCACCGGGTCGCCCCGGCTCGCCGTGGCGCCGATCG
>Ga0116187_1002755_pt1 | contig 16862 bp, 15 predicted proteins | sample AD_JPNNA6_MetaG_FD_89755 | JGI IMG/M metagenome (GOLD analysis project Ga0116187, IMG submission 89755) | Active sludge microbial communities of municipal wastewater-treating anaerobic digesters from Japan - AD_JPNNA6_MetaG | ecosystem: Engineered > Bioreactor > Anaerobic > Digestate | place... | reverse complement strand
AGGCGGGGCTTGCCGAGCCGGCCTGTCACCAGGACCGCTGGTGGGCTCTTACCCCACCGTTTCACCCTTGCCCGCACCTCCGAAGAGGCCGCTGGCGGTCTGCTCTCTGTTGCGCTTTCCCGCGGCTTTCGCCGGCTGGACGTTATCCAGCGCCCTGCTCTGCGGTGTCCGGACTTTCCTCGACGGGCGCCTCGCGGGCTCACGAAGGGCCTCGCGACGCGGCCCCGCCGCGGCCACCTGGCTTGCACCGGAAGTGTACCACCGAGGCTCCCGGGCCGAACCTGCCGCGTGCAGGCGACACACTCAGCTCAGCAAGAGGACGAGAGCGACGACGAAGGCGCACGTGGCCCATGAGGCGGCCGCGGTCAGCCCCGCAGCGCGGGGCTCAGCTCGGCCGCCGCGTCCGCGTCGAGCAGCCACAGCATCTGACCCTTGGCCGGCGCGACAGCTTGCGCCGGCACGGCCTTCGGGGCGCGCAGCCCCTCCATGACTTCGGCGACGATGCCTGCCTTCTCGGCGCCGCTCACGAGGAAGACGACGCGGCGCGCGGCGTTGATGACCGGCACGGTCAGCGTGAGGCGCGCCGCGCCGTCGGGCGCGACGGTCGCGACGCAGAAGCGGTCCTCTTCGTCGAGCGCCGGGCTGTGCGGGAAGAGCGAGGCCGTATGACCGTCACGCCCGAGGCCGAGCAGGACGAGGTCGAAGACGGGCACCGGGCTCGCCGGCCGCTCGAGCTTCGCCAAGGCGCGCAACGTCTCTTCGTAGGCGAGCGCCGCCGCCTCCGGGTCGCGCTCGCCTTCCATGCGATGGACGTTCTCCGGCGCGATGGGGACGTGCCTGATGAACGCGTCGTAGGCGGCGCCATAGTTGCTCGCCGGGTCGTCCGGCGGCACGCAGCGCTCGTCCCCCCAGTACAGGAGGACGCGCCGCCAGGGGATCTTCTGGGCGAACTGCTGGCGGGCCAGAAGGCGGTAGAGGGCGCGCGGCGTGCCGCCGCCGCTGAGCGCGGCGGCGAACCTGCCGCGCGCCGCCGCCGCCGCCCGCGCCGCGAGCGCGAACACGTCGGCGGCCCGCAGGGCGAGCGCCTCGGCGTCGGGCAGGACCTCGATACTCACGGTTCCCTCCCTTCCCTCTCTTGCACCGCGCGCCTCCGCGTGCCACCAGCTCCGCGCTGCGCCGTGGCGGTCATGGCCGACGCCAGGTACGCCCGTCCCGGGCGACCAGGGCGTCGGCCGCCTCCGGACCCCAACTGCCCGCCTCGTAGATCGGCAGGCCGCGCACCGGCGGCTTCTTCCACGCCTCGAGGACGGGGTCCATGAGGCGCCACGCCTGCCCGACCTGGTCGCCGCGGTTGAACAGGGTCATGTCCCCTTCCATCGCATCGAGGAGGACGGTCTCGTAGGCGCTGAAGGGGAGCTCCCTGAGGGTCGTGCCGTACGCGTAGTCCATCGCCACCTGTTGCAGACTGAGGCCCTGACCGGGGACCTTGGACTCGATCAGGAGCGAGAAGCCCTCGTCGGGCTGAACGCGCAGCACGAGCACGTTGGCGGCCGGCCCGGCGGCCTGACGGAAGAGCGTCACCGGCGGACGCCGGAACTGGATGGCGATCTCGGTCACCTTCTTCGCCATGCGCTTGCCGGTGCGCAGGTAGAACGGCACGCCCTGCCAGCGCCAGTTGTCGACGAGGAGCTTGACGGCGGCGAAGGTCTCGGTCGTCGAGTGCGGCGCGACCCGTTCCTCGGCCCGGTAGGCGACAGCCTCCTCACCGTCGACCACGCCCTGCACGTACTGGCCGCGGACGGCGAAGCGGTCGACGCGGTCGGAAGGGATCGGGCGCACGGCACGCAGCACCTTGAGCTTCTCGTCGTGCACGGCGTCGGCGTCGAAGGCCACCGGCGACTCCATGGCGACGAGGGTGAAGAGCTGCACGAGGTGCGGTTCGACCATGTCGCGCAACGCCCCCGCTTCCTCGTAATAGGCACCGCGGTGTTCCACGCCGATGGTCTCGGCGGCGGTGATCTGCACGTGGTCGACGTAGCGCCGGTTCCAGACGGGCTCGAAGATGCCGTTGGCGAAGCGCAGGACGAGGAGGTTCTGGACGGTCTCCTTGGCGAGGTAGTGGTCGATACGGCAGACCTGGCGCTCGTCGAAGACGGCGGCGATGGTCGAGTTGAGCGCCCGGGCACTGACGAGGTCGTGGCCGAACGGCTTCTCGACGACGACGCGCGTCCAGCCGGGGACGGGCTCGCCGCGCGCGTGCGCGGCATCGACCGCGCCGCGCCGGGCGAGCCCCGCCCTGCCGAGCTGCTCGACGATGACGGGGAACTGGCTGGGCGGCGTCGCCAGGTAGAAGAGGCGGTTGCCGCCCGTACCGCGCTCGCGGTCGAGTCGGGCGAGGCTCGCCGCCAGACGGCCGTACCCTTCGCCGTCGGCGAACTCGCCGCGGACGTACACCGGGGCCCGGAGGATGCGCTCGCAGGCCTCGCCGTCGATCTCCTCCTCACCGTAGTGGTCGTCGATCGCCTTCAGCATCAGCTCGCGGAAGGCAGCGTCGTCCAGCGGCTGCCGTCCGTAGCCGACGATCGTGAACTCGTCGGGCAGGACGCCGTGGCAACCGAGGTCGTAGAGCGCCGGGATCAGCTTGCGATGCGCGAGGTCGCCGGTGACGCCGAAGATCGTCAAGGTACACGGAGCGGGGCTGCGCGGCCCGCCGAAGGGCGACGGCTTCGCCGTCGCCGGGGCGGGCCGCTCCCAGCGCTCCGCCGCCTCGTCCTGGCCGAAGCCTTCAGTCTCCTCGTAGCCGATGTCGCTCATCGTCCGCTGCCGGCGGAACCGGGGCGCGGCCGTCCGCGCGCCCGAAGGCGCGGCCGGCGCGGCCGTCGCCGCGCCACCGTCACGCCGGCGGCTCCTCCTCTTCCTCGGCCTTCACCGCATGGCCGCCGAACTCGTTGCGCAGCGCCGCCAGCACCTTGCCGGCGAAGCTGTCTTCCTGGCGTGAGCGGAAGCGCATGAAGAGGCTCGCGGCGATCACCGGCATCGGGACGCTGCGGGCGATCGCCTGCTCGACCGTCCAGCGGCCCTCGCCGGTGTCCTCCACGTACCCGGCGATGCGTTCCAGGCCAGGGTCCTTGCGGAAGGCGTCGGCGGCGAGCTCGAGCAGCCACGAGCGCACCACGCTGCCGTGGTCCCAGAGGTCGGCGATGGCGGCGAGGTCGAGGTCCCAGTCGCTCGCCGCGAGCAGCTCGAACCCTTCGGCGTAGGCCTGCATCATGCCGTACTCGATGCCGTTGTGGACCATCTTCACGAAGTGCCCGGAGCCGTGGCCGCCCATGTAGTCGTAGCCGTGCCCGGGCGGAGCGAGCGTCCGCAGCAGGGGCTCGACGTGGTCGTAGGCGCTGCGCTCACCGCCGACCATCAGGCAGTAGCCGGCCTCGAGGCCCCAGACGCCGCCGCTCGTGCCCGCATCGAGGTAGCGGATGCCGTGCTCGGCGAGCGCCGCGCCACGGGCGATGTCGAGCTCGAGCGGCGAGTTCCCTCCGTCGACGATGATGTCGCCCGGGTCGAGCAGGGGCGCGAACTCGTCGATCGCCGCCTGCGTCGGGTCGCCGTAAGGCAGCATGAGCCAGACGACGCGCGGCGCCGCGAGTGCGGCGGGCACCTCAGCGAGCTCGCGCACGGGCTCGGCGCCCTCGGCGGCGAACTCCTCGGCCTTGGCGTACGTGCGGTTGTACACGACGACGCGGTGCCCGCCGCGCAGCAGGCGCCGCGCCATGTTGGCCCCCATGCGCCCCAGGCCGACCATGGCGACGTCCATCGCTCACTCCTCCGTCGGGGCGGCGCGCACGGCATGCCCTCAGGCGCCGGCGACGAGCGCCGCCAGGCGCTCCAGCCCGGCGCCCACATCGTCACCCAGACACACGCGCAGGGCCGGCTTGCCGCGCGCCCGCAGCGCGGCGAGGTCGCCGCGCGCCTGGGCGCGCTTGAGCACCCCGAACGAGTAGGGCTGGCCAGGCACCGGCACATCGTCCGGGTCGTGTCCGATGAGCTGCAGGAACAGGCCGCGTGACGGCCCGCCTTTGTGGTACTGGCCCGTCGAGTGCAGGTAGCGCGGACCGTAGCCGAGCGTCGTCGCGATGCGCAGGCGGTCACGCAGGTCGACGCGGATGGCCTGCAACGCTTCCCACACCGCCGGCTCGGGCTTGACGAACGCCTGCAAGGCGAGGTACTCGCCCGGCGCGGCGCGCCCGAGCAGCGCGGCGAGCGCCGCCGCCAGCCCCTCGTCGCCCACCGGGAAGACGAAGCGCTCGCCGCTGCCGGCCGACGGTCCGCCGCTCCCGGTTGACGGCCCACCGGTCTCGGCAGGCAGCTCACCCGTCTCGGCGGGCAGCTCGCCCGTCTCGGCATAGACCCTGAGCAGCGCCCTGGTGTTGTCCTTGCTCTCCTGCACGTCGGGCTGGTCGAACGGGTCGATGCCGAGCACCGCCCCGGCCACTGCCGTGGCGAGCTCCCAGCGCAGGAACTCGCCGCCGAGCGCGTACGGCTCGGAGAGCTCGTGGCGCAGCACGGGGTGACCGGCCGCCGCGAGCGCCGCGAGCCGCTCCTCGTCCACCGTCTCGCCCGCCAGCCCCACGACGACGAAGACGCGGTCGTCGCCGTACACCTCGGGCGTGCCGAGCGGCTCGCGGTCGACCGGCAGAATACCGACACCGTCCTTGCCCGTGCTCTCGGCGACGAGCTGCTCGACCCAGGCGCCGAGCGGCGCCAGCCGGTCCGGCATCACCAGGGTGAGCTTGTCGCGCCCGCGCAGAGCGAGCTCGCCGACCTGCGTGCCGAGCTGCAGGGCCGGGTTCTCGCCCGGCGGTACGTCCGCCGCGCAGGCGGCGGCCATGCGCCGGGCCCCGTCCAGGATGCTCGTCAGATCGAGGCCGGCGACGGCGGCCGGCACGAGGCCGAAGAACGACAGCGCCGAGTAGCGGCCGCCGATGTCCGGCGGATTCACGAACACGGCGCGGAAGTCCTGCTCAAGGGCCCGTCGCTGCAATGCCGTGTCTTCGTCGGTGATGGCGACGAAGTGGCGCCCCGCGAGGTCGCCGTCAAGCTTCCGCAAGAGGTCGTAGAAGTAGGCGTGGAAGCTCGCCGTCTCGGTGGTCCCGCCGGACTTGCTGGCCACGATGAACAGCGTCCGCTCGAGGTCGAGCTCCGCCTCGACGGCGGCGACGGCCGCCGGGTCGGTCGAGTCGAGGATGCGGAGCCCGAGCCCTCCCGGCTCACCGTCGAGCACGCCGGCCATGACCTCGGCGGCGAGGCTCGAGCCCCCCATCCCGAGGAGCACGGCGTGGCGGTACCCTTCGGCGCGAAGCTCGCCGGCGAAGGCGGTCAGCTCCTCCGTCTGGTCGCGCACGTCCTCGAACACCGTGAGCCATCCGAGAGCGCCGGAGATGATCCGTTGATGGCGGGCATCGTCCGCCTTCCAGAGCGTCGGGTCCGCGGCCCAGAGGCGGGCCATGAAATCCGCGGCGAGGGCCATCAGCCGGCCTCGGCGGCGAGCAGGGCGCGGCGCCTCTCCTCGACGATCGCGATGACCGCTTCGTACGATCTTGCGAAGAGTTCGACGCCCTCTCGCTGGAGCCGTGCGCCGACCGCCTCCATCTCGATCCCCATGCCGGCCAGGTCGCGCAGGATCCGATGCGCCTCGTCGACGCGCTTGTCGACGGTCCGGGCCACCGTCCCGTGGTCACGGAACGCCTGCCATGTGCTCTCCGGCAGAGTGTTGACCGTTCGCTCGCCGATGAGCTCGTCCACGTAGAGCGTGTCCTTGTAGGCGGCGTTCTTCGTACTCGTGCTCGCCCACAGCACGCGCTGGACCTTGGCGCCGGCCGCCGCGAGCAGTTGCCAGCGCCTCGACTCGAGGTGACTCTGGAAGCGCTCGTAGACCACCTTGGCGTTAGCGACGGCGGCCTGGCCCTTCATGCCCTCCAGCCGCCGTCGCTCGGCGACGTCGTCCGTCGCTCCCAGGCGCTCGTCGAGCAGCCTGTCGACGAGCGTGTCGACGCGCGAGATGAAGAAGCTGGCAACAGACGAAGTCCCGCGCAGCGTCAGATCGCGGCGCAGACGCTCTTCAAGGGCGTCCATGTACGCCTCGGCGACGGCGTCGTACTGCGACAGCGAGAACAGCAGGGTGACGTTGATGTTGAGCCCTGCCTGCAGACAGGCGCGGACCGCCGGGATACCCTCCTTCGTCCCGGGGATCTTGATCATCACGTTGGGACGGTCGACGGCGGTGAAGATACGGTGCGCCTCGGCGATCGTCTGCTCGGTGTCGTAGGCGAGCTTCGGCGAGACCTCGACCGAGACGAAGCCGTCGTCACCGCCGGAGCCGAGGTAGACGGGGGCGAGCACGTCGCAGGCGGCGCGCACGTCGTCGATCGCCAGGCGGTCGAAGATCTCCGCCGCCGAGCAGCCCTGGTGGGCGAGCTCGAGGATCTCGCGGTCGTACGCCGTCCCGGAGCCGATGGCCTTCTCGAAGATCGACGGGTTGGAGGTCACCCCGCCCAAGCCCTCGTGGTCGACCATGCGCCTCAGGCTGCCGCTCGTGATCAAGGGCCGGCTGATGTAGTCGAACCAGGGGCTCTGGCCCAGGCGCCGGAGTTGCAGAAGGCGGTTCTCCACCGAGGTGCTCATCGTCAGTCGACTCCTTTGTCGAGGAGGGCCTTGGCCCGTGCATACACGTCGTCGGCGGTGAAGCCGAACTTTTGGAAGAGGACGTCCCCAGGCGCGGACGCTCCGAAACGGTCGAGCGCCAAGGTCTCACCGGAGAGGCCGACCCAGCGCTCCCAACCAAGGGGGACGGCCGCCTCGACCGCCAGTCGGCGGCGACAGGCGGCCGGAAGGACGGCCTCGCGATAGGCGGGGTCCTGGGCGGCGAAGAGACGCCAGCTCGCGAGGTCGACGACACGCGCGCACACCCCGTCGGCGACGAGCCGTTCGTGGGCGGCGAGCGCGAGCTGCACCTCGCTGCCGCTGGCGATAAGGATAATGTCGGGCGCGACGGACGCGGCGGCGCATGCGGCGGCGTCGGCTGCGCCCGCGCCGGATGCGGCGGCGTCGGCTGCGCCCGCGCCGCCCCGCGGCGCGTCGGCGAGCACGTGGCGCCGCGGGCGATGCCCGCTGCGGGTCCGTACCTCGTGCGGTCGATCGTGGGCACGTTCTGGCGACTGAGCACGAGGGCGACGGGGGCGTCGTCGCTGCGCAAGGCGATCCGCCACGCCTCCACCGTCTCGTTGGCGTCCGCCGGCCGCAGGTCGACGACGCCGGGGATCGCACGCAGGGCGGCGAGGTGCTCGACCGGCTGGTGCGTGGGCCCGTCCTCGCCCACGCCGATGCTGTCGTGGGTGAAGACGAAGACCACCGGCAGCTTCATGAGGGCGGCGAGACGCAGCGCCGGGCGCAGGTAGTCGCTGAAGACGAAGAAGGTGGCGACGTACGGCCGCAGGCCGCCGTGCAGCGCAAGCCCGTTGCCGATGGCGGCCATCGCATGCTCGCGCACGCCGAAGCGCAGGTAGCGACCCTCGGGCGTGCCGGGCTGGAAGTCGACCGCGCCGGGAGGGCGGGTGTTGTTCGAGGGCGTGAGGTCGGCCGAGCCGCCGATCAGCGCCGGCACGGCCGGCGCCAGGGCGGCGAGCGCCTCGCCCGAGGCGGCGCGCGTCGCCAGTCCTTTGGCGTCTGCCGGGAACACGGGCAGGCCCGCGTCCCAGCCTTCGGGGAGAGCGCGCGCCCAGGCGGCGTCCCAGCGTGCGGCGCGGCCAGAGTCGGCGGCCCTCCAGGCCGCCTCGCAGCCGCGCCACTCCTCGTGCGCCGCCGCCGCGCGCGCCGCCGCTTCGCGATAGAACCCGTACACCTCGTCCGGGACGAAGAACTCGGGTTCGAGCGGCCAGCCGAGGTGCTCTTTCGTCAGCCTGACCTCGTCCGGGCCAAGCGGCGCTCCATGCGCCGCCGCCGTGTCCTGCTTGTGCGGCGAGCCGTAGGCGATGTGCGTGCGCAGCGCGATCAGCGACGGCCGCGCCGTCTCGGCCTCGGCCGCCGCCAAGGCGGCGTCGACGGCCTCGCGGTCGTTGCCGTCGTCCACGCGCTGCACGTGCCAGCCGTAGGCCTCGAAACGCATGAGCCGGTCCTCGGTGAACGCCAGGTCGGTGGTGCCGTCGATGCTGATGTGGTTGTCGTCGTAGAGGACGATCAGCTTGCCCAGGGCGAGGTGCCCGGCGAGCGAGGCGGCCTCGGAGGCGACGCCCTCCATCAGGTCGCCGTCGCCGGCGATCACGTAGGTGTGGTGGTCGACGACCTGATGCTCGGCGTCGTTGAACTCGGCCGCCAGGTGCGCCTCGGCGATCGCCATGCCGACGGCGTTCCCGAACCCCTGGCCCAGGGGCCCGGTCGTCGTCTCGACACCGGGCGTCACGCCGCGCTCGGGATGTCCGGGCGTCCTGCTGCCCCACTGGCGGAACGCGCGGAGGTCGTCGAGCGAGAGGTCGTAGCCGGTCAGATGCAGCATGGCGTAGAGCAGCATGCTGGCGTGCCCGGCGGAGAGCACGAAGCGGTCGCGGTCGGGCCAAGTGGGGTCAGCCGGGTCGTAGCGCAGATGCCGGGTGAAGAGGACGTGCGCCGCCGGCGCCAGCCCCATGGGGGCGCCCGGATGACCCGAACCCGCCTTCTGCACAGCGTCGACGGCCAGGAACCTGATCGTGTCGACGCAGCGGTCCTCGAGCCCCCTGCCGGGCGTCGTCCCCTTGTCGGTCATGCCGCAGTCCTCCGCTCTCGCTGGTCATCGTCGGCCCGGCGGGCCAAAGGGTAGTCAACGTCAACCGTGGCGCGACTGCAAGGACTCGTGGCGTCGGCGGCGAGATCCGCCCGTCCCGCCCCGGGCCGCGAGGCTCGGCTTTGCCGGGCCGGCCCCATGGTCCGGCCCGGCGCCGCGAAGCTCAGCTCTCGCCGACCTCGGGCACGATGCAGACGAGCTGCAAGGTCTCCTCGCCCACGCTGCTGAACTGGTGCGTCGCGTTGGCGGGGACGAAGGCCGAGCTGCCCTGGACGATCTCGTAATCGGCACCGTCGACGTGCAGGACGCCGCGCCCGGCCACGACGACGTTGATGTGCGGCCAGTCGTGGCGGTGGCGCGGCGTATGCCCGCCGGGGCCGATCTCGAAGAGCCGCATCACGTACCCGTCCCAGCCCTGCGCCGGGCCGACGAGGACGCGCTTCATCACGTTCGCGACGCCGTCGCCCCGCATGGGGACGGCGGGGACCTCCTCGCGTCTGCGCACCGTCTCGCCTGCCATCCTCGTCACCTCTCCCCTCTCGACTCACACATGACGGCCGCTCTGCCGTCCGCCTGTCGGCATCGGCTCGGAGTGCGTCCTGCCGTCCACCCGTCCGCAGAGCTTCAGACCTTCTTCACGCCCGCGACCAGCTTGCCGACGACGTCCTGGGCGTCGCCGAACACCATGCGCGTATTCTCCATGAAGAAGAGCTTGTTCTCGATCCCGGCGAAGCCTGCCCCGCGGCCGCGCTTGACGACGAGGACGGTGCCCGCCTTGTCGACGTCGAGGATCGGCATGCCGTAGATGGGGCTGCCAGGATCGTCGCGCGCCGACGGGTTGACGACGTCGTTGGCGCCGATCACGAGAGCCACGTCGGCGGTCGCGAACTCGGCGTCGATCTCGTCGCGGTCGAAGATCAGGTCATAGGGGACGCCAGCCTCGGCGAGGAGGACGTTCATGTGCCCCGGCATGCGCCCCGCCACGGGGTGGATGGCGAACTTCACCTCGACGCCCCGGTCGCGCAGCAGGCGGGCGAGCTCCCACACCTTGTGCTGCGCCTGCCCGACCGCCATCCCGTACCCGGGGACGATGATGACCTTCTGCGCGTAGGCCAGGGTGATGGCCGCGTCGTCGGGTTCGAGCGACCGCATCGAGCCCTCGACCGCGGCCAGCTCCTGGCCGCTCTGGGCGCCGAAACCAGCGAAGAGGACGTTGGCGAGGGAGCGGTTCATCGCCCTCGCCATGAGCTGGGTGAGGAGCGTACCGGCGGCGCCGACGACCGTCCCGGCGATGATCAGCGCGGCGTTGCCGAGCACGTAGCCCTCAAGGCCCACGGCCAAGCCGGTGAGGGCGTTGTAGAGGGAGATGATGACGGGCATGTCGGCGCCGCCGATGGGCAGCGTCATCATGAGACCGTAGGCGAGGGCGGCGACGAAGAAGGCGAGCAGGGCGACCTGCTGCGAGCCGCCGACCGCGCCGAGATGCTGGAGCACGACGACGACGCCGAGGGCGGCAGCGATCGCCAGGACGAGCAGGTCGACGACGTTCTGTCCCTTGAAGATGAGCGACCGCTTGATGAAGCCCTGGAGCTTGGCGAAGGCGATCATGCTGCCGCTGAAGGCCACGGCACCGATAAGGGCTCCGGTGACGCCGAGGACGGCGACGCTCGTCGAGGGGTCGTGGACGCGGAGGAGCTCGGCGGCGGCGATGGCCGCGGCCGCGCCGCCGCCCATGCCGTTGTACACCGCCACCATCTGCGGCATATCGGTCATCTGGACCCGCCGGGCGGCGACCCAGGCGACGATGCCGCCGATGCCCATGGCCAAGGTCATGAGGACGTAGTTGCCCATGCCCGGCGTAGCGAACGTGATGGCCGTGGCGACGAGCATGCCAACGCCGGCCCACACGATGCCGTTGCGCGCCGTGCGGGGCGAGCTCATCCCCCTGAGGCCGAGGATGAAGAGCAGCGAGGCGGCGATGTAGCTCAGTTGGATGACGTCAGCGCGCATCGTCGCCCGCCTTCGCGGCGCCGGCCGCGTCCGCCCCGCCGGAGGCGGGGGCGGCCGAGCCGGCGCCCTTGCGCTGGTCCGCGCTGCTCTTGAACATCTCGAGCATGCGCTCGGTCACGGCGTAGCCGCCGACGGCGTTGGCCGTACCGAGGAGGACGGCGACGAAGCCGATGATCTGCTCGGCCGGCGTCTCGGCGCCGCCGAGCGCGACCATCGCCCCGACCAGGACGATGCCGTGGACGAAGTTCGAGCCTGACATGAGCGGGGTGTGAAGGATCACCGGGACGCGGCTGATGACCTCGTAGCCGGTGAAGGCGGCGAGCATGAAGATGTAGATCGCCGCATAGCCGTCGATCATGACGGGCCTCCTCCTGACGGTGCGGACGATGGGCCGGCCGGCGGCGCGCCGGCCCGGCCGGCCCCTTCCAGCGCTGCCCGCACCGCCTCATTGACGATCGCGCCGTCGCGGGTCAGGACGCTGCCGGCGAGGACCTCGTCCTCCCAGTCGAGCACGAGCTCGCCGTCCTTGACGAACGGAGAGATGAAGTTGAAGAGGTTGCGCGCGTACTGGTCCGAGGCGTGCACGGGAAGCATGGCGGGGACGTTCAGCGGACCGTGGATGAGGACGCCGCCGTGGTCGACCGTCTCGCCCGGCCGCGTGAGCTCGCAGTTGCCGCCGGTGTCGGCGGCCAGGTCGACGACCACCGCGCCGGGCTTCATGCGCGCGACCGTGGCGGCGTCGACGAGCCTCGGCGCCGGGCGGCCCGGCACCGCGGCGGTCGTGATCAAGGCGTCGGCGGCGGCGATATGGTCGGCGACGATCGCCGCCGCCTTCGCCTGTTCCTCGGCCGTCAGCTCGCGGGCGTAACCGCCCTCGGCCTTCGCGTCGATGCCCGTGTCGATGAAGCGGCCGCCGAGCGAGTGCACCTGCTCCTTCGTCGCCTGGCGCACGTCGTAGGCCTCGACCATCGCCCCGAGGCGCCGCGCCGTGGCGATCGCCTGCAGGCCGGCGACGCCCACGCCGAGGACGAAGACCCTGGCAGGGCGGATCGTCCCGGCGGGCGTCGTCAGCATCGGGAAGTAGCGCCCCGAGAGCGAGGCCGCCATGAGGACCGCCTCGTACCCAGCGACGGAGGCCTGCGAGGTCAGCGCGTCCATCGCTTGGGTGCGGGTGATACGCGGGAGCAACTCGAGGGCGAAGCTCGTGACCTCATGCTCGGCGAGCGCCCGGACGCTGTCTTCGGCGCGGTACGGGTCGAGCAGGCCGACGACCACGGCCCCGCGACGCATGCGTGCGACCTCGTCCGGCCGCGGCGGCCGCACCTTGAGGACGACGTCGGCGCCGAGCGCGGCGCCCGCATCTGCGAGTGCGACGGCGTCGCCGTACTCCTCGTCCGGGTAGTGGCTCAACCGCCCGGCGTCGCGCTCCAGAAGGACCGACGCCCCCAGCCCCGCGTACTTCGCCGCGACCGCAGGCACGAGAGCGACCCGGGTCTCTCCCGCTGCCGTCTCCTTCGCCACACCGACGCTGACCGACACCGCGCCTCCCTGAGTCCGATACACTCGATGTCACCAGCCCGCGCGGGCCATGTGACACGTTTCACTTCTCCTCAGGAAGACGAAGTAAAACCTAGGGTGACAGTGTTAACATCCCCGGCCCAAGCCCGGCTGTCGGGACCGGTAGCAGGTCTTTCGGCGTCGGCCCCCTCAGAGGGACGGTCCCGGCGCTCCACCGGGGATCTTCGCGAGCGCCTTCCGCACCGCCTTCGTCACACCCGGGTCGTCGTCCAGGGCGGCGAGGCGCAGAGCGCGGAGCGCCTTTCTGCTGCCGATCTTGCCCAACGCTTCGGCGGCCAGTGCGCGGAGCAGCGGGTCGGTGTGTTTGAGCGAATCGCACAGGGGCTGCACGGCCGTCTCGTCCCCGATCTCGCCGAGGACGAACGCGGCGTCCTGCCGCCGGTGCACATGCCCCTCACGGAGGATGAAGATCAGGCGGTCGCGGGCCCTGGGGCCGATGGCGACGAGGGCCTCGCGGGCGATCCGCAGCCGGCGGATGTTCCTTGTCTGAAGCTCTTCGATCAGCAGATCGAGGTGCTCGGCCAGCGCTTCCCGCCCGGCGGCGGCCACGGCAGGGTCCTTCTTGTAGTTGGCCGCCTCGAGCATCAGCTCGATCCGCCCGGTCTGTCTCGCCTTCTCAACATCCGGAGGTCCGAAGAGTCCCATCCCTCACATCCTCCCGTGCCGCATCAGAGGCGCGAGTCTACCGCAGAACGCGATTGGCCACATCGAGGATGCGCTGCGGCAACTCCGCGTAGGCCTGTACCGGGAAGACGTCGCCGTGGCCGGCGTCGGCGAGCCGCCGGCACATGGTCGGGTCCATCTTGTAGTCCTCGGTGAGGAGGACGAAGAGGCGCGGGAAGCGGTGCGCGAACGGCACCGGGTCGCCGCCGGCGGTCACGACGCCGTCGGTGATGAGCAGGCCGCTACGGCGGGGGTCGCCGCCGCGCTCGAGCTCGGCGGCGCCGAGCTCGAGCGCGGCGGCGATGTTCGTGTACCCGCGCACCGGCTGGTCGAGCATGCGCACCACGACCTCCGCCGGCGGATCGGCGACGTGCAGACGGGTGACGGCCCGTGCCTTGTCCTCGAAGACGACGACCGCGAGGTCCTCCGGATGCAGCTTGAGGGCGAGGACCGCCGCCGCGACCGCGGCGATGGCCATGTTCTCGCCCGACATCGAGAGTGAGGTGTCGAGCATAAGGACGACCTGGTGGCGACGTTCGGCACGACGCGAGACGATCAGGTCGCCGTCCTCGGGAAAGCGCTTCCCCAGCAGGTTGTCGAGCGTCGCCTCCACGTCGAGGTCACCGGTGAACGGCTCCGCCAGCGGCTCGCGGACGACGTGGGTGGCGGCGCGCAACGGGCCGACGAGGCGAGCGGCGCGCTGCAGCACGGCGCGCGCCGCCAGACGCTCAGCATAGGCGCGCAAGGAGGGATCGCTCAGACGACATCCGGAGCGCGTCAGATTGACGGCGATAGCCCAGCCGTCAAGGTCGGAGAACGGTACGCCGTAGCGCTCGGCGATGGCTTCGAGCGGGGAAGTGTCGGCGCGCCCGGGGCCACAGGTGACGGGGACGGCGACGGAGCGCCGGCGGCGCGCCTGCGCCCCCTCCGGGGGGCTCAGGCTTTTGGGCCGGCGCCATCGTCGCCGCCGGCGGCTTCGACATCCTCGCCGCGGACGACGACCTGGTCGTAGAGCTCGTCGAGCGCCGACGCCATGTCGATGTCGATGTCGTCGCGCAGCTCGACCCGTGTCGCGAGCGCCGCGTCCATCGCCCGGCGAAGGACGTCGTCGCCCTCGAGCCGGGCGGCCACGGCGACGATCGCCACGGCGGCGCGCACCGAGGCTCCCTTGCGGAAGCGCGGGTGACGGCGCGTCGCCCGCGTCAGACGCACGGCGAGACCGACCAGCCCGTCGTCCCCGCACCCTGTCTCGCGACGGACGATGGCCGCCTCTTCCTCGGCATCCTGGTAGCCGAGGGCCAGGTGTTCGAACCGGTCGCGCAGCGCCTCCGAAAGGTGGCCCGTGGCGACGTATTCCACGGGATTCTGCGTCGCCACGACCTGGAACCCGTCGGCGGCGTGGACCACGCCGATGTGAGGCACGCTGACGATGCGCTCGTCGAGGGCAGGCAACAGCACGTTCTGCACCGACTCGGGCATACGGTTGAGCTCGTTGATGAAGAGCACCGCCCCATCGCGCATCGCCTGGACGAGCGGACCGGGGAAGAACGACTCCGGGCCATAGCCGCGGGAGAGGACGAGCGGCGGGTCGAACCACCCGGTGAGCTTGCTCTCGGAGTAGCGGTCGTCGCCGTCGACGCGCACCGTCGGCCTGCCGAGGTGCGCGCAGACGGCGAGGGCCACCGTGGTCTTGCCGACGCCGACCGGGCCCTCGAGCAGAAGGTGACGGCCGGACCCGAGGACGGCGAGCGCCGTGGTGAGCTCCCGCTCCCGGCCGATGATGCCGTACTCGTCCTGGATGTCGCGTACAGGGGTCATGAACGCGATTGTATCGCGGCGCGGCGAGGGCGTCTGCCGGGCCTGTCGCGCTTCTCGCCGCGGACCGGGGCGCCGACGGCCTCCGGCGCGCCTCGTCGCGGCGGCACGGGACGCTGCCGGCCATAGGACACCTCAGGCATGGGGACACTGCCCGCCATGGGGCGTCTCGCACGGTGGTCGCAGGGGCGTCGAGGCGCCACATGTTCAATTGAACAAGAACATGTTTGAACATGTGGCCGCGAACCGACCACCCAGAGCCTCGGGAGGCCTCCACCTCGGCTGATGCCTCGCGGCGCGCTGAACCTCGGCGCCCCCACCCGCGTCGCCTGTCAGCAGGCGTACGTGAACCCGAAGCCCGGGCCTTGGCGGCCTGGTACGAGCGGACTCGCCGGGACGCCGGCGTGCGGCGCGCCATGGAAGTCGGCGGGCGCGACGTCGTTCGGCCCGTCGGGATACAACAGGCTCGCCAGCGCCTGGATGTGCTCGCGGCCGACACCGAGCTCGAACTGCCCACCGCCGTACAGGGAGATGCCGGCAGCCTGCGCGCGCTCGACGCAGTCGAAGAGCGCGCGCAGCGTGCCGAAGCGCGACGGTTTTATGTTGAGGTAGCGCGGCAGTGAAGGGACCGTGGGGCCGACGCCCGCCTCGGTCATGCCTCTTTCGCCGGTCGCCCGCTCACCGGTGCTCGCGGTCCCGTGTGCCCGGCCGTTCGCGAGCCTCGTCCGCAGCTCCTCCACGGCGGCCCACGAATGGACCGGAGCGTCGAAGCTGAAGCGGTGCTCCTGCCCCACCAGCGCCGCCCGCGCCGGCCCGTCGAGAGCAGGGTCTTCGAGGATGGCGTCCGGGAACGCGCACGCGACCGTCGCGTACAGTCCGGGGTCAGGCGGACTGTCGACCGGGGTACCGTCGTAGAACGCCTTGAAGTCCAGCACCCGTACCCGCCCGCTCGCGGCGACCCGCGCCACCCACCCGGCATCCCAGTCGCGCGTCGGGTCAAGCTTGAACTCGAGCGTCGGGTCGACGGCGAGCCACGGGCCGATGTCCAGCCGCGTCGACACCACGAACCGTAGCGGACGATAGACCCGGCTGAGCGCGGCGCCCAAGGACCGGCCCGCCTGACGGAGGGCCAGGTCCAGCGCCGCGCTCTCGAACGCCCAGCGCCGATACGTCGCCTGGCCAACCATCGTCGGTCCGCCGTTCGGGAAGAGGTCGAGATCGCCCAGCGCCTCGGTGAAGGTCTCCAGCGTCCACGCGCCGGCCACCGGCAGGGCAAGAGGAAAGCCGTCGTGGTCCCCGGCGCCGTAGGTGACGTCCTCCCCGCGACCCTCGCAGCCGCCGCCGCGCAGCACGACCGTCGTCGTCACGCGGCGGAACCCGCTCGAGACGTCGAGCTCGGCGCGCTCCGTGTCGTAGCGCTCCACCTCGAGCGGCAGCCCCGCGAGCCGGCTGTAGAACCGGTCGTGAGACGAAGTGGTCATGAGGCCCGGCCGGACATCGCCGCGCTCACCGACGGACCTCACCGCGCCGGCGCCAGCAGGGCGCGGCGCAGCCCGGACGTGAGCTCGGCGCTCGTGAGCTCGAAGGTGATCGCCGGGATCCGGTAGCGCTCCGCCACGTACTCCTCCAGCGTCCCCGTCATCGCCGCCTGGTAGTCGAGCCGCCCGACCGGCAACCCGCAGAGCGCCGACGATCGCGCTCCCAGGGCGCTGCCGCCCGGGCCATAGCAGACGAGGATGCCGACGTCACTGTGCAGGGTGAGGACCACCTCTAGCCGTCCGTCCACCCCGCGCTCCTCATCGACATCGTCGTCTCCGGACCGTCCAGCGGTCACCTCGGCCCCGGACGCCTCGGCGAGATAGGCCATGAGGGCCCGCGTCTCGGGCTCTGACCCGGCGCTCCTGCCGCCGGTGAGCCCGAAACCCCGTGACGGGTCCCCCCCGTTCAGCGTCCGCTTCCAGGACGAGGAGGGGAAGTTGCGGTT
>Ga0116187_1002748_pt1 | contig 16907 bp, 14 predicted proteins | sample AD_JPNNA6_MetaG_FD_89755 | JGI IMG/M metagenome (GOLD analysis project Ga0116187, IMG submission 89755) | Active sludge microbial communities of municipal wastewater-treating anaerobic digesters from Japan - AD_JPNNA6_MetaG | ecosystem: Engineered > Bioreactor > Anaerobic > Digestate | place... | reverse complement strand
CTGGAATTGGCAGACAGGCATGACTTAGGATCATGTGCGGTGACGCGTGAGGGTTCGAGCCCCTCTTTCCCCACTTCGAACAAATTTACTTATTGAGGTATGCATTGAAAACCGAAAAGACTTATACCGACGACCATCAGGTAAAACTCACAACCGAAATTGAGAGTGAATTGGTTGAGCAATTCAAACGCAAGGCTGCCCGCCAGATTGCCCGCAGCACACGCATCCCAGGTTTCAGACCCGGAAAAGCACCTTATAACATGGTACAGAACTATGTTGGTGAGGCTCGCATTTTCCAGGAGGCTATCGATCTGCTGGTCGAGGATGTTTATCCTAAAATCCTAGATGCGGAAGAAATCAAGCCCTGGGGACCCGGCTCATTAGACAATATTAAAAGTGAAGATCCGTTGGTGCTTGAGTTCACGGTTCCTCTCGACCCTGAAGTCGAATTAAAAGGTCTCGATGAATTGAACAAGAAGTATGAACTCCAAGCTGTTACCGATGCTGAGGTCGATGAGTTTGTGATGTCTATGCGGCGGAATTACGCCAACATCGTCCCTATAAACACTCCCGCCGTTGAAGGTAATCTGGTTTACATGACCGTTGAGGCAGTGGACAAAAACGCAGAACCTGGGAAAGACCCTGTTATCGTCAAGTCGAGCCCGCAGCAAACGTTAATTCCGACAATCGAAGAAAGCCGCGATTCAGAATGGCCTTACGAAGGGTTTGCGCGTGAATTTATCGGCAAAAAAGAAGGCGATACCTTCTCGCTTGAGCATCAATATCCTGAAGATCACGAGAGCGAGGATTTTGCTGGCAAGACAGTCGTATTCAACATTAACCTACAATCTGTTAAAGCGCTTGAATTACCCGAGCTCGACGAAGAGTTCCTGAAGAATGTTGGTGGTTTTGCTACTGCCGAGGACCTTTATGCCGGTGTGCGCGAGCATCTGGAAAGTAAACGTAAGGAGGAGTATGACGATGCCTATTATCTCGGACTCGTTGATCAACTGCGCCAGGCGTCCGTGATTAAGTACCCGCCACAGATGCTCAAAAATGAAGAGGAAGAAGTGCTGCACCGAATTGAGCACGATCTTGAACATCGCAACCTTGACCTGGATCTCTATCTGAAACTTCGCAAACTGGATCGGGATCAATTCAATGAAGAGGAAGTCAAACCGACTGCAAAGAACCGAATTGAACGCTCTCTAATCATGGACGCTCTCACCAAGCAGTATGACATCAAGATCTCTAATGAGGAATTGGAACAAGAAGTTTCCGCGGTTGTGAACGACCTGATCACAAGTGGAGAATTTGTTGAAGCGCAGAAATCGCTTGGTTCCAAGAAATTCTCCGAATCAGTCTCAATGCAGGCAGCCAACCAGGCAATTGAGAATTCCATTCGCAGAAAACTGCGCGAACTGGCGGATCCTGAGGAAGTCATTGAGATCAAAGCACCTGAGATTACCGAAAACCCTGCTGAAGGGATTGCCGAAGAACAGACTGAGAAAGAGTAACAAAACTCTTATACTCAGTCGTTAAACTGTTCGAAAACAAATAAAGGATAATTATGGACAAAAAACCATTTGAATCAGTCATCCCCATGGTGGTGGAGCGTACCGCCGTCGGAGAACGCGCATACGACATTTATTCCTTACTTCTGAAGGAACGGATTGTTTTTGTGGGCACTGCTATCAATGATCAGGTTGCCAATGTGGTCGTTGCTCAGCTGCTCTATCTAAGCCAGATAGACCCTGATAAAAGCATCCAGATGTACATCAACTCTCCCGGTGGATCCATTTATGCCGGTCTCGCAATTCTCGATACCATGCAAATGATCCGAAATCCAATCAGCACGGTAGCTGTCGGTGTTACTGCAAGTTTTGGCACTGTTTTGCTTGCAGGGGGCACGAAAGGGCAACGGTATGCCTTGCCCCACGCAACCATCCATATCCATCAGCCGCTTGGCGGAGCTGAAGGTCAGGCAAGTGATATCGAAATCATGGCACGCGAAGTACTGCGACTTAAAGCTGAACTCAATGAGTTTTTCGCGAATGTGACCGGGCAACCGTTAGATGTTATCAAGCGTGACACTGACCGCGATTTTTACATGACTGCTGAACAGGCCGTCGCCTACGGATTGATCGACAAAGTCCTTCAGCCACCAGTCAAATTAGGTTCGTCTGCATAATTCCCAAATGCTGACAAATCATTACCCACAGATCAGAGGCCTCATCCTGGATATGGATGGGGTCCTCTGGCATGATGACGAGCCCATTGGCGATTTACCGGAAATTTTTTCCGCTATTGACAGAATGGCGCTTAAGGTTACTTTTGCTACTAATAACGCCACAAAGAGCGTCAGCGAATTCCTGCACAAACTTGCCAATTTCGGGGTGAAAGTACACCCGGAGCAAATCGTTACTGCTGCAGATGCTGCCTTACGATATATTTCTGCGCATTTTGCACCATCAACTCAGATTTTTGTAATTGGATCGGAATCCCTGCGCCAGGAAGTCCGCAAGCATGGCTTCCTTGTTACGGATGAGCAGGATTCCTCCAGCGCGGACGTTGTTCTGGTTGCGCTGGATACACACATCAATTATCAGAAGCTCGCAAGGGCAGGTTTGCTCATTCGGGCAGGTGCAAAGTTTATCGCTACGAACACGGATGCAACCTACCCCACCCCCAAGGGACTTTTACCTGGAGCTGGCACGTTGGTGGCAGCCGTGGCTGCTGCATCAGGAAAAGAGCCGCTTGTGATTGGAAAACCACAGCCAACCCTCTTCCAACAGGCAATGGAAATCATGGGTACACAACCCCAGGAGACCCTCTGCGTAGGCGACAGGCTCGAAACCGATATTTTGGGTGGTCAGAACGCCGGCTGTTTGACCGCGTTGGTACTTGGCGGCGTCAGCACTCTTGAGCAGGCTCAAGTATGGCAGCCACAGCCAACCATTATTGCCAGGGATCTCAAAAGCCTTGTTTATGACTAAACCGATCCTCTACGACCAAGACAACGAAACCCTCCAGGCTGTTCTGAGAGAGCTTGGTCAGCCTGCGTTCAGGCTGAAACAACTCGAAGAAGGATTGTATCAACATCGTTACCTTAATTTTGACGAGTTCACCACGTTGCCGAAGTCGCTGCTCGAAGCGCTGGCGGAAGGTTTTACCCTGTTTCCAATTGAAGACAAAAATGAAATTATCTCGAGGGATAAACAGACCGAAAAGTTTTTGTTTAAACTCCAGGATGATAACCTCATTGAGACAGTTTTGATGCATTACGAGGAACGCCACACCGCCTGCATCTCAACCCAGGTCGGCTGCCCAATGGGCTGCGTGTTCTGCGCGACAGGTCAGATGGGCTATACCCGTAACCTCACAGCAGGTGAGATCCTTTCGCAAATCATCTTTTGCATGCGCCGGCTCGAAGCAGATGGAAAGAACCTGACAAACGTTGTCTATATGGGGATGGGCGAACCTTTCCTCAATTACGAGGAGGTCATGAGCTCAATTGCCCGGTTGACAGACCAAAAAGGCCTCAACTTTGGCGCCCGAAGAATCACGATCAGTACCGTGGGCATCCTGCCTCGTATCCGTCAGTTCACCGAAGCCAAATCCCAGGTGAATCTGGCGCTCAGCCTGCATGCGCCAAACGATACGCTGCGTTCTACGCTCGTGCCCTCCAATGAATTTTACCCGCTCAAATCACTGATTGAAGCCAGTAAAAAATATACTGACTACACTCATCGCCGAGTCCTGATTGAATATGCATTAATTGACGGCGTCAACGATACGCTCGCGCTTGCTGATGAGCTCGCCACGTTATTGCATGGCATGCTTTGCCTGGTGAACCTGATCGCGCTTAATCCTGCTCAGGACGGCAGTTTGAAGGGTTCTCCGCGCGAAAAAGTTGAAGCCTTCCGCGACCGCTTGATGAAGCGGGGCATTCAGACGACCATCCGGCTAAAACGGGGCATTGAGATAAATGCTGGCTGTGGGCAGTTGGCAACTTCACAAAAAGGCAAATGATATAATCGCAACATGGCAAATATCTTTGATAAATGGCGCGATAGTCTCGCAAAAACACGCACTGTAACCTTCGGGAAAATTGCCACTTTATTTGGCGCGACGGAAATCGAAGATGAGACCTGGGATCAACTTGAAGAGCTGCTGATCCAGGCAGATGTAGGTGTTCGCACCACACTTTACTTGATCGATACCTGCCAGGAAAAAGTGGATGAGTTTGGTCTGACCAAAACTGAACAACTAAAAAGCCTGATCAAGTCAGAAATGTCCAACTTGCTGATCCAACCTGAGGAACCAGAACTGGACGACAAACCCACTGTGATCATGGTAGCCGGAGTGAATGGGTCTGGCAAAACTACTTCGATCGGAAAGCTGGCTGCCCGTTACAAACGCATGGGGAAGTCCGTGCTGCTTGTTGCTGCTGACACATACCGTGCCGCTGCGATAGACCAGCTTGAAATATGGGCGGAACGCGTTGGCGTGCCGATCATTACCTCCCAGCAAGGCAGCGATCCTGGTGCGGTGACGTATGATGGCATCAAATCAGCTGTTTCACGAGGGATTGATGTCGTCCTTATCGACACAGCTGGCAGGCTGCACACCCGTTACAATCTCATGGAGGAAATCAAGAAAGTCTACCGGGTTGCGGAAAAAGCGCTCCCCGGAGCACCCCACCACTCCTGGATCGTGCTGGACACCACCACTGGACAGAACGCCCTCCAACAGGCTGAAGCCTTTGGTAAGGCGGTTAACCTGAACGGTGCTATCCTGGCAAAACTGGATTCCTCTGCTAAAGGCGGTATGGTTTTTGCCATCAAGGATCAACTCGGTCTGCCTGTGATCTACGCTGGATTAGGGGAAAAAATCGAAGACCTACAACTTTTCAACCGGGATTCTTTCATTTCTGGTATTTTTGATTAATTTTCTGGAGCAATTATGATTGACCTGACCGAACGCATAAACGCCATTGAGGCAACCTACCACTCGCTCCAGGAGCATCTTTGACCTCTCTGCAAAAAAAATTGAACTAAATTCACTCAGGCTCGAAAGCGCAGAACAGGAATTCTGGAACAAGCCGGATTCGGCACAAAAAGTAATGAAGCGCATCTCCCAGCTCGAAGACCAAATTAACGAGTGGGACGAAATCGCGATCGAAATCGACGGTCTGCGGTCATTGCTCGAAATGGATGATGGAAGCCTGACTGAAGAGCTCGAAGCAAGTGTAACAAAACTGGAATCAATCCTGGCTGAAAAGGAAATCACTATCCTGTTATCCGGTCAATATGATCAAGGTAACGCTTTGCTCGCGATCCATGCTGGGGCAGGCGGCACAGATTCGCAGGATTGGGCAGCCATGCTCGAGCGCATGTACCTGCGATGGGCAGAACTCAGGGGCTACAAGACAGAGATCCTGGACCGGACTGCGGGTGAAGAAGCCGGATTGAAATCAGTCACCATTTCCGTCCAGGGTAAACTCGCTTATGGATATCTACGGTGTGAAAAAGGTGTGCATCGACTTGTGCGGCTTTCCCCCTTTGATGCAGCCCATCGGCGCCATACTTCTTTTGCCCTCGTGGAGGTTCTGCCTGAGATCGAGGACAATGATGAAATTATCATCCGACCGGAAGATATAGAAATTGAAGTATACAAATCCTCAGGTGCTGGTGGTCAGAATGTTCAAAAGAACATGACCGCAGTTCGAATCATTCACCTGGCGACCGGCTTGGTGGTCACTTGCCAAAACGAAAGATCACAAACACAGAATCGTGAAAGCGCTCTTAAAGTACTGCGTTCCCGGCTTTTTGAAATTCAGCAGCAGGAACGCAATGAAGAAGTATCCGAGTTGAAGGGTGAATTCAAGAAGGTCGAATGGGGAAGTCAAATTCGATCGTATGTACTTCATCCCTACCAAATGGTAAAAGATCACCGCAGCAACTACGAAACCGCAAACACGCAAGCGGTGCTTGATGGGCACATTGATGGCTTCATTGAAGCCTATCTAAAGATGAAGCAGACCTAATCCAGTATCCTGGCCAACCTCAACAAGTCTTCATCCAGTGGTTTACTTTTTCCAATCACTTCAGAAAATGGTGTCGTGGTAATGTGATTGTTTTGAATGCCAACTAACACTCCAAATTCACCGCGATCGATAGCCTCGATTGCACCCAGACCAAACTTGCTGCCTAGGACGCGATCTGCTGCAGTCGGTTCACCACCCCTTTGAACATGCCCCAAAATGGTCGATCGCACACTGAATCCATGCCGGTCGCGATTGGTTTTGAAATACTCGGTTAGTTCGGCAGCGTTATATTTTGCGCCCTCTGCGGCAACGATAATGGCGTGCGATTTCCCATGCTCATATGCCAGGCGGAGAGTATCTGCCAAAACCTCAATGTCGGTATCAATCTCAGGGAGGGTGATCGCTTCAGCGCCGCCTGCCAATCCTGACATCAGGGCGATGTATCCGCAATTTCGACCCATTACCTCAACGATGAAAGCGCGTTGATGCGAAGAAGCCGTTACCTTCAGACGGTCGATAGCCTCCAACGCAATATTCAGAGCTGTATCGACACCGAGAGTGACATCTGAGCCATACAGGTCATTATCAATGGTGGATGCAATCCCCACAACGGGGAAACCCATCTCAGATAGCGCAAAACTGCCGGCTTGCGAGCCATTGCCGCCAATAACGACTAATGCATCCACTCCCCTCCGATTCAGGCTACGGATCGCTTGCTCGCGTCCTTCAAAGGTTTTGAATTCCTCGCAGCGAGCGCTTCCCAGAACTGTTCCGCCACGTTGTAGGATGCCGCCGACCTCACGAGTGCCCATTGGTTCAAACAAACCGTCAATGAGTCCCTGATAACCATTTCTGACACCAAAAGTAGTCCAGCCTTTACTGACAGCACAACGAACCACCGAACGAATGGCTGCGTTCATACCGGGTGCATCCCCTCCGCTGGTCAAAACGGCAATCCTCTGAATCATATTCACCTCACAACAGAATGATTTCAAGGTCTATTATAATTCACTGCATTATTTCATAGAAAGGTAATTATGGCGAAAGATATTCTTGTTTCCATATTGAGTGATGATTTGTTCTCTTTAAATTGGATGTCCATGTTGATTGTGAGAGACTGGCGCACACGGGTTTTCACCGAGGCAGGATTGATCTATCCTCCGGAGAAAGGAGCAGGCGAATCAATTCAATATGCGGATGTAGTTGTGGCTGATCTTGATTCATTCGTACTAAACACAAACCTCTTTCACATTCTCAATCAATATTTGACTGAAAATCCCTCACTTATTGTTATCGGCGTAGGGAGCAAGATTGAACCACCTTTTTTTCAACGAATACCGACATCCAATATCGGAGGATATCTACTCAAATCCGAGATTTCCTCATCGTTGGCATGGGCTGTAAGTTTTGCATACGAAGGATTGCTTGTTTTCACCCCTGATGCTTATCAAGCAGCGTTTGCGCTCGGATTCAGCTCAAAAAAGCCTGTCAGGATAGTCAGATCACGCATTTACCCTGGTATGACCGACAGGCAATCTGAAATTGCACGTCTGGCGATCATTTTTTCCGTTGGTAGGCGAGACCTTGCGGATGAACTGAAGATATCGGACCAATGGAGCTATGGTGTGGTCAGCGAACTCTATGAAAAGTTGGGTCTGAATGAACTGGCACAGGATAAGGATGAAATCCTCACCCGCCTGGAAAATGACCCAATGATCAAAATTCATATCGATGAGATCCTTGCAGACCTTGGTAATAGTAGAAAAGCGAAGGATCTGGAGACCCTCGCGTTTCATATTCTGACACTTCCTGAGATAAGTTAAAACACTCTCTAATAGGCTTGCTATAGGTTAGTTTGTCATCAGTGTGAGTGAATTTTCAATGTGGAACTCTAAGAACAAGAAATCATAAAGTCTGTCTGAACCAAGGTGTTTCTATTTTTAGGTAAAAACTATTTATAGGAAAATATATATTTATATAATTGGCTACGCGCAATAATAGGTTAATTCCAATCATCCAGAAGGATTGCCCGTGCCGGAGCGCCTTCTCGCCCGCCCAATTTCAATGGCAAAGCAATCAATTGATAATCACCCGGCTCAACACATTCCAAGTTAATCCCTTCCAGCACCACTATCCCAGCCTTTAACAATGGCAAATGACCACCGTCCGGATCCTCAAAGACCGCCACAGACATGTAGTCAATCCCCACCAATTTACAGCCTGTTTCAGCCAGGAACTCGGCACCACTGGCATCCAGTGCAACATAGTTTTCGTCAAAAGAATGGGGGGCCGCCTTCACAAGTTCACTGTTTGCTGTTTTGAACAAGACTCGTTCCACTCCCTCAAGTGCCACCGTCGCTAGAAAAGCAGCGCTAATAACCTTAACCTCAGGAGGTACAGAAACAACTCTTGCTCTGCCAATTAAAATATTCAGGTCGAGATCATCCAAGTTCTGCCCCTGATCCAAAAAATGACTGGGCATATCAATATGAGTCCCCGCGTGAGCGCACATGTGGATTTCCGTCAGGTTGACCAGTCCGCCCTGGCTAATCTGTGAGAGCCAATTCAGCCTCACTTCCGGATCACCAGGCCAAACCGGCATACCGTTTCGAATTGTCTGAGTAATGTCATATATTCGCATTCTTGGAGCCTTTCTGACAGGATTATACCTTTCTGATAGGTAATGATAGTCAGAAGCGATAAAATAGATATTAATTGAGGTAGCAATGAGAAAAGTATACATTTCTGGCCTTGGCCAGGTACCTGTCACAGAAAACTGGGAGAAATCAATAAGGGAACTCGCTGGTGATGCTGCTCTGCTTGCAATGCAGGATGCAGATATTGGCTATCCGGATGCCCTCTATGTTGGCAACATGATGGCTATCACGGCAAACAGGCAAGCCCAGCTTGGCACGATGATGTCCGACTGGCTCGGCTTCCACCATAAACCCGGATTGGCTGTCGAAGCTGCCTGTGGATCAGGAGCGGCAGCTTTTCGGGCAGCCGTAATCGCCATCGCGTCAGGTGAAATCGAGTCTGCCCTGGTCATCGGGGTCGAAAAAATGACAGATTCACCTGGATCAGAAATTACTGCCAGCTTGGCAACAGCCGCTGATGCTGAGCTCGAAAGCGATTTTGGGCTGTCCTTCGTCGCTATCAACGCCTTGATCATGCAGCGCTACATGTACGAATATGGCTGGCGGCATGCAGATTTTGCGGATTTTTCACTCAATGCCCATGCTAACGCTGTCCACAACCCATACGCTCGTTTCCAGAAAGCAATTTCCAGGAAGTCTTTTTTGGAAGCGCCCATGGTTGCTGAACCAATCAACCTGATGGATGCTTCCCCGATCGGAGATGGCGCGGCTGCAATTGTGCTTACCAGTCAGCCACTTTCTCACAATCATCCCCAAGTCTTTGTTGCGGGGTCTGCCTCCTGCACAGACACCCTCTCGGTCCAAAACCGGAAAACACCCACATTCCTGACTGCTGCTGCCAACTCAGCGAACCGCGCATATGCGCAGGCTGGCATTGGACCGCATGATATTGGGGTTTTCGAATACCATGACGCATTTTCGATCATGGCAGCCTTATCGCTTGAAGCTTGCGGTTTCGCCGAGCCTGGTCGCGGTCCTCAATTGGCTTTGGAGGGCAAGATCAAATTCGATTCGGAGATACCTGTTGCCACCATGGGTGGGCTTAAAGCCCGGGGGCATCCAGTTGGAGCTACCGGGGTCTATCAACTCCTTGAGGTCACGCAGCAGCTTCGCGGATCTGCTGGTGCCACTCAAGTAAAACGCACCAAGTACGGAATGGCCCAAAACATTGGCGGTTCGGGTTCGAATATCACTACCCACATCCTGCAGCGTGAATGATAAAATCATAAGGTACTCCAAATTCATCGAGATCAAGGAGATCATCTAATATGGAATTTCACATCACGCGTGCAGCCCGGGATAAGTACCAATTTGATGAACTTCTATTTTCTTACAATGGCAATGTCATCTTTGCCAATTTCCAGGCATCTCGCAACTTTGCCCACCGAATGAATCAGCAACGAACGAATGTTTCTGATCCCAGCATCTATGTTGCGGCGGGACAGATCAATGCCCTGGGCCTGATAGACGAGGTTTTTCATCTCGTCATCAATCAATACTATGAGACAAACGGCACAACCCTGCGCCATGCGCTTTACACACATTTGGAGCAATCGCTTGGCAAACCCAGGTTATGGGCGACCTTGAAATCCTTCAACCAACAATTTCCTCCCGTTGCTGTCTACACAGGTGAACAAACCGTTGACGTATATCTAAACGAAAGCACCGATGGCGTGCCCAACGCTGAAAATACTGTCGAAGAAATGCTTCTCACCTGGTTGACTAATATCAACCCAGCAGCTAATTCCTATCGTGAACTCTTTGATGATACGCCGCTCTATAAGAACAGCGCCTATCCACAAATTGTGGACGGCATCCAGATCTTCTTCAAGAATCAACCGGTTTTTGGACCGGAAAAGCAGGACTTGGTTACCATGCTGCGTACGCCTGCCCTGGTTGCGCCAACTTCATTGACGGGTCAACTCGAGTACATTCGTAGCAATTGGTCTGAACTGCTGGGTTCGCTGCTCTACCGCTTGCTCGGTGGTCTCGACCTGCTCTCAGAAGAAGCCCGAGCGCTCCTGATTGGCGCGGGTGGCGGACCCGGGCCTACGATCGTCCCGGAATATGGCAAAGTCGACGCATGGGGCGAGAAACTCAGTGAAGAGGAAAATTTCAGCCCGGATAGTGACTGGATGCCAAAAGTGGTCATGATAGCCAAAAACACTTTCGTTTGGCTTAATCAGCTTTCAAAGCAGTATGGCAGGCAGATCGAGCGCCTGGATCAAATCCCGGATGAAACGCTCGACCAACTGGCAAGTTGGGGCTTCACCGGTCTATGGCTGATTGGTCTTTGGGAGCGGAGTGAGGCTTCACGCCGGATCAAGCAAATGTGCGGCAACCCGGATGCAGTTTCTTCCGCGTATTCCCTCGCCCGTTATCAGATTGCTGAACGGCTCGGTGGAGAACTTTCTTACCAGAACCTCAACCAGCGCTGTACGGCTCGCGGTATTCGGCTTGCGAGCGATATGGTGCCCAACCACATGGGGATCGATTCAGATTGGGTTTACGAACATCCGGACTGGTTCATTCAATCCGATCAAAGCCCTTTCCCAGCCTATACTTTCAATGGACCGGATCTCTCCACCAGACCTGGCATCAGCATCAACCTGGAAGATCATTACTACTCCCGCAGTGACGCTGCAGTCGTCTTCAAGCACTATGACCACGGAAATAGCAGAACGCGCTTTATCTATCACGGCAACGATGGCACGAGCATGCCGTGGAATGACACAGCGCAATTGAACTACCTCAACCCTGAAGTGCGGGAAGCGGTCATTCAGACCATTCTGTCCGTTGCCCGGAAGTTCCCGATCATTCGCTTTGACGCAGCCATGACCCTGACCAAGAAGCATTATCAGCGTCTATGGTTTCCCCAACCAGGCAGCGGTGGAGATATTCCTTCCAGGGCAGAGTATGCCATGACGCGAGAAGCCTTTGATGCTGCCATGCCAGAAGAATTCTGGCGGGAAGTGGTTCAGCGGGTTGCTGCGGAAGTACCCGATACCCTGCTGCTAGCAGAAGCATTCTGGCTGATGGAAGGCTACTTTGTGCGCACCCTCGGTATGCACCGGGTTTATAACAGCGCTTTCATGAACATGCTCCGCAACGAAGAGAATGAAAAGTACCGCCAGTTGATCAAAAACACCCTGGTTTATGACCCTGAGATTCTCAAGCGTTATGTGAATTTCATGAACAACCCGGATGAAAAAACCGCTGTCGAGCAGTTTGGCAAGGGTGATAAATACTTCGGCATTTGTACTCTGCTCTCAACGATGCCTGGCTTGCCCATGTTTGGTCACGGTCAGATTGAAGGTTATTCCGAGAAATATGGCATGGAATACTACCGTCCTTACTGGGATGAAACTCCGGACCAGGATCTGATCCATCGTCACCAGGCAGTCATCTTCCCCCTGCTCCACCACCGCAAGTTATTTGCCAACGTTAATCGTTTCAGGCTGTATGATTTCCATGCCGACGGTGGTGCAGTTAACGAGGATGTGTTTGCTTATACCAATCACCAGGATGGTCAATCGGCACTGGTTGTCTACCACAACAAGTTTGCCGAAACTTCAGGTTGGATTCACACATCTGTTCCGTACCTCGTGAAACAAGGCAGTGAAGGTCACCTTGAAACCCAAAATCTGGCGGAAGCTTTGGGATTGAATGGCAATTATACTGACCTGGTTTTATTCCAGGATCAATACTCCAAGCGCTATTACCTCCGAAGACTCCAGGAATTGCGCGAGCAAGGTCTGTTCGTCACACTGCAATCCTATGCCTGCCAGGTTTTCATGAACTTCAAGATCGTTTCCGGTCTCCACTACGAGCAATTATTCCAACGGTTAAACGGACGCGGAGTCACGGATCTGGATAGAGCAATAGACGAAATTGTGCATGAGCACTTACTAAATCCATTGGAGCAGGCATTAAGCTTTACCAACCTTCACGAACTGACAGTAATGGGTTCTGACCCTGGAAATGCTCTAAATGAGCAGATACTGATCGATCGCAACCTTGCCTGGCTCGATCAGGCTGATTCTGCAGCCAGATCTATCATGGGTTATCCAATTCACGATCGGGAAGCAGCACATCAATCTTGGACCAAACAACTTAAAATCCTGACCTCGCTGAAAGAATCAACCGAAAAACTCGGTCTGGCAGCTAGTAAAACTGGTAGCGACCTAAGCCAGACTCTGCTTGATGGGATCAAGAAGGATCCCCGTAAATCTTTACTTCTACTTGTGTGGAATTTCTTCAGCAATCTTGCTGGTTCAATCGAAGAGCAGGATGTAGACGCCATCAATCGACAGATAGCCGATCGCCGACCTGTCAGTGAATTAATTGCATCGAAATTAAAGGAATTTGGTTTCAGCGACTACGAAGCCTATCGGGGTAGTCAGGCGGTCCGCTGGCTGCTAAACCAGGTTTCGGTCATCGATGAGGATACTACCAGCCAGAAATTCCTTGAATCGCTCCTAGCAGATTCGGTCGTAGCGGACTATCTTGAAATCAACACCTATAACGGCATTCGTTGGTTCAACAAGGAAAAGTTTACCGATCTTCTCTGGTACCAACGGGCTGTCAGATTTGTGCGACTGGCATCCGTAAATCTCGAATCCACAGAGGCATTTGCAGCCATCCTCTTACAGGAACGGTTGTTCAAAGAAATTGAAAAGGCCGTTGAAGATTCAAGTTACCAGTTGGACCGGTTAATTGAGCATCTTGCTTAATCCGTTTTGCTCATTTTCTGCTCGAATTAAGGTCTGAGAAAGGATAGTATCTGCTCTCAGACCTGTTTTTTCACTTCGAACCTGGGCCATTTCCTCGATTATCGAGGGGTCAATTTGTTCTCCGGTAGCCTGCTGAGTAAGCCAGATGGCCTTCGCCGCATACGCAATATTGTTCTGCGGTTCTATGCGGTGAAATTCATCAAAGAACCAGCCGCAGGATGTAAACATGCGCTGGCATTCATACTGTGCTCTAAGCAGAGTGCTGAGTTTGTTCAGATTTTGTTCGTCCAAGTCTGGCGCACCATACTCGTTGCAGACTTCTTCCAGTTTTTTCTTTCCGTGTTTCAGTTGCACCATTTGATTCCGAACTTCCCACGGATTAGAGACCAGTTGACTCGCATGTGTTTCGTATACCGAGTCCACCCAGGAGGAAATATGCCTCATCGCGTTGAAAAAGGGCTTCTTCCATCTGGCGCCAGGAGTACATGCGCATTCAGTGGACCAGCGATTGACTCCATGCATACACGACCAGGATGATGGCTCAATCAAGATTGCATAAGCCTCAGGCTTGTGATCAAGCAGCCATAATCCAGGCCACGACCACTCTATCCCATTCCTCGCACCTCCTCCATCGAGAATATACCGCAAAAAATGGTCGCGGAACACTTGATGATGACCGTAAAGCTCTCCATCACTGGCGATCAGGTTAAAATGCGAAGTATCCATCCCCTGGTGGAAGCGAATTGAGGACAAAAACTCATCGCCATTCTCAGTCGCTTTGGGTATGAAACTGACCTCGGTACTCAGTTCACGATGGTAAGGGAAAACAATGAACGGTTTTCGTCCATCTGGAAGTTCGACAAAATAAGGACCGGGTTTTGATTCTAAGGGCTGAACTTGCCAGGGAGCCAGTATGGTGAACTCCAGGCCACAATCCTGCAGAACGCAAAGGGTTTCGATATCAACTGCTGTTTCAGGTAACCAAATCCCTTGCGGTCGATGACCGAAGCGATAAACAAAATCCTCCACACCCCATCGTACATTGGTGACCTTGTCGCGATGTGGAAGCAACGGCAGAATGCTGTGATTGTAGCCCTGTGCCAGGCCGTTACCGACACCAAACTTCAGGAAATTGGCTCGCTCCAGTTCAACGATGCTTTCGGCAACGTCCGGGGCAAAGTCCCACATCCAGTCAAACAAGGTTGGCCCTATGTTAAAACTTATCTTGCCAAAGTTACCCATACGGGCATTCGGTTCATAGCATTCAGCCAGAATCTTTTCATTCCAGTTATGGAATGGTTCAGCACCTCGCTCGTCCGGAATATAGTTGGAAATCGGATCTTCCCGCGGGGGTTGGTAGAAATGTCCATGAACGCAAAGTGGCATCGCTTTATCTCCTCAGAGTTGTGTTTAGATAGTCAATTTTATGCTTCATGCGGGCTGGATTGATACCGAAGTTGCGCGGCATGCTGTCCAGATCACAAGTTCGGTTTTCAGCCAGGTAATCCATCCAAAAAACGGTAGTCGGAAAGTCCTTGATCCGATTCTCGAGTAACTGGGTCAAAAAGCTTAACTGAACAGGGTTAAAGTCCACGTATCGCCGCCTCAACTTCAGTTGCGTGCCAATCAACTTCATCACATCCAGAAAAGGAAGGTGTTCTGGCCCACCCACCTCTATGATCGCGTTTTCAGTTGAAGGCAAGTCCAATGCCCAGATCAGACTGGTAACCAAGTCCTCCACCCAAAGAGGCTGGACTAATGTGCTGCCATCACCAGGCACCAAAACCAAGCCGGGAGACATCTTGATCAATCTTGCCAGGTTGATCGTGAAGTTATCGCCCTCACCATAAACCATGGAACTACGGATTATTGTGTAAGTTAAACCAGATTTCCGGATAATGCTCTCCGCTATTCCTTTGGCTTTCATCAATCCATAAGCGGAGGCTCTATCTGCTCCTAAATGACTGAGGTAAAAGAATCGCCTGACACCGGCTCGCTTGGCGAGACTTGTCAACCGATCAAGGTCATTTACCTCGGTTTCCATCAGGTTGGCCTTTACACCAGCTCGCTCCACCCCAACAAGGTGATAGATCACCTCCACTCCTCTCAGAGCCGAACTAACTCCACGTTCATCCTCCAAGGAGCTCAATGCAACGTTTATGCCAGTTTGTCTGGGAAGGTTAGCCTGATCTATACCGGGCTGCAAGAGCAAACGATATGGCATTCCCAGTTCAGCGAGATGACGGACCAAATAACTGCCAATGAAACCAGTCCCACCAGTTACTAAAATCATGGCGGCATTATAGCAGAAAAACTTATTTGGCATATTACTTGCACAATAAATGTAAGGCAAAATGTGACATGGACGGATGATGACATGGAAAAACGACTGGGCTTTCATTACTTTCAGGATTATGACCATTATCAAATGCGGGACCTTGAGCTTTGGATTCCAGAACTTGCATCTTTAAAAGCTTCCTGGCTGGTACTTAAAGCTCCCCTAACCGCTGCCATTCCCGAAGAATTCATAACGGGCTTGATCCAGGCAGGCATCCAGCCGATCTTGCACTTTGACTTTCAGGTGAATAGTGCTATACGCCCGGAGGATTTGCGCGTTTTGCTTTCATCCTACTCACGTTGGGGCATAAAATATGTAATCTTCTTTGATCGCCCTAACACCAAGGTTGCCTGGACCGATGGGAGTTGGTCCCAGGGAGACCTCGTGGAGCGGTTTCTTGATCGTTATTTACCTTTTGTCAGCCTGGCTGAACAAAATATTATTCCTGTCTTTCCCCCTTTGGAACCAGGTGGTGATTATTGGGATCTGTCATTCCTCAAAAAGGTCCTGCAACTGGTTCAACAACGGCGCTCATTTGACTTCAGCTCAAATTTCCATATGGCAGTCAGTTCCCAGACGTTTGACCATCCCCTCGATTGGGGTGCGGGTGGCCAGGCGCATTGGAAAACCCCGCGTCCATATAGCAAGGTGGATCTGGGTGAAGAAGATCATATTGGCTTTAACACCTGGCAGTGGTATGCTGACCTGGTCAAAGAGGTTATCAATGTCAACCCCAAGTTTTTCCTCTTTTACTATGGCATGTCGCGCGTAATTGGGGATAAGCTGGACACCAATAACAGTTTCGAACAGATGGTTGATATTGCCCTCTCGCTGTCTGAAGAAACCGCCAAAGCTAATGCCCTGCCTGATACCGTTTTGGGCTGCTGCTTCTGGTTATTGAGCGCAGCTGAGAATGATCCCCACGGTAAAACCTCGTACTTTGACACAGCAGGAAAGCCAAAAGAAGCAGGTATCCCTGCGTTCAAGCAAAAGATAGAAGAAAGCAACAAACAAAAGCAGGAATATGCAGTCTCTAACCGACTTGCGGAATGGATTTATCCAATTGACCACTATCTGCTCTTGCCTTCCTATGATTGGGGTATTCCTGAAAACACGCTTGACCGCATCCG
>Ga0116187_1002738_pt1 | contig 16931 bp, 18 predicted proteins | sample AD_JPNNA6_MetaG_FD_89755 | JGI IMG/M metagenome (GOLD analysis project Ga0116187, IMG submission 89755) | Active sludge microbial communities of municipal wastewater-treating anaerobic digesters from Japan - AD_JPNNA6_MetaG | ecosystem: Engineered > Bioreactor > Anaerobic > Digestate | place... | reverse complement strand
GTCAATCCCAGCGGATCAGGTGGACGGGCTGGTGATCGAGCGGGCAGTGGCGCAGATCGACAACGACCCGCGCGAGGCGCTGAGGTGGTTCTATGTCTACGGTGGTTCGCCCAACAAGGCCGCAAAGTACATCAAGTGCAGCGCTCACGGCCTGGCCGAGCTTCTGCACCAAGGCCGCGATCTGTTGCAAAAGTGCACTAGCTCACGCAATGAGCTTGCACTAGCTCACCACATGAGCTAGTATCCGGCCCATACCGATAGCGAAGACGCGCCCGGACCGCCACAAGGGGATAACTGCCCCAGGCGAACGCACACAGCCACCCATGCGGTGGCTTTTTTCATTGGAGCCAGCGACCCGGAAACGGACTGGTTAGACGATGTACAGCCAAGCAATAGCCGATCAGGTGTGCGAGCTGCTGGCAGATGGCTTGAGTCTGCGCAAAGCGGCAGAGCGAGCCGGCACAACGCATTCCGTGATCTTGGGGTGGGTGAAGGACAACAAAGCCTTTTCCGACCAATACACCCGCGCGCGTGAGATCGGCTACCAACTCTTGGCTGACGAGATCATCGAGATCAGCGATGACAGCAGGGGCGATACCTGGGTAGACGACGACGGCAACGAGCGCACTGATACAGAGCGGGTTGCCAGGTCAAAGCTTCGGATGGATTCGCGCAAGTGGATGCTTTCCAAGATGCTGCCGAAGATGTATGGCGACAAGGTTGTGCATCAAGGCGATCCGGACGCGCCAGTTGTCCACAGGATCGAGCTAGTTGACCTCGACAGCGAGGATTAAGCTCCCGAAGGTTCTGCGGCCTGTATTTGCTGGGCGCGCAGACGTTCGCGGCGCCTATGGTGGGCGAGGGTCTGCAAAGACTCGCTCATTCGCCAAGATGATTGCCGTGCGCGGGTACATGTACGGCATGTCTGGCGTGACTGGGCAGCTAGTCTGCGGCCGGCAGTTCATGAACTCGCTAGAGGATTCCTCACTAGAGGAATGCAAGCGGGCGATTGAGGACGAGCCATTCCTCGCGGATTACTACGAGGTTGGTGACAAGTACATCAAGAGCAAAGACGGGCGCATTTGGTTCACGTTCGTCGGCCTTGACCGAAGCATTGCGTCCATCAAGTCGAAGGGGCGCATCCTCATCTTGTGGGTTGATGAGGCTGAGCCAGTCACTGATGAGGCATGGAACGTTGTAATCCCCACTCTGCGCGAGGAAGGAGAAGACTGGAATGCCGAGCTGTGGGTGACATGGAACCCGAAGCGCAAGACGGCCGCAGTTGAGGGCCGATTCAGGCATTCGAGTGATCAGCTCATCAAGGTTGTGCAATGCAACTGGAAAGACAACCCGAAGTTCCCGGAGAAGTTGGAGCGCGAACGGCTGCGTGACCTGGCGGAGCGGCCAGACCAGTACCGGCATATCTGGGAAGGCGACTACATCAGCGTCATATCCGGCGCTTACTTCGCTTCCGGCATCACGGCAGCGAGGGCAGAGGGCCGGATTGGCAAGGTGGCCGCTGACCCGTTGATGACGCTGCGCGCGTTCTTTGACATCGGCGGGACTGGCGCAAAAGCTGATGCTGTGGCTATCTGGATAGCCCAATTCATCGGGCGCGAGATTCGAGTGCTGGACTACTACGAAGCTGTTGGCCAGCCGTTGGCGACTCACATCAACTGGCTACGGGCCAGCGGGTACGAGAAGGCCGGTGTCTGGCTTCCTCACGACGGCGACACGCAAGACAAGGTTCACGACGTGAGCTATGCAAGTGCTCTGCGTGATGCTGGCTTTGCGGTCACGGTGATTCCGAACCAAGGCAAGGGCGCTGCGATGGCTCGCATTGAGGAAGCCCGCAGGCTTTTCCCAAGCATGTGGTTCAACGAGGAAAAGTGCCAACCTGGCCTAGATGCCCTTGGCTGGTATCACGAGAAGCGGGACGAGAAGCGCGGGATTGGCCTCGGCCCTGAACACGATTGGGCAAGCCACGGGGCAGACGCCTTTGGCTTGATGTGCGTGGCTCATCAGCCGCCGATGATGAAGCAGGCACCTTTGAACTACCAAAACAGGCGGACAGCATGAAGAAGATGGACGATGACGAGCTGCTGCGCTTCCTAGAAGCTGAGCACGACTCCGCCTATCACTATTCAAGTTCGCAGATCGCTAAAGAGCGCGAACAGGCTATCCGCGATTACAACCGGATGCCTTACGGCACCGAGGTTGAGGGGCGCTCTCAGGTCATCACGTCGGATGTGTTTGATGCTGTTGAGGGGATGCTGCCTGATCTGCTTGATGTGTTCATCAGCAGTGACAAGGCTGTTGTTTTTGATCCTGTCGGCCCCGAGGATGTGGAAGCTGCGGAGGAAGTCACCAACGCCTGTAACCACGTCTTCTACAAGCAGAACAACGGCTTCCTGACGCTCTACACCGCTGCCAAGGACGGCCTGACGCTCAAAACGGGCGGAATAAAGTGGTGGTGGGATGTCAAGCGCACGCCGAAGTGGGAGACGTTCCGGGGCGTCTCTGAAATGCAGTTGGCGGTGTACCTGTCAACGCACCCGAAAGCCGAGCTGATCTCGAAAGAGGAAGACAACGGCGAGGATGAAGCGCAGGGCGAGCGCGAAGTAGAGACGGAGCAAGGCGCGCAGGAGACTGATGCTGAGTTCGGCGAGCAGACCCCGCCGAAGCTGTGGACCGTTCGCATCAAGACGATTGAGGATCGCGGCATCGTCAAGGTTGCGCCGATCCCGCCCGACGAGCTGTTGATCAGCAAGAACCACAATTCGATCCTGCTGGATGACTGCGCCTATGTCGCGCACATCACTCAAAAGAGCCTGAGCGATATACACCAGCTTGGCTATGAGGATGTGACGATTGATGATGTCCGCGCGGCCAGCAATGAGCGCAAGACCCAAGACGGCTACTTGCGGGACATGTTCCTCGACCGCGACCGCTTCGACGGTCAGACGGAAGACGATTCGTCTGTTCGTGGCTGGCTGATCGAAGAATACGTGCTTGTTGATTTCGACGGCGACGGCATCACGGAGCGCCGCAAGATCACGCGCCTAGGGAAGCTGATCCTAGACAATGAGGAAGTGAGCCATGTGCCGATTGCGGCCTGGACGCCCTACATCCTGACGCACCAGTTCAATGGCTTGTCTGTAGCTCAACTGGTGTCTGACTTCCAGCGCATCAGCACAGAGATTTGGCGCGCGCAGCTCGATAACCTTGACCTTGCGAACAACCAAGAGACGGTGGTGCTCACCGACTCGCAGGGCAACCCGCAAGCCAACATTGACGACTTGTTGAACCGTCGGCCAGGCGGCGTGCTGCGTGAGAACGTGGCGGGCGCTATCAGGCCCTATGCGCAGCGCTGGCAGGGCATCGAAGCCATGCCCATGGTTGAGATGCTGAACAGCGCCAAGGAGAACCGCACGGGGTGGACGCGCTACAGCCAGGGCCTTGACGCTAACAGCCTGAACAAGACCGCGACGGGTGTACAGGCGATCATGAACGCCAGCCAGAAGCGAATGAAGTTGATGGCACGCATCATGGCTGAGTGTCTTGTCGCGCCGATGTTCCGTGGCATCTTCAAGACGCTGCAGGACTACTGCATGGAGAAGCTGACATTCAAGCTCTCCAACAAGTTCGTAGCCTATGAGCCGCAGAACTGGCGCGACGGCTTCGATATGACGATCAATGTCGGCCTGGGGACTGGCGATGTGATCCAGCAGGCTGGCTATCTGCAGCAGATCGCACAAGCGCAGTTCGCGTTGATGGGCACCCCGATGGGCGGGCGCGTGGTGACTGAGGCTAACGTGTTCGCGGTGCAATCTCGCATCGCTGAGAACGCTGGCTTCAAGAGCCCGGCCGAGTTCTGGACCGACCCGAAGCAATTGCCGCCACCTCAGCCGCCACAGGCCCCGCCTGATCCGCGCGTGATCACGAAACAGATGGAGCTGCAGGCCGACGCGCAGAAGTTCCAAGCGACGCTGCAGGCCGACCAAGCCAAGTTCGCCGCCGAGATGCAGTCTCAATTGCATATCGACCAGAACCGCCAAGAGTGGGAGGCGCGGCAGAAGCAACTGGAGCTTGAGCAGCAGGCTCAGCTTGACCAGCTCCGCGCGCAGTACGAGATGCAAAAAGAGGCCGCGCGCCTTGAGTTCGACAAGTACAAGGCCGACCTTGATGCCGACGTGAAGCTGGCTATTGCTGAGAAGAACGCAACGCCGCCGATGGATGTCGCACCGCTTCAAGGCGCGATCCAGCAGCTCGCGGACCACATCACAGCCCCGGTGCAGATCATTCGAGACGCATCAGGTCGGGCAATCGGCGTGCAAAAGGGCGCGTCGGTTATGGAAATCACACGCGGCCCTGATGGCCGAGCAACTGGAGTGCAATAACCATGGGGATAGCCTACGCGGCAACACTGCGCAATTCGATGCTTGACGCAATCACCACGCTTGCGGGCGCTTCGGCTCTGCTGCGCATCTATGACGGCACCCGCCCGGCAACTGGCGGCACCGCCACCACGCTGCTGGCCGAACTGACGTGCAACGCGACGTTCGCGCCTGGCGCAGCGGCTGGCGTGCTGACGCTCAACGCGATCACGCAGGATTCGAGCGCCAATTCGTCGGGCACTGCAACGTGGTTTCGCATCGTCAAGAGCGACGGCACAACCCATGTGCTTGATGGCAACGTCGGCACGTCGGGCAGCGACCTGAACCTGACAACCACGACCATCGTTGCAACGCAGCCGGTGAGCGTGGCCAGCTTTGTTATCACTGAGGGGAACCCATGAGTCTGACACTCGCACAACAGGTCGCGCTGAAGGCCTACGTCCAAGCTGATCCAGTACTATCGATCAAGACGCCCAACAGCGACGGCGCACTTGACATCGCCAATGCGCTGAACCAGCCTGATCCAAGCGGGTATCAGGTATGGCGCAGCAGCACCGAAACGGGCGCCATCCTCGATGCGATCACCTGGGCGAACCTGACACCCGCCGGTGTATCAGACGGCAGCGCAATTGCGCTGCAGAATGAATACAAGTGCCAAGGCAGGCAGCTCAATCTACAGATCATGCTGCAGGGCCGAGAATCCCTCAACACCGGGCGTCTGACGACGCGGCAGGGCCTACAGGATGCGCTGCAAAACGTGCCGTCCGGAGCTGGCGGGGCACTGCTGGACGCTGGATGGATCGGTGCCGGCAAGGTAAAGGCCTCTATCACACGGCCGGCCACTGTGCTGGAGAAGCTCTTCGCTACTGGTGCCGGGACCGCTGCGAACCCGAGCACGATGGCCGTCGAAAGTCCGATTGACTATCCGACCGTTTCGACGGCAATGGGCTGGGGTTGATCAATGGGGACTGTGAACGTCAGTTACGCAACAGCCGCTTCCATTACTATTGACCTGGCTAACCTTGCAAGCTCGGGGACGTTCGTGTCAGGACGTGAGTCGAACCAAATCGACAACACGTCTAACAAGTACATGGATTGCCTGGTGCGCGGCGAGATTTCTGTCGGCACTACGCCAACGGCTAACACTGCGATTGCGGTGTATGTGTGGGGCAGTAATGTCTCTCTGGCAACTACGCCGATTGACACGCTAGACGGCGTTGATAGCGCGGAGACGCTGACCAATACCGGCATCCTCAACGCGCTGCGCTGGGGGGCGTCTGTGGCTGTTCCTGCGGCTACGTCCGATGTCGCCTACGAAATTCTTCCGTTCAGCGTGGCATCTCGCTTTGGCGGTGTGATGCCCAAGTTTTGGGGCCTGTATGTGACTCACTCGACGGGCGTCAACCTGCGGAATAACGCGGTCAACACCAACGGTCTGGAGTACGTCGGGATTACCTACACGGTTGCGTGATGCTGGTCCTTCGCAAGCCCCGGACTGAGCAGCCGCAGGATTTTGGCGCTCTTGATTGGGGCGACTCAATCACTGCTGGGCTGATCTTCCACGCGCCGCTCCACCCCGGATGGGGCATGCTCGATCTGGTGTCCGGCGCACCTTGCACCAAGACCGGCCTCGGCACCAGCGCAGCAACGCCGGCTGGCGTTATGCCGGTCTTTGGGTCGGGCAGCTATGCCGACTTCACCGCACCGGCTGCATTCGATGGCTCGCGGCCCTTCACCATCGCGTGGGTGCAGCAGCCGATCTCTCCCGTCGGCTATAGCACCGTGCTTGACATCAAGCCGCCGGTCAATGCCGCATACTCGTTCCTGATCTATCAGTCCGCATCGGACGCGATCTACCAATTCGTTGTCGGCCCCCGCGATGGTGGCGGCAATGGCAAGCAGGCCCAATTTGCAACCGGGCTGCAGACATCCGGTCGGCTGGATGTGTACGTGTTGGTGGCGCCCGCCGGCCTTGCCACCGCATCGTCAGCCTATGTGCTGTATCGCAACGGTGTGCGCCAGGCCGCCGCTGTTGGCAACCCGGCCTTCGGGGAGGCATCGCCCACCGGCATGCGCGTGGGCAGCGTGCTGGGCACGCCGGGCGATCCGTTTGAAGGGTTGCTTGGTTGCGTTTCGGTATGGGCTCGGGTGCTATCGGATACCGAATGTTTGCGGATGTCTACGCAGCCGCAAAGCATCTATGCACCACAAATCATCTCCATCCCTTGGCCGTCGGCCAGCTCGGGTGTATCTGGCACTCTCGCCCGAACCAACGCGAACGACACCAGCAGCGCAGCCGGCACGACGACGGTACGTGGCACGCTGGCTCGCACAAATGCCAACGATACGGCGGCGGCAAGCGGCTCGACCACAGTTGTCGGCTCGCTGGCCAGGACGAATGCAAACGACACCGCTGCGGCGAGTGGAGCGGTAGGTAGCTCGGGCGTAAGCGGATCGCTCGCAGCGACGAACGCAAACGATACGAGCGCAGCGACTGGCACGACGACCATCGTCGGCACGCTGGCCAAAACAAACAACAACGACACCAGCACGGCGAGCGGATCGCCTGTTGTGTCTGGCGCTCTAGCGCGCACGAACGCGAACGACACGGTTGTCGCAAGCGGTGCGGCTGGGGCGATCACCGGGACCGTTGCCTATACCAACAACGATGACACCGTAGAGGCGCGCGGTGTAGGGGCTCCCAGCACGGGAGCAGGCGGGCTGATCCGCAGCACCTATCACAAGCCCAGCCCGCGCCTGTGGTGGCTGCGCAAGCCGAAGCATCTGGACGAGTCGGAAGCAGAAGACGCGCTAGAAGTTGCCGCTGATGCCATCGTGTCGAAGGTGGCAGAGCAGGTAGCGAACAAGGCGACACCTTCGGAAGCCAAGAAGGCGGTCAAGAAGGCCATTGCACCGGCTCTTGGTGTGATGCCTGGTTTTGACTGGAACGCGTTCTATCAGGAGGCCATGAAGGCCGGCCAGCTCGCAGCCGATGAGCGGCGGGCGATGACTCAAGCCGCGATCAAGACTCAGATCGTGCTGGAAATGCAGGCGCTGCAACAGCGTCGGTTTGATGATGACGAGGATGATGTCGCCATCTTGGCGATGTTGCTATGACGCCAATTGAAGAACAGACCCGAGGCCATCGCGCCTCCGAACTGCTGGAAAACGAGCTTTTGCAGGAGACGCTCGACGCGATCCGCAAAGAAGTGATCCAGCAGTGGAGCGAGTGCCCGGCCCGTGATTCACAGGGCAAAGAGGCGCTTTGGCAGCTCCACAAGATGGCGGAGAAGTTCGAGAACATCCTCAAGGGCTATGTCCAAACCGGAGTCCTTGCTAGTGAGAACCTGAAGCGATACGAAGAACAGTCGAAGCTGTACCGGATGTTCAGAAGCTGAATTCGGCACGGCCGATATGCAAGCGCCCTAGAGGCGCTTTTTTTTGTGCCCGAAAGGGCGATCAAGTGAGGTGTTATGGACATCGAACCGCAAAGCGGAATGTCTGATCTGTTGGCAGCGCTCGGAGACGAACCCAAGTCCGAAGTGGTTGAAGAAACCACCCCTGAACCCGACGAGGGCGAGCAGGAGCAGGCCGAAGGCGTTGAAGACGAAGCCGAACAACCGCAGGAAGACGCGCAGCCTGATCTGATTGATCTGGACGGCAAGAAGCTGGAAATCCCCGAGGGGACGCCTCCAGAGCTTGTCAAGACAGTTCAGAAGATGGCCGCCGACCTGAAGGCGGATTACACCCGAAAGACGCAGGCCGCTGCGGATGCTGAAAAGCACATCCAAGCGACTGTGCAATCCCTCGAACATCGGCAGAAGCTGATGGGCGAGACGGCAGAAACCTGGGCAGACCTTAGGGACGCTCAGAAGCGAGTTGAACAACTCAAAGCCGTCGATTGGACTGCGCTGGCCGACCAAGACCCGGCCCAAGCAACGAGGTTGATGGTGATGTACCAAACCGCGCAAGCGGAAGTGCAAACCAAGGGCTTCGCCTGGCAGCAGTCGTTGAACCAGTTGAACCAAGTAACCGAACAGCAACGCGCGCAAAGCACGGCGACCCAATGGGCCAAAGCCGCGAATGAAGCCCGCCAGGCACTCGGAGCGCAGTTCAACGAAAAAGCCAACGTCGCCGCGCAGAAGTGGCTTCAGAAGAAGGCTGGAACTTCGGACATGAACGCCATCGCTGGCCGATTCGCTGATCCGGTTGTTCTCGAAGCCATCGTCAAGGCGGCGCAATGGGATGCCGCGAACGGCAAGCCCATGCAAAAGGTGAGCGATGCGAAACCCACGGTCAAACCGTCAGCACCGCAGCCGAAGCATGAAAACAAGTCGGCGCTTGAACGGTTGAAGACAACCGGACGCGCTGAACACCTAATCAATTTTCTGTAAGGCAGAACCGAAATGGGACAACCCACCAATACCTATGATTCCTATAAAGTGACCGGCAACCGTGAAGACCTGCAAGACAAGGTTTACATGGTGTCGCCCGAGAAGACCCCGGTTTCCTCGGCCGGCCGACGCTTCACCGCAAACGCCAAGTTCCACGAGTGGCAGCGAGACACCCTGGCGACGCCGAACAAGGACAACGCCGTAATCGAAGGCGACGACCGCACCGGCACCGCGCTTGTTGCTACCAACCGCGTCGGCAACTATGCGCAGTTGTTCGACAAGGTGGCTGTTGTGACGACCTCGCAGCGCGCAACCAAGTCGGCCGGTCGCTCGGACGAAATGCGCTACCAGATCGCCATGAAGGCCATCCCCGAGCTGAAGCGCGACGTGGAAGCCATGATGATCAGCAACAACGTGGCGGTGGCCGGCAACAGCACCACGGCGCGCAAGTCGGCGGGCCTGGGCGCGTTCATCTACAGCAACATCTCGCACGGCGGCGCGGGCGCAACTCCTGCGCACACCTCGGGCGCGCCTACTACCGCGCTGACGGCCGGCACTAACCGGGCGTTTACTGAGGCGCTGCTCAAGACGGTGCTGCAAAGCATTGCCACGAACAGCGGAGAGCAGCCGAGCCTTCTGTCTGTCACGCCGTCGCACAAGGGCACGTTCTCCGGCTTCTTGGGCATCGCGGCTAACCGGTTCCAGACCTCGCTGTCTGCGAAGCAGCAAAACCGCATCGTTGGCGGGGCTGACGTGTACATGGGTGACTTCGGCGAACTGACTGTGGTGCCCAACTACGTGCAGGCCACGGCCAACAGCGATACCGCGCTGATCCTCAACCCGGACCACTATGGCCTGGCGTACTTCCAGCCGTGGAAGACCACGCCCCTGGCCAAGACCGGGCACACCGACAAGGAAATGGTTTCCTGCGAGGTGCTGACCGTGGTCACCAGCGAAGCGGCGAACGGCAAGGTCGCCAACCTGACGCCGTAAGCCAACCAACCGTGAGGGGGGGGGGCTTCGGCCCCCTTTTTTACGCATGGACGAAGTTTTCAAGATTCAGGATTACGACCCGCAACTGGGCATCGCCACGACGGTGCACCGCGTTGAGGGCAAAGCAGTCATCCAGAAGACCTATGACGCTGAGCCGTTCATTGAAGCCGCGAAGTCGATGCGTCATGCGTCTAGCGGCGAACGTTGGGGCGAGCTGCGGCACGTTGGGTTCATCCCGCCCGCTGAGCTGGGAAAGATGATGCGCCAAGACGGTGGACTGGATCGAAAGCGGCTGACTGCGTGGCTAAAGGCCAATCCTGCGCTGGTGACGTTTGACAGGCTGCTCAAATGAGCTATTCCCAGCTTACGACCGATGTCGCTTCGTGGCTGCATCGCGCTGACATCACGCAGGCCAACTTCTCGCGGTTTACTGCGATGGCTGAAGCTCGCATGGCGCGGTTACTCCGCGTGCGTCAGATGGAAGCGCCGCTTGTCTCGACTGAGATTGACGCGGACTATGAGATTGCGCTACCTGCCGACTTCGTGGCAACAAAGGTGCTGTACTCGGTCGGATATGAGCGCACTCCGCTGACGGCTCAAACGCTGGACTACATCATGTCGCGCGGGATCGTCTACGGCATCCCAAAGAACTTCGCAGTCACTGCTGATGCTTGGCGATTTGACGGGACTTGTTCTGTCGCTGGAACGTATTACCAAGCACTCCCGAGCCTTGAGACTGACGGCACGACCTGGCTAGAGACTCTTGCGCCTGATTTGTACCTGTTCTCCGTGCTTGCCGAAGCGTGCATGTTCGTTCAGGACTCAGAGCGTGCCGCGCTGTATTCAGGTCGTGCGCGTGAGTTGCTGCAAGAGGTCAACGCCAACGACCAGCGAGACCGCTTTAGCGGCCTGCTTGTTTCTTCCAAGAGGCTCTGATGCTCACCTACAAAGAACGATACGACCTCATCAGTGACGCTGTATTTCAGCAGCGCATTCAATATGCGGCCTGGGTCACTGCGCTCGCGTTCGCCAATGAAGTGCCAGGCACTGGGAAGCGCAGGCAGTGGGCAAAGGCTGCTCTCCAAGGCGCTCTTGACACTGATGTCATGCGGCGCTTTGCAATCCAGGTCAGCGCAAACCAGAACGTTGGCGCCGCTGGCAAGAATGCCCTAGATAGTGACATCCAGGCGGCCGTTGACGCTGTAGCTTCGGACGTTGCCGGATGAAATTCCTGCCTGACGCGCCCCGCGACACTCCCGAAGTGCTCACGGAAGTTGAGGCTGTGCCTACCGTCCGAGGGTATGCGGGGAGCCCTACTGTCATCAATGGCGGCTATGCGGCGCTATCTGCTGCCTGCAATGGTGCGGCGCTCATCTTCAAGCTCGACGGCTCTATGCGGATTTTCGCTGGCACGCAGAGCAAACTGTACGAGGGATCGGGCGGAACGTGGACGGATCGCAGCCGGGCAGGCTCGTACACGACAGGCGACATCCGCTGGTGTTTCGCGCAGTTCGGCGATACCACGCTTGCGATCAATAAGGCCACCGTACTTCAGAGCAGCACAAGCGGCGCATTTGCTGACGTAGCAAACGCCCCCAAAGCGGCGTGCATGGAGACAGTCGGCGGCTTCGTGGTGCTTGGCAATACGGACGACACCGGCCTGGCGATCACTGGAGGCCCCAACGCCGATCAGGGCAACCGTTGGTGGTGCTCTCAGCTTTTTAACGCAACGGGCACATGGGCGCCTTCTGCGGCCACTCAAGCAACGAGCGGCCTTCTCGTTAGCTCCCCCGGCAAGATCATCGCCATGAAGCGGCTAGGCGATCAGGTCATTGCCTACAAGAATCGGGCAATCCATGTCGGGCAGTACGTCGGCCCGCCCGATGTGTTCGACTGGCAGCTTGTGCCGGGTGAAATCGGCACATGGTCGAACGAGGCTGTTGTCTCGACTGGCACAGCGCACCTTTTCATCGGCTACGAGAACGTGTATCGCTTCGATGGCTCTAGGCCCGTAGCGATTGGCGACGGCATCCGCGAATGGTTCTTTGCGCGCCTTAACAAGCAGTACGCATATCTCATCGCAGGCATTCACGACCGCAACACATCTACGGTCTGGTGGTGGTATCCGTCAGGCTCAAGCACAACGCTCGATAGCGTGTTGGTCTACAACTACGCCGCGGATCGGTGGGGACACGCTACCGACGCGACTCTAGGGGCGGCAGTCACGGTCTACCCCGTGCAGACAATCCAGGCGCAAATCACATACGACAACCTGTATACGTCGCTCGGCATCTCCAATCCGCAATACGACCAGATGCCGAACATCAGCTATGACTCGCCTTTCTGGCAGGCTTCGGCTCCTGTGATGGCGGTCATTCGAGATGACAAGGTGCTTTACACGCTAACCGGCTCTGCTTCTGATAGCTCGATTACGACGGGCTATTGGGGCGATCAGGAGCGTTACTCGTTCTGTGACCGTGTGCGGGCTAAGTACCGAACGAAGCCGACTGATAGCACGTTGACTCCATATGCAGTCACTGAGCTTGGGGCCGACGTGGCTACTGGCTCGGCAACTCTGAACGTGGATCGATACGACGTTTTGCAGTCGGCTCGCTGGCATAAGTTCAAGCTTGAATTTGTCGGGCCTGTTGAGGTTGAGGCGGTCACCCCGCGACTGAAGACTCAAGGTTATGAATAGCGTAACCCCTGACCCGCGTCTTCCGCTGAACATTGACAACTTGTTTCGGCTGAAGTTAGCAGACTACCTCAGTGAGTTCGCGCGTTCGATCAATCAGGCGGCGAATTTGGTGCTGTGGAAGACGGTGGCGGTATCCACTGCTTATACGGCAGGCGTCAACGATCACATCATCCGCTGCACTAGCGGGCCGTACACGGTGACGATCCCGAGCGCGTCAAGCATGAACGGGAAGCGCATCGTAATCAAGCGGGCTGATTCAGGTACTTCGACGCTCACCATCTCAAGCGCATCAGGAAACATCGACGGCGCTGGCTCAACTTCACTGACAACCGCTTGGCAATCGCGCGAGTTGTTTAGTGATGGCACTCAATGGCTTCTGGTCTAGGAAATTACATGGATGACAATCTCGGGCTCTCGCAATACGGTTACGCGCAACAGCCGTGGCAAGGGCCTTACGGCTATTACGAGCAGCAAACGCCTTTTGGTTCATTCGGCGCAGCGAATCAACAGCAGGCGCAAAGCTCGCAAGCCTTCAATCCGTACATCGGGCAGCAGACTCAGGCGCCTGGGCAGATTGGTCCTGTTGGCACTCAGTACGCGGGTTCTAACCCGTACCTTGGCCAGACGACTCAGGGTGTCAACTACCAAGCCGCGCAAGGTGCTGGTACCAATGCCTACGCTGGTGCGAATCCGTACCTTGAGGCGAGCATTGGCGGCGCTGCAAAGGACATGACGAACGCGTTCAACGATACGACAAACGCGCAATTTGACCGGCAGGCGGCGCAGTCTGGATCGTTCGGAAACACCGGGGTAGAAGCGGCTCGTGGGCGGGCTCAGAACGATCTGAGCAAGAACATCGGCAACATGGCTTCCGGCGCGCGGATGCAGGACTACACGGCGCAGCAGGGCCTAGCGGAGAACGCACTCAACCGCACGCAGGGGCTGAACCAGTTCAATGCAGGGAATCAACTCCAAGCCGGGATGGCTAACAGCGGATACAACGCGGGCGACCTGAGCCGCAATCTCGCTGGCGCGCAGGCGGTGTCCATGTTTAACGCTGGGCAGGGCAACCAGATGGGGCAGTTCAACGCCAATCTTGGGTTGGGACAAGGCCAGTTTGCGTCAACTCTCGGACAGAACGACTTGAACAGGAATAGCAATCTTGCTCAGAGTCAAGCCCAGTTCAACGCGGGCACGCTCAACCAGAACAGCCAATTCAACGCTGGGCAAGGTAATGCGCTGAACCAGTTCAACACTGGTCAGGCCAACCAGATGATCCAGAACGCGCTCAGTCGCAAGCAGAATCAAGGTCAGTTCGATGCCAACATGAACTTCAATACGAACCAGTTCAACGCTGGCCAACAGCAGCAGGGGTTCAACAACTATTGGACCAATGCGCAAAACCTGTATGGCATGAACAATTTGGGTCTGACAAACGCCAACACGATACAAAACACTCCGCTCAATTACTGGCAGCAGTTCATGCAGGGCGCGAACCAAGCTGGCGGGAATGGCGGCACTAGCTCGCAGAACAACCCCGGAAACCCTTTGCTAGGCGCCATCGGCGGATGGCAGATTGGCTCCAAGATCTTCGGAGGCTGACATGCCCAATCAATACACCCGTTACGACGCAAACGACCCGCGCGCTGTAGGGCGCGGCATCCCCGCCGATGTCCTGGCGCAGTTGCTTGCCGGGCAAGAAGTGCCTGGATGGTCAACGGCGTATGCACCAAAGACGATATACCAGGGCGGCGACGCTGGAGACTACTACGTCCCTAACGCGGGCTACACGGAAGGCCCGCAAGCCTTCCAGTACAAAGACCCAACAAAGGAGTGGTATTCGACCTATGACCCGTCCGGCGCCTTGATGAATGAGGGCAATGGCAACAACAAGATGACCACCAAGGATTACCTGACGTATCTGGCCCTAGTGGTCGGTGCTGGTGCGTTGGGTGGTGCGGGAGGCGCGGCGGCTGGCGGCGCTGAGGCTGGCGGCATGACCGCAGCGGATGCGTGGGGTAGCGGGGCTGGCCTAGGTGGCGACACACTAAGCGCAATGGGCACAACCGGCGGCAACGGCCTTCTTGGCGCTGGTAGTGCTGGCGGCGGCATGACTGCTGCCGAAGCCTGGGGCAGCGGCGCAGGGCTGGGCGGCGACACGCTGTCCGCTGGCGGCGCGAACCTTGGCGCGGGCGGCTATACCTCTGCAGCCGGTGGTGCTGCTGGTGCGGGCGGAGGTGCTGGCGGTGGCGGCCTGTGGGAAGCGGCCAAGTCCGTCGTTAGTCCTGCAGTCTCTGCGCTCACCAGCGGCAACGGCTCAACGCTAGGCGGGCTGCTTGGCGCTGGCCTTGGAGCCCTGTCGTCCAAAGACCAGACGACCAGCAGCACGAAAGACCCTTGGGCGCCGGCTCAGGACTTCATCAAGCAGCAGATTGCACAGGGTCAGTCATTGAGCAATCAGTACCAAGCCAGACCGTTCAGTGATGCGCAGAAAACCGCTTACGGCAACCTGGCGAGCATCATCAATGGGGCCAATGCCAACGCTCCGAATATGAGCGACTTCATCAATCGCCAGATGTCGGGAGGCACTGCTTACGACCCGCGCGATCCGTACAAAAACATCGGCAAGGGCGTTAGCCAGATTGTCGGCCCCGGCCCATCGGGCTTGCTGAACTACTTTCCCGGAAAGGGCGGCTGAGATGAGCGCAGATATCGCAACCTCGCTCTACTCGTGGAGCACGACCGCAGGCAGTAATCAGCCGCAGGGCTCGACGGCAATCTCCACAAATCTGGATGACAACCTGCGCCAGATTCAGGCCGTAGTCCGAAGCACGCAGGCGCGGGACACAATTTCGTCTGCTTCGACTTGCGATATCGGCGCTAAGGATGCCATGTCGCTAGACGTGACTGGCACGACGACTATCACTTCGCTCGGCACAGTGTCTGCGGGCATCCGCAAGTGGCTAACGTTCAGCGGCGCTCTGACGCTGACCCACAACGCCACGTCTCTGATCCTGCCGACTGCGGCGAACATCACGACCTCTGCGGGCGCTTCTGGGTGCTTTGAATCTCTCGGGTCCGGTAACTGGCGCTGCTTGTCCTATTCCAAGCCAGATGGAACCCCGATCAGCGTTCAGTCGTTCTCACTGTCCGACCTCAGTAGCGCGACGGCAAACAAGACGCTGACAAATACGACCTATGCACAAAACTGGGGGTGGGTGTTTACGTCTGCTGGACAGAAGGGACTGACGCTTACCGGCAAGTCGTCTGGTACGGGGACGGCTGGGCATGTCCTCTGTTTGGATGGATCGTCCGCCTCACTCTCGACGCAGGTTGAAAACATATTCCGCGTCATCGGTGGCGTTTCCGGATCGGCTACTGACGTTTTTAACGTAACGCAGTTCGGCGGCACGATCTACGGTAACGACAACTCCACGACTGGAGGTAGCTGGGCCATCCGGGCGGGTACGGGTCCGAACTCTGCCGGTGACGGCACGGTATCGTTCAGGTCCGCATCTCGACTCGGCACGAACTCCTCGCTTGTTGCTGATTCGACGCAGATTATTCTTAGCTCGCAAACGAAAGCGGTAATTGACGCAAAGCGGATGTATTTCGGTCACTCCAATGGAGTACCGACTATCTCTGCTGGTGGTGGCGCTGGTGCAACTATCGCAGGCTGTGACGCTGCGTGCGAAGTGGTATTCGGCACAGGATCGCCAACATCCGTGACAATCCAGTTTGCTAATGCTTGGTCTGCCACTCCGCAAATTGTGATGGTCAACGGTACACAAGCCGGCGCGACTTACAGCTACGCAGCAAACACGACGACTGTGCAGATCAGTTGCAGTGCTGGTATGTCATCTGGGTCGAAGATTTCCGTCATGTGCATGGGCTTGCAATAAGGGGATGTGATGGGACTTCTCGACGTATTCAATAGCGACGAGGGCCGGATGGCTCTCGGTCTGCTTGCTGCTGCTGGGCCTAGCTCGCAGCCGATGAGCTTCGGGCAACGCCTGGCTGGCGCGATGAGCCAGCATGACGCCTATTTGCAGCACAAGCAAGCCGCTGCGGCTGCGGCGCAGGATCGCGCGCTAAAGCAACAGATGCTGCAGGCGCAGATGGCCGACGTTCGAGCGCAGCAGCAGCAGCGCGAGGCGCAAGTCGCGGCATCACGTATGGCGGCAGAACAAAACGCAAAGTTCGCCCGGGACTACGGTGGTGGTGCAGTAACGCCGCAGATGGCTCTAGGCGCAGCGCAGCCTGACCGCCCGGCAGCATTCAATGATGGCGCTTTCACTCCAGCGCAAAAGAACATCGGCCCCACTCCGCAAGCCGCGCAAGTGGTCGGCCAGCGCCTGCCAACCGATTGGAATGCGCTGCTGCGCGCTTACCCGGACAAGCGCAAGGAGATAACCGAGTTGATGGATGCCGAAACCAAGTCGAAGAACT
>Ga0116187_1002729_pt1 | contig 16973 bp, 16 predicted proteins | sample AD_JPNNA6_MetaG_FD_89755 | JGI IMG/M metagenome (GOLD analysis project Ga0116187, IMG submission 89755) | Active sludge microbial communities of municipal wastewater-treating anaerobic digesters from Japan - AD_JPNNA6_MetaG | ecosystem: Engineered > Bioreactor > Anaerobic > Digestate | place... | reverse complement strand
ATTTGTTCAAAAGATAAGTGCTGTTTTTTGTTTTGTCTGAACTAAAAATAATGTGTAATTAAAAAATGAATAATCAAATGATTATCAAGAAATTATTAATAAAAAAGATTTGCGTATGAAAAGTTTGCTAAAAATCAAACGTTTAATACTGAAGACATTTTAAACGGAATTGTGAGAGTTATTACACACAGTATGGTAATAAGAAGTGAATGGTTAAAAACACCGCAATGGTTTGGCTATATTCAGCAGGGTGATCTTTCTGTGATGTTAATTCTCTCTTTGGCTGGTCCAATATATTATTTCAGCGATATTATGGGAATTTACAGAAAACATGCTACTAGTCTGGGTGCCACAAGCTCTCCCATAAGAACTGATCTACGTAAACGAGATTTGCTATCCTATTTTGATTATTATACAGACTTCAAATACCATTCTTTGATTATAAGCAGAAAAGAAGAATATCAAAAACAACTTTATTTTCAATATTTGAAAACGACCGGTAAGTACAGAAAATTCCTAAACTTTGATTATTTTGTTTTTAAACTAAGGCATCTTCAATCAAAAATAGCTAAAAAAATGCAAAAGATTAATAAATATTTTTGTTGTCCTTACCGCTGATGCCTTTTGTTGTTTATGTCAATTCATATCTTACTGGTGTTTACGTTGGTTATGTGATTTAGTTAGTTGCAATTATTGTCAGTGTCTTGAATCTTTTAAATAAATATTCTACAAATCGACTACCTAAATACTTAAGACTCTATTTAATGCTTGTTGTTTATAATATATTAATGAGTTATGTACAAGGTCTTGTAAAAAAAATATTTCAGTTTTTTGGAACAAATAGTATTATATATTCATTTTTTGTTTTTTACATTATTGAAAACACAAATATAGTTAGCTCATTTATCAGAAAGCTATTTGGAGTTCATCATATTATCTCTAAGAATTATATTCAAGACTATTTGGATGAGTTTTATTATAAAGTAAATCGAAGATATTCTTTGATAGATGTTAATCGCTTGTGTCAGCCGTAATTACAAAGAAATTATTCATCTTAACCAATACTAATATTATGAAAATTAATTTTGAGTTTTGGATGAAATTAAGTGCTACGAATAAGGTGCTTTTAATACTATTATTGACGCCCCTTTTTAGCTATTTATATACATTTATTTTTCACCTTCCTAAATATTTCACATTTAGCTTTACGTTTTTTGTGTTCTTTTTTTGTGTTATTTTTTTCATTAAGTACTTTGGGAAAATTAAATGGCCTGATTTCGTTATATTTTCTTTGGTTTTCGCAGGTTATGAAACAGTTTGGCATTTTTTTTTAGTTTATGGTGAATATTTTGATAAAAGAGTATTTTTAACTGAAATCTATCATTATATAAAATATTTTACAATTTCGTTTTTTGTTGCCGTAATCTATAACACTAGGTTCTCAAAATGGTTTATTAGGGTAAGTATATCAATAATGAAGATTTTAGTAGTGATTACTAGTATTGTTTCAATAGCACAGTTAATTAATCCAGCTTTTTTGGTGGCAGGAGAGGAAGAAAAAACAATCTATGAAAATATATATACCATAAGAAGAAGTTCAATTTATGGATTTGATATCCCGGGTTCTCTCGGTTTATCATTTATTCCTTTGTTGAGTGTGTTAATAGGTTATATGAATTATACGCATCAACGGTATAAATATGTATTTCTTATATTAGGAGGCATCTCGGCTTTTTTGTCAAATACAAGATTTGTAATGGTAGGTTTCATTTTGGTAACATTTCTGGTGTTTCTGACTGGGAAAGATAGGGTCAGGGGTTTTTTTAAATACACATTTTTTATAATTTGTGGTTTATTCATATTTTCCTATTTTTTTCGATTTATAGGATATGATATTACCGATTGGTTTAATGACCGTCTATTAGTAGAGGGGGATATCAGATATACAACCAGATATTTAGCAATATTTAATTTTATAAGATTTTTCCCTGAATCCCCATTTATTGGTACAGGTTATTTAACGGATGAAATTAGAATAGCTTCTAATTTAGTGGGATCTTCTCATATTCATGTTGGTTACCTATCTCATCTTGTTTATTATGGTATTTTTGGTTGTTTCTTTTTGTTCGGTTTTTGGTTTTTGCTTCTAAAACGAATGTATAAAACTGCTAAAAAAACCGGATATTATGGTTCTATAGTTGGATTTGTAACCTATTTATTCGCGTTTGCCACGATGAGCCAGTCTGTTATCTTTTATGCAGGAATAATGTTTTGTTTTGTTTTTGATAAATATTTTTGGGATTTAAGAATGCGCGATAGAAAGGTTTATAAAAATAAAAATATATTGTAAAGATTTTTAATAGTTTCAGTTAATAAAATCCAGCAGTCGTTTTTAGCATTTATAATTTTAGTAATTGATTTTAGTCTCAAAAAGTACTGATTTATTTTCCAATTTGTTTCAATTTCAATAATTAACAACATCTGTGTCTCAAAATTTAGTATTTATCGGCGGCACCCCTTATCCCAATGGACTTGCCTCTACAAATAGATTGGTGGGTTTGCTTAGTGAATTGCCACAATACGGGTGGAATGTTCAGGTTATCTGTTTTGGTTCTACTAAATATCCGACCTCAAGTGAAGATGGAAATAGTCAATACAGAAGACGTGGAATACATAAAGGTGTAAACTATTACTACAGTTCAATGGTTGTAAGGGCGTCCAGATTTTATTTAATGAGTGTAATATCAGGCTTATGGGGTGTTTTTATTTTACCTGCCTTTGTGTTAAAGTACAGAATCCAAAAAGGAAAATTCATGGTTACAACTAATCTAACCCAGGGGCATTATGTGTTGCTTTTTAAAATCATTTGCATGTTGTGTTCCTCAAAATTTGTTTTGATTATAAAATTGTTCCGAACGGTATCCTATTCTATTAGAAGTTTTTTAAAAAGCCCTATAATGGGTTGTTTTTTCTGACTAATACATACGAATATGGATGCCAACTGGCAGCTGCCCATGTCTATTGGATGAACAAACTCACTACCACCGGTATATTGGGGTTTTATTTTCTTTCTCAGCATTATTATTTCCTTTGTGTATAGGGCAAGAAAAAACATAGAAGGCAGTTTTAGCTATTATTATTTATTAGCGATTTTTTCTATTTTATTGTATGGGATTTTTAAGAATTTAACAGGAAGAGAGATATGGTATCATTAGTGTCCACTAAAAATTAAACAATAATTTTTGATTATAACTGTCTTCATTTTTGTCTTCTGTTTTATCATGATTGAAAAGTTCTTTTATTGCAGTTCTGTCCAAAAGCGAGGCACTCAAAATCCGGAGTACTTCAAAGGTGGTTCTACCAAGTTTGAGATCATTTTCAACGATGGCGACAAGACAATAAGCAATAATCGCACTGTATATCTGTATTCTAACATCATTTTCAGATGTACCCCAAAAGGATTTAATATGAAGATGCTGTTTAATCCATTTGAAAAAGAGTTCTACTTGCCATCTGTTTTTATAAAGCTGCGCAATTTGAGCAGCAGATACTTCAAAGTTGTTGGTAAGGTATGTAAAGTTTCTGTGATGCTCTTCACTGTAAAAAACAATTCGACGAAGTTTTCCGGGGTATTTAAGTTTAGTTTGAGGTCCTGTAAGTTTTATAACTTGATCAAAAATGATATTATCAGATTCTTCAAGAAGCTCGTCTCCAATCAGGGTTTTATATTGAAGCGTCCCTCTTTCACGGATGACAAAGTTCGAACCAATGAGATTAATATGGTAAAGTCTGGAGAGATCAAAGTAGCCTCTATCGAAGATGTAGTAAGCGTTTGGCTCATACGGAATTTTATCCATGGCATTTGTGTCATGAACTTTTGCCTCGGTAATATGTATAAAAGTTGGGATCTGAGTTGCAATATCAAACAGCGTATGCATCTTTATTCCAGACTTCGTTTTTCTAAATTTTGCCCACCAGAAAAGACTCAGGCAAAGATCGATTGTAGTAGAGTCAAAAGCATAATACCGCCCTTCGATTTCGAACTCTTTTGTGAGCCTTTTCTTCTGTGCAATGTCAATCATTTTGTAGGCGAACTTTTCAAAAATTTGGTAATTCCGATTCTCATTCGCTTTCGAAAGATTACTTCTGGTAATGTTGGATTTTCCAAAACCAAGATGGTAAGATTTTCTGCTATGAGCCCCCAGAACAGAGACGAGTTCGCGAAGGCTATCGCATCCGGCAAGCTGTCCAAACATCATAACCAACAACTGGTTCCAGCAGCTAAAAGATTTTACGTATTTATCCCCCTGATATTCCATAACAATTCGTTGAAAAAACTTCTGTGGCAGAAATTCAATAAGCTGTGCAAATACATATTTTCCGGTGTGCATACATTCAAATTCTTATTAGAATTTAAAAGTATCAATTCAAATCGTGGACATAAAAATTTTGATTTAAACTGCATCTGCTTAGTTAATTATAATCATGTTTTTTAACTTTTAGTGGACACTACTGATATGGTATTTCTTTTTTGTGATTATTCATGGCATGTATTATTTGCCTTTATTAAATAAAAAAAATAAGGAAGATAAAGAAACCAATAGTTAGTATGCAAAAAGTTTTAGTTATAGGACATTCGTTTCAGGAGACCGGTATAGGGATAACATTACAGAATCTTTTTTCTAAATTTCCCAAAGATACTTTATATTGTGCATCAAGTACTTTTTCAAAGAATGATGCTGTTTTTAAGGAGTTTTATTTGTTGGGTAATAAGGAAATAAAAATAAGTTTTCCTTTTAATTTATTCGAAAAAGTACATAATTCTTGTATTTTAAATAAAACAAATAATGTTAGTGAGATTAATAAATCAAAAAAAACGTCTTTCAAAAGAAAACTCTATATGGGATTTGTTCGTCCTATAATAATCTTTTTGAAAATTTATAATTATAGAAGCTCATTTGTCGTTTCAAATGAGTTAATGCAATGGATAATAAGCATTCAACCAGATATAATTTATTCAGCCTTAGGGAGTTTAAGTATGACTCAATTTATACAGGGAATACATAAAAAATATCCTCAAGCAAAATTAGCGATACACATGATGGATGATTGGTTGTCAACACAGTCTGAACAAACATTATTTTCAACTCATTATAAAAAACAATTACATCAATCGTTTAATGCATTAATAAATAAAAGCTCAATTCGTATTGCTATTTCTGAAAAAATGGCAAAAGAATATAAAATTCAATATGGTTTTTCCTTTTCAGTATTTCATAATCCGGTAAATGTTGACCAATATATACAACTGTCAAAGGATTTAGGTGAGAAAAAAATTAAAAAAATTGTTTATATAGGTAAAATAAACAAAGATAATTACGATGTAATAAATGATATTATATTGGCAGTTAATCAAATTAATTCAGTAAAAGATAAACTTTCATTTCATGTTTATACACCCGATAATCCTATTTATCTCAAACAGCATTTAAAAAAGAGGTCAAGTTTGATTGTTCATTTGCCTATTTCACATAATAAAATACCTTCTGTATTAGTAAATAGTGATTTATTGATTTTGCCTCTTTCATTTCATGAAAAAAGCAAAAAATATACGCGACTTTCCATATCTACTAAATTATCTGAATACATGGCATCCAAAACTCCTATTTTGGTTTATGCACCGAAAGACATAGCAATCAGTGAATATGTGATAAAACATAAGGTTGCTGTATGCCTTACGAAAAGAAACATTCATTTGTTATCTACTTATATTGATACTTTGTTGACCGATGATACAAAAATAAAAGAAATTACAGAAAACGCCTTTCGTATAGTATCGGAAAAGCATTCTTTACAGGTAGTTTCTTCTTCGTTTTTTTACTTATTCAATCAGCAAGTTAATGAATAAAACACTGTTATTCAAAAAAATAAAGTCTGTTAGTTTTAAGCAATTAATAAAAATAATTTTTTATAAATTGCAATATAAGTTGTTTGTTACCTTAGAGAAAAGAAGAAATAAGGAAAATAATATATTTAAAGAGCAATTCCTTGTGAGTACCAATTCCGTTAGTTTGTTTCAAACATATTTTGAACATATCAGTAATAATAAATTAGTGATTTTGGAAGCTGATCAAATAATTGAAAATAAAATAAAGATATTTGAGAGGGATTTTATTATAGAGGAAAGCGATTGGTTAAAAGATTCCCTAACAGGAAAGATGTGGGACGCTACCGTTTTTTTTACAGATGCTAAAGTAGAAGAAAGCGGATATGGTGATGTGAAATATGTAATGGAATTAAATAAAATGGGCTTTATTGTAACACTGGCGCAAGCTTATTATATGAATTCCAATGAGAAGTATATTGAAAAGATCGAAACATATCTCAAAGCTTGGAAAGATTGTGTCCCCTACATGAAAAGTGTGGTTAATAAAAGCATGTTAGACATTGCCTTTCGGGCTATTAATTTAATACATATTTCTTTGTTATGTTGTAGGAGTGAATTGTTTCAAAAAAAAGTATTTCCACTCATTCTTTCTATAATATACTTTTCTGAACAACAAATCAGAAAATTTTCTACTCCACGTTGGTGTAAATATTCGAGCGGGGCGAATCATACAATAGGTGAAATGATAGGATTATTGGTAATACAGATGTTTTTAAAACAATTTACATTAAAAAATTATGAAAGATTTTATTCAAAACAATTTTATTATTTATACCGTAGCTTAAAGAATATAATAACAAAAGAAGGTGTATATTTGGAACAATCGGCGCACTATTCTAAATTGGTAGCTGAATTTTTAATTATTTTAGATATTTTTATCAAAGATATACCAGATAAAAAGGCAAAACAATTTTATAAGGATAGTTATCTTAAGAAAATCTTACATTACTTACAGGTCTTATCCTTTAATAATCATTTACCTAATTTTGGCGATAATGATGGAGCTAAAGTCTTACTTCCTTTTTATGAAAAAAATTATTCGGTATCACATATATTGAAGTATTATAGTTTTTTAGATGGATATAAAATATCTCATACTTTACTGTGCAAAGAATCCGGTCAGTTTATTTGGAAATCAAATGATGATACAAATCTTTATGTTTTTATCCGTTCCGGTAAACATAGTTTTTTACCCATAGGGAGTGGTTCGCATGCACATAACGACATTCTTTCATTAATACTTTCTATACAAGGGGAAGAATTATTTATTGATCAAGGTACTTATTTTTATAATTCAGGCTTGGATATTATTAATAGTAATCGTTCTACGGCTAATCATAATACAATTTCAATCGGCAAAACAGAACAAGCTGCTTTTGCTGCTAAATGGATGTATGCTACTTATCCAGAATCTGAATTGATAACAGAAAATATCAAAACATTCCCTTCTTCTTTTACATTTAGTGGGAAATGTCTTTATAACAATATTGAACATATACGTCATATCATATTTGAAAATAAACGAATGCTTATTATAGATAATATTAATAATACAACAAATGATGATGTATCAATTAATTTTTTACTTTCCCCTTTTATTCAAATACAAAAAATATCCGAATGGTCTTTTGATTTATATAGAGAGAAGAATAAATGGGCAACTATCTTATTTGAAGATTCAATAGACGTTAATGTTCAAGAAGTTTATTATTATCCTTCCTATGGTATAAAGAAAAAGACTTCTCGTATTTATGGGATTTCTAAAATATTTGGTAAACAGACAATCAAAACAATTATAATGATTCACAACTATCCGAAACTTTGAAAAAAAAATGCTTAAGAATTTCTTGTCTTTGCAAAAAAATTACACACTTTTTGGGATAGTACCAATGGAACTCAATTAAATCAAGGGTTTGAGCAATGTTTTAACTTTTATAATTGTAAAAGAAAACATCAATCAATTGATAATTAAGTATCTGTAAGACTATAAAAAAAAACGTATAAAATTATCGAAAGTATTAAAAAAATGAATAATTTTGCAACGTTAAAGATAAAGTTCTTTTTTTTATAAAAATGGATAAAAAAATATACTATATTTATACTAATCTCCCTTCTTATCGCAATGATTTTTTTAAAAAATTGTCGGAAAAGTTAGGAGAAGATAATATTAAGTTAGAAGTTTTATATGGGACGAAGATTGACAATAAAGTAATACCTCAAATTGATAAGAGTTCTTTTTGTAAAAAGATTTTTCTTTCTAAGTTTCACAGATTATTATTTTTTAATTTCGTTAAGATGGGTGGTCTGTTGAATTATATTAAAAAAAGTCCACCACAAGCGTGTGTCATTTCTTATGTTTCAACCAATCTGAGTATGCTTAATGTTGTTCTGTATTGTTTACGACATAAAATTCCTTATGCTACCTGGAGATGTGGATATAATAGACCGGATTATTCAAGTTTACAAGAGAAAATAAGAAATGCGATTATTACATTTGTTGAAAAGAAAGCAGCTTATAATATTACTTATGGAAGCTTTTATCAACAGGAATTAATTAAAAAAGGTATTTCAGAAAAAAAAGTCATTATTGCACAGAATACGATTAATATAGAGTCAATTATTGAAGAAAATAGAAATTACGATAAAAAATTTACAGATAAAACTCGCGTATTGTTTGTAGGAGCATTAATTAAAGGCAAATTGCTTTATTCTTCCATTGATGCAGTGAAAAAAATAATAGAAGAGGGTTATGCTATTAGTTTTACAATAGTTGGAGGCGGTGAAATGTTGGATGAGTTACAAAGATATGTAACTTCATTGCAACTGCAAGATAAAATTAAAATTGTAGGTCCAAAATTTAAGGATGAAGTCAAAGAATGTTTTCGAACATCCGATGTTTTTTTATTGGCAGGAACGGGAGGATTAGCTATTAATGAAGCCATGGCTTATGGGTTGCCCATTATATCTACGAATGCAGATGGAACAGCTTGTGATTTAATTAAAGGTAATGGCTACTATATGGATGCATTCGGTGATACACATTTGCAATACAAATATTTGAAAAGTTTTATGCATCTTTCTCAAGAAGAGAAACAAAAAATGTCAGAAAAAAGCAAACAAATCATTCAGCAAAAAGCAAGTTTGGAAAACATGGTTTACAAACATGTTGAAGCTTGTTTGAACTTAATTAATAAAAATAAAATATGAAACTATTTCTTATCGCTGGTGCCCGACCCAACTTTATGAAAATTGCTCCTTTAATGCATGCCTTAGAGGGAAATAAAAACATAGAAGTTTTATTAATTCATACCGGACAGCATTATGACCTCAGCATGTCGGGACAGTTTTTTGAAGAGCTAAACATTCCTTCACCCCATATTAATTTAGAAGTAGGTTCCGCTTCTCAGGCAATTCAAACGGCTCGTATCATGGAGCGTTTTGAAGCGGTTTGTTTACAGGAAAAACCGGACGCCGTAATGGTAGTAGGGGATGTAAACAGTACGGCTGCTTGTACTTTGGTGGCAGCTAAATTAGGGATTACAACCATGCATTATGAAGCCGGTTTGCGTAGCCGTGACAGAAGCATGCCCGAAGAAATCAATCGTTTGGTAACCGATGCCATCAGCGATTATTTTTTTACTACCAGTCGAGATGCGGATGATAATTTAATACAGGAAGGACAGCCTAAGGAAAAGATTTTTATGGTGGGTAATTTAATGATTGATTCCTTGGTGGCAAATTTGGGGAAAGCTACTAAAACCGAACTATGTTTTACTTCACTTAATAGAACACAGCAAATTGTTTTCGGGCTACAATTTATAAAAAAACAATATGGTGTTATGACCTTTCACCGTCCCAACAATGTGGATGAGAAAGAAAGTTTAGCACGATTAATTGATGTATGGGGGAAAGTGTCACAAGTCATTCCCTTGGTATTTCCGGTTCATCCCCGTACCTATAAAAACATCCAAACATTTGGTTTGCAAGATAAAATTAATGCTTTTCCTCATTTGTATTTTATAGCCCCTTTGGGGTATTTGCAATTTATCAATCTAGTACAACATGCGGCTTTTGTCTTAACCGATTCGGGGGGCATACAGGAAGAAACCACTTATTTAAACATTCCTTGCCTAACGGTTCGTCCAACAACGGAACGTCCCATTACCATTTGGGAAGGAAGTAATAAACTTATCAAAGTAAATGACATTGTTTCCGAGGTGGATTTAATACTTCAAGGAAAAGGAAAAAAAGGAAGTATTCCTAAATACTGGGATGGGAAAACAGCAGAAAGAATTTTAAATATATTATATATTTTTTAATGAATTTTATTATAATAAAAATTTTACATTAATTTTATTGACAAAATTACTTGGGTTGATTTTATTGACAAATATCCTAAGGGGAATGTTTTTCAATCATATGTATTGTATTATATGGGAATAATTGGCTTGAAATTTTATAAAATCATAAACCATGGTATGTAATTGTCCAATTGTTTCGGTGGATGTATGGGATGTGAAAGAGGTTGTTGAGGGGTTTGAAAATTGTTATCTGGCTGATTATGAAGAACAAGATATGGCAGATAAGCTAAAAAGGGTGTTATAGTGGTGAAAGAACCAATTGACGCGAAAAAATATTGAAAATGGGGTTGAATAGTGAATGTGTGGTAAATAAAATTGTAAAATCTATGAAAGTGATTGTAAATACTTTATTGAATTATGGGTGAGTATAAATTAATTACGGATATTAGTAAGATAAATTTAGATAATTGGAGAGAGTTTGTTTTCAATCATCCATTGGGTAATGTATTTCAATCACCGGAGATGCTACAAGCATATAAAGGAATTAATAATTTTAAAGCCGAAGTTATCTGTGTAGTAAAACAAAATGTGATTATAGGAATTTTGCTTTACGTCATTCAGAAAGAGGGAAAGGGTATTTTGAGTGTTTTATCATCTCGTTCAATAATAATGGGCGGTCCTTTAGCAATTGATAATGATTTGAAAGTTATTGATCTTTTACTAAAAGAATATAAAAAAAACATTGGCAGAAGGGCTATTTATACCCAATTTAGAAATTTGTTTGATATTGAATTTGCTCATTCTATTTACGCTAAAAATGGTTTTATATATGATAAACATTTAAATATATTGATTGATTTAACACAAGCACCCGAAAAACTAAAATCCAATATTTCTAAAAATAGACGTGGAAATATATCAAAATCACTAAATAAAGGAGCTTGTTTTATTGAAATTAAAGATAAACCTAAATATTTAGAGTGTGTAAACTTAATTAATAAAACTTATAAAAGAATTGGATTACCTTGCCCAGGTGAAGACTATTTTTTAAAGTTTTACGATGAGCTACATCCTAAGAATATCTTAAAGTCTTTTGCGCTTGAAGTTGATAAAAAATTAGTTGGAACACGCCTTGAACTATGTTATAAGGACACTGTTTATGATTGGTGGGCAGGTGCAGATAATAAATATAAAAATTTTTATCCTAATGACGTTATTCCTTTTCAAATATTAGTTTGGGGGCATAATAACGGATATAAGACTTTTGATTTTGGGGGTGCTGGCAAACCGGGTGTTCCATACGGAGTTAGGGACCATAAGATGAAATTTGGAGGTGAACTAGTTGAGTATGGAAGATATCTTCATATACATAAGCCTTTTTTGTATTATATGGGTATAATTGGTTTGAAATTTTATAAAATTATAAAACATGGCATATTCCATCGAAAAAAGTAAAGTGTCTTTTTATAAAAGGATTAAGAATAAATTTTTTTTAAGTGTAGGTCTTCGGTTTCCCTTAAATGCTTTGCGATGCTGGTCGCTTAAAAAATGTGGATATAAAATAGGAGAAAAAGTTTATATAGGAGATTCTTTAATTGTTGCAAGCATTCTAGGAGATGAAAGATGTAGATTAATCCTTGAAGACAGAGTTGCTATTGGTCCTCGTGTTACAATTTTATTGTCGTCTGATGCTAACTGGTCAGAATTAAACAAAAGATATCCACCAATAAGAGGAACTGTTTCTATAAAAAAGGATTCTTGGATTGGTGCGGGAGTGATTATTTTGCCAGGTGTAACTATAGGTGAAAAATCTGTAATTGCTTCAGGGGCAGTTGTTACAAAAAACGTTCCTCCATGTACTGTTGTAGGTGGTGTTCCTGCTAAAATTATTAAAACTATAGTATATGGAAGTTAAGAAAATAATAATTACAATGGGGCATCCGGCACATTTTCATTTATTTAAAAATGTTGTCAAAGAATTATTAAACAAAAAAATTGAAGTTAAAGTTGTCATAACACAAAAAGATATATTAGAGAATTTATTAAAAAATACTAATTTTCAATATTCAGTTTTGGCAAATAGAAAAAAACAAGAAAATTATTTTGACAAATTAAAGAAAATTAGAAATTCCACAAAAGAATTTTTAAAAATAGCAGATATATTTAAACCTGATTTAATGATTGGTTGTATGACTCAAATGGGGTATGTAACTTTTTTAAGAGGCATTCCATCTGTGTTTTGTGGAGAAGATGACATTAATTATACTTACATGCAATATATAATAACAGGTCCATTTGTTACAGATGTGTGTGCTCCGAAAGTAACTAATGTAGGTTTATTTAGTTATAAAAAAATTGCATATAACAGTTATCAAAAATTAGCATATTTACATCCAAATACATTTATTCCTGATATGAATATGTTAAAGGAAATTAACACATCAAATCCATATTTTATTATCAGATTGGTGAATCTTTCGGCACATCATGATGTAAATATTACCGGGTTTAAAATTAATGTATTACATAAAGTTATTCAATTATTAGAAAAAAGAGGGACTGTTTATTTAACATCTGAAAAGATTCTTCCTTGTGAATTACAAAAATATGTCATTCCAATTTCTATTGAAAACATACACCATGCATTGTATTTTGCATCTTTATATATTGGTGATAGCCAAAGTATGGCAGTCGAAGCTGCTATGTTAGGTGTACCTAATATACGTTTTAATGATTTTGTAGGCAAAATCAGCGTTTTAGAAGAATTGGAACATACTTATGGACTTACTTTTGGAATAAAAACAAGCAATCCGCAATCTTTATATAAAAAAATCGAGGAATTGTTGATGATGCCGGATTTAAAACACGAATTTCAAGCCAGGCGTCAACGTATGTTAAAGGATAAAATAGATGTTACGGCTTTCTTTACGTGGTTTATTGAAAATTATCCCAAAAGCAAAAAGATAATGAGAGAAAATCCCGATTATCAATATAGGTTTAAGTAGTATGAATATCCTCATTGACATAGGACATCCGGCTCATGTGCATTTATTTAAAAACTTTGCTTGTGAAATGCAGCGCAAGGGATATCATATTATATTTACTTGCAGGGAAAAAGAGTTTGAAATCCATCTTTTGGAAGAAAATAATTTTCAATATATTCCATTTGGCAAGAGGTATAGATCAGTTCTGGGTAAGTTGTGGGGTATGGTGGAGTTTGATATTAAAGAATTTATTACCTGCCTGAAATTCAAACCCGATATTTTGTTGAGTCACGGTTCTATATATGCAGCTCATGCAGCGTGGATGACAAAAAAGCCTCACATTTCAGTTGAGGATACATTCAATTTCGAACAAATTCGTCTGTATTTGCCTTTTACAAAAGTTGTATTAACAGGAAATTATAAACATCCTTTACAGTCAAAGAAAGTTATACCTTATGCAGGTTATCATGAATTGGCGTATTTGCATCCCAATCGTTTCAGTGCAGACACATCGGTTTTGCAAGAACTATGCGTGTCGCCGGAAGAAAAATATGTTATTTTGCGTTTTGTCTCTTGGAATGCCAGCCATGATATTGGTCATAAAGGCATAAGTTATGATAATAAGCTAAAAGCTATCAAAGCATTTTCCAATTATGCTAAAGTGTTTATTTCTTCGGAAGCGGAATTGTCGGAAGAATTAAAGTCTTATCAAATGCCAATACTTCCCGAACGCATGCATCATGCTATCGCTTTTGCAAGTTTATTGTGGGGTGAGAGTAGTACTATGTCGGAAGAGGCAGCCATGCTGGGAGTTCCCTCTTTATTTCATAATGATAAAGGTACTTATTATACTACCCATCTTGAAGAAGATTATGGCTTATTGTTCAATTATACCGAAAGCATAGTAGACCAAGAAAAAGCCATAACGAAAGGAGTGGAATTGCTGAAAAGAGATAAAACGGATTTACAAAACGAATGGCTGAAAAAAAGAAATAAAATGTTGCAAGATAAAATAGATGTAACCGCTTTTCTTGTTTGGTTTGTAGAAAACTACCCGGAGAGTGTGAAGATCATGAAAGAGACCCCTGAGTATCAATATAGGTTTAGGTGAAATGGGAATGTAATTGATGAGTGATTGGTTCATACTAACTAAAGGATGTTTTTTTTGAAGATTAAAATATACAATAAGCTGATACCAGCCTTGGCATAGGATAAGGCTCTCATGCTGAGCAAGTGGGGTATTCGATGATTGCATTAGAACAAGTATTTGAAAAGGAAAAACCGGATGCTGAGTTTTGCATTCAGTTTCACAGAGTTTCACAGAGTTAGGTACAGAGTTTTACGGAGTATTTTGTTTAGTTTCCTCTGTGTAACTTTTCTTTTCCACAGAGTTTCACTGAGTTATTTGTTTCTTAGAATAAGCTAAAATCACAAACACTGTTCCGATACTTTCTTCAATAACTTTTAAATTTTACCTTTTTCTTCAACTCTTCATTTATGGACTTCACTTTAAATATTTACAAAATCCTTTTGAACTCCCTGCAAACGCGGGGTTTTTCATTTATAACTTTTGGTGATTTCTGTAGATTGTCGTCGCTTAAAGAAGCTACTGATTCCTTTTCTCGGTTGGTAATTCTTCGCCACGATGTTGATCTCCTACCGAAAAATAGTCTGGTTACAGCCAGGATTGAAGCTTCATTAGACATTAAAGGTTCCTATTATTTCAGGGCTGTTCCCCAAAGCTGGGACGAAGACATTATCCGCGAGATTGCCGCCCTTGGCCATGAGGTGGGCTATCATTACGAATCGCTGACCACCTGCAACGGCGATATTGGAAAAGCTTACGAAGATTTCACTGCCAATTTGGAGAAGCTCCGCCGTATAGTTGCCGTGGAAACCATCTGCATGCACGGCAGTCCATTTTCACCGTGGTATAGCAAAGATTTGTGGCAACACTATGATTACCGTTCCCTTGGCATCATCGGCGAGCCTTACTTCGACATTGACTTCAACGATTTCTTTTACCTTACTGATACCGGCCGACGCTGGGATGGTTATAAGGTGAGCCTACGAGATAAGATACCCGTTCATCAGGAACGCTGGATATCTCAGGGATTAGTCTTCCGGAGTACTAAAGATATCATCAAAGCCGCCAACGAAGGTCGCCTGCCCGATAAGATCATGATGACCTTTCACCCGCAACGCTGGAACGACGCCTTTGTTCCTTGGGCAAAAGAGTTGCTATTACAGAAAGTGAAGAATGTGGTTAAGAGGGGGCTTGTTTTGTTTAAATAGGTGGGAGAGTGGGCGAATTGTTGTTATAGTTTAAAGTTTCACAGAGTTAGGCATATAGTACTCTGTTTAGTTTTCTCTGCATTACTCTGTGCAACTTTTTATTTTCGCAATGGTTTGTACGTAGTTTCATAGGCATCGGCTATGATGGAGAGCGGGTTGGGAATAGCTGTTAGCCGCTGTTTCCGTTTATTTACCCGAAACTATGATCTTGATATTATTGGATAGATTACCAACCCTGCAATTAACATCAGATGTTTAATATGGTAGAGATGTCAAAAATCATTCTTTTAAAACGAATAATATTTATGAAATTTGTTCGTTTATAATGAAAAGAAATTATCTTTGCCAATCGTAAATATAGCGATATAGTAAATGAACAGGTTGTACTTACGACAGATACTTATTGATCAGAAAGAGGCATTTCTAAACCGGAAAGGCTTAATTCAACGGGATATACATCTTGATAATTATCTTCGCACGAAGCAGATTGTTGTAATTACCGGAGTTCGTCGCTGCGGTAAATCTTCTTTGATGTTTTTGATACAGCAGGCTATGCAGCTTGATGAATCGGAGGTCTGTTATTGTAATTTCGATGATGAGCGTATTACCTCTTATCCAGAGCTGTTCAATGATATTTATGCTTTACACATTGAGATGTATCAAACAGAACCTGTTTTCTTTTTCGATGAGATCCAACTTGTTCCTGGATGGGAGAGGTTTGCCAACAGAATGTATGAGCAGGGTCATAAAATTTTTGTAACTGGCTCCAATGCCACTTTGCTAAGTTCGGAGATATCAACATCTTTGACAGGACGAAACAAGGTGATTGAACTTTTTCCATTCTCATTTGCCGAATACCTTCGTTTTCTAAAAAAGGATTACGCATTGGATAAACTTTCGGTTAAGCAACGTTCACTGCTTTTAAATGACCTCGGTTCGTATATCTCTATGGGTGGATTTCCGTTAGTAGTTTCGGAACGCGATTTAGATATTGCCCATGCCCTGTTTCAGGATATATTCTACCGCGACATTGTGGTTCGCTTTCGCCTGACCAACGTTGAGGAGATTCGTGAAATGGCTTTGTTTTTGGCATCAAATATTGGAAAGCTTTTTTCATATGCTACTCTTCAAAAAATTACAGGTATTAAAAGCCTGAGCTCCATAAAAAATTATCTCTCCTATTTTGAGGCAGGATACCTCTTTCATTATTTGCGAAAATTCGATTATTCGGTCAAAAAGCAAATTATGAATTCGCGTAAGGTGTATGCAATAGACAATGCCCTGCCAAATCGTTTGGGTTTTGGTTTTTCCGGAAATAGGGGTCGTTTGTTGGAAAATGTTGTTCTTATCGAGTTACTTCGTAGAGGGCATGAGGTTTTTTATCATTCAAACAAGCATGAATGCGATTTTTTGATTAGGGAGAATATGGAAATTGTACAGGCAATT
>Ga0116187_1002728_pt1 | contig 16974 bp, 14 predicted proteins | sample AD_JPNNA6_MetaG_FD_89755 | JGI IMG/M metagenome (GOLD analysis project Ga0116187, IMG submission 89755) | Active sludge microbial communities of municipal wastewater-treating anaerobic digesters from Japan - AD_JPNNA6_MetaG | ecosystem: Engineered > Bioreactor > Anaerobic > Digestate | place... | reverse complement strand
CTCTTCCGGGGTGAAACGCCTTCTCTTGCCTTTAGTCATGTGATCCTCCTAATAATTTCTCGGAGGATTTACCAACTTATTTTTACCCTATTTTTTTCCCGTTTTCAAAGAAGCGCGACAAATTAATTGTACTCTGTGATAATAATTGTGAAACTCACGAAAATCGATTTTTTTAAAATATTCTTAATAATGTTCACTTTTCTTAATAATTTCAAACATTATGTCAATCTAAATATCCAAGTTGTAAATTTAAATTATAATAGATGCATCACAATAATACCAAGTAGACTCGCGCAACACCCTACTAGATTACCACTTGCAACAAGAAATATTTTTTGTTTATTCTTATATTGAACTGATATTATTATACTCACTTGAAGTGAAAAATACTTCCGCGAGATTATGAAGATTGAAAAATAATATTATTAAAAATCATGTATTGTTTAAAAAAGAATGAAATTCTAAGTTTGATATATAAATTCTGCATCAGTAATATTATTAATGCCTATTCTTTTTCCAAAAAAAACAGGTAATTATCACCTTGGTTTACCGCGTCAAGCAAACGCATCACGATATTATAAATATTCTTCTTCATTACTATTTTATCTATAAACAGATCTGAGTGTTTTTTACTAATCGGTTTATCCTTCTTACCTGAAGTATCCCAAAAATATGATGGCATACCCAAAGCTGGAAAGAATCTAATGTGTATTAATTGCCAGCGCATCCACTCTGAAAATGTAATATGCTTAACTTTCTTAACTTTAAAACCAGTTTTTTTTGCAAGAATATTCAGCGATTTTACTGAATAATAATTAACATGATACGGGACATGCCAGTGAAGCCATTTATTGGAAAATAATTTAGCGCCAAGTCCATTAGAATTAGGAGTACTCACAATCACCGTGCCTCCTTTTTTAACTACTGTTGAAATTCCTTTCATAAACTCGACGGGATCAACGATGTGCTCCAGCAACTGATCCATGGTCACATAATCAAAATATCCAGCCTGATACAGATCAGGTGAAAACTTTCCAAAATGAACATTGAAATTATATTTCTCAACAATTTTCCTTATATTTTCATCAACTTCGACGCCATAGGCATCGCATCCCCTTTGCCGGTAATATCCAAGGGTCTCACAGAAACCAGATCCGATTTCAAGCACTTTGACATTTTTGGGTACCCAGCGAAATGCTGAACGGTATAATCCTTCGAACCAGGCTTTACAACCCTTAACCTCTACAGCAGGTTTATACTGATCAATAGAGTATGAAGAACGAGGATAATAATCGGTATACAACCTGCTGACCATTACATCAGATATGTCTGCCAAAAGAGTTTTATGATTGCAGTCGCGACAACGAAGAAGATCAAATGATCCCGGATATCCATACCGATCATCATACAGCCCAGATATCATCACATGGGTATTGGAGCTTCCGCAGATGATACAGTTTGTATTCATTCTAAAACTACCAGCACATGATCCGGACCTATCGAGGGAAGCCCGATGTATTGCCCATTATATATCTGATTATAAATCTCTTTATTAATAATTTTGGATATAGGATTTTTATATCCCACTGCAGCATATGTTAATATCCATTTGTTTAATGCAAAGCCGGAGAAATTTTTATAATACTTTTTTGAAGGAAAGATAATGTGCTCTGGATATTTAATATACCACCAGTTTGATCGGGAAATAATCGCACTAATGCTGTTCATATTGCCAGTTAAAATGGCGAGTTTACCATTTCTTTTCAAATGATCGCGACAGAAACGGAAAAATCCAGAGCAATCATACAGATGTTCAACCAGATCAAAGGCGGTGATAACATCAAATGTTTCATCAATTTCAACTATAGAACTTACGCACCTGTGGCCTTTCTCGATAGCCTGGTTGCGGCTCTCTTCTGAATATTCAACACCAGTTGTTATACAACCTTTTGATTTTGCGAAATCAAGAAGCAATCCCGTATTACAACCGATATCGAGCACCTTTACATTGTTTTCGAAGAGCTTCCCAAGAGCATTGAGAATATTTTTTGATTTCACTTCTTGGAATGGGATTTTCGACCATCTATTAGAACTTGAACCAAAAGAATATAATTCGATAATTTTTTTTTCAGGAATGATATTCTGAACAAAGGAAGATCCGCATTTATTGCACTTCCAATATTCCGGTGTATTTGATATTTCAATTACATGCGTTGAAAACATCACCGGCGTATGATACGCTATGTCGCCAATTTTATATATATTCGCATCAAAACATAACGGACATTTTTGATGTCTCAAGGTATTCATTAGTCACTATCACCACAATTTGCCACTTGTATTTTTTGTTAGTGATTCATAAAGATTCATATCGTTTTCATTATCAACTTCAAACCATTGGCCGTTGACTTTCACTGTATTAATGACCGCACCTCTCTTCAGAAGAGCTGAAAGCATAGATGTCATATCATGTTTGTTTCTCTGCTGTGCCGAACATGAATCAAGATATGTCTCAATCGTTTTATACCCTTCAGGAGTTATTTTAAGAAGACCCATGTATTGGCCCTTAATCTGTTCAACATTCTTTGTTTTTCCTCCGATTTCCGTTAAACAGTTGTTTTCATTTATGGAAAATGTCTCGGCATCATCGAGTGGGTTTGCAAATCGTTTACTCCATAATGAAAACCAGTCCGCATCATAGGTGATGGCTATGTTGCCAGGCGAGTTCATCAGCCTTTTGACGGTATCACTTGAATATACGATGTCGGAATAGCTTATGATGCACGTAACTTTTTTGAGCCATTCCGCGGCACAGACCAGAGACATGACCATATTTGTTTCTGACCAGCGCGAATTGGTAAAATAATGTATGCTCGGATCGGTAAACAGTTCACCCATATATCCCCTGACTAAACCAATGCCTTCAATTCCAGCGCCCTGGAGTGCCTCAAGTTGCCACTGAATGAGTGGCTTTTTTGACAAGGATACGAAACACTTAGGTCTGTCATCGGTCAGGGACCCCATGCGTTTCCCCCTTCCGGCTGCTAAAATAATTGCTTTCATTCTTTATCAACCTCAAAAAAATATCTGAGCAAATCCATTTGATTTTCTACAAAAGGTTCCTCGCGTTCAGGATGCCACATCTGACCGTATATGTTATATGTTTTATGGGAAAATGCTTCAATTACACCATCTTCACTCTGTGCGAGGATATTAAAATTTTCAGATAACGATGCAACAGCATAATTATGATATGAGTTTACAGTATTTATTTTTTGTATAAGCCCGGCTACATGACTATTGGAACCATCAGAGACTATCAACGAATGCCTTCGACTTACATGTCCCTCCACTTTTCTCAGTTTTATATTGAAGTAATCAGCAATCAGCTGCATGCCACGGCATATGCCAATAATAGGGATTCCATTATCAATGCCAAATTTTATAATTTCCTTCTCAAGTGTATCCCTCTTGAGTGACAGCTTATTATTATCGGTGAAACGATACAAATCATTACCGCCGGTCAGAAGAATTCCCTTAATATCTATACCGTCAAAATACGATCTATATTCATAATGCGTGGGTAATAGTATCGGCATGTATCTCAACCGTTCAAACAACATGGCCCATCGCACATCCAGTGCATCTCTGATCTCATGATAATCAGGATTATCCATCAACCGCTGAGTAATTGCTATGCATTTCATGATATTATCCATACAGTTTTGTTTGAACAGTCAATTTCAATGATGTTCGCCTTTGACCACTCAAGAAAATTTTTCTCACCAGCACCTATAACAGCGGGGATTCCCATTTCAGCGCAGCGTATCGCCATATGCGAATTAGCCCCTCCGAATTGGGTTACAAGACCTGATATGTTTTTGGTGAACAGGTAATCATAACCCGGATCTGCTGATTTAATGAAGGCTATTTTTTTCTCAACATCCTCTCTCTGAAAATCATCCTCGCAAACAACTGGCCCCTGAACGCATTCCAGGGTAATAAAATTTGGCTCTTCCTCTTCAAGATAAAATCCGTATATGTCTTCAGCGTTACGAATCAATGCCGGTAATCTTATCGCTTTGGTGTATTTATATGACTCCTTATGAATTGATATATCGTTGAATATGATTTCTTTAATATTCTTATGATCAATTGTTGCGTATAAATTTAAAATGGTGCGAATATCAATATACGCAAGTTCATCTCTCTTAAAACCGTATTTATTACCTAACATCTCAACGTATTTCAATATTTCACTTAATGATCTGGTAAAAACGAACTTGGAGTACTCTCTTCCCTCAATCGATTCCTTTATAAATAGCATCAAACGATCAGCGGTGGTTTTTATACCATTTTCCATTAATGCTAAATCAATCTTGCCCATCTGAGCTGGCGAAAATTTATATTCATATAATTCACATGCCTGGCTAGGTAGAGTGGAAAAATAATCATCGAAACTTTCATCATAACGCAATGAAAGGATATTATAGGTGTTGGGTCTCAAATGGCCGTATGTCTTGAGAAAATCCTCTTTTGTCCTTTCTCCCCTGCCCACTTCGCACAGTGCGCTATTCAGCTTTTTTGCCACGGTGTTCAGGGATCCCATAAACTGCTCATATTCATTTTTAGTAATAATGCCAAGCTCAATAAATGACATTAAGAATTGTACTCCTATAAAAGCGGCGCGGGCTATTCCTGCGAAAGGAAGAGTTCCAAAACGTTTGCAATCCTCTGTAAGCCAGTAAATCTTGTCTAATATCGATATATTCGATTCGATAATCATCCGGTATTTTTCTTCAAGGGTTCCAATCTTTTTTAAATCCTGTTTATAAAGGCCGTTGTCAGGATCAATAATATTATTAGTTAAATCTAATAATGCATATTCAATCCGTTTTATTTCATTCTCATTAAAACCATTCCCCAACAGTTTTTTCAATCGTTCGGGCAGATTGAGATAATAACAGGAATGGACTATTTCAAATTCAACTTTATCATGATGGGTGGGTATTCGATCCAGTTGATCGATATAATAAGTAACAAGCTTTTCAGCAATTTTATTATTTAAATTTTTTGGAATAAATGAATTAAAATCCACGCGGACATCAATATAGGGAATCCCCAAGAATGAATGCATCAGAGGGTGCGAACGAAGATTTCGGTATCCGTAATTATCCCTCTGATACGCCCATATATTATCCGTAACAATCTCTTTATAAAGGGATAAGGCGAGCTGCTTTGGCTTTAGACCTATGATCTCAGCCGGATTCCAATCCGGCATTACACCATAAATGACCCGGTCTCCGAACAGATGAGGATAATGCGTCGATAAATCCATGATTTTGTAATACAGTTTCGAAAGAGGGCTCTTCAATTCAAGATGTGAAAGATCCTCCTTGTTTTTAACTATGATCGGCCTTACCTGGAAAATATATAGCGAGTCATTCTTATCGAAGGCAAATTCAATATCAAGGAACTTGTTGTCGCAAATGGATTCTAATTCCATGCATGAGGCAAACAGGGCATCGAAATAATTGTTTCCGGATGGGAACGGCGCGTGCTTGTAATAGACATACGTTTTGCTGTTTGAACGTCCTCCGGTAACCGTATCACTTTTACCGGTATCATCATAATTTATTATATAGTAGGGTGCCAGAGTATCTATGTCAGCAGTAAAAACAACACCGGCGATTTTGATTCCTTCAAGCATGGGCTGGATTATGACTTCATCCGAACTGTCAACAGAGTCATACGAATCAAAGACGGTCCGAATCGATTGACAAAGCTCTTTATCATTATCCTTGTTTACATCGAGAATGCTCTTGAAATGACCGGCATTCGATGAAACGAGATTATCTTCGGCACTTGAGGATGAACGAATAATCAAATGCGATTCGCGGAACTGACGTTTAATAGCATCAATGCTGTTTTTTTCATTTGCAATAAACTCAGAATACTTTAAAAGCATAATCGGAAGAATTCTAGCCGAAGTGATAACTTCAGATAGCATTTTCAATGATTTACCCTTTGTCGCAAGATTAATAGTCATAATTTGATCTGTCACCAATAATTAAATTCTTTGAACGGTCCAAGCACGATTCTTATATGGGATTTCGATTGTATTATAGGATTTAATATAATCTTCTATCATTCTCATTATTTCACACCACTTTTCCTCGCCTGCCTGTGACCTTATATCATTAACAGAATTCCATGCACCCAAATATCTTTCCTGAGTCATAATTTCCAGATGATCGACCTCAAAGAAAATAGTCTTATTAAAATGACCGGTTGACACAAGGATTTCTTCCCATTTTTTTGTCTGCGATTGAGATCCTGATGAAACCCTTTTCAGCGTTGGAACTATTTCAAAAATTCTGTTCTCTATCTTTTTACCTAATTCCGATGCCTCAATATTTCTCGGATTCCATATGACAGTAAGGTATCCGCCCGGTTTTAGAATCCTGTGAAATTCTGGCAATGATAATGTATGGTCCGTCCAATGAAATGAAGAAGCCATTGTGACCCAATCCACACTTTGATCCGGCAATCCTGTTGCTTCTCCACTTCCTTCACGCCATTCAGTATTCCATTTTTTTGTATATTGAAAACCTTCTTCTCTCATTGCGTTATTTGGTTCTACAGGTATTGTCTTAACACCTCTTTCAAGCAGCATTTTTGTCAATTTCCCAGTCCCGGCGCCCACATCTGCAGCCGTAAAATCTTTTTTTTCATAAAATCCCGTATACTTCAATAATGCATCAATTATTAAATCATTATATGCGGGTCTATAAATATAATTTTTTGCAAGTTCGGTAAAATCACCTGGTTTCATTGATTCTTTCATATTTCATCCTTCAAATTTATTATTACTGAAGTTATATATCCTCTGTGCCTTTTCATGAATGTTATCTTTAAACGAATTATCAATTATAATATCGCAATTACTAGGCTTGTCATAGGAAGTGTTTACCCCCATAACGCATTCGGCACTTCCATCCATTGCTTTTGAATAAATGCCTTTCTGGTCCCTCTTGATCAACTCATCCATGCTGCAATCTATATATATTTCCATGTATTTACTAATATTGTTTCTATTATAATCATGCACTTCTTTAAAAAGTGAAATTGTAGAGCATACTACATCAACACCCTGGTCGGTAATCATTTTGCAGAGGCGGCAATAATTCATCGCCAGTTGTTTTCTTTCATCTATCGAGTGGCCATAATCATTGCCGAGCACTGACCGCAACACATCTCCATCCAAAAACAACACATTCGGTTTTTCCTTTCGAATTATATCAAATAATGTTTTCCCAATTGTTGTTTTTCCTGCTCCGGATAAACCGGTTATCCAGTACAGAACACCCTTGTTGTCATTTTTCATAATATCTTCGGATTTCTCTCATAAAAGTATTCAATAATCCGCTTCTTTTTATACGGGACATTAGATCGTTACTGCGAGACGGTTGATTTAATATACCATTAATATTTAATAAACTAATTACCTCATTAAAATCAGCGGGTACACGATTAATTACTTCATATAGACTATTTACTAGATAGTAGCTTTCCCACTCCTGTAAACGGGCTCGATTGATTAAATCTTTATTTAGGTTAAATCCAAATGACACCATATCCCTGACGAAATTATTGTAGTCATCTCTTTTATTACAATGTTTAAATTCATCAGTATACAATTTATCCTTGAAAAAAGGCAGAATCTGAACACTAGGATATAATTTCTTTACATTGTCTTCACGATCCGTCTCGGTAGTTTCATAGTTGAAAAATTTCAGCAGATTTGCGCATGATTTTTCGATTCTTTTTATAACATCGCCATCATCTTTCAACCCTTTCCATGAGCCGGGTTTCCCGCTCCGGTTTATCAACTCGCCGTCTTCCGGGTTTTCTTCCATGTATTTCCTTTCAGCTTCAACTGCCTTTTCGAATGTAGATGCTGCGGCAGCCGACCTGATTTTTTCCATCGAATAATCCAGATCGCAATTGGCGAGAATATTTTTAAGTAATTCAACATCATTAGATTTATAGTCTTCAAAACGAAAAATTTTCAAATCTTCATGTTTCATCCAAAGCCGGTTAAACAAAATCCAATGATCAATTTTATTCAACAGTGTCCAGATGTCGGGAAAATCAATAAATTCCCTGAAGGATAAATCCGGGTTTTCTCTTTTATATCGTGAATATATCGAATCGCGAGGGTCACGTATGAAATAAATTATTCGTTTCCCCAAGAACTTCTCCGAAGGCCATTCATGAGTCCACTGCACCTCCACATCGTCCCTGAAATTGAAACGCTCATAGGTAGTTAAAGCGGGCAACCATTTTTTCAATAAATTCTCATGTGGGCTTAGAGTATATGAACTGTTTGCATACATCCACATCGGAAATTGTGAATTCCTGTACGTTTTAACGCCCAGCTCTAAAAAGCAATTAATGAGCCACGTGGCACCAGATGGTTCTCTTGGCGATACAATACAAATTTTTCTACTTTCCACGGCCTTCCAGACTCCATGTCATACGTTGATTCACAACACCCCAACGCCCATCGAAATTGCTGCCATTCAGAAAGCAGGGAAGAACGCTAAACGATTGGCAATTATCAATCCATTCAAGAAAGATCATATGGTCATCAAATACGCCGGCTGCAATATAATAATCGCCCGTCAGCAATCCGATATTTTGCGTTTGAATAACTACAGTATAATCACCATGATTTATATCAAGCACTTCATGATCCCGCTGATGAGAACTGATCAGAGGTTTTCCATATATGTCAAAAATAATAATCCAGAAAGACATTTTACCTGAATATTTGGATTCAAGCTTAATCTCGAACTTAATGTCCTCTCCTATCAAAAAAGTATTTTTTGGCTCATTCTTCATGTTCATGATTGAACATTCTTTGAACATGATCAGTCCATTTCCTCTTATACGCATCGCAGGTAAAATGTTAACCGTCGTACTTTTTATTTCGATATTATTATATTCAGCAAGTACTTTGATGGTTTCATCATATATCTTGACTCTACCAGCTTCCAGCAACAAGCATTTATTGCACAAGACTCTTATAGTCCCCATATTGTGACTGACAATAAGTACTGTTATTCCACTCTTTCCAAAATTTTCAATTTTGCGGATACATTTTTTTTGAAATTCTGCATCACCAACGGCAAGCACTTCATCAACCACCAGTATTTCAGGATCAAGATGGGCGGCGACAGCAAACGCAAGACGGACATACATTCCGGATGAGTACCGTTTTACAGGAGTGTCTATAAATTGTTCAATTTCAGAAAAATCAACAATCTCATCGAATTTTTTTGCTATTTCATTTTTTTTCATCCCTAGGATGGAGCCATTCAGATACACATTTTCCCTGCCGGTTAGTTCCGGATGAAATCCGGTACCGACTTCAAGAAGACTTGCAATCCTGCCGTTTAATTTTATGATACCTTTTGTCGGCGACGTGACCCTGGAAAGTATCTTTAATAGTGTTGATTTGCCCGCACCATTTCTACCGATTATACCAATAGTATCTCCCTGTACAACATCAAATGAAATATTTTCAAGGGCCCAAAAATGACCCAACGCATCAAGATGACGCGCGCTGGTTTGCATTTTAATAATTGCATTAGGATCCTCTTTACCCCTGTACCTGGCCCACAAACTCTGAATGTCTTTATAGAGCATTCCATGATTGATGGTACCAACGCGATATTCTTTTGAGAGATTCTCTACCTGTATGACTAAATCATTCATCAAGCCGCTATACTGTATCCATAAAAGATTTTTCAATTCTGTTGAACAGAATAATACCCACAAACAAAATACCGATTGTTATTCCAACACTGATTAATAAATGTTGATAATTGACGCTGCCAGCACCAATAAATGCATAGCGAAAAGTCTCGACTATAGGCGCCATGGGATTGATTACATAGACCCATTTCCACTGAGCTGGTATTATTGAAGTCGGATATACTACGGGCGTCCCATACATCCAGAGTTGGACGCCAAAACCTACAAGATAAGACAGATCACGATATTTAGTCGTTAATGATGATATCAGCACCCCGATGCCAAGACCCAATGCCGCCATTTCAAGCAAAAGAAAAGGAATTAAAAGAATGTAATAGTTAGGTCTGACCTGTGCGGTATTAATATAGAAATAACCAAAAATAAAGAAAAAAAGTAAAAATTGAACTGAGAATAATATCAGGTTGGTGATAACAACTGAGACCGGTATGGCAAGTCTTGGGAAATATACCTTACCGAAAATCCCCGCATTGGCAATGAAGGTTTCCGAGGTTTTCGTCAAACAGGCTGAAAAATAGTTCCAGCAGACTATTCCGGACATGTAAAACAGCACATGCGGTATACCGTCAGTCGGAATTTTAGCAACCATGCCGAAAATTATAGTGTAGACAACGGTTGTGAACAACGGCTGCAGCAGGAACCACAGGGGACCCAGTATCGTCTGTTTATATACGGATATAAAATCGCGCCGTACAAATAGAATGATTAAATCACGATAGTGCAGCAAATCTCTGATATTGATATCAAACCAGCCGCTCTTCGGTTTGATAATAGATGTCCACTTTTCACCGTCGTGTTGTATTTTCATGTGTCACTATGCTTACTGATGCATCTTATTAGTCTAAAAAATTAGTATCGAAGTTATTGTGTGCCTTACTGTTTCCCGGTTTCATTCCAGATTATAACTGATGATCCGATATTAAATGTATATTTCAATTTTTCGTATTCCTCCTTGTTCAGGACCAGACTTCGAATTTTTCTTTTAATAAGTCTCTCCGCTGTCTTCTCAAGGTTTTGAAGATAATGCCTGTCAATATGGCCAACAATGACAACATCAATAATCCCGGAGTCTATTCCTTTAGCGTAATCTCCGGTCACAAATGCGAGTTCGACTGTTCCCAGCTTGGAAAGAACCATATCGATCAATTGATCGATACCGGTAAATTTTCTTACAAGACTCTGTAAATCGGGATAAAGAGGATGTTTTTTATTTGCCTGGTACAACTTGGTCCTTCCATTCGGGAAGGAAACCAGCAGTCCAGCTTTTGCAAGGCGATTTAATTCGACACGAATAGCATTTGTTGAATCCCCAAATTCATCTGCGAGCCCGCGGAGATACGCCTGAGTGTCAGTATTGATAAAAAACTTTAGTAATAGTTTAACCCTTGTCTTTGATGTAATTAATGAATCAAGCATATAGATACGATAGACACCATCCAAATATGGAGTAAAAATATTACTCATTAAAATACATGTCAAGTTTTTTTTATGACAAATTACCCATACCATCAATGTTATCTAACATTTTAGTCTGCAAAAAATCACTCGAAATCTTCTGGTCTTCCGGATTGATGGTATGGACCCAGCCGATATTTGTTAAAAGTAAATTTTTCAGAGGTCTACAGGAAGGTGTGCTATGGGGCATAGTCGTATTTCACATTGCCATTGTGGCATTGACTTGATTAAAATATCTTCTTTTTCTAATCTCGTTTTCCGCGCCATTGCATCTATTTTTATTCACCCCGGGGATGAATAACCGATCTGTTTCGATGGTTACTGGCTTACATACCAATCATACACCTTTCTGACGCCCTCTTTGAGATCGACCTTCGGTCTCCAGCCAAGAGAATGCAGCCGCTCGACATCAAGAAGCTTTTTGGGCGTTCCGTCCGGTTTTGTTGAATCGAAAAAGATATCACCCTTGAAACCGACTGTATCCTTGATCATATACGCTAGTTCTTTTATAGGAAGGTCCATTCCGGAACCGATATTGATGATCTCGCCGATCTGCTGGTAATCATATTCCTCCATGAGAAAAACAACCGCGTCTGCAAGATCTTCAGAATACAGAAACTCGCGGTAGGGGCCGCCGGTGCCCCAGAGCACAACAGTGACGTTTGATGATCCTTGTTTAATGCCATAGTGATTCAGCAGCGTGATAATGTCAGGGCCCTGAGAACTGGCATCTATTTTAACATCTTTACCGCCGACATTGGCGCTTGAATTACCGAATCTTAAAAAATCTTTTATTATAAGATCATAACGCTGTTCCGAAAGGAGCTTGGCGAGATGGATCTTTCTTATCATCGCCGGCAAAACATGGGAACTGACAAGATCAAAATTGTCATATAACCCATAAAGATTCGTAGGCATGACGGATATAAAATTTGTTCTATATTGTTCGTTATAATACCTGCATAGCTTTATGGCCGCTATTTTAGCGACTGCATAAGCCTCATTGGTTGGCTCTAATTCGCCGGTCAAAAGAAAATTTTCATTCATCGGCTGGGGCGCAAATTTTGGATAAATACATGACGATCCCAGATTGAGAAGTTTTTTAGTCTCGAATTTATAAGCAGCATGAATAACATTAGCGGCGATGATTAAATTATCATAAATGAACTCGGCCTTGAATGTATTGTTCGCCAAAATACCCCCGACTTTGGCAGCGGCTAGAAAAACATAGTCCGGTCGCTCATTTTCGAAAAAATCTTCAGTTTCATTTTGTCTTGATAAATCAAGCTGCAAATATCGAACTGAATCGCTTTTTATGGATGGTTCGCATTTATGATAATTAGCAACGATATTTGAATACCCTTTATTCACCAATGATCTGATAATGGATGAACCGACAAGTCCTGAACCGCCGGCAACAAATAGTTTCGAATTATTATTCATTTTTTTTGACCATACAATAAATAATTATACTGTTTCATATTCACAGCATTTTTATCCCAACAATTTCTCGTATTCAATGAGAAATTTGGAAATAATTGCTTGAAAATTGCAAGAATAAAATAAGATTATTATAGAATATGCATTTACAGGTAAACTATATAATAACAACTGGCTTGGCCAATAAAAAAAGATGATCGGATAACAATAAATTCGGATATTTGCAGATTACAACTATCTATCTATCATTAATGGTTAGTGCCCCTATTGATTAATATTCCTGAAACGAATTGTAATAATCAATAATTTTACAATAATTAACATTTTCTGGCATCATACACGAATCAACGTAAACAAACCACTCATTGTAATATTAATAATGCCCTCATGCAACCATGGCCATTTTATCGCTGATGACATAACATCCATATTATTGCAGCAAGGTAATTTTAAATAGATTATATAATTATGGATGGCGGCTCTCAGGATAAGACCACCGAATTATTAAAAAATTGAAAAACTCGTTAAATCAACGGTAAATTTATTTCATATAATAAGCGCCATTGGTGTATAAAAGAATAAGGTATGGAATTTCGGCAATTGCCTCGGCGTCAGTTTTCGCTGGACCTGCGAAAAGGACAACGGCCAGTCCCATGCTGTAAACAAAGACCCAAGCCTTGCCATGGCCGATTATATCGCACGGCTGAATTCCAATGACTACTCCGCATCATCCGACGTATTCAAGACCGCCGCTGATTTTTTCTAAGTCCATCCTGACTGCGGTATGGCATATGGCCGCGACTACCATGATAACTGTTCGACCCTTTAACCGTGACATGTTATAATATGAATGCTTCATCCTGCAGCCAGCAGCGTTCATGCGTGGAGAGGCGTTCATCTCAATCGATCAACCGGATGAAACGCTGGATTGGTGGATGAACTGGAACCTGTGTCTGCGACTCTCGGCTTCTTTTGATGTGCAATGCATTCCCGCATGGTTTACCTACTGTCGATAGCTTAGTGTGATATAATTCTTCGAAGAGGATTATGGCTACAATAAAGAGCTATATAGTATTATCCGAAAAAAATCATCCTTTTTTTAATAAATACGCATTCAACAAATGGTATTTTTTTTATGCTGCATCCAAGTCATCTCAGGGGACATATGGAGCTGAAATACAAGACGAACAAGCTCAAGACAGCATCCTTCTTCACATGAAGGGGATCCCGGGACGCTCCTACTCAAAAAAACGCTCCGTATCGGCCTGCCTGGTCAGATCCAGCTCATTGCGGGTCCTGGTTACTATGCTCGCATAACCCAGTTCAAGGAGGGTCCTATGGAGAGACGATCCAACCAATACGGTATATCCCGCGACATGTATTATATTTTTTTATCAATATTCCTGTAGATACCTTACCTGACTATTATTAAATATGGTTTCTACATATTTATTATAACGATTCAGTCAAACACTTTGTATCAACAATAATTTTTTCAAATCCTGATAATAGAGAAATGAGGGAGAGTATAAACAAACTATAATCCCAGGGCCTCGCAGTAACCTGAAATGACTGCATCGTTGAGTTTCGGCACTTTAGCATCAACGCGGTAGCCAGTGATGCCCATGCGGCAAAGATGGCCCGGGTTGTTATAAAGCCAGAATATCCTATTGATTATCTTATTCTCCAAATAGCTGTTCCGGGGCTTCAATCGCTCCTGCCCTTCCATGTATGCAGGTTTGACATGGCCGGTCATATTATAGACCTTTTCCGGTTCAAAGGCTTCTCTCAATCTGCCGGTCAACGGCCCCTGGGTATGGGTCCGCAGGTCAATACCCGCGTCGGCGATTGATTGATACTCAAACAACTCCTCCTTCGAAAGGCGGCCTGTCATGCGGACCTTTTTTTCAAGACGGTGCGTTTTTATCAGTTCCTGGACGGAACCTTCACCCGGGGAACGGTCGCCCACCAGGATGCAATGAAGGGCCGGTACCTGTCTCCGGATCGAGGCGAGGGCCTTTATCAATGCCCCGGCGCCGGGCAGAGCGCCGTCGTCTCCCAGCACTATCATGACAAAGGCGTTCTTCGGTATCCTGAGCCGCTTTCGGGTCTTGACAACATCGGGTCCGTCGGCATAACTGCTGATTTCGGAGCCTTTTGCTATGACGGCGCATTTGCGGCGAGGCAGCCGGTAGTGATGCACCGGGTGCTGGTCCCTTATTATAATGGATTGCGCTTTTTTCACCAGGAACGATTTGCGGTACAGGTTCCGGTCGAGGTACAGCTCCTTGTTGCGGTTGCCCAAGGGCCCCAGCAGCCGGTACCAGGCGTAAAACCGGAGTTCCGGATAGCTGAAGCAAAGGCGCAGGACATTAATGAGCCTCCCTTTTCGCATGCTGCACTTCAGGGAATCAATGACATGGAGGTATGTCCGGTTGAGCTTCGCGTCATCCAGCTCAATGATGCCGCCGTACCTGCGGATATAGGGGAACATGTAGCTGTGGTGCCGGTAATCATCGCCGACCTTGAACAGCACGGTATCGTAGATATAATGGTTGCGATAGAATTTTTCATGATTGATAATGCGGAACCCCGGTGATTCCATGCTTTTCGGCGTGTAATCCCCGGCCACATACGCGTCCACGAAGAGACCCGGCTTCTTCTTCAGGAGCCCCTGTATCAGCCTGGTGTTGTATTTGGCGATTTCCGAATCTATCGGCTCCAGGGGCGTGAATATGGCGATGCGCGTCACCGACGTGCTGACCCTCTTCTCCCCGAACATTCTCATGAAGAACCGCAGCATGTAATTGGTGCCAATTTCCGTAAAGAACAAGGCCGTCTTGACGAGGATATTTTTGTGGCGCAGCGATATCAGGTACTGCAGGGGGAACATGGTGGCCTGGTAGTACCAGCGGTTCATTATGTACCGGGGAAACCCGGAATAGGTCATCAGTATCCTGTCACGTTCGGCGATCATGCTTTTGTTGAAGATGAACGACTTGATGCCGTCATACTGCCGCCAGCAGGCGATCCAGTGGGGGAAAAACGTGATGGTGTATTTCTGCGCTATCCTCAGCCAGTAGTCCCAGTCCATGCACCAATTGAAGCTTTCATCGATGGGGCCGGTGTCCCTGACCACCTCGCTCCGGACGAAAACCGCAGGCTGGAGTATGAAGCATTCGTGCTGCAGTATGCGCTTGCTGAAGCTCAAGGTGGTGCAGTTATCGTGGAAATCCCTGAAGATTTCTTTTTTTTCGTTCACGCAATAGCCTCGGCCGTATATCATGCCCGAATTGGGATGAGCAGAGAAAAAGTCGAGGACCTTCGAGAAGACGTCGGTGCCGATATAGTAATCGTCTGAATTGAGCCACGCGAAAAAGTCACCGGCCATCAGTGATATTCCCTTGTTTATCGCGTTTGACTGGCCGTTGTCAGGTTCGCTCATCCAGCGGTAGCTTATGCCGCGGCAGTTGCAGAATGCAAAAGGTGATTTCTTTGTTACATAATAGATCAAACCGTCCCGCTGTACGGTTTTGCAGTTTTCCTGGAGCAATTGCTCATATTTTTTGATGATCGAAACCGAATCGTCCGTGGAGCCGCCATCAACAATAATATAATCAATGTAAAAATCACCGGATTGATTCAACACTGATGATATGGTATCATCCAGGAAACAACCCTGGTTATACGACGGTGTAATAATAGAAATAGTATCCATTGCACAAGTTTTCTACATATGTATCGCTGGTTATTTTAAGCCAAAAGCAGCCTCGCATTGTGATGTGCCCGAAGTAGATTATACTTCAATGGAACATACAATACACGCAGGAGACATACATAGAATAATAATAGAATTGGATTTATATGACAAATAATTATTACAAATTAATGTCAATAATTATATACCCTAGTGACATTCATTTCGGCAATTATTTATTAAAAATTTCATCATTATGTCTCCAGACCCGGCTATTTTCTCTTGTCATTTCACCATATAGTGTCCTGATAATACGCTATCGGCCCAAATTTTTTTTCATACAGATAAAATTTTCTTCGCAGTTTCATCCCGCAGGTGAATCGATACCGGCACGATCATCAGTCGTGAAGAGCAGGCTCTCAATTCCTGACGGGGAGCATAAGCATGCTCAGCGGATCAACGTTGACGTCCTGGATCATCAGCGAGACATGGAGGTGCGCCGCCGTGGACAGCCCGGTGGAACCGACGCTGCCGATCCGCTG
>Ga0116187_1002725_pt1 | contig 16997 bp, 17 predicted proteins | sample AD_JPNNA6_MetaG_FD_89755 | JGI IMG/M metagenome (GOLD analysis project Ga0116187, IMG submission 89755) | Active sludge microbial communities of municipal wastewater-treating anaerobic digesters from Japan - AD_JPNNA6_MetaG | ecosystem: Engineered > Bioreactor > Anaerobic > Digestate | place... | reverse complement strand
TCTTTTCCGGGGTGGGGTTGGCGAGGCCCTGGACCTTGGCGGCCTGCTTGCCGTAGCGGTTGATCGCGTCGGCGAAGTCGAGGTAGACGCCCAGGCCGGTCTCGCCGACGCCGCGGCCCTCGTCGCACACCTGCTTGGCGGCGCGAGAAAAGATGTCGCGAGAAGCGAGATTGCCGAAACTCGGATACTTCCGCTCGAGGTAGTAGTCGCGATCCTCCTCGGGGATGTCGTTGGGGTTCTTCTTGCAGTCCTCCTTCTTCTTCGGGACCCAGATGCGGCCGTCGTTGCGCAGCGACTCGGACATCAGGGTGAGCTTCGACTGGTAGTCGCCGCTGACCGGGATGCAGGTCGGGTGGATCTGGGTGAAGCAGGGGTTGGCGAAGCCCGCGCCGCGCTTGTAGGAGCGCCAGGCGGCGGTGCCGTTGGACTGGCGGGCGTAGGTGGAGAGGTTGAAGACGTTGCCGTAGCCGCCGGTGGCGAGCACGACGGCGTCGGCGGCGTGGCGGGTGATCTCGCCGGTCTCGAGGTTGCGGACGATGATGCCCTTGGCCTGGCCGTCGACGACGACCAGGTCGAGCATCTCGGCGTGGGTGAACATCTCCACGGCGCCGCGGGCGATCTCCTTGGTCAGGGCCGAGTAGGCGCCAAGCAGGAGCTGCTGGCCGGTCTGGCCGCGGGCGTAGAAGGTGCGGGAGACCTGGGCGCCGCCGAAGGAGCGGTTGGCGAGGAGACCGCCGTATTCACGGGCAAACGGCACGCCCTGCGCCACGCACTGGTCGATGATGTTGGAGCTGACCTCGGCCAGGCGGTAGACGTTGGCCTCGCGGGCGCGGAAGTCGCCGCCCTTGAGGGTGTCGATGAAGAGCCGGTAGACGCTGTCGCCGTCGTTCTGGTAGTTCTTGGCGGCGTTGATGCCACCCTGGGCGGCGATGGAATGGGCGCGGCGCGGGCTGTCGTGGTAGACGAAGCACTGCACGTTGTAGCCGAGCTCGGCCAGCGAGGCCGCGGCGGAGGAACCGGCGAGGCCGGCACCGACGACGATGACCGTGTACTTGCGGCGGTTGTTCGGGGCGACGAGCTTGCCCTGGGCGATGTGGTTCTTCCACTTCTGCGCGAGCGGGCCGGCGGGAATCTTGGCGTCGAGTTTCATTGGGCGGACGGCAAAAGGGTTATTGGTTGTCGGGGCAGCAGGCGGAGTGCGCGGCGGTCGCGGCCGGGCAGCAGCCGCCGACCTTCACCACGCCGGCGAGGACGGCCGCGGGGATCGCGATGCTGCCGAGGATGTAGCCGATCGCGAAGAGCCGGGTGGCCCCGCGCAGGAAGTTGCCCCAGCGGCTGGTCCGCAGGCCGAGCGACTGGAAGGCGCTCTCGAAGCCGTGCCAGATGTGGATGCCGAGCAGCGTCACCGCGACGATGTAGAAGAGGGACACGAGGACGTTCTGGAAGCCCAGGACCATCATGGTGTGGACGTCGTGCACCTTGGCGCCGGCCGCCAGGATCGGCAGGCCGAAGAGGTGGAAATCGCCCTGCATCACGTATTCATCGATACGAGCTTTGAAGCTCTCGCCGGTGAAGAACCCGCTGCTGGAGCCGATCGTGAACTGCATGAGGTGGTAGACGAGGAACGCGGCGATGATGAAGCCGGTCCAGCGCATCGAGCGCGAGGCCCAGGAGGCCTCGATGAAGCGCTTCACCCCGTACTTCACCGGGCGGGCCTGGACGTTCTCCAGCGTCAGGGCCGTCATCGCCCAGATGTGCAGGGCGACAATGGCGAGCAGGCTGCCGCGGACCGCCCAGAGCGCGGGCCCGAGGTGCTGCAGGAAGTGGGCATAGCCGTTGATCTTGTCCGGGTGGGAGAAGACCTGGAGGTTGCCGACGAGGTGGCCGGTCAGGAAGCCGATCAAGGCCAGGCCGGTCAGCGCCATGATGTATTTCTTCCCCAGAGAGGAGCAGAAGAGGTTACGAACGAGGCTCATTGCGGTGGTGCGTTGGAAAGGGTGGGTTCGGGAAACGAAAGCGCCGACGGTAGGGTCCCCCCGGGGCCCGGCAATTCCTTATTAGCGAAAAACGCGTGGCGGCGCGCCGCTATTCCGGGTGCTTAAGCCCGCGGCCATGAGCGCTTCTCATCGCGCCGGCCGAACCGCCGACCACCACCACCGGGCGCAGCCTGCGCCCGCGGCGCGGCAAGATCAGAGCTTCGCGCCCACGCCCAGCGGCTTGAGCAGCGCAAACTTCCCGCTCGCCGCCGGGGCGATGAGCTTGCGCCGCGCCGTGGTCACGCGCGCCCCGTCGCCGAGCAGCGCAGCGATCCCCTCGCCCACCTCCGGACCCGCGCTGTGCTCCGCCACATAATCGAATTTCCACGCCGTCTCGCCGGTCTGGCTGAGGCAATAGTGCCAGCAGGCGAAGCTCGCGGGCAACGCGCGATCGATGTCGGCCGGCGAGACCAGCGAGCCGTCGCGCCGGAAATGCAGGTCGCGCTCGCGCCCGGCCAGGCGGAAGCCGCTCGGGAAACGCTGCACGATGTCGCCGGTGAGGTAGCGCAGCAGCGGCATGGCCTCGCGGCCGCGCGTCGTCACCACAATCTGGAACGTCTCGGGCCGGTCGCGGAATGGCGCCAGCTCGATGAAGACATTGGCGTCGATCGGCCGCGCGTTGTCGGCGAAGGCGTCGCCCACGAAGATGTAGCCGGCCTCGGTCGAGCCGTAGAGGTCGACCTGCGGCGCCGGGAACGCCTCGGCGATGCGCCGGCCGTGCTCGCGGCTGGCCTTGCCGTAGGTGAGGATGACGACCTTCACGCTGGGCACGCGCACCCGGCGTTTGAGCACGGCGCGGGCGAGCAGCGAGAGGTAGATCGGCTCGCCCTCGATGATCTCCGGCTGCGTGGCCTGCAGCTCGAGCACGATGCGGTCCCACTCGCTCTCGAGGAACACGAACGGGTCGCTGTGCAGGTTGAGGTAGACGGTGTTCTCGATGAAGCGCTGCGGGAACTCGAAATCCTCGTACGGGCAGAGGTTGCTCGAGCAACCCACCGGCGCGAGGATCGCCCGCCGCCCCATGCGCTCCGCGTACGGGGCGAGCAGCGGATGCGCCGCGTAGGCGCGCGCCGTCTGCGCCGGCCACCAACTGCGCTCCATGATCACCGTCATCGGCCCCTGCGTGGTGCCGGAGGTCGACTCGTACTCCCACTCCTGCCGCTGCACCCGCGCATCGACCTCGGCGCAGTCGTCGAAGAACGCGCAATGCCCACGTTCGACGATCTCGCGTTTGGTCAGCAGCGGGATCGCCGCATAGCCGTCCCACTCCAGCCGCCCGCCGGCCAGCGCGTGCCGCTTGGCGTAGAGCGGACTGCGCCCATAGATCGCGCGGATTTCGTCGGCCAGCACCTCGGGCACGTAGCCGTTCACAGCGGCACCGAGCGTGGTGGAGGCGTTGGCGAAATGTGGCGAGCGGGAGGCGTTCATGGCTGAGAAGCCCAACAAAGACCCCGCTCCGGCCGTGTCAAACCGCCCGCCGGCGAGCGCGGGATCCGCGGCTCGCCTACCCCGGCCGCCCCTCGCGCCACGCACGCAGATAGAACAGCGCGTCGATCACCAGCGAATGCTTGATCTCGCCGCGTTCGGCGCGCGCGAAGACCTCGTCGATCGGCCACAGGCTCAGCTCGATCTCCTCGTTCGCGTCGAGCTGCATCTCGCCCACGCGCACGCAGCCTTCGACGAGCACAATGTGGCAGACGTTGGCCTGGATCGCCGGATTCGGCCGCACCTGCGCCAGCAGCCGGGCGGAGCGCCCCGCGTAACCGGTTTCTTCACGCAGTTCGCGCACGCCCGCGGCCACGGGATCCTCGCCGGTCTCGATGACGCCGCCGGGGATCTCGAGCGTGAAGTCGTGGATGCCGAAGCGGAACTGCCGCACCAGGAGCATCCGGCCGTCGTCGGTGAGCGCGAGCACATTGACCCAGTCGTTGGCCTCGATGACCACGAACTCGCCCTCGCGCCGATCGCGCGGGTGCCGGTAGCGCGTGCGCCGCACGCGGAAGACGCGGAAATGGTCGGTCGCCGCGTCGGCCAGCCGCTCCCACATGCTGAGGCGGGGCGGCGCCGGAGAGGGCTCGGGGTGGCTCATAAAAAAGCCTCCCGGGCGTTAGCCGCGGGAGGCGAAAGGGACGCGCGAGGGTTATTTCGGCAGGTTGAGCTTCTGGCCGACCTTCAACTTGGTCGGATCGATGCCGGGATTGGCCGCCATCAACGCATCGGTGGAGATCCCGTGCGCGCGGGCGATCTTCGCCGGATAGTCGCCGGCCTTCACCGTGTAGTCGCCGCCGGGACCCGCCGCGGCGCCTTCCTTGGCGGCGGCGCCCTCCTTGGCCTTCGGGGCCGAGGTTTTGGCTGTAGCCAGTTTGTTGAGATCGGTGCGGATGTTGCCGATCTCGGCGGTGACGGCGTCGAAGCCGCGCTGCGTCTGGGTCGCGAGATTGCTCACCGAGCTGTTGGCGCGGGTCGCCGTGTCCTTGGCGGTGCTGACATCGCCGGCCATGCTCGAGACCTGGTTGTTCAGCCCATCGACCGTGGCCGCGAGCTTCTTGACCTGACCGAGCTTGACCAGGGCCACGACGGCCAAGATGAGCCCAAGGCCGCCGAGGATGGCTCCGACCACAGGGAGGATGCTGGGATTGTTCTCGCGAGAAATGGTATCCATGGAGTGAAAAATGTAGAGAGAGAGCGATAGCCGCCCCGGCAGGCAAAGCAAGCAGTTAACTGCACGGAGCTTACGTCTCGCCCCCGGTTGTCGTTCTGTTTACGACCGAGGCCAACGGAAGCATTGACACCGCCGTCCGGCGGTCGAGGCTTCGCCGGCGAACGTGCTTCGGGGCGTAGCTTAGCCTGGTAGAGCGCCTGGTTTGGGACCAGGAGGTCGAGAGTTCGAATCTCTCCGCCCCGACCACCTCGGATTCCGGTCGCCCGCAGCCACCAGTCCGGGATCCCTCCTCCTCGCCACCCGGTGCGCGACCGCCGCCCCCACCCGCGCCGCGCTCCCCGCACCGCCATGGACACCGCATCCACTCCCCGAAATCTCTTCGTCTGCTGCGACGGCACGAACAACCAGTTCGGCGCCGAGAACACCAACGTCGTCCGCTTCGTCCAGATCCTCGACCGCGATCCCGCCGCGCAACAACTCATCTGCTACGACCCCGGCGTCGGCACCCTGCCCCCGCCCACCGTGTGGTCGTGGGTCGGCCAGAAGGCGTCGGTCCTGGCCGGGCTCGCCTTCGGCGCCGGCATCGCCCGCAACCTCGCCGAGACCTACTCCTTCCTGATGGAGCAGCACCGGCCCGGGGACCGCATCTTCCTCCTCGGGTTCAGCCGCGGCGCCTACACCGCCCGCGCCCTCGCCGGCCTGCTCCATCACCTCGGGCTCCTGCGCGCCGGCTCGCAGAACCTCGTGCCCTACGCCATCCGCCTCTTCCGGCAGATCAACGAACTCCGCCCCGGCACCCCCGCCGCCAACGCCTACTGGCGCACCTGCGAGGAGTTCCGCAAGACCTTCGCCCGCGTCGACCCCTCCGGCCCCGTGCCCACCACCCGTTGCCGCACCCATTTCGTCGGCGTGTGGGACACCGTCTCCTCCGTCGGCTGGATCTGGACACCGCAACGTTTCCCCTTCACCGCGAGCAACCCGGGCGTGGCGATCTTCCGGCACGCCGTCGCGCTGGACGAGCGGCGCTGCTTCTTCCGCCAGAACCTCTGGCGCCGCCACGCCGACGCCCCCGCCCAGGACATATCCGAACTCTGGTTCCCCGGCGTGCACTCCGACGTCGGCGGCGGCTATCCCGAACGCAGCGGCGGCCTGTGGCGCGCGCCGTTCCTGTGGATGGTGCGCGAGGCCGGGCGCGCCGGCGCCCGCCTCGACGAGCGCCGGCTGGGCCGCGTCCTCGCCCGCACCCCGGTGCCCTTGCCCTCGTGGGCCGATCGTGCCCACGAATCGCTCACGCCGGGCTGGTGGCCGGCCGAGCTCTTCCCCAAGTTCCCGCGCGGCTGGTGGCCGGAGTTCGGCCTCGGCCGCCGGCGCAAGGTCCCCGCCGGCGCCCTGTTCCACCACACGCTCCTGCGGCGCCTGCGCCGCAGCGAACTCGGCTATCGCCCGCGCAACGTCGCGGCCCGCTTCGTCGCCCGCCTCGCCGCCACCCCGGTCCTGCCCTTCGCGTCGCCCTACCGCCCCGACTGAGCCTATACGTGACGATGCCATCGGCGTGGATTTCGCTCGGTCGGGACCCTGCTTCCGGTTGTCGGGGCTGAGCTTGCTCAGACCGTCGGGCGTCGCTCTTGCCGAGCGGTGCGAGCAAGCTCGCACCCTACGCCGACTCCATGCCCCCGACTGAGCCGACGCGGAAAACAAGAACGCGCACCACTACGGGTGCGCGTTGCAGGGAAAAACTCGGGCCGCCGGGCGCGGCGTTCGCGTCACTGCGCGCCGGGCAGGTTCAGCTTGAGCCCCACCTCGGCGTCCGCGGGGGCCGCCTCCGTCGCGCTCGGCGCCGCCGGCAGGCTCATCCGCAGGGCCATCGCCCGCTGCATCCAAGCCCCGGTGATGTCGGTGGACTGCAATTCGTCGAGCGCCTTGCGCGCATCCTCGGCGCGGCCCGCCTCGACCGCCATCACCGCGAGGTGATACCGGGCCTCGGAGCGCGTCGCCGCGGACTGCTTGGCATCGGCGGCGAGCGCCTTGAACGCCGTCTCGGCCTTCGCCTTGTCGCCGCCGAGCGACTGGCTGAACGCCTCGCCGATCACCGCGCGACCCGCAAAGGCGCTGCCCGCCGTGAGCGGCGCGGCCTTCGCGTAGGCGGCCGCGGCGTCGGTGTACTTGCCGTCCTTGAACGCGGCGTCACCGAGCGCCAACCACGCCAGACCGGCGAGCTGGTGGCCGGAGTGCGCGGACGTGAAGGCGCGCAGCTTGGCGGCGTCGTTCTCGGCGGCGGCGAACTCCGCGCCGATCGCCCGCTCCCGCATCTCGCGGTAGTTGTCCCAGCCCACCCGGGCCACGAGCACCAGCAGCATCAGCGAGCAGGTGAGCAGGATCGTCTTCTTGTTCTCGATCCAGAAAACTTGGGCGCGCTCCTCGAGCGTCGGCTCCGGCAGCGGGGTGCCGTCGGCCGACACGACCTTCGGTTCGTCGCTATGCCGGGGGGAAGAGGAGGAGGAGGGCGGCTGGCTGCTCATGGGAATGGAGTATTCGACGGGAAAAGGCGCGAAGCGGTAGCAAAGCCCCGACGCCCCGTCCAGCCTCTTCCCGCCCGGCAGCGTTTTCGCACCCCGTACGCCGGTGCCGGCACCGGCAACCACGGCCAAACCGGGGGGGGCCGCCGCGAACCGGGGGCATTCCCCGAGTCGCGCCCACCTGATCGCACCCGCCGTTCGTATCCCGGAAAATGAGCGAAGCCCGGCAGTGCGCCGCCGCCCCGCGCAAAGTATGCTCCCGTCATGCACAACAAGTTCATCTCCGCCTCCGTATTGGTCGCCGCCGCCGGCTGCTTCCTCTTCCCGTTTGGCGGGTTCATGCTCTTCCCCGTCGCCCTGGATCTCTGGGAGCACGGCAGCACGGACAAGACCACGGACTGTTGAGCCGCGCGCGGTAGACCTACGCCTGTGGAGGCGGGCAGCGCCGCCGAATCCTTGGTGCCACCGGCGCCTTGACGCACACCACTCCGACGCGTGCGGCGCGTCTGCCCCGGTGTGCCTCAGCCGCCCAGCAGCCGCGCCGGCAGGAACAACAACGCGCGGACCAGCGCCAGCACCGCCTCGATCAGCGCGCCGACGACCCGGAACGGGATCGCCAGCAGCCAGAGCAGCGGGAATACGACCAGGAACAGCAACGCCAGCGGCCAGCACAGCGCCAGCAGCAGCGTCCAGAGGAGAAGCGAGAGCAGGAGTTTCATCGGTGGTCGGCGGGGCTTTCCCGCAGCACACCGCAGCCCGCGAAAAGTTGCACCGCATCCGGGGCCGCGCGGCGACCGCAGCGGGGTTGTCCAGCGCTCGCCCGCCCCACAGGCCGGCCCAGCTTCTCCCTTTCCATCGCCCCGTCTCTTCTTCCACCTTCTCCGCTCCGTGGACGAAATCCTTCATCTGCTCGCGATCCTCGCGCCCCTCTTCGTGCTCATCGCCATCGGCGCCGTGCTGCGCCGCGCGAACTGGCTCACCGTCGAGGCCGACTCCTCCCTGCTGCGCCTCGGCGTCAACCTCCTCTTCCCCTGCCTGATCTTCCAGTCGGTCATGGGCAACGCCGCCCTCCGGGATCCGCGCAACCTCTTCTGGCCCCCGCTGCTCGGCTTCGGGTCCATGACGCTCGGCTGGCTCGCCGCCTGGTGGACCGGCCGCGCCCTCGGCCTCGAGCGCGGCAAGGGCCTGCGCACCTTCGCCTACGCGACCGGGTTCTACAACTACAGCTACGTCCCCATCTTCATCATCGGCGCCCTCTACGGCGCCGGCACGCTCGGCGTGCTCTTCGTCTTCACCACCGGCAACGAGTTCGCCGCCTGGACGGTCGGCGTGCTCCTGCTCGCCGGCGGCACCTTCCGCGAGAACTGGCGCAAGGCCCTCAACCCGCCCGTCTTCGCCCTCGTCGGCGCCGTCGCCCTCAACTCCGTCCACGTCGAGATCCCGCCGATCGTCCAGCGCACCGTCGCCTCGCTCGGCGCCTGCGCCGTGCCGCTCGGCCTGCTGCTCATCGGCGCCTTCCTCGAGGAACACCTCCGCAACCCCCGCGCGCTCATCGGCCCGCGCGTCGCCCTCGGCTCCGTCCTGCTGCGCCTCGGCGTGCTGCCCCTCACCTTCCTCGCCGCCGCCAAGTGGCTCCCGCTCTCCCCCGAGCTGCAGCAGGTCCTCATCGTGCAGGCCGCCATGCCCGCCGGCGTCTTCCCCATCGTGCTCGTCAAACATTACGGCGGCCAGCCCCTCACCGCCGCCCAGGTCGTCGTCAGCACCACCGTCGTCTCGATCCTCGTCATCCCCCTCTGGATGAAGTTCGGCGCCTGGTGGCTCGGGCTGTAGGCGGACGTCGACCGTCCGCCCGCGCCGGCCCGAGCCGCGTCCGTCCCGGGCTTCTGGCGGCACCGGGGCCGCACGTGTCGCGCGCCGTTGCCGGGCAGCCCGCCGAAGGCAGCTTGCCCCCCGGGCCCCGATGCGGTTTCTTGCTCCTCCCATGAAAACGATCCGCGAGTTCGCCGGCGCCAAGGCCGAGGGACGCAAAATCGTCGTCGCCACCGCCTACGATGCCTGGTCGGCCCGCCTGCTGGCCGACTCCTCCGTCGACTGCCTGCTGGTCGGCGACAGCGTGATGATGACGCTCTACGGCGAACGCGACACGCTCGGCGCCACCACCGAGATCATGGCGACGCACACCCGCATCGTCGCCCGCCACGCGCCCGAAAAACTCGTCGTCGCCGACCTGCCCTTCCTCGCCGTGCGCAAAGGCGCCGCCCACGCGCTCGACTGCGCCGCCGCCCTGCTGCGCGCCGGCGCCCACGCCGTGAAGGCCGAGGGCGTCCGCGGTCACGCCGAAGTCCTGCACCACCTCGTCGAGTCCGGTATCCCGGTCATGGGCCACCTCGGGCTCACCCCGCAATCCGTCCACGCACTCGGCGGTTACCGCGTCCAAGCCCGCGAACCCGCCGAAGCCGCCCAGTTCCGCGCCGACGCCGCCGCGCTCGAAACCGCCGGCTGCTTCTCCATGGTCTTCGAATGCGTGCCCGCGGCCCTCGCGAAATCCGTCACCGCCTCGCTCAAGATCCCGACCATCGGCATCGGCGCCGGCCCCAACTGCGACGGCCAGGTGCTCGTGTTTCAGGACCTGCTCGGCTTCAACCCCGACTTCAAACCGAAGTTCGCGCGTCGCTTCGTCGATACCGCCGCGTTGATGAAGACCGGCGTCACCGCCTATGCCGACGCCGTGCGCGCCGGCACCTTCCCGTCCGACGAGGAAAGCTTCCGCTGAGAAACCGATTTCGGCCCATCGGACCCCACGAAAGGTAACGAACAAGAAGAAGACCGTTCCGGAGATCCGAACGCCCCGCCCGTCTCCAGCATTCAGTCCTCCTCCCTTCGCTTTCCTCCCTTCGTTCTCTTCGTTACCTTCTGTCGCCAGTTCGTACCGTCCCCGTCATGGCCTCGAAAAACATCCTCTTTTTCCTCACCGGCTCCATCGCCTGCGCCAAGGCCACCACCACGATCTCGCGCCTCGCCCAGGCCGGCGTGACGGTGCAGACGGTCGTCACCCCCGCCGCGCTCCACTTCATCGGCAAGTCCACGCTCGAGGGCCTCACCGGCCGTCACGTCTACGCGGATATGTGGGCCGACGGCGCCGCGCTCGACCACATCGAGTTCGCCCGCCACGCCGACCTCGCGATCGTCTGCCCGGCCACCGCGAACTCGATCAACCGCCTCGCCGCCGGCATCGCCGACGATCTGCTCGGCACGCTGTTCCTCGCCTGGGAGCTCGACAAGAAGCCGTGGCTGATCGTGCCCGCGATGAACCACCGCATGTGGCAACATCCCGCCACCCAGGCCGGCGTCGCGACCCTCCGCGACTGGGGCGTGCGTTTCATCGAACCCGCCGAAGGCATGCACGCCTGCGGCGAAGGCGGGCCCGGCCGCCTCCCCGACCCCGAGTCCATCGCCGCTGAGGTGCTCAAGACGCTCGGCTGAGCGCCCGGACGGCCGTACTTGCCTCCACGAATCGGAGCCGGGAACCGACAAAAGGATACCTGAAGAGAACAACCCCACGACACCGGGCAGACCCCGGCCGCGACTCCGCTTCGGTCCCTGCGTTGCCTTCTGTCACCTCCGTCGTCCGTTACTCCGTCCTCTGTCGCCCGCCCCGTCGTCTTTCGCCTTTCATCACCCCATGAAAATCCTCGTCACCGCCGGCGCCACCCGCGAACCCCTCGATGAAGTCCGCTTCATCTCCAACGTCAGCTCCAGCAAGACCGGCGCGGCGCTGGCCGATGCACTCGCAGGGTTCGGCCACGAAGTCACCCTCCTCCGCGGCCAAGGCTCGGCCAGACCACAACAGGTGAGCGACGGCGAGAAGTTCTCCTCCTGCGCCGACCTGCTCGCCAAGCTCCAGCACCGGCTCGGCACCGGCGCGTACGACGCCGTGGTGATGACCGCCGCCGTCGCCGACTACCGCCCCGATGCCGCCCAACTCGGCAAGATCCGTTCCGATGCCGACGAACTCGTCGTCCGCCTCGTCCGCAACCCGAAGATCCTGCCGCAGCTCAAGGCGATGGCCCCGCGCCCGCTGCGCGTGATCGGATTCAAGTTCACCGTGGGCGCGGATTTCGAGGCCCGCCGCGCCGCGGTCACGGCGCAGTGGTCCGCCGGCGGGGTCGACGCCACCGTGCACAACGACCTGCACGAGATCCAATCTTCGGCGACGCACCCCTTCTATCTCTGGGCCCGGCCCGCCACGACCCCCGTGCTCCTCGGCGGCGTCCCCGCCCTCGCCGCCGCCCTGCACGCCGTCTGGTCGACCGGCTGAGGCCGCGCCGCCGCCCGCACGCAGCGGAGGACCGTCACCACCCGGCCGGCCGCCGCGGGTTCCGCGGCACCGCCGTCGGCGAAGGGCCCCGGCCCGGATCCGGACCTAACCGCCGGCACTACCACCCCACGAGCTCGCGCAGCGGTCCGATCAGCTCGGCGGCCATCTGCTCGTGCTGGAACGCCACCGGGTGGGCGTTGGTCGGCGTCCCCGGATACTGGTGGAGCGGGGCGAAGGCCACGCGGGTGTCGCCCGCGGCGTGCGCGGCGGCGATCACCGTGCGCAGGCACTTGCGCTGGAACTCGCGTTTCTTGCCGTCCTCGGTCGCCGGATCCTCGCTGCGCATCGGGCTCTCGGTGAAGAGCACCGCGGCCTGCGGGTGAACCTTGCGGATGTCGGCCAGAAAATCAGCGAACGCGGCGGTGAACACCGCCTCGTCGATCCAGCCGGAGCTCAGGTCGTTCTGCCCGAGCGCGATCACGATGGCGTCGGGCGTGTAGCGGGAATGGTCCCACGGCGCCTCGGCGTCGTCGGGCAGCGCACGCTGGAAGAACTGCGGCGCGGTCACGTCGCGCTCGGCGCCCTCGCCCTTCCAGTTGCGCAGCACGCCGCGACCGCCGCAGCTCACGAGGTGGACCTGCGCGCCGAGCGCGCGCCCGAGCAGCATGCCGTACGAACGCGGGGCGTTGGCCGTGCGCGGGCTGCTGTCGAGCTCGGGCGGATAGCGGTCGATCGCTTCCCCGCCCGTGATCGAGTCGCCGATGAACATGAGCCGGCGCTCCGGCAGTGGCGGCGGCGCGAGCAGCTCGCAACCCGCCGGCAGCACGAGCCCGTGGAAGGCGGCGATGCCTTGCCAGTTCTCGTTGCGGCGCGCCAGTTCCACCAGCCAGCCGCCCTGCGGCGCCGGGCCGGACGGCAGCGGCAGCTCGCTGCGCCCCTCGGGCAGGCGGATCACGACCGGCTCCCAGCCGTTCACAGCGAGATTGAACGCGCAGTACGGCGAGTTCGCGCCGAGCAGGATCGTCGGCGCCGGGCCGCGGTAGGCGAAGCGGATCGTCACGCCCGGGAAGCCGAACCGAGCCTCGTCGCCGACCAGGGCGTAGCGGCCCATGTACTGAAAATGCGGATCGAGGGGGGAGACGGAGGCGGGGGACATGGCCGGAGAGGCGGCGGCGGGCGCCGGGGAGACACCGCCGGCGGCAAGCGTCACGAGCGCGCCGACGAACGGCAGCAGGATAAACACGCGGAGGGGCGGCATCGCCCGCCAGCGTGGGTGCGCCGCGCCCTCGCTGGCGAGTCGTTTTCCGCCGGCAGGCCGCTACGGCCCGACGCCGGCCGCGACTCCCAGGCCCCGCGCAGGCTGCAGCGCGCGGGCCAAAGCGGCGGGCACCGGCAAGGCGGCGGCCTCCGCCTCCCGCAGGCCGGTCACGAACCAGCGCAGTTCGGCCACCGCGGCGCGCAACGCGTCCGCTTGGGAATTGAGCTCCTCCGCCGCGCTCGCACATTCCTCCGCGCTCGCCGCGGTCTCCTGGGTCATGCGGTCCATCTGCCCGACCGCGGCGCTCGCTTGCTCCGTGCCCGCCTCTTGTTCCCGGGAGGCGGCCGCCACGGCGGACACCAGCTGGTCCACTTCCCGAATCTTGCCGGCGATCTCGCCGAGCCCCTGTCCAACCTTCGCGCAGATCGCCACGCCGCGCGCGGTACGCTGCCGGGCGGTCTCGATCTTGCCCGTGATCTCGCGGGCTGAGTTCGCGCTGCGCTGCGCCAGCGCCCGCACCTCGTCGGCGACCACCGCAAAACCCGCGCCGCTCTCACCCGCGCGCGCCGCCTCGACGGCCGCGTTGAGCGCCAGGATGTTGGTTTGGAACGCGATCTCGTCGATCTCGCGGATGATCTTCGCGATCTCCTCGCTGCTGCCCTTGATCGCCTGCATCGAGGAGACCATCTCCTCCATGTCGCCGGAACCACGGTCGGCGGCGGCGCGCGCCTGCTGCGTCAGGGTGCCGGCCCGGCCCGCATGCTCGGCGTTGCTCCGACTCATGCGTTCGGTCTCGGTCAGGGAGGCGCTCGTCTCTTCCAGTGCGGCCGCCTGTTCGCTCGCCCCGGAGGCGAGCTTCTGGCTGGCCGCTGCCACGAGGTGGGCGGAGGCGGCCGTCTCCCCCGCTCCGGAGCGGAGCGACTCCACCACCCGCCCGAGCAGACGCCGCGTGCTGCGCGTTATCGTCGTTGCGACGAGGAGACCGAGCAGGAGGCCCGCGCCGCAGCCGCCCGCCAGCACGGCGACCGTGCGCCCAGCGGCCTCCGCGCTCCCGCGGGCTTGCCGCTGCATCATTTCCAGGGCGCTCGCGGCGATCGCCTCCGCCCCGGCGGAGAACTCCGCATGGGCGGCAAGCCGCGCCGCGCGCGCCGTCTCCCGGGCGGCGAGGGCCTGCTCGAGCGTCTCCGCCCCCTGGGCGAAGATCTGCAGCGCGCCAAGCGCGTCGTCGATCCGGGCGATGTTCGACTGCCGCGCCAGCTGGTTGCGCAGTTCGCGCAGCTGCGCCACGCAGCCGGCCACCCCCTCCTGCGTGCGGCGCGCCTCCGCGGGATCGCCGAGCAGCACCGCCCGCCAACAGGCCAGGCGCATCTCGGCCATGCCGCGGGCGGCATCGCCGACGATCCGCAGCTGCTTCACGTAATCGTGGATCTCCTCCGCCGTGCGCCCGCGCGCCAACGCCGACTGGCTCGAGATCTCGAGCGAGGCGAGCATGCTGGCGAGCGCGTCGGACACGCGGTCGCCCGCCCCTCCCATCGCGGCCCAGGCGGTTTGGAAACTCTCGGTCGCCGCCCCGAAATCCCGCACGGCGCCGTCATAGTGGTCGAACGCGGGCCGCGTGCGCTCCAGCTCCGTCACCAGCTCCTGGAGCTCGGGATAGGCCGCCCCGAGCCGCTCCGCCGCCGCCAAGGCGGCCGCTGCGGCCGCCAGGCGCTCGCCCGTCTCGGCCCAAACCGCCGGCTCGGGCGTGCGCTCGTACCGGTCGACCGCCAGCGCGCTCCGGCTGGCGGTCGCGGCGAGGGCGCCGGCCGTCGCCGACTGCACGGCGTAGCGGTCGTTCAGCAACGCCGCCGCCAGCGCGACCTCGCGCATCCGCACGATGGCAAGGGCGCTGAGTCCGACCAGAACCACGCAGAGAAGGGCGAAGCCCGTGGTGATTCTCCCGAGGAGGGTCCATGTTTTCATATGAGATTGCGCGGCGCGCCGCCGCGCCGGAGTGGCCCCGCGGAACGCGCGCGGTATCTGCCATCGGTCCGCCGTCACCGTGGTTTAGAGACAGTGGAGCGGGATGAAAACTTCGCATGGCGGCGCCGGGCCGGCGCCGCCGCTCACGCCCGGCGCTTCTCCAGGTACACCAGCGTCACCCGCGCCGAGAGCGTCGCCCGGCGCAGCTCGCGATAACCGAGTCTCGAGTACACCTGAAGATTGCGCGCACTGCGCTCGCCGGTGAACAGCTCGAAGCGCTGCACCTGCGGCGACGCGCACTCCAGCGCCCGCATCAGTTGCGAGCCGATCCCGCGGCCCTGGAAGTCCGGATGCACCATCAACCGGCCGACATGGCACGTGTCGCCGTCGATCCGGCCGCGCACCGCGCCGACGATTCGGCCACCCTGCGTCGCCTTCAGCACGTGCATCTCCACCAGCGCCCGCTCGGTCGCCGCCAACGGTTCGACCAACGGCGGAATGGTCCAGTCGTCGTAAAGCTCCGCCTCGCTGCGGTAGGCGCGGCGTTGCAGCTCGTGGAGCGCGGCGGCATCCGCCGCCGACGCACGGGCGATCTCGATCGCCGGAACTTCGGGCCGGGTCTTCATCAGTCTCCTCAACGGCTCATTCGCCCCGCGGCAGGTAGTCCTCGCGCACCGGGGAGAACACTTCGAGCGCCACCGCGTCCTCGAGGATCGCCGCCTGGTGCTCCACCCCGCCGGGGATGCTCCAGCTGTCGCCCGGGGCGAGTTCGCGCTCCTCGGCGCCGATGCGCAGTCGCAGCCGCCCCGAGACGAGGTAGCCGGTCTGTTCGTGCGGGTGCGCATGCGCCGGCAGCACGCTCCCGCCCTTCAGCCGGAACTCCGTCATCAGCATGCGCTCGCCGTGGCAGAGCGTGCGGCGTTCGATGCCGGGCAACGCCGGCGCGTAGGGGACCGAGTCGTGTCGTGTGATCATCGGGGAAGCGTCGCCGCCACCAAGGCACAACGCGCGCCGCGCGTCGATCCGCGACCGCCACCGCCCGTCCGGCCCGGACCGTTTACCTTCACGACCGTGAGCGTAAACATTCCTGAAGCGCCTGGCTTCCCAGTGACCTGTCGCGCGCGTCCGACCGTTTACCTTCACGGTCGTGAAGGTAAACGGTCGCATCACGACTGGCGGTGTTCGCCGCGGGACCGTAGCCCGCCCGGGCTGGCGCCGTAGCGGGCCCGGTAGGCGCGGCTGAACGTGTTCGCGCTGGCGAAACCGCACGCCCGCGCCACCTCGGCCAGCTCCAGCTCGCTCGTCGCCAACATCGTATTCGCATGTTCCAGCCGCAACCGCCGCAGCATCGCCCCCGGCGCCTCGCGGTACCGCCGCCGAAACGCGCGGATGAAGTGCTCCCGCGAGATGCCGCACTTCGCGACAACCGTCTTCAGGTTGATCGCCGAGCGGAAGTGGCTCTGCAGGTAGTGCCGCCCAAACTCCACCGGGTCGCGCTCGCGCGCCTCCTGCACCTGCTCGCGGTAGAGCGCGATGAGCAGCCGGTAGAGCAGCTCGGACTCGTGGAAACGGTCGCGCAGGCTGCGCCGCCGCACGCCGTCGAACACCTCGTCGAACAACGCCGCCGACTCCGACTCCTCCGGCATCCGCACCACGGAGCCGAAGTCCGCGCGGATCCGGTCGAAAGCGGCCGCACGCCGGTCGGCGAGAACGCCAGAAAGCGGTGCCGGTACGGCTCGGTGGCACCGGGCGGATACCCATACGCCGTGGGCTCGCGGTGCGTGAAGAGCATCGCGCATCCCAGCGGGACGGCCCGCTCTCCCTGCGCGTCGCGGAAGAACGCCGCGCCGCCGAGCGTGCGCTGGATCACCAGCCGGTTGGCATCGCCGCGCGTGGCGTTGTCCCAGCGGTAGGCCGCGCCGCGCTGCCGTTCCTCGGCGGCGGCGTGAACGACGGCGAACGGATCGAGGGCGGGGGCGGCGATGGGCATCGGCCCAGAGATCACATTTTGCACCGGGGAAATCAACCTTCGGCCCTCGCGCCCGCACGAGAAGCCGCCATCAATTTCTTCCCCACGAGCTCCGTGCGAATCACTTTTCGCGGTTTCCTCCTCCACTGTTTCCCATGAAAAAAATCCTCAGTCTGCTCCTCGCCGCCGCCCTCCCCGCGCTGCCCGCCCTCGCCCAGAAGTTCGAGGGCCTCGCCCTCACCCCGCCGATGGGCTTCAACACCTGGAACACCTTCG
>Ga0116187_1002716_pt1 | contig 17030 bp, 8 predicted proteins | sample AD_JPNNA6_MetaG_FD_89755 | JGI IMG/M metagenome (GOLD analysis project Ga0116187, IMG submission 89755) | Active sludge microbial communities of municipal wastewater-treating anaerobic digesters from Japan - AD_JPNNA6_MetaG | ecosystem: Engineered > Bioreactor > Anaerobic > Digestate | place... | reverse complement strand
TGACAAGGTTGAAGCGCCACTTGCGGAGTTCCGGCGAGAACGTGCCTTCACCCAGACGCATGAACGCGTAGTTCGAATAGAAGGTACGCTGCCACTCCCGTCCGGTGGTATCGTTGACCGAACCACCCCACCAGAGGCGGATGTCGCCGGCGGGCCCCTGCATGTAGGTGTTCATGTTCTCGACGAAATCGATGAAGGGGGCACCGCCGATGTTGTGCGGGTCGCCTGCGTCTTCGACGCGTTCATCGAAATGCGCCAGTTCGGCAACGGATTGGCCGTGAGCTCAAACTCCCAGCCCTTCGAGACCTGATCTTCGGTGATCGCGAAGCCGGGCAGACGCTGCAGCGTGGTCGGTTGGGTCACGTTGAAGTCGGAATAGCCGAACGCCGTGAGGAACTTCTGCACCTGCGGAGTGGCCGTGAACTCCCGCCAACCGGCAACGGCGGCGGCTTCCTGGGCGGCGGCCTCGGCCGGGGTCTGCATCGTGCCGTCGCTCTTCTGGACCGCCTGGTAGTTGTAGTTCCAGCTGCGGCCGTCGTTCGCCGACGACGGATCACCGACCGCGCCGAGGTTGTACTCGTACATGTCGGCCCGGTTCTCACCCCAGGTGAAGAGGGTGTCGCCGTTGTTGCCGATCAGCCAGGTGTTCAAACCGGCGGTGCTGGTCGCGTCCTTGACGTTGCTCTCGTACTTGTTGATGCGGAGCGAGAAGCGGTCGTCCTTGGTCGAGATCGCGATACCGCGATCGAGGGTCTTGCCGCTCTGCGGAGCGATCGCATTGCCGTAGATCGTGTAGCGGGTGCCCGAAACCTGGAAGTTGCTCGAGCTGTTGTAGAAGAAGCTCACGTTCACCGGAATCGAATCGCCCCAGCGGCCGAGCAGCTTGGTGAGATGGCCCACCACGCTCCAGCTCGGGGTATCCTCGACGGTGATCGAGTAGGGCTTCCCGACGGTCGAGTACTGCTTCAGCCCCGTGGTCGGATCGACATAGCCGTAGTCGATCACCTCGGTGCCGGCGGTCGCGCGCCCGGAGGCGCTCCAGCTCTTCACATGGTCGCGACGGATACCATACATACCGACGATCGCGCCGTCCCAGAAGTAGGCCTGCCAGACGGCGGCGCGGGAATCGGACTTCTTCTTGGACAAGGCCGCCGAGTAGGTGAGCGCATCGCGGTCGTCGGCGTTCTTGGCGTCCAGGACGGCGATGTCGGCGCTGCTCCAGCCGACGTAGTTGGCCGGATTCTCCGACTGGTTCGAGATCCCGCCGGTGCGGGTGTTGATCCAGCGGTCGCCGGGATTGATGCCGGCGGCGGCGTTCCAGTGGGAGTTGAAGTATTGGTACTTCATCGTCTCCGGAAGCTGGATCTCATCGCCGGCGCGCGGGATGTTCAGCCCGGAGGCGAGGGAGGTGCCGATGAGCGAGGTGTCGCTCAGGTAGACCACCGGATGGAGGACGCGGCGGTTGTCCTTGATGGACATGGTCGCCGGATTCTGAACCAACAGGCCGGCGTAATCGAGCCCGGTGCCCCAGCGCATGAACGAGCGGTCCGCCTGGCGGAACATGTCCTGGCTGTAGAGGCCGCTGACCGTGTGGCGGCCGAGCAGCTTCATGAACCAGTTGCCTTTGCCACCCTCGTTGAAGTTGTGGTCGAAGTAGGCGCTCACGCGGGAGGCCTCGCGGTTGATCTGGGCCTCGTTGTTGCCGTAGATGCCCGCGTCGGCGATGTACGGCTTGCCCAGGTTGGCGTTGGGCGTGCCGTCCATGTTGTGGGTGTTGAGGTCGACCATCACGCCCGCGCGCTGGTCGGTGAGGAGCGAATACTGACCGCGCCGGTAGACGGACTGGTCGTAGGCGGCCTCGAAGCCGAACTTCTGCTTGAAGAAGGTCTGGCTGAGGCTGGCGCTGAAGTTGTGGAAGTTCTGCCACTCGCTCTTGTTGCCGCCGTCGATCAGGTTGTTGTAGAAGTCGAAGATCGACGGATCGGTGAGCGTGTTGTTGAGGATCAGCGCCGAGTACGGGTCGTTGGAGTTGTTGGCGTAGGTGCGGGTGCTGACGAGCGCCACGCGTTGCCAGTTCGGGAAGCCTTCGAGCGTGTTGTCGAAACCGCCGGCGGAGTTGAGGGCGAACGGCAGGTTGTCGAAGCCGTTCGGCACCATCGAGCTCGGGACCGTGCTGCCCGGCATGAAGAAGGTCAGCGGGCCGCCCTGGTAGCTCGAGGCCACGCCGCCCAGCCAGGGCTGGTAGGCGGGATTGACGCCGCCGGAGAGCAGGCCGGTCGTGCTGCTGGCGGGAAGACCGACCGGGATGTAGTTGCCATAGTTGCGGCTGAGCTGGCCGGCGCCCGTCGGCAGGGTGACCGTGGCGACATTGTCGTTGGCATCGTAGGTGTAGCGCGGATCGAGATCGCGCACTTGCCACGGGTTGTAGGTCGCCTTGTTCAGCTCCGAGAACCACGGAGTGATGTAGTCGATCGGAGTGATCACGCGCGGGTTGTTCGAGCGAACCGAGCCCGACTCGTAGTTGACCTTGATCGAGGTCTTGTGGTCGCCCTTGTTCAGGAACTTCGGCTCGTAGCGGGCGGTCCCGAAGATGCGGCGGTCGAGGCTGTACGCCGGCTTCTGCTTGTACTTCTCGTCATTGCGCACCGTGGCGACGCGGAAGGACAGTTCGTCCTCGAGCAGCGTGTGGTTGTAGTCGAGCGAGACGCGGTTGGCGCCGTAGCTGCCGTAGCGAAACTCGAGTTCGCCGAAATTGCGGAACTGCGCGGTCTTGGTGGTCGTGTTGATGATACCCGCCGGGCTGCCCATGCCGAAAAGAATGGCATTCGGGCCGCGCTGCATATCGACACGGTCGACATTGTAGGCATCCCACGGAATATCGGTCATGAAGAAGCCGCGGGTGTTGTCGGCCGAAGTCAGACCGCGAACACGGGTGTTCGTGTTCGGCGTGGTGAAGTTGCCTTCCTCCGTCTGCAGGCTGGAACTCGCACGCGTGAAGTTGCCCTGGATACTGGCAACCTCGGTGTTCGTCGTGTACTGCAGCAGGGACTTGCTGTCGGTCGCACCGGTGTCCTTGAGGAACTCGGAGGTGACGACCGAGATGGCGGAGCCCACATCCTTCAACTGCGTGTTGATACGGGAACCGGCGAGCGTCGTCGTCGCGACATAGCCCGTGGTCTCCGCAGCGGTGACCTCGAACGGGCTAAGGACGATGATCTCTTCTTCTGTTGCTTGCTGCGACTCGGGTGCCGGCGCCGCAGTCTGCGCGCTGGCTCCCGCGATGAGGATGGCGCCAAGGGGCAGCGCCACATACTTGATCCTGTTTTTCGTAGGGTGCATTGTAGTTTGCGCCGAATGACAGGGACCGGAACCGAGGGGAATCGGCGAAGTCCTCTGCAGGCGGCTGCTGTTGCTTACGGTTGTACTGTCTCTGATCGGATTGCTGCTAACGGGGGGAATTTCGGTAACAACAGGTCCGCACTTTGCAACCCAATAGACCGGGCGTTCTCACGTTAGCGAAAAATGCCGGCCGCCCGCAGCGCGACCGCGCGGGCTTGCCCGGTTCACCTCGCCCTGCGCCGCCCGTGGCAGTCGTCGACCTTGATCAGCGCCGTCACCGCGAACGACGGGATCGTCGCCAGGCACACCCAGCCGAAGAAGGGTGCGTATCCGAGCTGCTCCTGCAACCAGCCGGCCTTCAGGCCGGGCAACAGCATGCCCAGCGCCATGAAGCCCGTGCAGAGCGCGTAGTGCGCGGTTCGGTTCTCGCCCTCGGCAAAATGCATCATGTAGAGCATGTACGCGGTGAACCCGAAGCCGTATCCGAACTGCTCCACCCCGATCGAGACGCCGACGGCCATCATCGCGCCAGGCTGAACCAGCGCGAGATAGACATAGACGAGATTCGGCAGGTTGATCGCCAGCGCCATCGGCCAGAGCAGCCGCTTGAGCCCGACGCGCGATACCGCCCAGCCGCCGAGCAGCCCGCCCGCCAACAACGCCACGGTGCCGATCGTGCCGTAGTAGAATCCAACCTCGTCGAGCGCGAGCCCCAGCCCTCCCTTCTCCCTGGGATCGAGCAGGAACGGCTGCACCAGTCTCACCAGTTGCGCTTCGGCGAACCGGTACAACAGCATGAACGCGAGCGCCGGCAGGATCCCCCTCTTGCGAAAAAACGCCGCAAACACCGCCAGCGCGCCGCCCAGCACGTTGCGCCCCCGCTTCGGCACCACATCGCTCGTCGGCCGTGGCAGGACAAAGTGGTGATACAGCGCCACCAGCCCGAAGAAGCCGGCGAGGAGCGCGAACACCCAGCACCAGGCCTGCGCCGCGCCAGTCCCCGCCTTGATCCACAGGCCGGCCAGCCACACCAGCCCGCCCTGCCCGGCGATCATCGCCAACCGGAAGAACGTGCTGCGCACGCCGACAAACGCGGCCTGCTGGTGCGCCGGCAGCGCGAGCAGGTAGAAGCCGTCGGCCGCGATGTCGTGCGTGGCCGAGCTGAACGCCAGCAGCCAGAACAGCGCGAGCGTCGCCCGGAAGAACGCCGGCCCCGGGACCGTCAACGCCACCGAGGCGAACACCGCGCCCATCAGCAGCTGTGTCACCACGATCCAAAGCCGCTTGCGGCCGAGCAGTTCGACCAGCGGCGACCACAGCGGCTTGATCACCCACGGCACGTAGAGCCAGCTCGTGTAGTACGCGATGTCGGCATTGGTGACGCCGAGGCTCTTGTACATCGCCACCGAAAGCGTCACCACGGCGACGTTCGGCAACCCCTGCGCGAAATACAGCGGGGGGATCCAGCTCCAGGCGCGCGCGGCGGTCGTGTCGTTTCGTTCCATGGTTTGCTCGTGGGGACGGTGCACGCTGGAGGGGGAACCGGCGGCGGTCAAAGCCGGCCTCCAGCCCGGGCGTCGCTGGAAAACGCTCTCGCCCCAGGCCCGGGCGGCCGGCAGAGTGCGGCCCGATGGTCCCACCGTGTCCGCCCGCAACCAACACACCAACCCCCGCCACCAACCGGAGGATGCCCATGTCCCTGCACGAGTGCCCGCTCTTCGCCGAGTTCAACCAAGTCGAGCTCTCCGCCATGAGAGCCATCACGCAACGCTCCCGCCTCGAGCCCGGCGTCTGCCTGTTCCGCGAGAACGAGCCCGGTGAGAGCCTGGTCGTCATCACCAACGGCTCGCTGCGGATCACCAAGCAGGCGCCCGAAGGCGGCGACGAGGAGGTGGCGGTGCTCGGCAGCGGCAGCTACATCGGGGAGATGGCCCTCTTCGGCAAGGGGCTGCGTTCGGCCACCGGCACCGCGCTCGAGGGCACCGAGATCGCCCTCCTCCCCTACGTCACCCTCCAGGCCTTCCTCGACAACAATCCCGTGACCGCGGCGAAGTTCTACAAAGCCGTGGCCACCGGCATGGCCCGGCGCCTGGCGCAGATGAACAGCAGCGTCGCCTTCCTCAAGGCCTTCCTGAAGGAGCAGAACTGACGACCCGCGGCCACCGGTCCGAGCGGGCCGCCGCTGTCACCGTTCCGTAAACACACAAGGCGCCCCGCGTGGGGCGCCTTGGCAGAATCGAACGGGAGGCCGCCTGCGCGGCACCGCCTCACTTGAAGTCGACCAGTTCGACCTCGAAATCGAGCACGGAGCCGGCCGGGAGCGGACCGCCGGCCTGGTTGCCGTAGCCGAGCTCGGCCGGGACCCAGAGGTGGATCTTGCCGCCCTTGCCGATGAGCTGCAGGCCCTCGGTCCAGCCCTTCACCACGCCGGCCAGCGAGAACTCGACCGGCTCGCCGCCGTTCTTGTCGGTGCTGTCGAAGACGTTGCCGTCGCAAAGCTTGCCGGTGTAACGCGCCTTCACGGTGCTGGTGGCCGTGGGCTTCTCCGCCGAACCGGCCTCGATGATCTGGTAGCGCAGGCCCGAGGCGGTCTTGGTCACGGCCTTGTCGGCATCGACCTTCGCGAGGAACGCGGTGTTCGCGTCGGCCCAGACCTTCGCCTCCGCCGCACGCTCCTGCGCCGAGATCGCCGCCCGGCCCCCGAAGAACGCCTGCGCGCCAGGGATGATCGCCTCAAACTGGAACGGCAGCTCCTCGCCCTTGGCCGCATGGGCCATGCCCTGCACCAGCGCAGCAACCTCGTCGGCATCCATCCGCAACTCCTTGACGACGCTGGAGAGACCGAACTGCTGGGCCATGAAGTAGCCCTGCACCATGAACGCCTGCTTCTCCTGCTCGGGCGTGAGCTTCGCGGGCGCCGGGGGCAACGCCTCGGGCGCGGCCGGCGCGGGAGCCGCGGCCGGCGCAGGCGCCGCGGCGGCCGCCGGCTGGGCGGTATCGGCGGCCCACACGGCCGCGTTGGAAAGGACAAGGGCACCAACCAGAAGTGTACGCATCGGCGCAGTTGCTAGCGAAGCCCTCGCCCCGAGGGAAGCCCGATTCTCGCCGCGCGCCGCCGGCCGTCTCCAGTTCCCGGCCATGCAGTCTCCCGCCTCGCGCGCCCGGCAGCCGCCCCTCCGATTCCCCTCCACTACCGAGTCTTGGGTGGTGAACTGGCGCCATGCGGTAGGGCGTTGTGCCGTACGGCAGAATGGGCCCGGCGAACGGACGGACAGCCCGGCGATCCGCGCGCTACCATGGGCAGTCTGTGGCGCGAGGATCGACAGGCACCGGCTACCGGTTACCGCCCACCGCGCCCCGCCATTTCGCCAACGCCTGCCCGGTGACACTGCGAGGCTCGTCCAGGATGCCTTCCCGCGGGCCGGCGTAGACGACCTCGCCGCCCGCGCGGCCGCCGCCGGGGCCGAGGTCCACGAGCCAGTCGGCGAGGTTCATCACGTCGAGGTTGTGTTCGATCACGATGATCGTGTTGCCGGCGTCGCGTAGCTTGAAGAGCAGATCGAGCAGCTTCTGCACGTCGACCCAGTGCAGCCCCGTCGTGGGCTCGTCGAGGATGTAGAGCGTGCGGCCCTGCTGGCGCTTGCTGAGCTCGAGCGAGAGCTTGAGCCGTTGCGCCTCGCCGCCGGAGAGCGTCGTGGCCGACTGGCCGAGCGCGAGGTAGCCGAGGCCGACGGCCTCCAGCGTGTCCAGAATCTCCACCACCCGTGGGAAATTGCGGAAGAGCGTGCGCGCCTCGCTCACCGACATCGCGAGCACGTCGGCGATCGAGTAGCCGTGGAAACGGATCTCCAGCGTCTCGCGGTTGTAGCGCTGGCCGCGGCAGCTCGGGCACTCGGTGTACGCGTCGGCCATGAACTGCATGTCGAGGCGGATCTGGCCGTCGCCCTGGCAGCGTTCGCAGCGGCCGCCGCGGGTGTTGAACGAGAAACGGTTCGCCTTGTAGCCGCGCACCTTCGCCAGCGGCACCTGCGCGTAGAGGTCGCGGAGCCGGTCGAAGAGTTTGGTGAACGTCGCCGGGTTCGAGCGCGGGCTGCGGCCGATCGGCTCCTGGTCGACCTGCACGACCTTGTCGAAGTGGTCGAAGCCCTCGATCGCCTTGTGCTTGCCGGGAATGATCTTCGCACCGTTGAGCCGGCGCGCGGCGGCGGCGGCGAGCACGTCGTTGACGAGCGTGCTCTTGCCCGAGCCGCTCACGCCGGTCACGCACGTGAATACGCCCACCGGGAACGCCGCGGTCACGTCGCGCAGGTTGTGCTCGCGCGCGCCGCGGACGGTGAGCCAGCGGTCGTCGGCGGGATAATCCTTCGCGTCCTTCGACACGCTCATCTTGCGCGCGAGGAACGGACCGGTGGTCGACTTCGCCATCGGCGTGCGCATGCAATCGGCCGGCGTACCGGAAAACAGGAGCTGCCCGCCCTCGGCGCCCGCACCGGGCCCGAGTTCGATCAGCCAGTCGGCGCGGCGCATCGTGTCCTCGTCGTGCTCAACCACGACCACGGTGTTGCCGCGATCGCGCAGCTCGGTGAGCGACTGGAGCAGCCGCTCGTTGTCGAGCGGGTGCAGGCCGATGCTGGGCTCGTCGAGCACGTACACGACGCCGGTCAGCCCCATGCCGAGCTGCGTGGCCAGACGCACGCGCTGCGCCTCGCCGCCGGAGAGTGTCGAGTACTCGCGGTCGAGCGTGAGGTAGCCGAGCCCGGTCTCGTTGAGGAAATGCAGCCGCTGGCGGATGCCGCCCACGACCTCGCCGTACGGCGTGCCGGCCTCGCCCGCGCCCTCGCCGCCGAGCGTGGCGACGAACCCGAGCGCCTGCTCGACGTCGAGCGCGAAGAAATCCGGCAACTTCATCCCCGCGACGACCACCGCCGCGCTCGCCGGTGCGAGCCGCGCGCCGTGGCAGGTCGGGCAGTCGCACGAGAGCTGGTACGTCGCCAACCGCGCGGCAAACCCGTCGCTGCTGGTCGTGCGCCGCGCCTCGTCGAGCAGCGCGAACACGCCCGGGAACGGCCCGCTCTCCGCGCTCGCGCCGCGGCGCAGCCGGAAAGTGAACTGCCGCGCGCCCGCGCCGCGCAGCAGCGCGTGGCGCGTCTCCTCAGGGAGTTCCTTCCACGGTGTCTCCGGGTCGAAGGGCAACTGCTCGGCGAGCTGCTTGAGCAGGGCGTTGTTCTTGATGATGACGTTCTTCCCGCCGATGCGCAGCGGCTTGAGCGCGCCCTCGCGCACGGACTTCGTCGGATCCGGCACGACGAGCTCCTCGTCGAAGCGCAGCGCGCGGCCGAGGCCGCCGCAGGTCGGGCACGCGCCCTCGGAGTGGTTGAAGGAGAAATGCCGCGGCGTGAGCTTCTCGAAGGTGTCGCCGCACACTTCACACGCGAGGCTCTGGCTGAGCCCGTGTTCGACCCACGGGGCGTCGTTGGCCGCCTGCGTGAGCGCGAGCGCGCGGCCCTGGCCCTCGCGGAAGGCGAGCTCCAGCGAGTCGGCCAACCGGCTGCGCTGGTCGGGCTTGAGCACGAGACGATCGACGACGAGCTCGACGGTCGCCTCCTTGAGGCCGGGTGGGATGAGGTTGCGGTCGTCGAGATCGACGATCTGACCGGCGAGCCGCACGCGCTGGAAGCCGCGTTGGCGCAGCCGCGGCAGCTCGTCGCGCAGCACGGCTGCCTTGGCGGTGAGCACGGGCGCGAGCAGCATCGCGCGCTGGCCGGGCGCGGTGGCGAGCAGGCGTTCCACGCACTCGTCGAGAGTGTGCTGGATCACGCGACCGCCGTCCTTCGGGCACCGTTGCTCGCCCTTCAGCGCCCAGAGCAGGCGCGCGTAGTCGGCGATCTCCGTCACCGTGGCGATCGTGCTGCGCGGCGAGCCGCCGCCGGTGCGCTGCTCGATCGCGAGGACCGGCGAGAGCCCGTGGATGAAATCGACGTCGGGCCGCTTGAGCTGCTCGAGCATCTGGCGCGCGGCGGCCGAGAGGCTCTCCATGTATTTGCGGTAGCCCTCCGCGTAGAGCGTGTCGAAGGCCAGCGACGACTTGCCCGAGCCCGACACGCCGGTCACGACGACGAGCTTCCCGCGCGGGATGCGTACCTCGAGGTTCTTGAGGTTGTGCTCGCGGGCACCCTTGATGTGGATGAAGTCGCCGAGGCCGGACGCCATGCGCCGAAATCATCGCGAAACCTGCCGTAGCGCAACGGTTGTTTGGGCAGCTGGGGCGGTGGGCGGTGGGCGATCCTCGGTAGCCGGTTGCCGGTGACCGGCGACCCGTGGGCGGCCGACTATCAAGCCTCGCACAATAGACTGACCAAGGTAGAAGAACTGCCGGGCCAGCCGTTCGCTCGGCGGGCCCATTCTGCCGTACGGCAGAACGCCCTACCATCGGACGTCAGTCCAATACGCGAGACTCAATAAAGCCGGACGGCGGAGGGCAGTGCGTGGTGGGCGGTTGCTGGTGGCGAGGCGCCGCTCCATTCGACGCGCTCACGCGCGTCGCTACGGGCCCGATCACTCACGCATCCGCATCAGGGTGCATCCGCGTTCGCTGCCGTGCGGCAGAGCGGTTCCGCGTCTCCGCCAGTCATCGACGCTCTCACGAGCGTCGCCACCCCGGTCATCGTCCACCGGCAACCGCCAACCGACAACCGGCCACAGGCAACCGCCCACCGGTCACCCGCGGTCGGTCACATCGAGCTCGGGCCACTGGGCCAGCTTGCGGTGGAGCGTGCGCCGGCTGATGCCCATCAGCTTCGCGGCCTGCGTGCGGTTGCCGCGCGACTCCATCAACGCCTGCCGGAGCAGCCGCTTCTCGTTCTCCTCCACGGAGAGCGGCGGCGGCGCGAGCGGCGCCACGCCACCGGCCGCACCAGCGACCGCCGGCGGCGAGAGCGGAGCCAACGGCGACACCGCGGCGCCGGAGTTGCCATTCGCGTCCACCGGCCCGACCGCGCGGGGAATCGGCGGCAGCGGCACCTCGCCGCGGAATTTCGGCTCCAGGTCGAACTCGGTCAGCCGGCCCCCGCGCCGCAGCACGACGGCGTTCTCGGCGAAATTGCGCAACTCGCGGATATTGCCCGGCCACGCGTAGGCGGTGAGATGCTTGAGCGCGCCGGGCTCGATGGTGAGCGGCGGCGAGTTGTTCTCCTTGCTGAACTCGGCGATGAAATGCTCCAGCAGCACCGGGATGTCGTCGCCGCGCTCGCGCAGCGGCGGCGTGGTGATGCGTACGACGTTGAGCCGGAAGAACAGGTCTTCGCGAAACGTGCCCTGCGCGACCATCTGCTCGAGGTTGCGGTTGGTCGCCGCGACCAGACGCACGTCGAGCTGCACGCCCTTCTGGCTGCCGATGCGCTCGACCGCGCGCGTCTCCAGGAACCGGAGCAACTTCACCTGCGTCGACGGGCTCACCTCGCCGATCTCGTCGAGGAAGATCGTGCCGCCGTCGGCCGCCTCGAAACGGCCCACGCGCCGCTCGGTCGCGCCCGTGAACGCGCCCTTCTCGTGTCCGAACAGCTCGCTCTCCAGCAGCGTGGCCGGCAACGCCGCGCAGTGCACGGCCAGGAACGGCGCCCGCGCCCGCGGGCTGGCCTGGTGGATCGCCTGCGCGATGAGCTCCTTGCCCGTGCCGGTCTCCCCCTCGATCAGCACCGTCGCGCGCGAGGGCGCCACGAGCTTGACCCGCTCGATCACCTCGTTGAGCCGCGACGAATGGCCCACGATGCCTTCGAAGCTGAACTTCTTGTCGAGCCGCTCGTGGAGTTGCTGCACCTCGACCTCCAGCGTCCGCGACTTGAGCGCACGCTGGACGAGGATCTCGAGCTTCTCGAGGTTGACGGGCTTGGTCAGGAAATCGAACGCCCCGCGCTTCATCGCCTCCACCGCGGAGTCGATGTTGCCGTAGGCCGTCATCATGATCACCACCGGCTTGCTCGGCAGCGTCAGCGCCTTGTCGATCACCCGCAGGCCCGACTTCCCCGGCATGCGCAGATCGGTGATGATGACGTCGAACTCGTGGTTTTCCAACAGGTTGAACGCCTCGTCGGCGCTGGCCGCCACCGAGACGTCGTAGTTGTCCTCAAACGCCAGCAGCAACCCCTCGCGGGTATGCTTTTCGTCGTCCACGATCAGCACCGACGGTATCATGCCGGTGATGAACGCCTCCGCGGAAAACCGGGTCAACGGGAAATCCGGCCGCGGCCGGACACCCCGCCGCAATAAATGCGTTGGAAATTGCAATGCGCGCGTGGCCCGCAACCGGTGGGTTCGCTACCCTCGAAACGCTCCGAGACGAGCGCCGGCCTAGCCGGGAGCTGTCGGTGGAGCCCATCCCCCTTTCGCCAATTTGTGGGCCGGTGTTGTGAGTGAACACCGACCCACGTCCACAACGGTGGATCGCAGAACAGCCCCGGTCCTGGGGTAGCGGGACCGGGGCCTTTGCTTTTCGGCGCCGGCCCCGTCTCCGCTGGCTCCGGACGATGTCGGCGCCGCGCCCGCGGTCAACGCCCGGACCGCCCGCCAGCACAACCAGAAGGACCCATGATCGCCGCCACCGGCACGATGCCGGTCGCTAATGGCGCCCGGCGCACCGGCGCTCCGCAGACGGACGGCTTCCGGAGGAGAATCTGGAACTCAAGAAATCAGGAACGGAGCACGGTCCCTGGGTGTAGCGACGCTCGTGAGAGCGTCGATGGTAAGCGTTGCGCCACGGCGCGTCGCATGGAGGGAGGAGAAACCATTCTGCCGTACGGCAGCGGACGCTGATGGACGTTGATGCGCAAGCGTGCGGGATGGGACCGTAGCGACGCGCGTGAGCGCGTCGATGCCTTGGCCCCGTCCACCGTCGACCGTCCACCGCCCACCGTCCACCGCCCACCGGCAACCGGCCACCGGCAACTGGCCACTGGCAGCCGCCCCTCACCGCCGTAGCGCGCGGCGCAGGACCTCGGCCGGATGCTCCGCCCCCCGGCCCGTGCCGTCGGCGATCTGGGTGCGGCAACTGGTGCCCGCCGCCACGATCACCGTTCCCGGTGCCGCCGCCCGCACCGCCGGCAGCACCGCCAGCTCGCCGATGCGCATCGACACCGCGTAATGCTCCCGTTCGTAACCGAACGCCCCCGCCATGCCGCAACAGCCGGCAGCGATCGTCCGCACGCGGTGTCCGCGCGGTAAAGACAGGGCGCGCACCGCGTCGTCGAGGCTGCTCAGCGCCTTCTGGTGGCAGTGCCCGTGCAGGAGGATCTCCGCCGGCGCGTCGCCGAAATCGTCGGCCGTGATCCGCCCCGCCGCGGCCTCCCGCGCGATCCACTCCTCGAACAGCAGGCAGTGCGGTGCCAACGCCTCGGCCCGGCCGCGCAGCTCCGCGCCGACCAGCAGCGGATACTCGTCGCGGAAACCCAGCAGGGCCGACGGCTCCAGCCCGAGCAGCGGCTCCGCCGCCGTCACCCGGCCGTGCAGCAGCGCCACGTTGCGCCGCGCCGCCTCGCGCGCCTCCGGCAGCAGGCCCTTCGAGAGCAGCGACCGCCCGCTCTCGCCGTGCTCGACCGCCACCACCTCGTAACCAAGCGCCGTGCACAGCTCGACCGCCGCCCGCCCCAGCGCCGGCTCCTGGTGGTCGGTGAACTCGTCGACGAACAGGTGCACGCGGCCCCGCCGCGCCACCCCCGCCGCCGGCGCGAGCGCCCCGGGATGGCGCCGCAGCCAGGCCCGGAAGGTCTCGGGGGCGAACTGCGGCAACGCGCGCTGCGGCGCCACGCCGAGCGCGCGCTTGAGCAGCGGCGCCGTGAGCCCGCTGCGCGCGAACCAGTTGGCGGCCGCCGGCCAGACGTCCGCCGCCCGCGCCAGTACCGCGAAGTGGCCGAAGACCCGGCTGCGCAGCGGCATGCCACGCGTGAGGCGGCGCTGGTGCAGCCACTCGGCCTTGAGCAGCGCCACGTCGACACTCGACGGACACTCCGACCGGCACGCCTTGCACGACAGGCAGAGCGCCATCGCCTCGGCGACCATCGGCTCGGCGAAGGGGTTGGCCGCCGTCGAGCGCGTAAGCGCCTCGCGCAGCACGTTGGCCCGGGCGCGGGTCGAGTGGCGCTCGTCCAGCGTCGCCATGAAACTGGGGCACATCGTGCCGCCCATCTTCGCGGATTTGCGGCAGTCGGCCGTGCCGTTGCACTGCTCGGCCAGGCGCAGCACCCCGCCCCAGCGGGAGAAGTCGAGCACCGTGGCGAACTCCCGCGTCGCCTGGTCCGCCTCGTAGCGCAGCGAGTCGGTCATCTGGCGCGCCGCCACGATCTTGCCCGGGTTGAGCACGCCCGCCGGGTCGAACACGATCTTGAGCTCCGAGAGCAGCGCGTAGTTGCGCTCCCCCACCATCCGGCGCAGGAACGGCCCGCGCACGCGCCCGTCGCCGTGCTCGCCGCTGAGCGAGCCGCCGTGGCGCTTGACCAGCGCCGCGACCTCGGCGGTGAGCGCCTGGAACTTCGCGCGATCCGGGCCGCGCTTGAGGTCGAGCACGGGCCGGGTGTGGATCTCGCCGTCGCCGATGTGCGCGTAGAAGACGCAGTCCATCCCGTGGCGCCGCATGATCGCCTCGAACTCCTCCAGGTAGGCCGGCTGGTCCTCGACCGCCACCGCCGTGTCCTCGACGCACGCCACCGCCTTCGCGTCGCCCGGGATGTTGGCGAGGATGCCGAGCCCGGCCTTGCGCAGCGCCCACACGCGGTTGACGTCGCCGCCGAAGAGCCGGGGAAACGAATATCCGAAGCCCGCCGCGCGCAGCTCCGCCTCCAGCGCCGCCGCGTGCGCCTCGACCTCGGCACGAGTGGCCCGCGCCCACTCGATGACGAGCAGCGCGCCGGGGTCGCCCTCGACGAAGGCCCGGTTGCGCGCCTGGTCGCGGTTGCGCGCGGCGCAGTCGAGGAGGATGCGGTCGATCAGCTCCACGGCATCGGGCGCATGGCGCAACGCGACGAGGTTGGCGCGGGTGGCCTCGTGCACGGAGTGCAGGTGCACGACGAGCACCCCACGCTCGGCCGGCGGCAGCGGCACGAGGTTGAGCGTGAACTCGGTGGCGAGCGCCAGCGTGCCCTCCGAACCGGCCAGCAGTGTGCAGAGGTTGAACGGTGCGCCATCCGCCGCGAACGGCCGCTGGCGCAGCAGCAGGTCCACCGCGTAGCCGGTGTTGCGCCGCCGGATCGACGGCTTGGGAAACTCGCGCCGGATCTCCGCCGCGGTCGCCGGATCTCCGAGACGCCGCGCCAGCCAACGGTGGATAGCGGCCTCGAGCCCCCGGCCGGCGCACTTCGCGGCGAACTCCTCCGGCGCGAGCGCGCGCAGCGTCGTCTCGCTGCCGTCGGCGAGCAGCACCTTCGCCTCCAGCAGGTGGTCGCGCGTCGAGCCGAAGCGCAGCGAGTTGGCCCCGCAGGAGTTGTTGCCGACCATGCCGCCGATCATCGCGCGGTTCGAGGTCGACGTCTCCGGCGCGAACATCAGCCCGTGCGGTCGCAGCGCGAGGTTGAGCTCGTCGCGCACCACACCCGGCTGCACGCGCACGCGGCGGTTGGGCGCATCGATCTCGAGGATGCGGTTCAGGTGGAACCCCACGTCGACCACGAGCCCCGCCCCCACGACCTGCCCGGCGAGCGAGGTGCCGGCCGCGCGCGGGATCAGCGGCACGCCGTGCGTCCGCGCGAAACCGAGCAGTGCCCGCAGGTCGGCGACGTTCTTCGGCCGGGCCACCGCCAGGGGCAGCTCCCGGTAGACCGAGCCGTCGGTCGCATGACACACGCGCATCGTCTCGTCCCATTCGATCTCCCCCGCCAACTCACGGCGCAGCGCCGCCAGCGCGCGGCGGGGCGCCGCCGGTTGCGGGCGTGTTCCGCGGCTCGGTGCGCGGGCAGGTTGGGCGATGGGCATCGGTGCGACCGATCGAAGCACACCGGTGGCGCGCCGCAATCCCCGCGTGCCGGCCGTGCCGGTTTTGCCGCGCGTCCGCTGGACCGCCTACTCGGCCGATGCCAAACCGACCGTCTGGAGTTGCCGATTCCGCCGCCGCGCAGAAGCCAAACACCCGGGCCCGCTCCAGCGGCCCTGCTCGGCCAGTTTGACGGGCGCTTGGGTTCGGACGCGCCCGCCGGGTCCTTCCGCTCCGCCTCCCGCATGGAGAAGGCCCCCCTCTCTCGGCGGCGGGGCAAGGCGGCTCCGGCCCCGGCAGAGTATCCAATCTCCGAACTCCAACGCCGGCGGGCTGCGGCGCCACCGCCGCCCCCGATCAGCCCGCCCGATTCTCCAGCAACTCGGCCACGATCCGCAGCAACTCGTTCGGGTTGTATGGCTTGCCGAGCATCTTCACCTCACCGGCCGGGAAGAATTCCGGCTGAATCGTACCCGCGCTGTAGCCGCTGCAGAAGAGCACCGGTTTGTGCGGATCGCGTTCCCGCACCTTCTCGTAGATCTCCCGCCCGCTCAGGCCGGGCATGATGGCATCGAGCACGACCAGATCGATCTCCGCGGCCCGGTCGCAATACAACTGCCAAGCGCGGGCGCCATCGTCGGCAGCGAGCACGGTGTAGCCGGCCTTCTCCAACACCCGCTTCGCGAGCTTGCCCACGGACGGATCGTCCTCCGCGAGCAGGATCGTGCCGCGGCCGCCGGCCACCGCCGCCGAGTGGGTCCCGCCGGCGGCCGCCGCGCCGCGCGCCTGCACCGGCAGGAAGACCCGGAAGGTCGTGCCCACGCCCACCTCGCTGTACACATTGATCAGGCCGCCGTGTCTGCGGATGATGCCATAGACGATCGCCAGCCCGAGCCCCGTGCCCTTGTCCTTCGGCTTCGTGGTGAAGAACGGGTCGAAGATGCGCGCCAGCGTGGCGCGATCCATGCCGGTGCCGGTATCCGTCACGGCCACCCGCACAAACCGTCCCGGCGCCGCCCACGGATGGGCCGCGCAGTAGTCCGCGTCGAGGTCCGCTTCGTCGACCTCGAGGGTAATCCGGCCGCCGCGCGGCATCGCGTCGCGGGCGTTGATGCAGAGGTTCATGAACACCTGTTCGATCTGGCCGCGGTCGCCCCGGACGTTGCCCAGCGCCGGCGCCGGCTTGAGCACCACCTCGATCTGCGCGTCGAGCAGACGCTGCAGCATCTTGGTCTGGCCGGTCAGCAGCTCGTTGAGGTCGAGATCGATGAACTGCGCGCTCTTCTCGTCGCGGCTGAAGACGAGGAGCTGCCGCGTGAGCTGCGCGGCGCGGAGGCACGCTTCGCGCACCTGATCGAGGCATTCGTTGCGGTCCGCCGCGTCCGTCGCCTCCTGCGCCTGCAGCGCGAACCCGCCAATGACCTGCAGCAGATTGTTGAAGTCGTGGGCGATGCCACCGGCCAGCAGTCCCACCGACTCCATCTTCTGCGACAACCGCACCTGCTCCTCCAACCGCGCTTCTTGGGTCACATCCTGGCCGACCAGCACGTAGCTCAGCAGCGCCCCGTGCTGGTCGCGGATCGGATAGGCCGCCATCTGCATCCGGCAGGTGCCGCCGTCGCGCCGCCGGCCCTCGAGCCGCGCCGCCCAGCTGCCCTCCCGCCTCACCACTTCCTGGATGCGCGCCAATCCCATCGGCTCGTGGGTATCGCCGGCGCGGAACAGTGCGCAGACCTCC
>Ga0116187_1002715_pt1 | contig 17036 bp, 12 predicted proteins | sample AD_JPNNA6_MetaG_FD_89755 | JGI IMG/M metagenome (GOLD analysis project Ga0116187, IMG submission 89755) | Active sludge microbial communities of municipal wastewater-treating anaerobic digesters from Japan - AD_JPNNA6_MetaG | ecosystem: Engineered > Bioreactor > Anaerobic > Digestate | place... | reverse complement strand
GACCGGGCGACGCTCCGGCATTGGATCGAGTGCGTTGTACAGCGAAAAACTACCAGGAAGAGTCTTCGTCAAGGGCGCGTTTTGGTGCTTGCCGACGGAAAGCGTAGTCCATCCGTCAACACATTCCGCACCGGCCACCGCAAATCATTGAACCCCGATGCCGCGGATGGCGAACAATTCCTGGATCCGCTTTTGGCTGGCGGGGATGGCGGTCCCCAGATCCTGCGCCCAGGTCTGGATCCGGAATTCTTCCAGCGCGTAGGCCAGCTCGCCCAGGATTTCCAGGTGGTCGGGGTCCACGAGCGACCCCGGGGTGCGGGGGGCAAGCTGGGTGGCGCCCGCCGCCTGGCTCAGGGCCTTGACGAACGGGGCGAGTTCGGCGGCGCGTTCCTGGTCGCGCTTGGGGTTGTCGAGCGAAGCCTTGATGCGCCGGGCCGCCGCGGTCCACCAGGCCGGAAGCCGCGAGAGGCTCTCCCAGGGGAGCGATCCCGGGAACCCGGCAGGCCAAAGCCGTTGGCGGGTCAGTTCGGCGAGTCTTTGGAGGTCGGGGCGGTGCGATGGGATCTTCTTGGCTTCTTCTTCGAACGCTTGGCGTGCCTTGAGCAAGGCTTGGATCCTGGACACCGCTTCGCCGCGCCCTTGCCGGATGCGCTGCCTGGCCAGATCCAGCGCCACGGCGAATCCGGCGGCGTCGCGCGGAACCGCCTTGGCGCGTCCGGCGTCCAGGGCCCAGTTGCGCAGCGCATCGCACAGCCCTTGCGTGAACAACCTGGGTTCGCACCAGGCGGCCATGGGGAGCGCGCATTCGCGCGGCACCTGCAGATCGCGCGGCAGCCACGCCAGCAGGTGGTCGTTTCCGTCGGCGTTCCATTCCAGAAGCGCCTTCACCGCGATCTGGTGCGATCGGGCGGCTTCCACCAGGGTGGGGAACCGACGGACCTCCACGGTGTCGTCGCGGCGGGCCAGCGCGGGGAACAACGTGAGCGGCATGCCGCCACCCGCCTTGATCTCTTCGGTCTGGGCGACCACCAGCTCCTTGGGCCAGGTCTTCAGGCCGGCCAGCGTCGGAGCCCCCAGCGCCGATTCGGCGGCTTCGCGGCGGCGCTTGGCGGTGCGTTCGGCGAGCTCGTCCCGCAAGGCCTGCGCGTCGCGGCCTTGGGTCAGGACGCGCCCCTTGGAATCCACCACCGCCACCAGAAGCCGCAGGTGCAGGGGCATCTCGCGTTCGGGCGCGAGCGCGCTCGGCTTGAGCGCCACGCCCTTGGCCGCGAGCCATCGGGACAGCGCCTCGCGCAGAGGCGTCCGTCCGGCTTCGGCGGCCAGGTCGCGCGCGGCGCGCCGGGCGGTATCGGGGAGCGGTGTCAATTTCTGGCGATTGTCGCGCGACATGGCCCGGAAGACCTGCTCGATCTTTTCGGCAAGGGCGCCCGGCACCAGCCATTCCAGCGCCGCGTCGGGGACCATCTCCAGCTTGTCTTCCGGAACGGTCAGACGGATCCCGTCGTCGTCGTCCTCGGGCGCGAACCGGTAGGCCAACGGCAGGTCCAGGCCGCCGGCCTTCCAGCGCGAGGGGAACTCCTCGTCGCGGGGCAGGGCCGACGGATCGGAGACCAAGTCGGATTCCGTCATCCGCAGGGACGCCTCGCCCTGCGATTTCACGAACCCCTGCAGGTCGGAGGTGGAACCGAGCCCGGCGCCCAGGCGCGCGGCGTACCACGAGACCTCGGCCTCTTCGCCGCAATAGAGCGCGCGGCGGCGGATGCGTTCCTCCATGCCCCGGACCCGCTCGCGCAGCGCGATGTTGGCGTCCAGGAACGGGAAGCGTCCGCGGATCTTCCCTTCCACCAGGGCCTCGCGGCAAAAACACTCGGTGGCGGCCGCGGGGTCGGCGTCCTTGGCGCGGCCCCGGCGACCCACGGCCAGCGGGAGCCCCCACAGCAGCACGCGCATCCCACAGGCCACGTTCTGCGCGGCCTCGTCCCAGTAGGGCGTCCCGTACTCGCGCTTGACCAGATCGCCCGCCACCTGCTCGATCCACAACGGATCGACTTCCGCGCAGGTGCGCGCCCAGGTGCGGGACGTTTCCACGATTTCCGCCGCCACCAGCCAGTCGCAGCCGGCGCGCACCAGGACCGATCCCGGCCAGGGGTGCGCCACCCGTCCGCGCGCGGCGCGGTAGGGGAGCTGCATGCGCTTTTGCGCGTCCTTGTCGCCCTTCTTCAGGCGCGCGTGGGCCTCGTCGTCCAGTCGGCAGATGTTGGACAGGAACCCCGCCAGGATGGAGCGGTGGATCTGTCCGTAGTCGGCGGCGGACTTCTGGCGGGAGGGATCCAGCGTCGGTTCGCTCGCGAGCATGGACGAAATCTGTCGCACCGCCTCGCGCCAGTCGCGCATGCGCATGTAGCTCAGGTAGTGCTTCTGGCAGAACTTGCGAAGCTTGTTGCCGGTGGCCTCGCCCGCCATCTCCTTCTGGCAGGCTTCGTACAGGTTCAGCAAGGTGAGGAAGTCGCTCTGGCGGTCGGCGAAGGGGCGCTGCGCGTTGCGTGCGGCGTCTTCCTTGCCTTCGGGCAGTTCGCGCGGATCGGGGATGGAAAGCCCCGCGGCCAGCACCACGACTTCGCGCAGGCACTTTTCGCGGGCGGCTTCCAGCACGATCCGCGACGAACGCGGATCCAGCGGGAGCCGCGCCATCTGTTTGCCGATTTCCGTCAAGCGTCCGTCGTCGTCCACCGCCGTCAGTTCGCGCAGGAGCTGCCAGCCGTCGGCGACCTGGCGCCTGTCGGGCGGGTCCAGGAACGGGAAGTCCTCGGGCAGGCCCAGTTCCAGGTCCAGAAGCCGCAGGATGACTTCCGACAGGTCGGCGCGCTGGACTTCGGGAGCGGTCTGGGCCTCGCGCGACTCGAAATCCTCGCGGGAATACATGCGCAGACAGATTCCGGGCGCGATGCGGCCGCAGCGACCGGCGCGCTGGCGGGCCGAAGCCTGGCTGACGGGCTCGATCTGCAGGCGCTTGGTGCGCGTGCGGGGCGTGTACCGCGAAAGACGCGCGACCCCGGTGTCCACCACCATCCTGATGCGCGGCACCGTCACCGACGTTTCGGCCACGTTGGTCGACAAGATGATGCGGCGCTTGGATCCGGGGTGGAACACCTTGTCCTGGTCGGAAGCGGAAAGCCTTCCGAACAGCGGGACGATTTCCGTGAACCTTGGCGGATTTTTCTCCAGCTCGCGCAGGGTCTCGCGGATTTCCTTTTCGCCCGGCAAGAAGCACAGAAGGTCGCCGTCGGACATGTCCATCATGTCGCGGCAGGCCGACGCGGTGCGTTCGGCCAGCGAATCGTCGCGCTCGTCGTCTTCGCCCACCAGTTCGTCGCGGTACAGGATATCGACAGGAAACGACCGGCCTTCGACCTGGATCACCGGTGCGGGCACGCCCTTGGCGTCGGCGAAGGCCTTGGCGAAGGCTTCGGTGTCGTTGGTCGCCGAGGCGATCACGATCCGCAGGTCGGGACGCCGCCTGCGGATGCGCTGGAGCACGCCCAGCAGGAAGTCCACGTTCAGGCTGCGTTCGTGGGCTTCGTCGACCACGATCGCGTCGTATTTGCGCAGGTCGGGATCGGATCCCAGTTCGGCCAGCAAGGTGCCGTCGGTGGCGAAGATCACCCGGGTTTCGGGGCGCGTGCGGTTGTCGAACCGGACCTTGTGCCCCACGAACGCCGTGGTGTCGGCCTTCATTTCCTCCGACACGCGCCGCGCCAGGGAAAGGGCCGCCACGCGCCGTGGCTGGGTGACCACGATCGGACGTTTGACTCCGAACCCCGCTTTCAGGAGCAGCTTTGGCAGCTGGGTGGTCTTGCCGGATCCGGTTTCGCCGGCCAGGATCACCACGGGGTGCTTTTGGACCGCCGCCACGATCTCGTCGGCGCGGCCATGGATGGGCAACGACCCGTCGAGCGTGAGATATGGCTGGAAGTCCATCATGAGAAGGGGGCAAAGGTACTGATTGCGAGGATCGACCGCATGGCCTCCCGGCCGGAACCGTTGTCGGTGTCGGGACCCGATCCTGCGGACCTGTCTAGGGAAGGCATCCTTCGGGGGCTTCCCGTGGCAGCTCGGACACGCCCAGCCGTTTCAGCGTCGCTCGTTCGCGCGGGTCGGCCGCCAGGCGGTGCTCGACCTTGATCGCCGCCCAACGTCGCGCGTATTCGCGGTGGTACGAGGCGTCGGGGGGCAGCCATTCGGCCGGATCCTTGTCGGATTTCGCCCGGTTGGCGCTCTTGCCGACGGCCAGCAGGACTTCGGGTGCGTTGGCGAAGGCGATCCGTTCTTCGCGGGTCCATGTCCAGGCCCCCGACAGCCAGGCTTCCTTGAGCGGGACGATGTGGTCGATGTCCAGGTCCTTGGGGCGACGGATCGTGTCGCCGGTGTAGGGATCGTGCCAGGCGCCGGCCGAAATGCTGCATCCGCCGTCGACCTTCGTGGAAGAACTCGCCTGGAGGATCTCCGCGCGCGTGTTCCGGCAGTCGCCGTCGTCGTCGCGCCACGAACCGAACAAGGCTTCGCGATCGAACGACGAACGTTCTTCGGGCGTCATGCATGACGAGCCAACGGTCGAGGCCTTGGACGTTCCGGACGCGTCCTGGTGTTGGCACCTGGCCAACAGGCTCTTGCCCAGGACCAGCAAGAGGAGCGCGGCGGCGAGCGTCAATCGGGTCTTTTGTCTGCGTGTCATCGGTTGGTGGGATCAAATTTGCCAAATTCCGGCAACTTCGCGGCCTTGCGACGCCGACTCGCGCGAAAAACCGTCCATCGGCGATATGACAACCTTTTACCGTCGCGAGCCCCCGCCCGGAGCTTGATTCTGTACAGATGAACAACTCGCCCGCGAAATCGACGACCCTGCTGGACCTTGAAGACAAGGCGAACGCCCTGACCCATGCGGTGGGGGGCGGGATCGCCGTGTCGGGTCTGGTCCTCATGGTCGTGCTGTCGGCGGCCACGGGCGATCCATGGAAGATCGTGTCGGTCAGCATCTTCGGCGCCACCCTGGTGCTCCTGTTCGCGGCCTCCATGCTCTACCACGCCGCCAAGGACCCCGTGCGCCGCAGGAGGTTGCGGGTGCTGGACCACGTGTCGATCAACTTCCTGATCGCAGGGACCTACACGCCCTTCCTGCTCGTGAACATGCGCTCGGATTCGGGTTGGATGCTCTTCGGGGCGATCTGGGGACTGGCCTTGATCGGAATCGTGGGGGAGCTGTTCTTCACGGGGCGGTTCAAGGTCCTGTCCACGGTCAGGTACATCCTGATGGGCTGGATCATCCTCGTGGCCCTTGGCCCCTTGGTGGCCAGCGTGCCTCTTCCGTCGGTCGTCCTGCTGTTCGTGGGCGGCGGGGTCTATTCGCTGGGAGCGGTGTTCTACCTGTTGGACAAGAGAATCCCGTTCGGACACGCGGTCTGGCACGTGTTCGTGATCGGCGGGAGCGTGTGCCACCTGCTGTCGGTCACGCTGGGGGTCCTGCCCTACGGGGGGTGAACTCCCGGCGCTCCGTGCGTGCGGCCCGTCGCGAAGAATGCGACAATTCCCGCCAGACGCGCGACGCGGGAGGAGAACTGAATGCCGGTGACGCTTGGACGGATCCTGTCCCGGAGGCCCAGGGACCGGGAACAGGGCGAGGAATGGATCGGGAAGTCGTCGCTTCCCGCCAAGACGCTGTCCATGGGGACGCGCGAAGGCGAGTGGTCGCCGGAAACCGTCCCGTTGCCGCCCGTGGCCGACCAGGGGCTGGCCGTGGTCCTCAAGGAATGCCTGGTCGCCCGCTGCGACGACCAGTGGGGCGCGGGAGCGGCGGCGTATTGGGAGGTTTCCGCCTGCCAGGAGGATTCCGAACTGGTTCCGGGCATCGGAGTCCATGTGGATCCGCACCCGCCTTGCCTGTTGTGCGGGCCGTGCGTTTCCGGGAACCACCTCCACTGCATCCAGTCGGCGAGGCGGGACCGGGGACCCGGCTGGATCGCGCGCGACATGGTGCTGAGCGCCTGGAGCGCGAATCGGGGGTTGCTGGAGGTGCCCGCGAGCGCTTCGGGGCTGTCCCGGTTGTTCGGGTATCCGCTGGCAAGGGCTCGTCATGCCCTGGCCGGGGTGCAAAAAGGCGGGTTCGGGAACGTGGCGGTCCTGGGCGCCGATCTTCCCGGGCTCCTGGCGGGCCTGGTGCTGGAACGCACGGTTCCCGGGTCGACGCGTTGCCTGGTCGATTCCTGTCAGGCGCGCCTGGAGGCCGCCGAACGCTGGGGATACCATGCCGCGGTGCGATCCGTGGCCGACATCGGCTCGCGCGGCGCGGGTGCGCCCGATCTCGTGGTCGTGGCCACCGATCGGGCCGACGCCCTGGGCGAAGCGTTGGAAATCTGCGCGACGGGCGGCACGATCCTGCTGGCGACGGCGGGATCGGACGACGGTCCTCGCGACAAGGTCGACTGGAGGGAGGTCTGGAGACGGGAATTGACCATCCGTTCGGGTCGCGGGCTTTCGCCCGACGATCTGCGCACGGCCATGTCCTGGCTGCCCGACCTCCGAACCAGGTTGGAATCGGTCCCGGTGGTCCGGATCCCGTTCGAAGAGGCTTCGAGGGCTCGAGGCCTGCTTGCGTCCGATCCGCACCTGGCGGGCGTGGTGCTGGTCGCCTGAACGGCGACCTCCGGTTCAGGGCAGGGGTTCGACTTCCCAGACCGTGCGGTAGATGGGGCGTCCTTCGAGCAGGTACTTGCGCTCGAAGCTCGTCGTGATGCCGTCGGTGGGTTCGGCTTTGTCCACCAGCAGACGGAATCCGTCGGTGGCTCCCACCAGCTCCATGGCGTACTGGGCGTATTCGGCGTAGTCGGTGCCCCAGTGGAACCGGCAGCCCGGGACGGCCAGCCGACGCATCTGCTCCAGGAGCGAAGTCTGCAGCACCCGGCGCTTCTTGGCCTTTTCCTTGGGCCAGGGGTCGGGGAAGTAGATGTGGAACGCCGCGACCGAGCGCGATGGCATGCGATCGCGCAGGAAGTAGGGGGCGTCGCCCCAAAGCACCTTGGCGTGTTCGAGAGTCGGTCGCTTGGCGAGCTTCTGGGCCGCGACCCACGCGATGGGCCGGGTCCACTCGATGCCCAGCAGGGGGCGCTCGGGATGCAGCGCGGCGTATTCGGACAGGAATCGGCCCTTGCCGCAACCGATTTCGATCTCGATGGGGCCGGGTGTTCCGAACAGGTCTTCGAACCGGATCGGATCGAACGGGGGAGGCGACGACACCGCCAGCCGCGGGACGTAGTTGTCGTCCTGGACCACCGCGTGGTGCCACAGCGTGGGAAGGTCGGGGTCCGGGCGCAGCTCGCGCAGGAGTTCGTAGTGGTCCAGCCCCTCGGGCAGGCTGGTGGCTCCGCCGGGGCGGGAGCGACGATTTCTGCCACCCCCTCCGGGCATTCTGATTCCGTGGTCTGATCTGCTGGACATGTTCTGGGCGGCAAAGGTAGCGCTTCGCCGCGCACACGACCGCTCGTGCCCCGCGCGCGGGGCACAAACCCGGGAAATCGGGCGATGCGAGTGGTACATTTGGCGGGCCGTGGGGTCCGGAAGGTCCGGACCGCCTAGCAGGAGGGCACCTCGTGGACCAGGCCATTTCGGAATCCGACCTCAAAAGCTTCTTCGAACGTCTGGGACATCTGGAAAACGGATGCTCGGAGTGGCTTTTGGTGGATCCGAAGTCGCGCGAGATCCGCGGCGGCGGGTTCTTCACCGATCTGGACCTCTTCAGCATGGCCGCCCAGAACTACGCGGGCAGCTACAACCTCCAGGTCTGCCGCAACCCGCGCCCCCGCTCGCTCATGGGCCAGCCCGGGATGAACAACCAGTTCAACCGCAGCGTGGTGCGATCCACCCCGCTGGAACAGGTCGAGGTGCTGACCACGACGGTGCTCCTGTGGCGCAGCAAGGGCAAGACCACGCTGGAACAGGTGGGAGCGATCGCGGCCGGTCTCATGAGCCGCCAGGGCATCAACGAATATTCGGTCGAGACTTCCGGGGCGTTCGTGGCCGTGCGCATCCGCTTCAACCCGTCGCCGATCCGGCGATTCGGGAGCCTGGACGACACCCGCAAGGTCTTCGCGCGGCTGGAGGAACATTTCCGCGATTCCCTCACGTCCGAAGAAAAGGGCGATGTCGAACTGATCCCGAATTCAAGTCCGGAACTGCACGATTCGGCGGTGGGCGTGCCGCAGTACCTGGCGTCGGGCTGGACGATGGGGCGTTGGTTGTACGCCCCCGCGGAGAAGGCCGACGCGGTCCTGGACCAGATGTTGACGGATCTTGGCCAAGGTCGCAGCGCGAAGGCCGCCGCGGTGGGGCATTCCACCACCATGCTCGCGGTGCGCACCGACGGACTCGTGAACGACTGGACGGAAGATGTCGCCTACGGCGAAGAACCTTTCGTGGAAGGCGGCGGCATCCTGCCCAAGGGCGCCAAGCTCCAGATCGAATCGGAAGAAAGCAAGCAGGCCAAGGGCCAGATCGAGAACCTGGAAGCCCTCGCGCGCGAGGCCTACCTGGGCCGCGTGCGGACTGCCTGGCGGGCCCCCGTGGCCACCAAGCCGCTCAGCCAGCGGACCGGTGGCGGAACCCGTCCCGGGGAAGTCTGGCTGATCGAAGGCAATTCCTTCCGCGCGGTCCAGGACTGGCTGATTTCGGGGATCGAAAACATCCTGAAAGGCGGCGATGCCCTGGTGTTCTGGACCAGTTCGAGGTTGTCGCCGGGAGCGTTCCATGCCCGGGGCGTGGAACGGTTGGCCGGCAAGAGCATCGAGGACATCGAAGGCATGTCGGATCCGTCGATCGCCTTGCAGGCGCAGCAGCAGTACCGCCAGCAGTTCAAGCGCATGCCCATGCTGTTCCCGCACGCGCCCACCGAATCCTTGAGCGACCTGCTGTTCCAGCAGAGGGCGTTCCGCCACAGCGACGAAGCCCTCTCGGGATTGCCCGGGCTCTGCGTGGTCGACGGCCTGGACGATTTCGGGGACGACGCGTCGGCGTTCCGGGCCTTGCGCCACTTCGCGCAGGACGCCTACAGCGCGGTGTGGATCGGGGCCGTGGGTCCCACCAGGGTCCCGCCGTCGCAGGTGGATCTCCATCTTTCCCTGGTCCTGGGCGAACCGGCCATCCGCGCCTGGCTCGACAGCCCCGCGGTGGTGGGCGACGCCGACCTCGCGCTGTCCAGGCAAGTCCTGCCGCGCCTGTTCCCGGAGCTCGCGCAGGGGCGCGTCCCGTGCGCGGTGCGGGTGGTCAACGCCCACGAAGGCTGGACCATGCACGCCTACCATCTCTACTATCCGGGCACGGGTCGGTTCCAGAACATCGTGCCCAAGAAAGAGGGCTGAAGCTGGCCGGTCGGATGTCGTTTTTCGGTCAGCTCGCCTGGTTGTTCCGCGAGTCCGTCAGGGGGTTCCGCCGTTCGGGCGGGGCCACCCTCGCCGCCACATGGAGCACGGCGTTGGCCTGTTCCCTGCTGTTCGCGTTCCTGTACGGGGCGCAGGTGTGGTCCGACTGGTCGGGAAGCGAGGTCGAGCGGCAAGGCTGGGTGGAGGCCTTCCTGCTGGACGACGCCCCCCCGCGGGAGCTGCTGGCTTCGATCCAGCGGATCCCCGACGCGGGCAAGGCCGTGTTCGTCGACAAGGAACAGGCCAGACGCCGGTTCGTGGAACGGTTCGGGTCCGAGATGCTGGACGCCCTGGACAGCAACCCCTTGCCGGTTTCCGTCAGGATCCAGGTGTCCAGGACGGAGCCCGCGGCGATCGATTCGTTCGTCGCGAGGTTGGCCCGGATCCCGGGCGTGGAGTCGGTCGATTCGCCGCGCACCAGCCTGGACGACCTGCAGCGGTTCCAGTCGTGGGTGCTGCGGGTGGGATTGGCTTCGGGCCTGCTGCTGTTCGGGGTGGTGTTCGGGGTGATCCGCAACAGCACCCAGCTTTCGCTGCGTTCGCGCGACCGCCTGATCGACAACATGCGGATCCTGGGAGCCACCCGGTTCCAGATCGAACTCCCGTTCGCGGTGGAAGGCGCGATGCAGGGGCTCCTGGGCGGCCTGCTGGCGTCGGCGATCCCGTGGATCATGCTGTGGGCCGCGCGCAACTTCCTGCCCGTGCCGGTTCCCGTCGAATCGTTCTGGGGACTGCGGGCCGCCGCCGCCACGCTCGTGTTCTCCGGATTGGCGGGATTGGCCGGCGGCTGGTGGACGGTGCGGCGATCGTTCCGGTGAAGAGGCTCTTGGCATTCGTCCTCGCCTGCGCCGCGCTCGTCCGCGCTTCGAGCGTGTCTGAACTGGAAGACCGCATCGCCGACGAGAAGAAACAGCTCTCGCGCATGCGTTCCGAGCTGGAGGAGGGGCGCAGGAAGCTCCGGGAGCTGGCCGCGCAGGCCCGCGACCAGGAGACCGACCTGGTCCAACTCGAATCCAACCTGAAGCTGGGCGAACGGATCCTGGCCGGCCTGGATTCCACCGAGGCGCTGTACCGCCGGTTGGTCGACAGGTCGCATACCGAAGCCGAGCGCGCTTCGGCCGCCTGGAAGGAGCGCCGCCGGTTGCTGGCGCTGCGGATCCGCCAGATGTACGTGCGCGGGAGGCCGTCCCCGCAGGCGAGCTGGATCGGGAAGTCGGATCCGTCCGAGTGGGGGCGCACGCTGGCCGATTTCCGGGCCGTGGTGAAGGCCGATCGCAACCTGATCCGGCTGGTGGAGGTGCGCGAAGCCGCCGCGCGCAAGGAGCTGGCGGCCCACCGCAAGCGGGTGGATGGGCTCCGGGAGGTCTCGGAACAGAAGCGGCAGGATCTGTCGCAATTGGAACAGGAGCGCCGGAGCAAGGAAGGCGCGCTGTCCGAGCTGCGCACCCGGGAACAGGCCGAGCGCGACAGGTTGGCGGCCATGGAGGCTTCGCAGAAGGTCCTGGAAAAGCTCCTGCAGGATCTGGAGCGCCGTCGCGAAAAGGCCGAACTGGAACGTCGCCGCGCGGAAGAAGAGGCCCGCAAGCGCGAAGAAGAACGCAAGCGGCGCGAAGAAGAACACCGAAAGGAAGCCGCCAAGCGCAAGAAGGAAGGCAAACCGCCTCCGCCGCCGCCCAAGCCGATGCCTCCCGCGCCGCCTCCGCCGCCCAAGCAGGACAAGGCGCTGGCGGGTCCGCCGCCGGCCAGGAAGGGGCTTTGCTGGCCGGTGCAGGGGCCTGTCTTGTCGAAATTCGGCCTGGAGAAGAATCCGGTCCTTGGAACCGTCACGCGCAATCTGGGCGTGGAAATCGGCGGGAAGGCCGATCAGAAGGTGGTTTCGGCCGCTTCGGGCCGCGTCGCGGCGGTGACGGAACTGCCCGGAAGAGGCCATACGGTGATCCTCGAGCACCCGGGCGGCTATTTTTCCATCTATGGACAACTCGGACGCACGCAGGTGTCGGTGGGACAGGCCGTGTCGGCCTGCTCGGAACTGGGCAAGCTCGCGCCGGAAAATCCGCCACGCGTCTATTTCGAATACCGCCACAACCTGAAGGCCGAGGACCCCCTGGAATGGCTGACAAGATGACGGAACGTGCCTGCACGGTTCCCGAAACCCTCTCCGGGCTGCGGGCCGCGGCTTCGCAAGGACGATTTCCGTCGGTCCTTCTGCTCGTGGTCGCCCGCGGGGAAGGCACGCCGTTGCTCCTGGACCTGGCCCAGGCGCTGCTGTGCCCGAACGCCGAGGACCTCGTGGCCTGCGGGAGCTGCCCGGACTGCCGACAGTTCTCGTCGGGGCATTCGCGGGCCCTTTGGCTTCTGCCCAACGTGTCGGAGGAAATGGCCCAGAAGATCGAGCCCTACGGCCCCGAAGCCATCCTGAAGGATGTCTGGAAGGTCGCGACCCCGCCGCCATCGGCGCAGATCCCGATCGGCGGCGAAAACACCGACCCCACCTACCCGATGATGGTCGCCGGCGTGCGAGGTCTGGCGGGCCGGTTGGCGATGTCGGAAAAGCTCAACCGGGTCGTGCTGGTCCCGTTCGCCGAACAATTGAACCAGGCCAGTTCCAACGCCCTGCTCAAGATCCTGGAAGAACCGCCCGATCGCGTCTATTTCCTGATGGCCGCCCCCGCCGCCGAACGGGTCCTGCCCACCATCCGTTCGCGCAGCTTCCTGCAGGCGGTGCCGCCGCTTTCGTCGCAGCGGGTGGAATCGTTCCTGGTCTCGCGCGGCGTGGATGCCCAGGCCGCCCGCGAAGCCGCCGCCCGCTCCTTGGGCCGACCCGGCGCCGCCCTGGCCTTGTGCTCGCCCGAAGCCCGCGAGGCGCGCAAGCGCGCGATCCAATGGATCGAGCTGTGCCGCGGTCGCGACGCCGAGGCCGCGTTTTCCTGGATCCAGGAATCCGAAGAACTTTCCGCGAAGGACCGCCGTCCCTCGCAAACACTGCTCGAAACCGCGTTGGGCGAGCTCGAGGAACGGCTGCGGTCCACCACCGACCGTCCCGAGATCGAAGCCCTGGACGCCTTGCGGCAATCCATGGAGAAGGCCCTGAAAGACATATCCAACCACGCCAAACCGCAGATGGCCTTCGTGGCCTCATGGCTCGGTGCGCATGCCTGAAGAAATCATCCAGGCGCTTCCCGGTCCGCTTCTCGAGGTGCTTCGCCATCGCGGGGTTCCCGACTCCGAACTGGACGCGCGCTTTTCCTGGAATCCCGACGAGCTTCGCGACCGGATCCTGTCCGCGACCGGCGAACAGGGCATCATGGGATTCGACGCGGCCGTCGCCGCGATGCTTTCCGCCCGCGAAAAGGGCGAGACGGTGGTGGTCCACGGCGACTACGACGTCGACGGCATGACGGGCACCGCCATCCTGTGGCTGGCCCTGCGCCGATCGGGGATCCACTGCGGTTGGACGCTTCCGCGTCGCGACGGCGAAGGCTACGGCCTGTCCGACGCGTCCCTGGAACGCTGCCAGCGCACGGAAGACGTGTTCGGGCTTCCCGACACCGCCCCGCGCGAGGCTTCTTGGGTGGTTTCCGTGGACACCGGCATCACCGCCTGCGCCCCGATCGCGCGCGCGCGGGAGCGCGGACTCAAGGTGCTCCTGACCGACCACCACCTGCCGGGAGAGGAATTCCCGGTGGCCGCCGAAGTCGTGCTCGATCCGCACCAGGCGGGATGCGCCTACCCCAACAAGGGGCTTTGCGGCGCCGCGCTGGCCTGGAAGCTGGGTTCCGCCGTGCTGCGGGCCGTGGGGATGGACGTCGAATCCGACCCCGAGCGCCTGCTGCAGCTGGTGGCCCTGGGCACGCTCGCCGACATGGTGCCGCTGACGGTGGAGAATCTCGCCCTGGTGCGCATGGGACTGGTGGAACTCAAGGAGCGTCCTCTGCCCGGGATCGCCGAGCTGTTGAAGTCGGCGCAGGTTTCCACGAATTCCGTCCCCAAGGGACAGGAATTGGTCTTCCGGGTGACGCCGCGCCTGAATTCGGCGGGGCGTCTGCGCAAGGGCGAAGTCGCCGTGCGCTTGATGCTGGCCGCCAACCAGGACGAAGCCCACCGCATGATGGAAGGCCTGGAGTCGCTCAACCACGAGCGGCAGGCCCTGGACCAGCGCATCACCGCCGAGGCGTTGACGCAGTGCAAGCACCTGTTCACCGACGACGGCGTCGCCCCCAACGCGTTTTTGCTTTCCGGCGAGACCTGGCACGAGGGCGTGTCGGGAATCGTCGCCCAGCGCGTGGCGGAAAAGTACGGGCGCCCGGCGCTGGTGCTCGCTCCCGACCCCGGACAGCCGCTGGAATGGCGGGGGTCCGGGCGTTCCGTCCCCGGGATCGATCTGCACGCGGCCCTGGCCCGGTGCTCGCATCTCATGGAGAAGTGGGGCGGACATTCGCAGGCGGCGGGTCTGTCGCTGCGCAAGGACCGCACGGCCGAATTCCGCCTAGCGTTCGAGGCCGCGGTGGCCGACGCCCGCGCGGCGGCGGCCCCGAAGCCCGTGGCCGGCGAGGCCCGCGCCGATTTCGCCGATCTTTCCCCGGAGCTTCTGGGGTGGATCGAGCGGTTGGGGCCATGGGGTCCCACCAACCAGGCTCCGGTGTTCTGGACGGAATCCGTTCAGATCGCGGGCATGTCGCGGGTGGGCGAAGGCAAGCATCTGCGGTTGTCGCTGCGCCAGGGCGACATCCAGCTGGACGGGATCGGGTTCGGGATGGGCGAACTCGCGAAGACGCTCGTCGTCGGACAGTCGGTGCGCGTGGCCTTCCATCCGGAATGGAACGACTTCCGCGGAAGACGCAACATCCAGATCAAGATCAAGGAGATCCAATGAGCCAGCAGCAACCGCAGGGCGCCATGTGGGCCGGTCGATTCGAGTCGGGCATGAGCGACGCCCTGCGCGCGATCAGTTTCAGTCTGCATTTCGACCGCAAGCTCCTGCCCTACGACGTGCGCGGATCGCAGGCGCACGCGAGGTCGCTGGGCCGGTTGGGCGTGGTCTCCCCGGACGAGGTCGAGTCCATCGTGTCGGGCCTGGAAGGGATCCTCTCCGACGTGCTGGAAGGCAAGGACCTGTTCCTGCCTTCCGACGAGGACGTCCACATGGCCGTGGAGCGCGTGCTCTCCGACCGCGTCGGCGCGCCGGGGCGGAAGCTCCACACGGGGCGCAGCCGCAACGACCAGGTCGCCACGGCCTTCCGGCTGTACGTGCGCGACAACTGCCGCCGCATCCATGGTCAACTTCTGTCTTTGCAGCGCGCCGTTCTGGACATCGCGCGCGAGCGCAAGGACACCGTGATGGCCGGCTACACGCACATGCAGCAGGCCCAACCGGTGACGCTGGGCCACTACCTGCTGAGCCTGTACTTCGCGTTGGAGCGGGACCGCGCCCGGTTCCTGCAGGCCCGCGAACGCGCCGGGCGCAACCCTCTGGGGGCCGGAGCCCTCGCGGGATCGGCCTTTCCCGTCGACCGTCGCGCCGTGGCGGCCGAACTCGGGTTCGACGGCGTGACGGAAAACTCCATCGACGCGGTGAGCCACCGCGACTGGACGCTGGAGTTCCTGTCGGCCTGCGCGATCCTGGGAACCACCCTGAGCCGCTACGCGGAGGACTTCGTGACCTGGTCGGCTTCCGAATTCGGGTACGTGACGTTTTCCGACCGCTACACCACGGGCAGCTCCATGATGCCCAACAAGAAGAATCCCGACGGGTTCGAGCTCGCGCGCGGCAAGTGCGGGCGCCTGGTGGGCAACCTCACGGCGCTCATGACCACCGTGAAGGGCGCGCCCCTCACCTACAGCCGCGATCTGCAGGAAGACAAGGAGCCGGTGTTCGACAGCGCCGAGACGGTTTCCGTTCTGCTGGGGATCTTCGATGGTGCGTTGCGCGACGCGAAATGGCATCCTGATCGGATGAAATCCCGTCTGACCGACCTGCTTCTGGCCACCGACCTCGCCGACTACCTCGTGGAAGACGGAATTCCCTTCCGCGACGCGCACCACCTGGTGGGCGCGCTGGTGGGCGAGGCGACGCGCTCGGCCAAGGGGTTGCTGGACCTTCCCGATTCCGCTTGGCAGGATCTGCCCGGAGGGCTTTCCATGCGCGGGAAGCTTTCGTTCGAATCGAGCCTGGCTCGGCGGAACATCGAAGGCGGCACGGGTCCGGTTTCCGTCGCCAACCAGCTCGCGGCCGCCGGGGCCTCGCTGGCCAAGGCGGATGCGATCCAGGCGGAACTCGACAAGGGAGGCTTCTGATGGAGTGGTTCCACAATTCCAAGTCGGGGATCGAATCGGGCGTCAAGCGCGATGCTCCCAGCGACCTCTGGGTCAAGTGCGAGAGCTGCAAGGAAGTCGTCTACAAGAGCGACTGGGCCGACAACCTGGACGTCTGTCCCGCATGCGGGCACCACCACCGGTTCGACGCCAGGCGCTACATCGCGCTTCTGACCGACGAGGGGACGTTCAAGGAAGAGGACTCCAACATCGGTCCCGCCGACCCGCTCAAGTTTTCCGCCAAGAAGAAATACCGCGACAGCATGTTGGCGGCCCAGAAGAGCACGGGCGAGAAATGCGCCGTGGTGAGCGGGACCGGCAAGATGGACGGCAGGGACGTGTCGCTGGCCGTCATGGATTTCCGGTTCATGGGCGGCTCCATGGGTTCGGCCGAAGGCGAGAAGATCGCCCGCGCCCTGCAGCGCGCCTTGGACCGCAGGATCCCGGCGATCGTGGTTTCCGCTTCGGGCGGCGCGCGCATGCACGAAGGCACGCTCTCGCTCCTGCAGATGGCCAAGACATCCGCCGTGATCGGGCGGCTGCGCGAAGCGGGAGTCCCGTACGTGTCGCTGCTCACCAACCCCACCACGGGCGGCGTGACCGCGAGCTTCGCCATGCTGGGCGATGTGAACATCTCCGAGCCCGGCGCCCTGATCGGGTTCGCGGGCGAACGCGTGATCCGCGAGACCATCCGTCAGGCCCTGCCCGACGGGTTCCAGCGCGCCGAATTCCTCCTCAAGCACGGCTTCCTGGATGCCGTCGTGGCCCGCAAGGACCTCAAGGGCTGGATCTCCAACTTCGTTTCGCTCCTGACGGAACGCGTCGCCTGAGTCCGCGCGGCTACCAGGCGGCGCTGTCGCGCCTGCTCGCGCGCACGGGTGTCGGAATCCGTCCTGGTCTGGAGGTCACCAGGGAACTGCTTTCGCGGCTGGGGAATCCCGAACGCGACCTGAAGTGCCTGCACGTGGCCGGGACCAACGGCAAGGGCAGCACCTGCCGGTTTTCGCATCGATTGCTTTCGCATGCGGGGCTGCGCACGGGGTTGTTCACCAGTCCGCACATGGTGTGCGTGCGCGAGCGGTTCGTGCTGGGCGAAGAGGCGATCTCCGAGACGGAATTCGTCGATCTTCTCGATCGTGTGGTTCCCGTTTCCGAAGAGATCGGCGCGACCTATTTCGAAACCCTGACGGCCATGGCCGCCTTGTGGTACCGGGAACGCGAAGCCGACGCGGTGGTCCTGGAAACCGGACTGGGCGGACG
>Ga0116187_1002713_pt1 | contig 17044 bp, 7 predicted proteins | sample AD_JPNNA6_MetaG_FD_89755 | JGI IMG/M metagenome (GOLD analysis project Ga0116187, IMG submission 89755) | Active sludge microbial communities of municipal wastewater-treating anaerobic digesters from Japan - AD_JPNNA6_MetaG | ecosystem: Engineered > Bioreactor > Anaerobic > Digestate | place... | reverse complement strand
TATCCGGTGGTCATCCGCCCCGCCTATACCATGGGCGGCACGGGCGGCGGCCTGGTCTACAATCTGGAAGAACTCCGCACCGTGGCCAGCCGGGGCATCTCCGCCAGCATGGTGGGGCAGATCCTCATCGAGGAGTCCGTCCTCGGCTGGGAAGAACTGGAGCTGGAAGTGGTCCGGGACGCGAAGAACCAGATGATCACCGTCTGCTTCATCGAAAACGTGGACGCCATGGGGGTGCACACGGGCGATTCCTACTGCACCGCCCCGATGCTCACCATCAGCCCGGAACTCCAGGCCCGGCTTCAGAAGCATTCCTATGACATCGTGGAGGCCATCGAGGTCATCGGCGGGACGAACGTCCAGTTCGCCCACGACCCGAAGACCGGCCGGGTGGTGGTCATCGAGATCAACCCCCGGACCTCCCGGTCCTCCGCCCTGGCCTCCAAGGCCACGGGATTCCCCATCGCCTTCATCTCCTCGCTGCTTGCCGCCGGCCTTACCCTGGATGAGATCCCCTACTGGCGGGAAGGAACCCTGGACAAGTACACACCCTCGGGTGATTACGTCGTCGTCAAGTTCGCCCGCTGGGATTTCGAGAAATTCCCCGGCTCCCTGGACCGCCTGGGCACCCAGATGCGGGCCGTGGGCGAGGTGATGAGCATCGGCAAGAACTACAAGGAGGCCTTCCTGAAAGCCATCCGCTCCCTGGAGAAGGGCCGGTACGGCCTGGGGTTCGCGAAGGACTTCCACGAAAAACCCCTGGAGGAGCTGCTGGAGCTGCTCGCCGAACCGTCCAGCGAACGGCAGTACATCATGTATGAGGCCCTCCGCAAGGGCGCGGACATCGACACCCTCTGCCGCCGCACCCACATCAAGCCCTGGTTCATCGGGCAGATGAAGGAGCTGGTGGAACTCGAAGAGAAAATCCTCGCATACAAAGGGAAAGCGATCCCCGACGACCTGCTGGTCCAGGCCAAGAAGGACGGCTTCGCCGACCGTTATCTGGCGCAGATTCTGGGGGTCCCCGAAGGGGAAATCCGCCGGCGGCGCACCGCCCTGGGGGTGGTGGAATGCTGGGATGCCGTACCGGTGAGCGGGGTGGAAAACGCCGCCTATTACTACTCCACCTACAACGCCCCGGACCGGGTGGCGGTTTCCCAAAACCGGAAGATCATGGTCCTGGGCGGCGGCCCCAACCGGATCGGCCAGGGCATCGAATTCGACTACTGCTGCGTCCACGCCGCCTTCACCCTCCGGGACGAAGGTTATGAATCCATCATGGTGAACTGCAATCCCGAGACGGTCTCCACGGACTACGACACCTCCAATAAGCTCTACTTCGAACCCCTGACCGTGGAAGACGTGCTGGCCATCTACGAAAAGGAGCGGCCCGAAGGGGTCATCGTCCAGTTCGGCGGGCAGACGCCCCTGAACATCGCCCAGGAGCTGGCCCGGGCCGGGGTGAAGATCATCGGCACCTCTCCGGAAACCATCGATCTGGCGGAGGATCGGGACCAGTTCCGCAAGATGATGAAAAAACTCGGTATTCCCATGCCGGAGTCGGGCATGGCCGCCAATCTCGCCGAGGCCCTCACCGTGGCGGAGCGGATCGGCTACCCCCTCATGGTCCGTCCCTCTTACGTCCTGGGCGGCCGGGGGATGGAGGTCGTCCACGACGAGGAGATGCTGAAACGCTATGTGGCGGCGGCCGTGGGCGTGACCCCGGAGCGGCCCATCCTCATCGACAAATTCCTGGAAAACGCCATCGAAGTGGAGGCGGACGCCATCTCCGACGGCACGGACGCCTTCGTCCCCGCCATCATGGAACATATCGAACTGGCCGGCGTCCATTCCGGCGATTCCGCCTGCGTGATCCCCCCCATCAGCATCTCCGCCCGGCACATCGACACCATCAACGACTACACCCGGCGGATCGCCGTGGAGTTCGGCGTCGTCGGCCTGATGAATATCCAGTACGCCATCGCCAACGGCGTCGTCTATATCCTGGAGGCCAATCCCCGGGCCTCCCGGACGGTGCCGCTGGTCTCCAAGGTCTGCAACATCTCCATGGCCCGCATCGCCACCCAGGTCATGCTGGGTGGTAAACTCGCCGATTTCCAGGTCGGCAAGCGGGTCATCCCCCATTTCGGGGTCAAGGAGGCGGTATTCCCCTTCAATATGTTCCAGGAGGTCGATCCCCTCCTGGGTCCGGAGATGCGCTCCACCGGCGAGGTGCTGGGACTGGCGGATTCCTTCGGTCTGGCCTTCTACAAGGCGGAGGAGGCGGCGCAGCAGGTGCTGCCCGGCGCGGTGACGGTGCTGCTCACCGTCAACGACCGGGACAAGGGCGGGGTGCTGGAAGTCGCCCGGGCGTTCCACAACCTGGGCTTCCGGATCATGACCACCACCGGCACCCACCGGTTCCTGGCGGAGGAGGGCATCCCCTCGGAAGCCCTCCTGAAGATGCACGAGGGACGGCCGAATATCGTGGATGCCATCAAGAACGGGACCATCAACCTGATCATCAACACCCCCAGCGGGAAGCTCAGCCAGTACGACGACTCCTACATCCGCAAGGCGGCCATCAAATACAAGATCCCCTATATCACCACCATCGCCGCGGCCGTGGCGGCCGTCAAGGGAATCACGGCCTTCCGGAAGGGGCACGGCCGGGCCAAGTCCCTGCAGAGCTACCACGCCGATATCAGGTAGGGGGGACGGACCAAGGCCATGGTCGGACGACGAGCCGCGACGAAGCCGGCGCGGGTTTTTTGCAGCCATAAAGAACGATCCGAGCGGCGGGAAATAAACACCGGGAGAACAAGGCAAGAAATGAGCGAAACAAAAGACAATTGCGGAGTATTCGGGATCTATTCGCAATTCCCCTGCGTATATGACGTGTACAACGGCATCGATTTCCTCCAGCACCGGGGGCAGGAATATTGCGGCATTGCCACCTTCGACCGGCACATCCACCAGGTCACCCATCACGGCAAGGTCGGCAACTCCTTCACGGAACAGGATCTCCTCTACCTCAAAGGCAACTGGGGGATCGGCCACGTCAGTCTCTGGGAACGTCAGCCCATGGCCTGGCAGTCCCGCCTCGGGAACATCTCCGTGGCCTTCAGCGGCAACGTCATCAACGCCGAGGAGATCATCGCCGCCATGAAGGATCAGGGTCACTCCTTCTACCGGAGCTACAACATCGAAGTCATCGCCAAGACCATCATGGAGGCGGACGACATGACCACCGGCATCGCCGCCCTGGCCGACCGCATCAGGGGGGCCTATTCCCTGGTCGTCCTCGCCGCGGAGGGGATCTACGCCACCCGGGACATCTACGGCTTCCGGCCCCTCATCCTCGGCCGGAACGGAACCCGCTTCGCCGTCAGCTCCGAATCCCGGGCGCTGCAGAATCTCGACATGGAGGTGGTCCGCGACGTCCACCCCGGCGAGATCATCCTGATCGACGCCGAGGGCTTCCACACCCTCCGCCGGCTCCCCTCCCCCCGAAAGGCCCACTGCGCCTTCGAATGGGCCTATACGGCCAGCATCGATTCCGTCATCGACGGCCTCTATGTCCAGGAGGCGAGAAACCGCCTCGGGCAATCTCTCGCCCAACGGGATATCGACGAGCAGGACGTGACGGCGGATATCGTCGCCCCCGTCCCCATGTCCGGCATCGGCCATGCCCTGGGCTATCATCAGCGCTCCCGGCTCCGCTATCAGGATGTTTTTCTCTACAACCGCTACGCCGACCGGAGCTATACCCAGTCCAGTCAGCACGCCCGGGAAAAGATGGCGAAACGCAAGCTCTCCATCCTCAGATCCGCGGTGGACGGGAAAAGGATCGTCATCTGCGATGATTCCATCGTCCGGGGTACCCAGATCCGGGACAAGGTGCGGGATCTGAAAAACGCCGGCGCCAAAGAGGTCCACGTCCGCATCGCCTGCCCTCCCCTCATGTACCCCTGCGATTTCGGCGTTTCCACCCGGACGTTGGAAGAGCTCGCCGCCCGGCAGTGCTTCCCCTCGGGAACCATCGGTTGCTTCGACGATTTGCGGACCCTGGAAAGGTGGATCGCCGCCCAGATCGATGCCGACTCCGTCAAGTACAACGGCATCGATGCCTTTGTGGAGGCCCTCGGGATGCCCCGCGAGGATCTGTGCCTGAAATGCTGGGACGGCGTCAGCCCCCTGGTTCGGTAAATATCCCCATTTTCGTGCCATAAGGAAACATATTTGTATTGACAGCGGGGTCAATTCCATGTAGAGACCATCGGCAAATGATGGCCGATTGCCGATGGGAACGAACCTAACCGATCCGAAAGATATCGAGAGAAAAACGCTGCTGATCCTGAGAATCCTCAACGAGGTCCAGGGTCCCGCAGGGTCGCGCCTGATCGCCCGGCGGATGCAGGAGCTGGGCGCAAACCCCAGCGAGCGGGCCGTCCGTTATCACCTGAAGCTGATGGACGAGCGGGGGCTCACCAGACTCGTCGGCCAGAAGGACGGCCGCGTCATCACCCCTCTCGGCATCGAGGAGCTGCGGGCGGCCCGGGTGGAAGACAAGGTCGGCCTGGCCATCTCCCGGATCGAGACCCTGGCGTTTCAGACCACCTTCGACCCGGAGCGGCAAACGGGCCTGCTGCCGGTAAACGTCTCCCTGTTCCAGAGCGACGATTTTCCCCGGGCCATCCGGATCATGACCCCCGTCTTCGCCGCCGGCTTCGCCGTCAGCAACCGGGTGGCCGTGGCCGCCGCGGGGGAGAGAATCGGGGACATCACCGTTCCCGAGGGGAAGATCGCCCTGGCCACGGTCTGCAGCATCGTCGTCAACGGCGTCCTGTTGAAACAGGGCGTCCCCATGGACTCCAAGTTCGCCGGCACCCTCCAGATCAGGCAACGCCAACCCCTGCGCTTCGTCGAGCTGATCTATTACTCCGGTTCCTCTCTCGATCCCTCCGAGGCCTTCATCCGGGCCAACATGACCGCCGTCCGGAATGCCGTCCAGAGCGGCGACGGGATGATCCTGGCCAATTTCCGTGAAATTCCCGCCATCTGCCTGTCCTTGACCCGGGACATCCTGGAGAAAATGGAGGCGGCGGATATTCGCGGGGTCTTTGTCATGGGGGAGGTCAGTGAGCCGGTCTGCCAGATCCCCGTGGAGATGAACAAGGTCGGCGTCGTCCTCGTGGGCGGGCTGAACCCCGTCGCCTGTGTCCAGGAAGCCGGCATAGTCGTGGAAAACCGGGCCATGTCCGCCGTGATGAACTACGCGGAGCTGACGCCCTTTACAGATATGGACAAAAACCACATAAAATAAATTTAGGGGGTATAGTTATGTCAGTAATCAAAGATGTCATTGCCAAGGTCAAACAAACCGATCCGGACCAGCCGGAGTTCCATCAGGCGGTGGAAGAGGTGATGGAAACCCTGGAGCCCACCACCAAACGGCATCCGGAGTTCGTGAAGGCCAACATCTACGAGCGGATCGTGGAGCCGGAGCGGGCGATCCTGTTCCGCGTTGCCTGGGTGGACGACAAGGGCAAGGTCCGGGTCAACCGCGGCTTCCGCGTCCAGTTCAACAACGCCATCGGCCCCTTCAAGGGCGGGCTCCGCTTCCATCCCTCCGTCAACCTGGGGATCATCAAGTTTCTCGGCTTCGAGCAGATTTTCAAGAACTCCCTCACCACCCTGCCCATGGGCGGCGGCAAGGGCGGTTCGGACTTCGATCCCAAGGGCAAGTCGGACGGCGAAGTGATGCGGTTCTGCCAGTCCTTCATGCGGGAGATGTTCCGCCACATCGGGGCGGAGTGCGATGTCCCCGCCGGCGATATCGGCGTGGGCGGACGGGAGATCGGTTACCTCTTCGGCTACTACAAGAAGATCCGCAACGAGCACACCGGCGTGCTGACCGGCAAGGCCCTGGAATACGGCGGCAGCCTGATCCGTCCCGAGGCCACCGGTTACGGCACGACCTACTTCGCCGCCGAGATGCTCGCCACCCGGGGCCTGGATTTCAAGGGGAAGATCGTCGCCATCAGCGGTTCCGGCAACGTCGCCCAGTATGCCGTGGAAAAGGTGAACCAGTTGGGCGGCAAGGTCATCACCCTCTGTGATTCCACCGCCACCATCGTGGATGAAAAGGGCATCGACGCCAAGAAGTGCGACTACGTCATCGAACTGAAGAACGTCAAGCGCGGCCGGATCAAGGAATACGCCGACAAGTACAAGACGGCCTGCTTCGAAGGGTCGAGCGTCTGGGACGTGATCCGCGACCAGGGCATCAAGGTGGATATCGCCCTGCCCTGCGCCACCCAGAACGAGATCGACGGCTCCCATGCCGCCGCCCTGGTGAAGAACGGCTGCTTCTGCGTGGCCGAAGGGGCCAACATGCCCTCCACGCCCGAGGCGGTGAAGATCTTCCAGGAAAACAACATCCTCTACGGCCCCGGCAAGGCGGCCAACGCCGGCGGCGTGGCCACTTCCGGTCTGGAGATGAGCCAGAACAGCCTGAAGCTCTCCTGGACCAGGGAGGAGGTGGACAACCGCCTGCTCATCATCATGAAGAGCATCCACAAGGCCTGCGTGGAGACCGCCGAGGCTTACGGCCGCAAGGGCGATTACGTCATGGGGGCCAACATCGCCGGCTTCACCAAGGTCGCCCGGGCCATGCTCGCCTACGGCGTGGTGTAAGCGGCTCCATCACCGACAAACGCTGCCTGCCCTCCGTTCCCTCCCTACCCGGGGGAGGGAGGGGGGCGGGGCGGCATCGGCGGGTTCCCCGCCGCCCTTTCCCCGGACTGAAAACGGATAAGCATGAGATTGCTATGCAATCCTGCCGACATCCATGGCGTTGCCGTGCGGGAAGAATTTCGCCGCCGTCTCTGGAACTCTTGCGCGGTAGATGAACCCGCAAAAAGTCATCAAAGGTTGGGGTCCGGAACTGCGCCGCTCATGACGGCTCTGTATTCAGGCCCCTTCAAGTTCAAAACCTTGCTCGCGGAAAAGTCTCAGGCAGGCATCCACCACATCCCCGTCATAAAGCCTCCCTTTGTTGTTTTCAATCTCCGCCAGGGCCGCATTCAACCCCAGGCCCGGACGATAGGGCCGGTGGGAGGCCATCGCCTCCACGACGTCGGCCACCGCCAGGATACGCGCCTCCGGAAGAATCTCCTCCCCCGTCAGGCTCCTTGGATAACCGGAACCATCCATCCGCTCATGATGCTGATAGACAATCTCCGCCAGCGGCCAGGGAGATTCCACATCCTTCAGGATCTCGTATCCCTTCTCGGCATGGGCCTTGACCAGGGAAAATTCGATATCGGAGAGTTTCGTCGGCTTGGACAATATCTCCGCCGGCACGGCCATTTTCCCGATGTCGTGGATGGAGCCCACCATGTGGATGCCTTCGACTTTATCCCGGGGCAACCCCATCTCCAGGGCGATCGCCCGGGCCAGCTTCGCCGCGCGCATCTGGTGACCGGCCGTATAGGGATCTCTTGTCTCCACGGCCTGCACCATGACTTGAATGGTTGCCGTATATGCCTTCCTCAGCAGCTCAAGAGCGTTCCGGAGCTGATTCTCCGCCCGCTTGCGGTCGGTGATGTCACGGGAAACATTGGCGATAACTGAAGGGATCCCGCCGGCAGGATTTTGAATGGGAAAGAGCATCGCATAGACGTCCATCAGTTTCCCTGTTTCGATATTCCGGTATTGCAGCTCCCCCTCCCAAGAACCGCCGCTCATGAGGGTGGGTAAAATGTCCGTCTGCACCTTGGGGAGGATATGTTCCGGAAGGACATCACGGATTTTGTATCGATTCACCGCCTCCGGATCGATGCCCAGCATTTTGCCGCCCGCTTCGTTGAGAAAGGTCATCTTCCCGTCCGGCGTGGCCAGATTAATCAGCTCGCCGCTGTGTCGGACAATGGCTGCCAGTTTTTGGACATCCTCCTCGGCCTTCTTACGTTCCGTAATGTCGATGACGGCCCCCCGGAGCCCCACGGGTTTGTCGTCGCGGTAAATGACGCTCGAGACGACAATGGCCGGAAACCGGGTCCCGTCCATCCTCGTCAGCGTGTATTCCGTGCCTTCGACACGCTCCCCCTTGAGCAGACGCTCGATATTCCGGGCGGATCTTTCCCTGTCTTCAGGCGAAAGGATCATCCAGGCGTTGGCCCCTTTTCGGAGGTCCGCTTCCGTACCCCGGAAGGTTTCGAAGACGGCGCGGTTGGCGGCCGTGATGTTGGCCTCGAAATCCATCTCATAGACGGGGATCGGCAGGAAGTTGTACAGGTCCTGATATCTCTTCTCGCTCTGCCGCAGGGCATCCTCGGCCCGCCTGCGGTCCGTGATGTCGCGGGCCACCGAGACGATCCCGCCGATCCTGCCCTGCTGCATCAACGGGGAGCCGCTGACCTCGCCGTACTTGACGGTCCCGTCCCTGGTGATGAATTCATATACCGCCGCCGCGATGGTTTGCCCCCCGAGGATGGCGGCCGCATCGGCGATCGCACGCTCAAGGGATTCGGGCGTCAGCACGATGTGCCCGAATTCCGAGAACGGCCGGCCGACGAAAGTCTGCGCCTCGTACCCCAGGATACGCTCCACACTCGGCGAAATACTCTGTATATTCAGATTATTGTCAATCGTGCAAATGACATCCGACGCATTCATGAAGGTCTGGCGGTAGCACTCCTCGGAGACCCTCAGTTTCCGGTTTGCCGTCTCCAGATCCTGCATCTTCTTTTCGAGCTTCCGGAAGAGGATCTCGTTGTACTGCCGGAAGAACTCCATCTCCTCCTCGAGGGGTTTGGCCTCCACCTGCCTGGCCCGGTAGCCGTCAGCGAGCAGCTCCCGGAATATGCGGATCAGCACGTCCGGCTCCTGAGGCTTGAGGATTAACCGGTCGGCCCCGAGGGACAGGGCAAAGTCCTCGTTCTTGGAGCTCGTGTAGGTGGCCGTGTAGAAGGCAAATGGCCGGTGCCGAAGCGTCTCATCCGCCTTCCACTCGCGGCACAGATTGTAGCCGTCCATGACGGGCATCAGGATGTCCGTGACCACCAGATCCGGCGGGTTCTCTCGGGCCTTCTCCAGGGCCTCCCTGCCGTTTTGGGCCTTCGTCACTTCGTATCCGTATCCCTTGAGCAGGGTCTCCATCATATAGAGATTAGTGGGGTTGTCGTCGACGATCAGGATGTGTTTCTTCATCATCGTCGTCACGCTCCTTTCCTTCGGTCCGGCAGGTGTCACTTCACTTCGGGGACAAAGGTGTCCGCCTCAATGGGCTTTTCGATATCCCCGCCGCACCCGGCCACCAGTTGAACTGCATGGATAAGGGCCCCCGTTGCGGCGCTCCGAGTATATGATTATTGGATTGATAAGCACTTTTTGTCGCCCTGGGGAGTATAGGGAGGGCCGATCATGCTTGTCAAGGGGTATTTAACCTGGGGTCATTTTCACTCATTCCCCGGAATTCGTGCGCCTTGCCTCGCCGTCTGTTTTTATGGCTTATCGGGAAATGTCGGGATGAGAGCCTTACCGATTGAGGGTATGGTTCACATGGGCAGGTGCGTCAAGAATGGAACCATGAATGGCTCATCGGAGCCGCGCCGGCGATGTGGGGATGGTAAAATAGCCGGGTGGAATTATTATATTGACACTTGACTTTCTATGTCCTATCTATTTTGTCATTTTGAATAAGGGGTGATGAACCAATAAAAAACTCTCCTGCCTTATGAAGCACCACCAAGCATAAAAATGAAGTTTTCACGGCAAATCATCAGGGGTGAAACGCATTGGGGAAAAGAGTACTGATTGTAGACGATGACCGCGACAGCCTCTACCTTTTGGAAGTCATCCTGAAGGGAGGAGGCTGGCAGGCGATCAAGGCGACAAACGGGGCGGAAGCCCTGGCCAAAGCGCGCCGCGAGCCTCCCGATCTGATTGTCACCGACCTGCTGATGCCGGTCATGGACGGCTTCTCCCTGTGCCGGGCATGCAAGGCGGACGAAACCCTGAAGCACATTCCGCTGGTCTTCTACACCGCCGAATACACTAAAGACCGGGACAGGGAGTTGGCCCTGAGCCTCGGCGCGGTGCAATTCATCATCAAACCCCAGGAGCCGGATATCCTGCTCCAGGCCTTCACGGAGGCCATGGAAACGGGCGGCATGATCAACCCGGAGGCAGCCGGGCCGCTGGGGCCGGAATTGGAATTTTTCCGGCAGTACAACGAGGTCCTCTTCAAAAAGCTCGAAGAAAAGATGCTGTCCCTGGAAAGGGAAAACGAGCGGTTACGGCATCTGGAACAGGAGTTGCGCCGGAATGAAGAAAATTACCGGCAGCTCTTCGAGAATGCCCCGTCGGCAATCTATCAGGTCAATTTCCGCACCGGCAAATTCACCAAGGCCAACGACATCGTCTGCGATCTGTTCGGCTGCACCCAGGAAGAGATAACCTCGTTGAGTCCCTTGGCGTTGATGACCGACGAGAGCAAAAATTTGTTCGCGGAACGGCTGCACAAACTGTCCCGGGGTGAACAGGTCCCCGCCAATCCCGAATACGAAATCATCACCAGCAAGGGGGAGCGCCGGTGGGCGCAATTGAACAGTAAGTACATCTATGACGAGGCAGGACTTCTCGGCGCGGATGTGGTGGCCCACGATGTTACCGACCGGAAAATCATGGAAGAGCGCCTGCAGCGCGCCGAGAAGATGGAAGCCCTGGGATTCCTGGCGGGCGGGGTGGCCCATGACATGAACAACGTCCTGGGGGTCCTGGTGGGATATTCGGAATTGTTGCTGCGGGAAGTCCCCGCGGAGAGCCGGGCCGCCAAGTATGCCGGGAGCATCCTGCAGGGGGCGGAAAGGGCCGCCGCCATTGTCCAGGATTTGCTGACCATGGCCCGACGCGGCGTCACCGTCACGGAAACGGTGAACCTGAACCGGCTCGTGGTCGAAGTCGTCCGGACGCCGGAATTCTCCCTGCTGGAGACCCGTCATCCCGACATCACCTTCCGGGTGGAGCTTCAGGAGGACCTCTTCAACATCAAAGGCTCACCGATCCACCTCATCAAGACGATCCTCAATCTCCTGACGAACGCCGCGGAGTCCATATCCGGAGCGGGCGAGGTCACCATCACCACGGAGAACCGGTATGTGGATGCCGATCTTCCCGGATATGAAAACACCCGGGAGGGGGAGTATGTCGTTCTGACGGTCCGGGACACCGGGACCGGGATCGCGCCGGCGGACATCGGCAGGATCTTCGAGCCCTTCTACACCAAGAAGGTCATGGGACGGAGCGGAACCGGCCTCGGCCTCGCGGTGGTCTGGGGCACCGTAAAGGATCACGGGGGCTACATCGATGTGCGGAGTACAGAAGACCGGGGCAGCGCCTTTACCCTGTACTTCCCCGCCTCCCGGGAGGCATTGCCGGAAAAGGCGGCGCCGCGGCCGCCGGATGCCTACCGCGGCCGGGGAGAAACGGTGCTGGTCGTCGATGATGTGGAACCCCAGCGGCTGCTCGCCGCCAACATCCTGGAGGACCTTAATTACCGGGTGATCACGGCGGCAAGCGGCGAGGAGGCGGTGGCATATCTGCGGGAAAACCGGGCCGATCTGCTGATCCTGGATATGATCATGGAACCGGGCATCGACGGTCTGGAAACCTACCGTCGGGTCCTGAAATTACATCCGGGGCAACGGGCGATCATTGTCACCGGCTTCGCCAAGACCGACCGGGTCGAGGAGGCCCTGCGGCTGGGCGCCGGGGGATACGTGAAGAAACCCTATGTGATCGGGAATCTCGGCAGCGCCGTGCGCCGGGAACTGGACAGAGGCTTCCCCGGAACGGTTGTGAAATGACGACGATACCTCGAAGTCATCGTCGTCCCGCCGGCAGTCGCCTTCCCTGCGTTGCCGTGCCGGCCGGTTTTCCTCCTTAACCGATGTAAAATCCGCCCCAAATACCGACGTATATTCAGAATCGGCCGCACGGCCTGAGCCGCGGTCCTACCGCCCCCGATCCCGGCACCCTCCCCCCGTCGGCGTCATTTCCCGAAGCAGATCAACTGCTGGGTAACCACGTCGGACATGAGGATCAAACCCCGTTCCCGGACGTCATAAACCCGGACCGTCTCCGCGTACTGCCGGTCCCGGGGCGCCAGTTCGGCCAGGCGGTTGGGCATCCCCGCCAGCCACTCCCGGTTGAAGAGCACCCCCTGCTTGTCGGGATATATAGCCATGTAAAAGATGTCCATTTCCACCAGATCCTGGAAGAAATGGGTCCCGAACGACAGATCGGGGATCAGGCTGCCGTCCTGGTAGGCGATCTCCGCAATGGCGGTGATGTTGTTGATCTCCGAGAAGGTCACCGGAACGCCCATGGCCGGCGTGGTGGTCCCCCAGCGTCCCGGACCCAGGAGCGCCGTGGGCGTGCCCTCCCGGTCTTCGATGAGCTTGTTGAGCCGCCCGACCAGCCGGGCGACGTCGTACTTCTCCGACAGGGAAAGCCGCGTGTAACCCTGGGGATCCACATAGATGATCCGGGCCAGGGGCTGGGAGACGCTCCCGCCCATGAAATTACCCTCCTGACGGAGGAGGATGCGTTGTTTTTTGATCTTCGCCGGAATCTCCACCCGAATATGCTGTCCCTTGGTCTGGAAGGGCCGGCACTGGAGGAGATTCACCTGGAGCCCCCCCTCGGCATTGAAATTGGCGGTAAATTCTATATCCACCGGATATTGATAGACCTCTTCCAGGGTCTTGAGCATCCGGGACATGATCTCCGTAAAGGGCGTGGCCGTCAGGAACTCGTCGAAGGTCAGGACCCAGGGGTCCGCGGCGCTCCGCCCGGTGGCCCGGAGACGCTCCGCCGCCTCCGTGTCCCGGACCCCGATCAGATCGAGACGGTTGTCCAGCTCCTCATTGACCACCTGGACCAGAGACAGGGAGTGGAAACGGTTGTCCGTCAGGTTGAGGACATCCACATCGTGCTGGGAAAAACGGCGGATATCCGCCATGCCGCCATGGGGTTTGACCAGAGGGGCGTCGAGGGCGACGATGCGGGGATAGTCGTTCTCCACCCGGTTGACCGCCCGGGTTCCCAGCCCGAAGACGATGCGCAGCATCCCGGCCCGGGGGTCCATGCCCTGTTTCCAGACGAAGGTGTTGTAGGAAAGGCCCACCCCCGCCACCTCGGGGAAGAAATAGTGTTTCCGGTAGGTGCCGGAGACGCGCTGCACCAGGAGGGCCATCTGTTCGTCCTGCTGGTCCAGGCCGCGCTGGAGGCGGTAGGTAAGGGCGTCTTCGTTCATGGTGCTGGCGAAGATCCGCCGGACCGCCTCCTCCAGGGCCTCGTACCGCTGTTCCGGCGTCCCCTGGTTGACGCAGAAAAAGCTCTCGTACTTGCCGGCAAAGGCATTGCCGAAGGCGTCTTCGAGGAGGCTGCTGGAACGGACGATGATGGGGGATTGGCCGAAATACTCCAGCATGAGCTGGAACTGCTCCCGGACCTCTTCGGGAAAGACGCCGCGGAGCATCCGGGCCTGCAGTTCCCGGGCGCCGGCGAAATAACCCTCCTTGGTTTTCTGGGCCATGAGGAGCTTCCACCAGCCGTTCTGGACGATATAGGAATAAAAGACATCGGAGCCGATATAGAAGGAGTCGTGCAGCTCCAGATGGCGCGGCCAGTCGAACCCCTGATCCCGGCGGAGGATATTCCGCGCCAGGAGCATCCCCACCGACTTGCCGCCGATAAACCCCGTCCCGATGAGGCGGTTTTTGATTTCCAGCAGATCCTCCAGGGTAAAGTAGTCCCGGGCCAGGGCCAGCATCCGCCGCTCCCGGCCGATGAGCACCCGGGAGAGCTGATCGACCATCTCCTGCCTTGCCGCGGTCGCCTCCGGGTCCGCCAGGATTTCTTGGGCCCGCAGGAAGATCCGGTCCCAGTAATCGAGATGCCGCTCGGCGTTGACGGCACTCTTGTGGGCGAGAAACGAAAACAGTTGCGTGGCGTCCACACTGTTTATGATGGGCAGGTATTTTTCCCCCTCGGTGATATGGGGCAGGAACATCGTGGGGCTGTAGCGGTGCCAGGCCTTCAGGGGATGGACACAGATCTTGCCCTGATAATTGTAGACGTCCAGGAGGACCTGGGTGGTCTCCCGGATCCGGGCCACGGTCTTGAAGGAATGACGCCCCCGGAGGATGGCGAAATAGGCCACGGTGTTGAGTTCGAAAAGATAAGGACAGGTGATCACGAAGAAATTGCCGATCATGAGGTCCGTGGCCCAGGCCAGCAGCAGATCGGAGAGGCAATCGAAGACATAGAAGACATCCCTCCCCTCCTGCCGGATAATGTTGTGCACCTGGCTGGAAAAGGATTCGAACCCCGTATCGGCGTTCAGCTTGTACACGGTGACCCGGCCGGCGTCGAGAAGGGGGGCATGGCGGGCAAAACGCACATACACCACCCGCTCGTTGTTTTTCAGGGCCTCGTCCACGAAGGGGAGGACAAAATGCCGGTAATCCTCGATGCCGTCCACCTGGAGAACGACGTTGTCGCCGGTCTGGAGAAAATTCAGGACCTCGTCCAAACCCTTGATGCCGGAGCTGACCCGGGAAAAAGAGACCATCGCCTACCCCCTGGGAGAATTTGGTATGATATTTGATTTCAAAATTCATACCAGAAAAGATTGGCGCCGCCCATTGCTTTTTTAAACCATATTGTATAAGAGATGATAAATTTTTATTGTTGTCCATTTTTGTCCGAAATGAGCGCACACACTTACGAAGAGCTGGCGGCCCTCCACGCCATCGCCAAGACCCTGGCCCAACCCTGGGATCTCCGGGACCAGCTCGAGCAGGTTCTGGGGGAGATGAACGCCCGCCTGGGGATGAAACGGGGGATGATCTCGCTCCTGGACCGGGACACCGGCGAGGCCTGGCTGGAGGTGGCCCATGACGTCAAGCTGGACGGGATGGAGATCACCTACCGGCGGGGGGAGGGGATCACGGGGAAGGTGGCCCAGACCGGTATCCCCCTGGCCATTCCCAATCTCGGCGCGGAGTCCCTTTTTCTGGACCGGACCGGGGCGCGGCGCCATCTCGACCGCAACGAGCTGGCCTTTCTGTGCGTCCCCATCATGTATGATTCCCGCGTCGTCGGCATCCTCTCCGCGGACAAGGGCGCCCGCGAGGTGGCGGACCTGGACCGGGAAATGGCGCTCCTGTCTTCCGTGGCGGAACTGATCGCCAAGGCGGTCCACATCCTGGGGCTGGAGGAGGAGAACCGGCGGCTCCGTCGCCTTGTCAACTCGGGCAAGCCCCTGTCGGTGGATATCATCGGTCATTCCAAGGGGATGGAGGAGGTCTTCGGCCTGATCCGCCATGTCGCCGACTCGGGGACGACGGTCTTGATCTTCGGGGAAACCGGCACGGGCAAGGAGCTCGTCGCCCGGGCCATCCACATGAACAGCGCCCGCAGCAAGGGCCCGCTTATCCAGGTGAACTGCGCGGCCATCCCGGACACCCTCATCGAAAGCGAATTGTTCGGCCATGAGAAAGGGGCCTTCACCGGGGCGTTGCGTCAGCACCGGGGCCGCTTCGAGGAGGCAAACAACGGCACGATTTTTCTGGATGAAGTGGCCGAACTGTCCGCCGCCGCCCAGGCCAAACTCCTCCGGGTCCTCCAGGAAAAGCAATTTCAGCCGCTGGGTTCCCCCCGCCTGGTAACCACCAACGCCCGGATCATCGCCGCCACCAACCGGCGTCTGGAGGACTGCGCCGCCGCCGGCTCGTTTCGGACCGACCTCTACTACCGCCTGAGCGTTTTTCCCATCTACATCCCCCCCCTGCGGGACCGGGGCAACGACATCATTCTTTTGGCCGATCATTTCGTGCTCAAGTATGCAAAAGAAATGAACAAACCGGTAAAGAGGATCGCCACGCCCGTCATCGAGGCCTTTCTGGCCCACCACTGGCCGGGAAACGTCCGGGAACTGGAAAACTGTATCGAACGGGCCGTGCTGCTGGCGGAAGGCGATACCATCGAAATGATTCATCTTCCCCCCTCGCTCCAGATCAGGAACCGGGAGGGCGGCGAAAAGGAAGCGGGCCGGTTCAGCACCGTCATCGAGAGCCAGGAGCGGGCCATGATCGTCGAGGCCTTGAAGGCCGCCCACGGCAACCAGAGCCAGGCCGCCCGGAACCTCGGGGTCACAAAAAGGATCATCCAGTATAAAATCCAGAAGTTGGGCATCGATCCCTGGAAATTCCGCACCGGGAGAAACAATCGGTCGTCGGGTGTTTAGGGAACCGGTCATTGTGCCCAGGCGGTTAACTTCCGGGCCGGGAAACAGAAACGACGGCCTTTTGCCGAGCCGCCGGCCCATACCGGCGGCGCTCTTGGCGAGCCGGAAGCCGGCAGCACAAATATGTTCAGAAGTTTGGTGCCAAGGAACAAATTTGTCATCTCATATACCCAAGGAAAGAACTTTTTTGTGCTCGATTTAGAATTCCTCAAGGAAAACAAGGTTGATCACTCTCAGCAACGACCGGCGGCCTGCGGAGTGTGGCATGTTTTTCGCACAGGCAATAAGGCGCCCTTTAGATAATTAACGTCACGGGTAGTAAAAGGATTATCAGACATGTGCCGTTTATTCGCCATCACCAGCAAGGAGCCGCAGTCGCCCATGGCGGCCATCAACGCCCTGAACGTCATGAAGGAAGGCCACGACGGCTCGGGGGTGGGGCTGTTTCTCACCGATCTGGGGGGTAGCTTCGAGCGGTTCAAAGGGGCCCCCATCCTCTCCGGCATCTTTTCCAACGAGGGGATCCGGGCCCTGGACCGGTACATGCTGGAGCTGGATTTCATGGTTAAGTACAAGCTCTCCATCCGTCCGGCCCAGACACCGCCGCCGGGAACGCCGAAACGGGACAACTATCTGATCCGGGTTTACGACTATCCGCCGGACTGGCTGTCCTTGAGCCAGGCGGAGATCGAGCACCGCCTCATGCTCACCCGCCTCAAACTC
>Ga0116187_1002712_pt1 | contig 17044 bp, 14 predicted proteins | sample AD_JPNNA6_MetaG_FD_89755 | JGI IMG/M metagenome (GOLD analysis project Ga0116187, IMG submission 89755) | Active sludge microbial communities of municipal wastewater-treating anaerobic digesters from Japan - AD_JPNNA6_MetaG | ecosystem: Engineered > Bioreactor > Anaerobic > Digestate | place... | reverse complement strand
TTTCCCTGGCTTGCATCGGATCCAAGTCGAGACAACGATTGTTTCCAAGTCTGTGTTCCCCTTTGCTCCACAAGAAAGACGCGACAACGATTGGGCCTTGCTTTTGTTATCGCAAGATGTTGGCAACCAATTAGGCTGGGCACGCGTTGTACCCATTAACACAAAACAAGTGCGACAAACAGTCCACCTGCTAGGGTATCCATTGGTACCCGCGCATTGTGAGTATACGACGGATTGTGATACGATAACCAAGACGGACTCGTTGACGCATTCATGGGATTTCCTTGATCTTGCTTTTCCAGGACAAGGAAGATCGGAATGGGAACAGTACGTTCCACCCTGGGGTGGAGAAAGCGGTTCTGGGGTTCTGGTTTGCCCGGATGATTCCTGTCATACCGGGAAAATCAACGTGATCGGTACCATCTGGACCAATGAGTCGATCAGCAGCATCGACAGCGTGGTTTCGGGGGTATTGGCTCAACTCCTCAAGGACGTGAAGATCCCATCGAGTGTTGTGCCTCGACCTGAGCCGGTTGGCTTCGCGTTGTCCGCATCGGCGGGCGTCCTGCATGGCCGCGCCGACGTGGCGGGGCAGTGGCAGGCTCTTTCTTTGGATGGCCGCTCGATTTCGTCTCCGGGATTTGGACAGACCTTCTCGGTCGACCTCGCGAATGTTCCCAATGGGGTTGCGCTGATCGTCTTCCGCGCACCCGGCCAGGCGCCCGTGTCGCGACGGTGGGTGGGGCGGTAGTCGGTGGCTTCGATACAGCCGCCGATGGCGGCCACTCAGCCACCGGCGACTTGTGTCGCTTTGACTGTGAGTCGTCGCCTAAATGACGCGCTGTTGGCTGAGTGGCCAACCGAAGGTTGGTTGTATCGAAGCCAACACTCCTGCCACCGGCACCGTTGCTACGATGCTCCAACGAATCGGCAAACCGCGCCGTCGGCTGAGCGACCAACCGAAGGGAGTTGCGATGCCCTGAGTTTGTCGAAGGGTATCGAAGCCAACACCCCCCCGGTAGTGGCGAACTGGAGTCTCCCCCTCCACTGCCGGAGAGAGCGATAGGGTAGAATACCGTTCATGGCTTTCACAGGCGAACCGGAGGCGACGGAGCGGGAACCGTCCATGCGCGAACTGTGCGATCCGCTGCGGGGCGCTTGGCTGTTCGCGGGCGCGCTGTGCGGTTGGTCGTTCACGGCCTTGCCGGCGCCCTGGTGCTTCGTGGCGGCGCTTGGGTTGGCGATTGGCGCGCTGCTGGCCGCCATGTCGACCGGGTCGCGGATCGCGGTGGTGGCGGGCGTGTTGCTGCAACAAGGGGTGTTCCTCGCGCTCTGGCAATCCGTTCCGGACCCGCAGGATCGCCAGGGGCATTTCCGCGTGGTGGTGGAGCGCACCTTGGCCGCCGGCAAAGGGGAATGCCGGATCTTGTCGGGTCCCGACCCGGACCTTGTGGGGCGATCGGCGCGCTGCACCGACGGCGAGGCCGGCGACACCCTGGAAGGACGCGCCACCCTGCGCGCTTCGCGGCCGGCCACCAATCCGGGCGGGTTCGAGGCCCGGCGCTGGGCCGCGGGAGCCGGTCTGGAAGGCTTCCTGAGGTGGTCGGCGCCCGAATCGCTGGTTTCGCGCAAAGGAAAGCAGGGGCTTGGCGAACGGATCCGCCGCGGCACGATCACTACCGTCGCGCGGGTGTTGTCGGAGCGGCTGGAACCTGCTTCCGCCGGGCTCTGGACGGCCACGTTGCTGGCGCGCAACGACGCGATGCCTTCCAGCGCGCTGGAGGCGTTCCGACAGAGCGGGTTGTTCCACATGCTGTCGGTGAGCGGGTTCCACATGGCGGTGCTGGGCGGCGGCCTGGTGGTCTTGTTCGGGCTCCTGCGGCTTCCCAAGCGCCCGGCATGGATCGCCGCGGCGTTCGTGGTCCTGGCCTACGCCTGGTTGTTGCGGTTCCCGCCCCCGGTGAGCAGGTCTTCCCTCGCCTTCCTGGCGCTGGCGTTGGCCATGGCGACGGGGCGCAGGCCGCATGCCGGCAATGCCCTGGGCCTGGCGGGCGCCGCGCTCCTGGTTCTGGATCCCAACGCGCCGTTCCAGATGGGCGCGCAACTGACGTTCCTGGCCACCGCCGCCCTGCTGTGGGGAACTCCCGCCCTGGTCGCGATGCTTCCGCTGCGCTGGCGACGGGGGCGGCTCCACGATTGGTTCTTCGCGCCGCTGGCGGCATCGCTCGCGGCCACCCTGGCCACCGCATGGTGCTCGCCTGGCACGTGGGGGCCGTTCCGTGGATCGGAATTCCCGCCGGGCTGGTGTCGGCGTTGTCGTTTTCCGTCGGGTTCCTCTGCGCGCTGGGGGTGGTCTGCCTGGGGTGGCTTCCCGTCTGGGCGTCGTGGGGGTTCGCGGGGGCGGCCGAAGGCGCAGCGAGGATCGTCTACGAGGTGGCCTTGCGCGCGGGGCAGTGGGATCCGGGGGTGTTCGTGACGGGGCGGCCCCACGCCGCGGTGGTCGCGGGGTGTCTGGTGCTGCTACCGGTGTTCGCCTGCACGGTGCGACGGAATCTGGCGGGGCGGGCCTGGGTGGTGCTGGTCGCTTCGGCGGTGGCCCTGGCCTTGTTCGCGACGCGCCCGCAGCCGCGCGCCTTGCGCCTGGTGTTCCTGGACGTGGGGCAGGGGAGCACCACGCTCGCGAGCTGGCCTTCGGGGCGGCACTGGCTGGTGGACGCCGGGGCGGTCTCGCTGCGCGAAGGCGGCCCCGACGCGGGACGCGACGCGATCTTCCCGGCCATGCGCGTCTTGGGGATCCGTCGGTTCGACGCCGTGGTCGTGACCCACGCCGACCTGGACCACTACGGCGGCCTGGGGTGGTTGTCGCACCGGATTCCGTCTTCGCGCCTGCTGGTCGCCGCCGACACGGGAACTCCTCCGGCGCCCATCTTCGATTCCTTGGCGCGATCGCTGGCGGCCCGAGGCTGGCGGTTCGATTCGCTCCGGGCGGGACAAATCCTGACCTACGGCGACGGTGCCCGTTGCGAGGTCGTGGCTCCTGCCTTTGGTCGTGCGGTGGAGCGCAACCAGGCCAGCCTCGCCCTGCGGTTTCGCCACGACACCGCCGCCGCGCTGGTGGCCGGCGATGCCGATTCCGTCTCGGAATCGTTCCAGATGGCGTCGGGAATCCCGCTTCGCAGCCAGGTGCTGCTGGCGGGACACCATGGATCCAAACATTCGTCGTCGCTTGCCTGGCTGCGCCTGGTGGAACCGCGCCACGCCATCCTTTCCTACGGCCGCACCAACCGCTACGGCCACCCCAATCCGGAAGTGCTGGCGCGCCTGGATTCGGTGGGTGCCAAGATCTGGCGAACCCCCGAAGGGGCGGTGACGGTGGCGCTTTCCGGGGCGGGTGTGGAGGTCCGCGGGAGCGATCCTCCGTTCTGGGGCGGACCGTGGCGCCGTCGCGTCCTATCTTTGGCCCACCCATGGATCTGGAATCGTCCCTGAAGGAAGTGTTCGAAGGCACCCGCGTGGTGCGAAGGCCCGTGACGGGATTCGTCACCGGCTACCATGAACTGCCGTACCGCCTGGTGGGCCCGTCCGACGGGGCGTCGGTGCAGATCTCGGGTACGATCATGGTCTCGCAGCGCATCGTGCTGACCATGCGCCAGATCGCGGAGCAGTTCGGGCAGGTGTTCGATGGCGACGAGGGCTTCATGGACCAGGAACTGGTGGGCCGCAGCTTCCAGTTCGCCGTGGCGCGCGATTCCAACAAGAGCATCCGCCACGAACACCTGAAGATCGAACGTCGGCAGGAACGGTTCGAAGAACTGCTGGAAGGCGTGGAGGACGAACTCGCGCGTGCCGAAGACACCCGCACGGGCCTGATCTCGTGCCCCCAGCCTCGGTTCTATCCGGTGTCGGTGGACCGCTTCATCCGGGAGATCCTGGACCGGGAATTCCGCGGATAGGGGCGGAACGCTCCGGACACGGTATCTTTGTGCGTCCAAGTGGAACAACAATCACACCATGACGCGCCGGGGGCCTTGGATCTGAGGACCCCCTTGTCGGGCACCCGCCGCGCCTTCGAGGGCCGCTACCTCAAGATCGACGTTCTCGAGTTCGGCGGCCGCGCGCCCGCCGTGCGCGAGGTGGTGCGCGTCCATTCCGGCGTCTGCGTGCTGGGCGTCGATCGCGACGGATATGTGATGCTGGTGCGCCAGTTCCGCCAGGCGATCGACCGCGTGATCCTGGAGCTGCCCGCCGGGGTGCGCGACATCGGCGAGACCGCGATCGCGGCCGCAAACCGGGAATTGTCGGAAGAGGCGGGGCTTGTCGGCGGCACCTGGACGCATCTGCTGCACTACGCCCACGCCGAAGGCTATTCCGACGGCTGGATGGATCTGTTCCTGGCCCTGGACTGCGATCGATCCGACAACCATCCCGATCCGGGCGAAGAGCTGGAACTGGTCGACATCCCGGTGCGGGAATTTTACGCGATGCTCGATCGCGGCGAATTCGTCGACGCCAAGACCATCCTGGCGGCCTCGAGCGCCAGACGGATCTTGACGGAACGGTGGGGTGGATGAGCCGACCCGAGGTCCTGCCCGCCAAGGAATCGATCTTGCCCTACCTCTGGGAGCAGGTCCGCCCCTGGCGGCTCCAGGTGGGGTTGGGGATCCTGGCCACGGTGCTTTCCGTCGCGCTCGACCAGGTGTCGCCGCACCTGGTGGGCGTGCTCATCGATGGTCTGCGCGCGGGCTGGGGGCGTTCGCAGGTGGTGGTGGTCCTGCTTCAGCTGCTGGGCGCCGCGCTGGTGGGGGCGGGTCTGCTCTGGGCGCAGCGCTACCTCGTGATCCGCGCCTCGCGCGCCATGGAACACGACCTCCGCCTGCGCCTGTTCGAGCGTCTCATGCGCATGCCGCCGTCGTTCCAGGACCGCCACCCCAAGGGCGAACTGATGACCTTGGCCACCTCCGACCTGGACCGCATCCGCGACGTCCTGGGGCCGGCCATCCTGCACCTGTTCCGCACCGGGTTGTCGGTCGTGTTCTCGGTGTCCTACCTGCTCTGGCGCGACTGGCGGTTGGCGGTGTGGGCGTTCCTGCCACTGTGCGCCATGCCGTTCCTGGCCAACCGCGCGATGCACGCCATGCACAAGGCGTTCGCTCGGATGCAGGAAAAACTCACCCTGCTTTCCAACTTCACCCACGACGCCCTGGCCGGCATGACGGTGGTCAAGGGGTACGGGCGGGAAGAAACCTTCGCACAAGGACTGGAATCCCACTCCGACGCCCTGCGCCAGGCGCAGAGCCGCTCGGCGTGGTCCACCGGCGCGTTGTGGCCCGCGGTTTCCGCGCTGGGCGGGATCGGGATGGTGGTGCTGGTCTGGAGAGGCTCCGCCATGGTCGCCAGCGGCGAAACCTCGGTGGGCGTGCTGTCCACCGCGGTCATGGTGTTCTTCCGGTTGCAGTGGCCCTTGATCGGGCTCGGATGGGTGTCCAGCATGCTGCAGCGCGGGGCCACCAGCCTGTCGCGCATGCGCACCCTGGAACGCGACATGGAGCGCTGCGAGGCGGAAGAGACGGAGGCTTCGGTCGAACACCTGCCGGGACCGCGCGCGACCCCGCCGGTGCTGGAGGTGCGCAACCTGTCGTTCCGCTATTCGCCCGACCGCCCTTGGGCCCTGCGCGACGTGTCGCTGCGGCTGGAACCCGGCCAGGGGCTGGGGATCGCGGGCGGACCGGGATCGGGCAAGACCACGCTGCTGCAGCTCCTTTCGGGGCTGCGTCGCCCGCCTCCTGGGACCGTCTTCGCGGATGGTCAAGATCTGTCGCGCGTGTCGGCCGACGAGGCCGCCTCGCTCTTTTCGATCGTGCCGCAGGACGGGTTCCTCTTTTCCGAGACCATCGCGACCAACATCGCGCTGGGACGGGCCGAATCCGAATCCGCCGCCGACCCCGGACCGTGGCTGGAGGCATCCTGCTTCGCGCAGGACCTGCCCCAGATCCCGCAGGGGCTCGACGCGATGCTGGGCGAACGCGGGATCAACCTTTCCGGAGGGCAGAGGCAACGGCTCGCGCTGGCCAGGGCCTTGGCGCGCCAGGCTCCGGTGCTGCTCCTGGACGACACGCTGTCGGCCGTGGACGCCCACACCGAAACCCGCATCCTGGAACGCCTGGGGCCCTTCCTGGCCGGTCGCAGCCTGGTGGTCACCAGCCACAGGTATTCGGCGTTCCGGTTCGCGTCCGGCATCCTGGTCCTGGAAAACGGGGCCGTGATCGAGCGCGGCGCCCACGACCAGCTGGTGGCCCAGGGAGGCTACTACGCCAAGGCCTGGCGCATGCAGGCCCTGCAACGGGAGATCGAGGAATCGTGAACGCCGCGACCGACACCGTGAAGAAGGGATCCGACGCGTCGCTGGTGCGCAGGCTCTGGCCCTTCGCCAAGCCCGTGAAGGGGACCCTCGCGCTGGCCGCGGTGCTGATGGCCGCCGAAGACCTCCTGCCGTTCGCGGGGCCGCACCTTCTGCGCAAGATCGTCGACGCCCTGCAGGCGGGCGCCGAACTCGACGTGGTCCACAAGCTGGTGCTGCTGCTGTTCGCCGCGGTGGCGGGCGGAGCTGCCGCCGGGTTCCTGCGGGCGGTGTCCATCGAGTACGTGTCGGCCACGGTCGTCCATGGGCTGCGCTCCCACCTTTGGAGGCACGTCCTGTCGCAGGGGATGGCGTTCTTCCACAAGCGCCCGGTGGGCGAGCTCATGACCCGGCTCAACAACGACGTCGACGCCGTGAACCGCCTGCTTTCTGAAGTGGTCCTGGACTTGACGGGATCCGTCCTCATGATCGTGTTCGGCACCGCCTACATGCTCTGGATCGATTGGCGCCTGGCCCTGTGCTGCCTGGCGTTCCTGCCGCCCATGCTGCTGGCCACCCACATCTTCCGTCTGCAGGTGCGCGATTCCAACCGCCAGGTCCGGGTGGAACTGGCCGCGCTGAACACCTCGCTGCAGGAGAACCTCGACGGCGCGGCCCTGGTGAGGGCGTTTTCGCTGCGCGAGCGCAGGTCGCGCTCCTTCGCGCGCCACAACGCCGACCTCCGCGACACCTGGTACCGCAACGTCTCGTACTACGCCTACTACTTCCCGACCCTCAACATCATGACCGAGTTCGCCACCGCGTGCCTGTTCTTCGTGGGCGCCACGCTGTTCCATTCCGGCGCGGCGAGCCTGGGGACCCTGGCGGCCTTCTCGTGGACCATGGGCATGTTCTTCCGTCCGCTGCGGGAACTGTCGGATCGCATCACCAACCTGCAGCAGAGCCTGGCGGCCGCCGAACGCGTGTTCCAGCTTTCCGACGAACGCACCGTGGTGCCTTCGGGAACGGCGCGGCTGGGCCCCGACCTTCGCGGGAGCGTGGAGTTCGATTCGGTCGTGTTCGGCTACGACCCGGCCCACCCCGTGGTCAAGGACGTCTCCTTCCGGATCGCTCCGGGCGAGACGGTGGCGCTGGTGGGCGCGACGGGCTCCGGGAAATCCACGCTGGCGGCGCTCCTGTGCCGGTTCCACGACCCCCGGTCCGGGCGCGTGCTGCTGGACGGCGTGGACCTCAGGGAGCTGTCGGCCGACGACCGGGGGCGCGCGCTGGGCATCGTGCCGCAGGAGCCCTACCTGTTCCCGGGGAGCCTCTACCAGAACGTGGCCATGGGCCGCGACATCCTCGCGAGCGGGTCGCCCGGCTCCTGGAGCACGTGCGCCTGGGGGCCTTCGTGGACGCCCTCCCCGACGGGATGGACACCGAGGTGGGCGAGCGCGGCGCGAGGCTTTCCACGGGGCAAAGACAACTTCTGTCGTTCGCGCGGGCGCTCTGCCACGATCCGGCGGTCCTGATCCTGGACGAAGCCACGGCGTCCATCGACTCGCAGTCGGAACAGGCCTTGCAGGAGGTCACCCGCGATCTGCTGGGCGAGCGGTCGTCGCTGGTGATCGCGCACAGGCTTTCCACCATCCGCGACGCGACGCGGATCCTGGTCCTGTCCCACGGCGAGATCCGCGAGCGGGGCACGCACGACGAGCTGATGGCCCTGGAAGGCATCTACCACCGGCTTTGGACGTTGCAATCCGCCGGCGCGTAGGGAGGCCGGAGGCGCCTCGCGCGTCGAATGCGATCCATGGGATCTCCCCCGACTCCTCGAATCGGGCGTGGTTCGTACCTTTGATCGACCAATCATCGGACCGACCGGAGGCGCGATACATGGCGAAGATGCGTATGCAGTTGCGGGGGGCGACGACGATGGCTGTCGCGATGCTCGCGATGGTGTCCTGCAAGGAAAAGTCCGCTCCGGGCTCCGGGGTTCCCGACGCCTCCGTGCCTGCCGCGGAATCCGGCGTCCAGGAGCCCGGCTTCACCCGGGCGGAGATCCGCCGCGAAACCCCGTTGGAAATCGACACCGCGGGCCTTGCCAAGTCCGCGGCCAAGGATGCGGCGTCCGCGACCAAGGGCAAGGACACCGTGGCCGCTTCGCCCAAGCCGCCGCCCGTGCAGGCGCAACCGCCCAAGAAGGAACCCGTTGCCGTCGCCACGCCCGCGGCGCCCGTCGGCAAGGCCGAAGCGGTGCCGGTATCGGGATCGGTCGTTCCCAACGAAACCGGCGAATGGGTCCTGCAGGTCAATGTCCACAAGTCGGAAGCCGACGCCAAGGCGCAGATCTCCAAGCTGGGGCAGGCGGGGATCCCCGCCTACGCGGTTCCGGTGCCCACCGGCGACGCGAATCTTTCCGGGAACTACTGGCGCGTTCGCGTGGGCCGGTTCACCACCCGCGCCGACGCCCAGACCTACGGCAAGTCGGTCCTCGAGCCCAAGGGGCTCAAGTTCTGGATCGATCGCAAGTCCAACGAATCCAGACAGGGAGCCTGATGAAAGCGCCATCCATCCACGTCGTGAACCTCGGTTGCTCCAAGAACCTGGTCGACACCGAGCGCGTCTACGGCGACTTTTTGACCGCGGGGTTCCGCATGGCGGAATTCCCCGAGCAGGCCTCCGTGGTGGTGGTCAACACCTGCGGTTTCATCGAGGCCGCCAAGGAAGAATCGATCAACGAGATCCTGGCCAGGATCGCCGAGCGCAAGCGTGGACAGAAAGTGGTCGTGGCGGGCTGCCTCAGCCAGCGGTACATGGGGGACCTCAAGAGCGAAATCCCCGAGGTCGACCTGTGGGCGGGCACCTACAAGCCTGGAGAACTGGTCGACATGGTGAAGCGATCCGGGTGGGGGATGCAGCCGGAATGCGCGTCCGAACGCGTGGTACCGCGCGTGCTCACCACGGCCAAGCACTACGCGTACCTGAAGGTCTCGGAAGGCTGCGACCGCGTCTGCAGCTTCTGCGCCATTCCCGCCATCCGCGGCAAGCACGAATCCCGCACGCCCGAAGAGATCGTGCAGGAAATCAGGGATCTGCACGGCGCGGGCGTCCAGGAAGCCATTCTCATCGCCCAGGACCTCACCTACTGGGGCAAGGACCTGGGCAAGGGGCATTCGTTGTCCAAGCTGCTCAGGCGGATCCTGGACGAAACGGAAGTCCCCTGGATCCGGCTCACCTACGCCTACCCCCAGTTCGTCGACGACGACCTGCTGGAGCTGATGGCCACCTCCGGACGCATCTGCAGGTACCTGGACATGCCCTTGCAGCACGGATCGGAGCGCATGCTCAAGTCGATGCGCCGCGGCCACACCCGCGCCGGACTGCGCGAGCTGCTCGGGCGCATCCGTTCGGCGGTCCCCGACATCGCCCTGCGCACCACGTTTTTACTGGGGTTCCCCGGCGAGACGGAAGACGATTTCCAGGAGCTCATGGAGCTGGTGGAAGAAACCCGGTTCGAGCGTCTGGGCGGATTCACCTACTCCCCGGAAGAGGGAACCCCGGGGTTCACGCTTCCCGACGCGGTGGATCCGGACCTCGCCCAGGACCGCCTGGCGCGTCTGATGCGCCGCCAGTCCGAGATCAGCCTGGAGCTCAACGAGGAACGGATCGGACAGGAATTGACCGTACTGGTGGACGAGGTCGCCGAAGGCCAGTCGCATCGGTTCTCGGCGCGGACGGAATTCGACGCTCCCGAGGTCGACAATTCGGTCCAGATCATGGACGGCGACGCCGATCCGGGCGAGTTCTGCCGCGTGAAGATCGTGGGCGCCACCGAATACGACCTGGAAGCGGTGGTGGTCGGGTCCGACGCCTGAGGCCGACGGCGGTGCCGGACCCGCGTCCCGAACTTCCCGACGCCCTGCGCCGGTTCGCATCCTACCACAAGGACGAACTGGGCCATTCGCCGTTGACCGCCGAAGGCTACCGCGCCGACCTGGAAGGGCTGCTTTCCGAAGCGGGGGAGTTGCGATGGGAGTCGCTCGACCCCGCCAAGCTCCGGCGCAAGCTCGCCCAGCGCGTGCGCGACGGAGGTGCCGCCTCCACGGTGGCGCGCAAGGTGGCGGCCCTGAAATCCTTCGGGAAGCTCGCGCGGCGCGAAGGGTGGCTGGGTTCCGACCCGGCCCGAGGCATCTCGATCCCCAAGAAGGCTTCGCGGTTGGTGGAAGTCGTCGGAGCGGACGCGATCGAGGCCGCGATCGCCTCCGAGGCAGCCTTGGAGCATGCCGCGGTCGCCCCGCAGGACAAGGCGCGGCATCTGAGGGCCCGGGTGCTGCTGGAACTGCTGTGGGGGTCGGGGTTGCGCCTGGCCGAAACGGTGGGTCTGGATTGGAGCGCGGTCGACCTGCGGCAGGCGAGCGTGCGCGTGACGGGCAAAGGCGGCAAGGAACGGGTGGTTCCGCTGACCGATCCCGCGGTCCGCGCCTTGGAACGCTGGAAGGCGATCGGGTCGGGGAGCGGCCCGGCCTTTCCCGGAAGACATGGCCGGATCGGCCGGACCACGCTGGAAAAGGAGATCGCCCGCGCCTTGGGAAGGTCGGATGGCGGTCCCGATTGGCCGCACGCCCTTCGCCACTCCTTCGCGACCCATCTCCTGGATGGCGGCGCCGATCTGGTTTCGGTCAAGGAGTTGCTTGGGCATTCCGGGTTGGCGGCGACCCAGGTCTACACCCATGTTTCCGTGGAGCGGCTGAAGAAGGCCTACCGGCAGGCGCACCCCAGGGCCTGACGTCCGGCACGGTTTGTCGATGGATCTCGGTTTCCGGATTGGAAACGTCCCCTCGCGGACCTAAATACAAGGTTCGATGCTCTCTGCAATTTCCGGCATCCCGTTGCTGGCGTCCTTGTCTTCGTGGGCAGGTTCGACCGCGGGAACGCCAGTCGCGAACCTCCTTGATTCCTTGTTCCAGCCGTGGGTGGCATGGTTCGCCGTCGTGTTGTCCGCGGGCGGGGCTTCGTGGATCGTGGCGCAGGTGTTCGGGCGTCGCCGGGAGCTGCGGCAATCCCGCGACATGGAGCGCATCCGCGTGATCCTCGACGAACTGCCCGAAGGCATCACCATCCTGGACCTGCAGGGGCGGATCCAGTGGATGAGCGAATCGACGCGCCGGCTGTTCGGATGGGACATCCGGATGACCAAGGGGCGATCGGCATTCGAGCTGGTCCATCCCGACGACCGCGAACGGATGATCGAACGGTTCTCGGCTCTCCAGACCCGACCGGGTCAGCTCGACGCGGTGGAGTTCCGGTTCCAGCGCGCCGACGGCGGCTGGGTCCCGCTGGAAGCCACCGCCCGCAACCTGAGGGAAGTGGACGGCATCGGCGGGGTCCTGATCTCCGGACGCGACCTGTCGGAACGTTCGCTCGCCAACCAGCAGCTGGAAGATGCCAAGCTCCACGCCGAACGCGTCCTGGCGGAAAAGAACGAGTTCCTCGCCATCCTGGGGCACGAGGTGCGCACCCCGCTGCAGGCGATCTACGCGGCCCTGGACGTGGTGAATCGACAGATTCCGGTGGCCGATTCCTCCCGGGAGGTCGTGGAGCACGCCACGCGTTCGGCCGAATCCCTCCTGCAGATCCTCGACGATCTGCTCGTGATGTCGCGAGCGGAATCCAAGCTCGTCCCGGTCCGGCGCGTTTCGTTCGATCCGTGCGCCTTGAGCGCCGAGATCGTGGGCCTGTTCGACGTCCCCGCCCGCAGGGGCGGAGGGAGCATCCGCCTGGTGGTCCCCGCCACCACCGGCAGGATGCTGGGCGATCCGGCCCGGCTGCGACAGGTCCTGTCGAACCTGGTGGGGAACGCGGTCCGCTACGCGGGACACGCGGAAATCGAAGTCGCCTACCAGGAGGTCGACGACCACGCGGTGTGGGAAGTCCGCGATCGAGGCCCCGGACTGCAGGAGGGCGACGCCTCCCGGTTGTTCCGCAAGTGGGAGCGCGGGCGCGAGGATGTTCCGGGATCGGGGCTGGGGCTTTCGATCGTGGCCGACATCGTGCAGTCCATGAGCGGCGCGTTGCAGGCCTTCCCGCGAGAAGGCGGCGGGCTGCTGGTGCGCGTGCGCCTTCCCCTGGTCGCTCCCGAGGCGACGGGTTCGGATGCGCATCCGGAACGTCCGGTTCCGGCGGTTCCCGGGAACTCCCGCAAGCCTCGCGTGCTCGTGGCCGAAGACGACCGCACCAACCAGGTCGTGATCCGCAGGCAGCTGGAAAACCTGGGTTGCCAGCCGGTGGTCGCTCCCGACGGCGCCGTCGCGCTTTCCATCCTGGAAAAGGAATCCTTCGATCTGATCCTGCTCGATTGCCAGATGCCCGTGATGGACGGGTTTTCCGCCGCGCGGGAAATCCGTCGCCGCGAATCCGAAATCGGCGCCGCACGCCTGCCGGTCCTGGCCGTCACGGCCTGGGCCATGCAGGAAGATCGCGAGCAATGCCTGCGAAGCGGCATGGACGAGGTCCTCACCAAGCCGCTGCGCCCTGCCGACCTGGCCGACGCGCTCGCGCGCTGGATCGGCCACCGCAAGGACTGACGCTGCCTACCTGGGGAGTTCGTCCACGGCCTGCTCGCCGCGTTCGCGGTCCTTTTCTCCGGGGGTGGGCTTGGGGCCGCAGGCGGTGGCGACAAGACCGATCAAGGCCAGTAGACCGAGGGCGCGGACGAGGGGCGAGCGTGTCGACATGTGGGGATTCTCCGTGGTTGGTGTGGGTGGGGATCCGGTCCGGCGCCTCAGCGCCAATCGGCCAGGGAGTTTTCCGCCCCGGACAGCCTCGAGGTCTCGTTGCTGCGCGCTGCGTGGATCAGGCGCTGGCCTGTCGAAGAAATAGCAGGAAAGAACGGTCCCAGCCACCGGAAAACGCGGCCGGGCAGGAAAATCCGTTCCGTCCTGGGGTGGTCCCGACAGATTCTGGTGGAAAGTTCGGCCAGCGTGGCCGGGTCGTCGCCGCGCAGCGTGGCGCGCTTGGGCAGCTGTGCGCGGCCCAGCAGTTCGGCCAGTCGCGAGACCCCCTGGGAACGCGACTGCCAGCAGACGCGGCCCGGCGTCGATCGCGGATGCGGCAGGACCAGGGTGTCGCCCCTGCGCAGCGGGGCGAGCATCTCGCTGGCCCAGCCCATTTCCACCACGCAACAGCGGATGTCGGAGGTTTCGGCGATCAGGTCGGCGCGCCGGCGCGCCGCCATGGGCCACCAGTCGGCCTGCCGCAGCGGTGCGGTGCTGGAAAGCTTCGCGACGTCGATCCCTCCGACACGCGTGGCGGCTTCCAGGATCGCGCGGGTGCCCCCCACTTCGATCTCCTCGGCGCGATCGGGATCGGATCCGGCCGACAGGCAGACCATGACGCGGTCCACGCCGGTCATGGCCTCGTGCAGGATGTGGGCGTGCGAGATCTCCCCGAAGCTGCAGCGCAGGTGGTGCCGCCAGCGTTCGGTGAACGCCCGCGGATCGCGCGAAAAGACCGACACTTCGTGTCCTCGACGATCCAGCTCCTCGACGAGCGGGAACCCCCAGAACGAGGTCGCTCCGATGACCAGGATCTTCATCCCGGCCTCAGACGAGAGGCTGCTCGTTCAGGCGTTCCTCTTCGTCTTCTTCCGCCTGGCGGGCATCGTGTTTCTTGACCACGATCTGCAGCACGATCCCCAGCACGATGCAGGCGACGCCCAGCGCCAGGAGTCCCATCACCTTGTCGCGCTTGGGAGTGCCTTCCAGCCGGACTTCCCAGTATTCGCCGGCCACCGAATCGAGGCCCGTGTTCGCGCCGTCGTGCTTGCGGATGGCCGGGCCGTGCGCCAGGAACCGTCCGCGGATGGAATCTTCCAGAGCTGCCTTGCCCAGCTTGGCGGCCTGGATCTGGATGAGCGCTTCGAACTTGGGGACCACCGAGCCTTCCGCATTCTTTTCCGACGATTGCACCTTGATGGCGCCGCCGGCCGAGTCGATCCTCATGAACGACTTGACCGCGGGGCCCAGGAACTTCGGTTGCGAAGAAACCACCACGATCTTCACGAGTCCGGAGTCGGTGCCGGCCCATGCGGGGAACACGGCGGTCGGTTCCGACTTGATCCCCATGATGTTCACTTGGCGGATGCTGGGAGCGGTGAGGTCGTAGCGCAGGCTGTCGTGCAGCACGACCACGTCGTCGGGTTGCACCGCCAGCTCCCTTGCCGCCACGATCTTGTCGGCGGATGCGATCGACCAGTTGTGGATGCCGTACCACGCCAGGACGAGCCCGATCAGGATGAGTGGGAAGGACAGGATCCGCCAGATCTGTACGAGGAGCTTCATGATTCCAATCTAAACGATTCCCGCGGCTTGAGCGGAATTTCGGCGCCGGTGTCGGGCGACCCGGTCAGATCAGGATCTTGACGCGGTCCTTCAGGAAGTCGGGGGTGTTGCGGCGGACCATGGCCTCGATCTGGCCGTGGGTGTACTTCATGCTGAAGTGCTTGAGCACGATGTGCTGGAACCGGCATGCGTCGGGGTCGGCCTTGAGGAAGTCCATCAGCTCGAACAGGTGCAGGTGGCCTTTGGGGCGGGCCATCTCCACGTCGTCGGGCATGATGAAGGTCGTTTCGATCACCAGGATGTCGGAATCCAGGCAGTGGGGTTCCTTTTCCAGCGTCCGGAGGGTGGTGTCCCCGATGAACGTCAGCCGCGGCTGGGCGGTCTCGGTTTCGATCGCCACGCCTTGGCGCTTCAGCGCGCCCAGTTCGTGTCCGGGAGTGCCCGCGAATTCGGGTTTGAGCTTCTTGCGGATCTCCTGGACGGTGAACCCCAGGGACCGGACCCGGTGGTCCACGGGAAAGGTCGACACCCTCAATTGCCGGTTGAGTTCGATCGTGTCGCGCTTGCCCAGCGGGACGAAGTCGGGGATGTATTCAGGGCGGTTGCGGTGGCCTTCCAGATCGCACCAGGCCTGCGCCAGATTCTGCAGCGGCTGCACCAGGAAGTCGGGCACGTGGTATCGGGCCGGCGGGATGTTGAGCATCCGGCGCAGCGAGAAATGCCGCAAGAGGCCTCGGGCGTGGTCGCCGTGGGAGTGGGTCAGGAAGACATGGGACAGTCTCACGGCTTCGATGGGGCATTCGCCCATGTCGAAACAGAGCTTCCATTCCGGGACCATCAGGTAGGTGGCCAGACCCCCGATCGAGAATCCTTGGAGTTCCAACCCTCCGCAGTCCAGGGTGACGGGGCAGGAGGGGCGGTGGAGGACATCGATGGGTTCCGTCATGGTCGGGGGCTAAGATAACTTGCTCGGATCTTTCTAGCTTGTATGCCCATGCCTGCGACCTCCGCGAATCGGCCGAACGTGCGGCGCGTGCTAAGGGGCAATCCTGCCGCTCCTGGCGTCGCCATGGGCAGGTGCATCCTCATCCACGAGGAAAAGCCCGTCGTCAACGACCGCATCCTGGAACCACACGAAGTGGAACCGGAAATCCGTCGATTCGACGCGGCCATCGACGAGGCGCGCAAGGAATTGACGGAGCTTCGCGAGAAGGTGCTCCAGGAAGTCGGCGAATCGGAAGCGAGGGTGTTCGACGCCCACCTGCTGTTCCTGGGCGACCACGAACTCATGGGCAACACCCGCAAGGCCATCTCCGAAGAACGCAAGGACGCGGGGTTCCTGCTGCGCCGCCGGTCCGAGGAACTGTCCAAGCGCCTGGCCCGCATTCCCGACGCCTACCTGCGCGAGCGCGCCACCGACCTGGAAGACGTGGCCGAACGCGTGGTGCGCCAGCTCGTCAAGGGGCAGCGCCGTCGCGCCATCGAGCTGCACGAACCGTCCATCGTGGTCGCGCACAACCTCAATCCTTCCACGCTCACCCAGTTGCGGGTCCGCAACGTGCTGGGCATCGCGACGGATCTTGGCGGGCCCACTTCGCACGTGGCCATCCTGGCGCGGGCGCTGCACCTGCCGGCCGTCTCGGGACTGGCCAACGCCGCGACGGGACTTGTCCAGACCGGCGACTTCGTGGCGCTCGACGGCAACGCCGGCACCCTGGTGGTGCATCCCACGGAAAAGGAACGCAAGGCCCTGGGCGACCGCCAGGAGGCCCTGCGCAAGTTCGAGCTCGAACTGTTCAGCCTGCGCGACCTGCCTTCGGTCACCATGGACGGCCGTTCGGTGCTGCTTTTGGCCAACATCGAGCTTCCCGTGGAAGCGGAGAACGCCATCTCCGTGGGCGCCCACGGCATCGGGTTGTTCCGCACCGAGTTCATCTACCTGGGCCAGGGGCACATCCCCACGGAAGAAGAACAGCTGGGGGCCTACCGGTTCATCGTCGAGCGCATGGCTCCGCGTCCGGTGATCATCCGCACCCTGGATGCCGGCGGCGACAAGATCGTCGACGCCCTGCAGGGGTCGCAGCCCGACCAGAATCCGTTCATGGGCTGGCGGTCCATCCGCATGTGCCTGGATCGCCCCGACGTGTTCCTGCCGCAGCTGCGCGCCATCCTTCGGTCTTCGGTCCACGGGAACGTGCGCATCCTGTTCCCCATGATCGCCGACATCCACGAGCTGCGCGAGGCCAAGCACCTGCTGGAAACCGCGCGCAAGGAGCTGGATGAAAAGGGGATCCCCTACGCCAAGGACGTGCCTGTCGGGGCCATGGTCGAAGTCCCTTCCGCCGCGATGTGCATCGGGGCGTTG
>Ga0116187_1002701_pt1 | contig 17074 bp, 8 predicted proteins | sample AD_JPNNA6_MetaG_FD_89755 | JGI IMG/M metagenome (GOLD analysis project Ga0116187, IMG submission 89755) | Active sludge microbial communities of municipal wastewater-treating anaerobic digesters from Japan - AD_JPNNA6_MetaG | ecosystem: Engineered > Bioreactor > Anaerobic > Digestate | place... | reverse complement strand
GGAAATAATGCATCGGACTTTGCTGCAGCCGGTAAATATCTTCCTGGCTGCCCTCAATAAAAGACCCGCCCAGCCAGCCGCCGACCACCCAGGTGCGCTTTTTGTCCAGAAATGACCAGCCATCAGCTGCTAAGGTAAAAGCATTTTTATTCAGGATAGCTGACAGGCTTTCGTTATTTATGTCTCTCATCACACCGGTAGCCATCAACCCCAGTCCCTGCTGTCCGCCGTTTATATCCTTCTGGGCCCGGAGGACGCCATAATAAGTCAGCGGCTCGACCTCGTCCTTATAGCGGTTCTCCAGATCGTCAACGGTCGCATATTCGCGGGCGGTAACAGCATTAATAAAACCTACATTCCAACCGCTGCCCACCCGTCCGGTCAGTTTAAAGGCACCGAGGATGGTGGTGCGGTCTGGAAAATTGACATAGCCCTCATGAACAGGATATCCCTGGGGCTCACGTCCAATCCGCCGGCTGTAGAAAAGACGTGGACTCGGCCAGTTGACATTAACATTCATATAGATTCCGCCCCGGCCGAAGTTATTGAAAATCGAAGCACCTTCAATAAAGAAAGGTCTTTTCTCTTCGTAGTAAGTCTCATAGGCAGTGAGGTTAATAACCGCCGGATCAACTTCCACCTGGCCAAAATCAGGATTGACGCTCACGTCGAGATTGAGGTTGCTTTTCAGCCCAACCTTAAGATCAAAGCCGGCATTGCCTGAATAATCATGACCGGTCTGGAAGGGATTACCGGCTTCGGCCGGCTGGTACTGAGCCTGACCTACCGTATAAGGATATAGCTCAATGCGCCGGCCAGGATTAATTTTCTCGATTCCTTCCAGACGAGCAAAGCGCGAGACATAAGCATTGTCTTCCTTGGGCACCCAGGCGTAATAAAGGCGCTCGTTTTTGCGTTTGATCGTCCGCTGAAAATTAACGCCCCAGACATAGCTATCTTTTTTGGGAAAACGCAATTGATTAAAGGGGATGCGCATTTCGACTGTCCAGCCATCGGCTACCCGGGCGACCTTAGCCTCCCAGATACCATCCCAGCTTGTATCTTCATTGATATCATTGGACAGGACCTCATCCACGATTGAACCGGAGGGATTGATACCGAAAAGATAACCACTACGCCGGTCAAAATAGGGATCAACCGCGAAGAAAAACCAGTCAGAATCAACAAAAGAATCGCGCCGGCCAAGAAGACCTTTGATCCCTTGAGGGTCTGAGTCATGGCAGTAAGCGGCCACGTAAAGATGGGAATCGTCGTAGGCTACCCAGACTTCCGTTAACTCGGTGGCCAGGGCACCATCCAGAGGATCCCTTTGCAGGAAATCAGTCACGGGTTCGTTCTTCTTCCAGACTTCTTCCTCCAGCAGTCCGTCCAGTTTGATAGAAGCGTCGTTGAGGCGGATGGCTTTAACCACTTTTTCTTCCTGAAGTTTTTTCAGGGCTTCTTTGTCAATATCGTCAGCACGCAGAGCTTTTTTATCAGCGGCCGAAAGTGGAGGACTGGTAAAGATAAATAAGCTAAAAAACATAAGAAATAATAGACCACATAATGTCAATAAAAAGGAATTTTTTTTCTGGCCGGTTATTAAACGTTGATTATCTCGAAGCTTCAACCAGGCAGTCGCCGCTGGAATCTTTATCCCGGTTAATCTGGCTTTGATGGCAGCTCTGGCCGTTGGCTGGCAGGCTGGCTGGTGAACGGGGATGTCACCTTCTCGGGTTTCTTTCTGGTCAGGCTGGTTAAAAAAATTCTTCATTCTCTGCTTCTCCATCATTTTGAATTTTGAGTATAAGTTTGATGTCGGTCGTCTCTAGATTTAATAAACGAAAAACCAGCGGAAAAGGTTCACTAAAAAATCGGGATACCCTAGATTTTCACTATTTTCTGGCTGGTCGCTGCTCCCGGTCTTGGCTGACTGCGGGCTTATTCCAGAATGACGGTAACTTCGTTACTCAAATTAGGATCATCTTTGGCAGTAACTCTGATAATAACCTCATCACCCTTTTTAAATCCCGGGTTTTTAAAATAGCATCTGGTTCTGAAACCAATATTGCCGGTCAGCAGGCACTCGTCAGCCGGCGCCGAGGAGCTGGCCTGGAGAGGGAAAAAGTCCATGTTGGTGGGGAACTTGTAGAACCGAACCCAGGTCGAGGCCAGGCCTTCCCGGCCGCCAATCTGATATAAATTCGTATCGCGCACCTGACGGTGGTAATTCTGACGTAGTTCCTTAACAGATGGCATCTTGTATTCCTGGCCTTGATAAATCAGGGTAATACCATCGCGATGAACCACAATATTTTGGCCCTCCTGTCCGGCAGCCATGTAAACTATAAACATCACATAAGGGCTATTTATATCCCTGATAGCCACACTGGCATCGACCACCAGTTTAATCGGGCCATAGGAATTGGCAAAGACCCCCTGACCATAGCTTTCAGTTATTATTTGAGCTGAAGTGGCGGCAGGCCAGACCAGAATCAGGCCAAGAACCAGGGCCAGGGTGGCATTGGCATTTTTGATCTTCTTCATTTTTGTCTCCTATCGGTTCTATTATACTAAAAAATCGGGACACCCTAGATTTTCACTATTTTTGCCCGTCTTTTTATTCAGGCTCGGGCAAGGAAATCGAATCGGGGATAATCATTGCTTCTCCTTAGAATCGGGACGATTGCCAGCAAAATTTAAGTTAATACCTGATTATCTTATAGAGGGGAAAGATGCGACTTACTTACTTATTTATTTGGCCAGGACCCGGCCCATATATCTGATCCCGGTTTTTGATATATTTTATCTCTTGCCTGAAAAAGCCAACGCCCGCCCGCTTCGCAGGTTCTGATTAACTTATTAAGCTGGATACCTTTTTGGGCCGGAGCATCTGAAATCGCATCAAACGGAGCTAAATACGGCTGAGAATATTGTTGGATAATAATCAAGCAGTATAAGAAATAAATAAGGAAATAAATGGGAAATATTGTGTCCTTAGTTTTTCAGCCTGTCCAGAAAAGGCGCGGTGAGGCTACTGCCCGAGAAAAAGACAACGCCGTCGGCCCCTGCCGCCCGGGCCAGCCTGATTTCCTCCAGCATGAGGTCGGGGGTACTCTGATTGTGGGAAGTCCCGATGCCTATTCCCGGGCAGATCATGATTTTTCTCAACGATTCTGCTTCTCGGCCGCTGCCTGTCCTCGAAATCTTGCCCTGTGGAGTTTCTAATCTGGCTTCAGCTGCAGGTTTGACCACGGCCACACCTTTAGCCACTGCTACACCTTTAGCCACTGCCCCCACCGCTCGCTTCGTCAGACGATCGAAGAGCGCCGTGTCATTGGTGTAAAGCATCGGGCAAAGCATATCGATGAGTCCTTGCTCGGCCCAGCTGGCCCAGTCCTGACCGATCAGCACCCGCGCATTATCCGCATCTGGAAAAACGGCGGCGCTTATCTTTACCTGGCGGCCGGTCGCAGTCAGCTGGTCTTTCAACTCTTTGACAAATCTGGTGACCTGCTGGCGGTTCCATTCAAGCCAGGCATTCCAGTGCGGATTGCCCGAGTCACGCGCCTTGAGGCTACTAAAATCGATGCCTGTTTCGTCCTTAAAGAGCTTGAGCGTCTTCGGGTCGTGGCTGAAATAAGGCTCAGTCGGCTCGCAGGGGAAACGGATGTAGTCGAGGTGAACCCAGTCGACACCATATTTTTTGACCAGTTCGATCATCAAGCTGATCTCATAAGCGCGGACTTCAGGCAGGGCCGGATTGACCGTTCGCACCATTTCCCGGCCAGGGCCAACTATCAACCACTCGGGATGCTGTCTGACCTGCCCGACCAGCGCCCCTTCAGGGAAAACACAAAACCAGGGATGAACCACCATATTTCGCAGGCGCGCCTCGCTTAGAAAGACGCCAAAAAAGTCCCAATCATAGGCCGGGTCTTTAACTCCTAGGTCGCTCTGATAATAAACGTAACCGCTGGTGTCCTTGACCAGCATGATGAGTGTATTAATGCCGGCCTTAGAATAATCGTCAAGCACGGTCCTCATTTTGGCGACGGCCTCATCCTGCTTCGGACCGAACAGGCCCGGATGCATCCAGACGCCGCTGATCCAGGTGTCTGGAGTTCGCACCGGTGTTTTTGCTTTGGATTGAGGTTGAATCCGAGATAGAAGTGAGGGCGGCGCTGGGAGTTGAGCTTCAGTGGATAAGCCGGCCTCGGTCTCAGGTGCAAGTGCGAGAGAAGTCTGAGTTTCAGCCAGGATATTAATTTGGGTGGGCGCTGGCGCCGGCACCGGCACTGGCGTTTGAGGCTGCATCTGAGCGGCAAGAATTAAACATTCGTCGGTCAATTCTTTTGAGCTCGATAACTCAATTACCCGGCCCTGGCCAGCACTTCTTCGATCGTTGCTGTCATTGGCACCAGCAGCACTGGCGGATAGCAGAAAGTTTCCTCTCGCCAATAAGGCTACGACCAAAATGAAGCCAACTGCCAGGATTAAAGTTCGCCGAATCAAATCTGAGGATTTAATCCGGATGAAGTTTGATGACTTAGGTCTTGAAACCGGTTTCATTTTCATACCCTCACCTCCGAAATCGATTTTAGCACAGATGGGGACGTGATACTCTGTCCCTCTTTTTCCCCTCCCCTAATTTATCTGGCTGATAATTAAGATGTTACAAAATGGGGACGTGATACTCTGTCCCTCTTTTTGTATTTGTATTTGCAGCTAACTGCCGGGACTGTGCGGTCAGCGACGCCAGTGTCACGCCTTTCCGTCCCGTCTGATTTAGCGGATGAGTGCCCGCCCACCAACCAACTTACCCATCACCTGATAATTCTGGCAACCTTTTTATCATTTTATACGTCAATATAAATGATTTTTAAGCTTGAATTGATTATTTTTTGAGAAAGTCAAGCCCGACTTTAGCCCGGTATTTGTCATAAGTAGCTTTTTGCTGCAAAAAAAATTCTCAGGACGAGAGATGGAGAGCGCTGATGAAGTATAAGGACAAAAATTTATTTGAACCTGCTGAAACTGAAAAGCCTCTTCAGTCCACCTCGCTTTTCCGATCTCCAATTCTTATTTCTCTTTTTCTTTTTCTTTTTATTCCTCTTTGCCTACCCTTTTTTTCAGTGATTTTTGCCCGGCCGGCTGCAGCTTCAGGTCAAGAGGCTCAGTCCCAAAAACAGACCTCTTCTATTGCCGCCAATGCCCCCAATTCGACTCAGAATTCAATCCCGAAAAAGACTGCCGTCGCCAGCCGCCTCAGCCTTCACCCTCCAGCCATTGACGGCCGCCTTAACGATCCCGCCTGGCAGGACGGCGAGTGGTTCTCTGATTTTATCCAGTTTGACCCGGTAGAGGGCCAGCCTCCCTCGGAGCCCACCGCTTTTAAAATCGCCTACGATGACAGCCATCTCTACCTGGCTATACGTTGCTACGATTCACAACCCGGATCGATCGAGCGACGGCTCAGCCGACGTGACAGTCTTTCCGGCGATTATGTCCTGGTTTTCATCGACAGCCTTTACGACCAGCGGACGAGCTATTGTTTTGCTGTCAATGCGGCCGGGGTTAAAGCTGATCAGCTTCTTTTTAATGATGGTTTCGATGAAAATACAGTCGACCTTTCCTGGGATCCGATCTGGGAAGTCAAGGCCACCGTCGATGATAAGGGTTGGTCAGCTGAAATGAAAATCCCATTCTCTCAACTTCGTTTCGGCCGAAAACAGGAGTACGTCTGGGGGCTTCAGGTCATGCGGCAGTACTTTCGGAAAAATGAGGTTTCCCTCTGGCAGCGCATTTTGAAAACCGCCCCCGGTTGGACCAGCCAGTTTGGCGAGCTGCGGGGAGTGACCGCCATCAAGCCCCCGCGTCAGATCGAGATGCTTCCTTACACCGTCGGCAGCCTGCGCAGTTATCCCCGCCAGGACGGAAACCCATTAGCCACCGGCCATGATAACCGGCTTTTCGGCGGACTTGACGGGAAGGTTGGGTTGACTCACGATCTGACCGTCAACTTCACCTTAAATCCAGATTTTGGCCAGGTCGAAGCTGATCCCTCAGTCATCAACCTGACGGCTTACGAAACCTACTTTGAAGAGAAACGGCCGTTTTTTGTTGAGGGACGAAATATCACCGATTTCACCATAACCGGCGGGGATGGCGATTTTTCTTTCGACAACCTTTTTTACAGCCGGCGCCTGGGACGTGAGCCACAGATTTATCCCGAGACCAGCGGCTATTACCGCTTGCCCCAGTCAACGACCATCCTGGGGGCACTGAAACTTTCGGGTAAAACTAAAAATGGCTGGTCAATCGGCCTGGTCGAGGTCTTGACCGATAAAGAGGAGGCTTCCATCTATCTGCCGGAGAGCGGCACTTATGATCAGAGCGTGGCCGAGCCGCTAGCGAATTATTTAACCTTCAGGCTAGCCAAGGATTACCGTCAGGGAGCGACCGTGGTCGGGGTGATGGTCACCGGAGTCAACCGGCAGCTGGATGATGAGACAGACAACCTGCTTCATCGCTCGGCTTATTCCGGCGGATTTGATCTTTATCACAGCTGGAAGGACAGGCAATATTATGTCTCGCTCAAGGCGGTAGGCAGCGGAGTTCACGGCACACCTGAAGCTATCCGACTAACCCAGGAATCTCCTGTTCATTATTTTCAGCGGCCGGATGCCGACTACCTGACTTATGATCCGGACCGGGCAGCTCTTTACGGGCATGGCGGTTCGATTGACTTCGGGCGGGTTGGAGGCTCGGATCTGCTTTTTTCGACCGGTTTTACCTGGCGCTCACCCGGGCTGGAGTTAAATGATGCCGGTTATTTGCGGGCGGCTGATTCTTCTATGCAATATTTCTGGGCAGGTTACCGTATCCATAAGCCATTTAGCATTTTCAGAAATCTCCACCTCAATCTGAATCAGTGGACCGGCTGGAACTTTGGAGGCGAGAAAACTTTCGCCGGTGGAAATATCAATGGCTGGGCTGAGTTCAAGAATTACTGGACATTTAATTTCGGTCTGAACCGCCAGTTCACCGGGCTTTCGACCAGCGCTTTGAGGGGCGGGCCGCTTTTGCGCAATGCTCCTGGCATTGGCGTCTGGGGATCTTTTCAAACTGATATGCGCCGCAAATTAAGACTGAGTGTCTACGGTGATTGGTCGAAGGCCTTTAATGGAGACAGACTGATTTATAGTTTTGGGCCAAAGATCACCTATGTGCCGGCGTCAGCCTTCAACCTGTCTCTTGAGCCGGATTATTCCTATTTCAGAAACGAATTGCAGTATGTTAACACGGTTGTGGCGACCGGCGGCGGTGGCGGAACGAAAAAATACATTGTGGGAAAAATTGACCAGAAAACAATATCGCTTACTGTCCGATTCAATCTGAGCTTAACGCCGGACCTGTCGGTTCAGTTTTATGGCATGCCATTTATTTCAGCCGGTAAATATGACCGGTTTAAACTGATAACCGAGCCGCGGGCCAAAGACTGGGAAGACAGGTACGAGTTGTTCGGAGAAAGCCAGCTGGAGTATCTGGAGGGGGAAGAAATTTATTTAGTAGATGAAAACGGAGATGGAGTGAATGATTATTCGTTCGCCAATCCCGATTTCAACTTCCTGCAATTCAGGGCCAATCTGGTTTTAAGGTGGGAGTATCGGCCGGGCTGCACCTTGTTTCTCGTCTGGTCGCAGGGACGGACCGAAGCGGCCAGAAACGGCCTGATGGATTTTAACCGGGATATAGACAGGCTGTTCAGCAGCCACCCTGACAACGTCTTCCTGATCAAGCTGTCCTATTGTTTGTACTAAAGGGGACGTGATACTCTGTCCCTCTTTTTCCTCTTCGCCAATTTATCTGGCTGATAATTAAGATGTTACAAAATGGGGACGCAAAATGGGGACGTGATACTCTGTCCCGGGACAGAGTATCACGTCCCCAAATAATCATCGGATAAAGCCAGCCCCCAGGACCGCCTCCCCTTCATAGAAGACAGCCACCTGGCCAGGCGTTATCGCTTTATAAGGAGTAAGCAGAATAACTTCGGCTGAGTTTTCCATGGCAGTCTGTCCCTCATCACCCTGAGTGTCGGTGCTCAGACCTCGGTTACCGCCCGTTATTACCCGGCACACAAGCTCAGGCGATCGGTAACGCACTCTGACAGTGGCCTCAATGGTTTCATCCCGGGCAGGAATCCGTCCGACCCAGTTAATCCCGTCAACATAAAATTTTGTGGCGAGCAAATCTTTTTCTTCACCGATGTAAACTGTATTGGTGGCAGCCTCAATTTTGACGACGTACAGCCGGCCGCTGCTGCTGGCGATTCCGAGACCGCGGCGCTGACCGACAGTATAATTTTCTATGCCGTTGTGCTGGCCGAGCGTCCGGCCGGTCAGGTCCTTGATCGGGCCAGGCTGGCCTTTCGGCAGAAGGTCACGATAATCACCGGCATAAAAATCCTGGCTTTCTTCTTTGTCGCTAACGGGCAGGCCATGCTCCCTGGCCAGGCGGCGCACTTCGCTTTTGGTCAGTTCGCCAAGAGGAAAAAGTGAGCGGCGAAGTTGCTCCTGACTGAGAAACGAAAGAAAATACGACTGGTCTTTGGCGGCATCCCGGGCTTTAAGAAGCTGCCAGCGATGGAGGCTTTCATCATATTTGACCCGGGCGTAATGGCCTGTGGCAAAGAAATCATATTCAAGACCGAGTCGCCGGCAACCATCAACCAGCAGGCCAAATTTAATTTCGGCGTTGCATTTAACGCAGGGATTGGGAGTACGGCCACGGGCATATTCAGAGCGAAAATAATTCAGAATCCGGGCCTCATAACCGCGGCTCAGATCAACCACATAAAAGGGAATGCCGAGCTCGCTGGCAACAGCCGAGGCCTCGCTGATTTCCTGCTCTTCATCATCACCGAAACAGGAGAGACGAAGATGGCCGCCGCCGGTTTTAGAGAAGATCTGGCCAGAGATAGAAGTCGGTTTAGCAGCCGAACGGGCGGTGGAGGTACCAGAGGCAGACTTAACCTCATTTTCCGTTGCGGGCTTGTAGGGTAAATCGCCGGCAAAAGTCCCGATCTTCATAGTCACCCCGATCACTTCATAACCAGCTTGCTTTAGCAACAGAGTGGCCACTGATGAATCCACCCCACCGCTCATCCCCACCAGCACTCTTTTCTTATCAGCCGTCATGCTAAGATTATAACATTCAAGATGGGGACGTGATACTCTGTCCCTCTTTTTTATTTTTTATCCTTTTTTATTTTTTTGTCTGCTTGAACGACAATAACTTACAAGAAAGGGACGTGATACTCTGTCCCCGGGACAGAGTATCACGTCCCCATTTGATCCCCATTTGAGAATATTTTACCCGGCAGTCCGTCATTAATAACGTCATTAACTTAGTAACTATACTATCGATAAAATAAAGAGACCCAAAATGCCGAATCTACAGCACACAACACACAAATCAAAACCTGAAACCAGATTCAACACCACCCTAAAACATAAAATAAAATCGGCCGTGACAACTCACCCGAACGCACCCGGATGACAGGATAAGAGGTAACAAAACGATGAGCTTGACGAAATTAGTAAGCTACGACGCTAACGGGGGCGGATTATTGCGCTATACATCCTTTAAGCTATATTATGGCCCCCTCACTGGCACTAATACCCCTGGCATTAATATGATTTATCTTCTTTATAATCTACACTTACTATGTCCGATCAATCTCCTGCTCCTGGTACCGACCGCCAGGTGCTACGCCACTGAGCGAGAGCAACGTTTGATCGATGAGAGCCTCGACGCGACAGTCATATTAAAAACAGATCAACATCAAATCAAATACTGCAATTAAATTTAAGCAATAAAAATCTACGAAACAGAATAGAAGCAAACGGAAAATCAAATGATTGAAAATCAAAAACAACTTGGACAACCAAATAAGTTAACCAGCCTGGAAGACAAAAGGTGGCTATAAAATGCCGAGAACAGCCAGAATTGTGGTTCCCGGAATTCCTCATCACGTGATTCAACGGGGAAACAGAAGCGAAGTTGTTTTCTTCAAGGAAGAAGACCGGCGCCTTTATTTAAAGATTCTGGCCCACTTCGCCAAGAAGTATGGTGTAGAAATCTGGAGCTATTGTCTGATGACCAACCATCTTCATCTGGCTGCCGTGCCGTCAAGACCAGAAAGCCTGGCTAAAATGATGGCCGCGGTTCACAAAAGGTACACCGTCATGATTAACATCAGAAACAATTGGAAGGGGACTTTATGGCAGGGTAGATATCTTTCCTACCCGATGGATGAAATATATCTATACACCTGCGTCCGATACATCGAAAGGAATCCAGTCAGGGCAAAAATCGTCAGAAGCGCCGAAGATTATCCCTGGTCAAGCGCCAGAGCCCACATCTTTAAAAGGGCTGATCCGGTTCTTTCCGGCTTTTTCATGCTTAACCAGGTCAAGGATTGGCGAGCCTATTTGCAGGAGAAAGAGAGCGAAGAAGACCTCGAAAAAATCAGAAAAAATCAAAGTTCTGGACGCCCTCTTGGGAGTGAACAATTCTATAAACAAATCGAAACACTGACCGGACTCAAATTTAAAAAGTGAGATGGAAATTGAGATGGAAATTGCGAAAAAAAGGGACAGAGTATCACGTCCCCATTAGAAGAAGAGAAAGCGAGCAGCAACAAAGATCAGGAAGATTCCATAAAGGACTTTAACCAGTTCGCCAGAGATTCTAATATTGACTCGCGCTCCCATTACTGTCCCCAACACCAGCCCAATGGCCAGCATTCCGGCCACCCTCAGGTCCAGCGTCCCGGCCCGGTAATAATAGATCACTCCCGGCAGGCCGACCGGCGCCAGCAACGCCCCCAGCGAGGTAGCAATGGCCCTTTTGGGCGGATAATGAAGAAATAAAATCAAAAAGGGCACAATAATATTCCCGCCGCCAATGCCAAACATGCCTGACATCACCCCAGCCACGAGCCCGACTCCGATTAAGGCGAGAGCGTGCGGATGCGGGGAAACTGGCACCTGACTGGGAGTGAAGGCGAGCGTCGTTGCCGCTCCACCTGCCTGAGCCTTCCTATCTTCTGTTCCACTTGCTCGGGAATCCAGATAAGAAGTAGCCGAAAAGCCTGACTCCTCAGGCTTCAAACCAGAATTTTCTGCTGTATTTTTAACAGGCACCTCAGCCGGGACATTAGAGCTGCTCTTTTTATCCGGGCGACCGAAATATTTCTTAAACTTCTCAACTGGTTGAATAAAAGTCCAGCTGACATAAAGACAAAAAATCGCATAGAGCTTCTGCACCAGACCAGCCGGCAGAGTATGTGCAAGCCAGGCACCGGCAATCACTGAGATAACCATTCCAATCGCAATTAAAATCGATCCGCGAATGTCTATAAGCCTGGCTCGGTAATAGGCAATTACTCCGAGAATCCCTACCGGCAGCAAAATCGCCGCCAGCGAAGTCCCCGTGGCTTTAATCAGCGGAAAATTGGCCAGGACCACCATCGCCGGCACCATGACGATTCCGCCACCTATCCCGAACAGCCCGGAGAAAACCCCAGCCAGAAGACCAATGGCCACAATGAGCAGAGAATTCATGTTGCGAATTATACTAAAAATCCGCCCTTTTCAGAACAGAAAAAGCTTTACCAGTTGGGGACGTGATACTCTGTCCCTCTTTTCCGCCCTGACCCTGTCTCCTTTTATCCTCATTCTTCATGCTATTCGAACAGTCTTTACCTGTTAAATGTTCAATTTAAGATAAGACTCCAAGACTCAAACTATTTAGAGCGCCCTTGGCAATCCAGATGAGGCATAGTGGACATAATTACTTGCCATAATTACTTTTGATATTCGTCCCGGATAATTATGCGGCCAGAAATGATGAGTCGCTGCTCAAATAAGAAAGCAAAGAGTATCTCCTGCCCTGATATTATTCATTGACTACCGCCTATCAATATGATGAATATGATGAGATTGGCAAAAGTGGGACAGAGTATCACGTCCCCATGGCGAGGATACGTAGATAGAGTTCCTGAGGAGTAAGCCCATTCTGTCTAGCCACCTCTTCCAGTGAACTTTCCAGCTTCAGCCCCCTTAACCCGCTGCCTTCAAGCTTTTTAAGCACAATCTCTGGTCTCAGTCCGAGACATTCGACCACACTTCGTAGCGATTGTTTTTCAAAATCCACAGAGGGCATTTCGATCTGGAGTCCTCTCGGGTGATTCTTAAAATTGGCTCTCCCTTCCATCATCCAGGAAGCAGGAGGCACCCGCCAAATAGCCACCAGCACCAGCGCCACCACCAGGACACCCGCCGCTGCCAACTCTAACCAATTTTTTCGTCCGTTGCCCAGGCCTGTTCTTAAGTAAATCACAATGGTCTTGAAGTTCAAGGCCAGATGAATAACAGCGGCGACAACAAACAATCCACAGAAGACAATGTGGACTGCCTCCCAGCCGCTCTTGTCAAGCCCAAGAAATTCCCAGCTGATCCACCTGGCCAGGCTTCCCTCTGGTCTCACATACAATATTATTCCGGAAAGGCTCAGAACAACAAAACTAAACGCCGTTAAAAATGAGATAAAAGGTTTTAGCTTGAACCGTGGGCTTGATGGTCTTAAATTAATATGTTCGCTCATCTTCGCATCCTCGCTGCCTTTCTTAATCGTTACTATCACATTGTAAAGAAGGGGACGTGATACTCTGTCCCTCCACTACAACTCCTTCCGCCTTGGCCTTCGAGCTGAGCAGCAATTACGGTAATCTTTTATCCGGCATTTTTCTTTTCAGCCCTTCCTCTGGATCTTCTGCCGCTGGTGGAGTGAGGCTTTTTTTGGCCTGTTCGCTGTTCCACTTTCTGATCAGATTCCACAACATTTGCTGCTACCACTGCCGTTGCCTCAGTCGCCGTCGCGGCCGATGTCATCGCCACCGCCGCTTCTCCTGCTAAATCTTCTTCTCCTCGCTTCAATTGTGCCTCAGCTGATTTATCTTCTAATTCTCTATCGTTCTTTAGATATTTCCCCACTACTATCTTTTCGGCCTCCACCCAATCTTCAACTTCATGCCCCGGCTCCTTTCCACGCAGCTCATAGAGCTGATAAGCTATTAGCCTTATTTCGTCTTCAAGTTGCTTTAGCGTAATCATAGTTCTACCTCCTTTTATTTTTTCCTTTTATTGACGAGGTCCGAACAACGTCCACCCGTCCTGAGTTAATTCTTTTCTTAGTAACGTAGTAACGCCGAGAAGCATACGATTCAGCGCAACAAAAGCCAGCCTCACATCTTAGCCATGACGCCACTCCTGCAGTTTTTGGCATCAAATCTTATTATAAATGCGCAACTTCAATCATTCCCAATGACACAGATGCTCTCTTTATAATTATAAAGCACAAGTAAAGAGTTGGCAGAGGGACGTGATACTCGGTCCCCTTTATTTTTTTATATTACAATCAGAGGCATAGGCTTTTTTGATCGAGTTTCGGTTCTCTACAAGTTTCAGTTTTTCATAATTTGTATATTCTGCCATTTATTCTCCCAAATCTATTTAAGAATCTAATTTAAGCAACACCCTGGCATCTAGCCAGTGGCCAGTGGTGAGCTAACAGGCATGATTCTTCATCCCATTTTATGTTTGATTAAACCCACAATGAGTTGAGCGTTAGCTGTCCACAAGGAGAAAAGTGACAAAAAGGGGACAGAGTATCACGTCCCCTTTTTATACACCATATACAGATAGGTGGATTATAGGAGAGGAGGGACAGAGTATCACGTCCCCATCTTGAGAACCACCAGGTCGGTGGACGAAGGGTGGAGGCGGACAGAGCCGTCGGCCAGACGCTCCGCCTTGATCTCCCGGCCCGCCCGGTCATAGGCCTTATACTCGAGCCCCAGGCCACTCACCACCAGCTCGACCCGACTCCTTTCTCTTCTCACCTGCTCTGCTCTCCTCTCAGCTACATCTCTCCCCTCAGCTACTTCTCTCCCCTCAGCTACTTCTCTCCCCTCAGCTACTTCTCTCCCCTCAGCGCCTGCTCTCTCCTCGATCTGAAGAATAATCTCCGATAAATCCTTTTTAATCAATACCGGTTTTTCCTTCGCCAGCCGCCCCTGCTCAAATTCCACGTGGAGCCGCCTTTCCGGACTCGCTATCAAATGAAATCCCACCCGCAGTCCATCTCGCGGCACGACCTCAATCCTATCTCCCTTATCCTCGAGCTTTCCCCCCAGTGCCACCAGCCCGAACACCGGATCATCCGCCACAACCGTTGCTGCCGTCCTGATCGCCCCGCAGTAACCCACATCCTCCTCGGCACTGTAATACCAGGCCCCCCGCTCGATCCATTTTCCCAGCCAGCCCCTTGCCCTGGCCATTGGCTCAAAGCCGCCCCCCGCTCCGCCGTCATTTTCAATCGCCGGAAACCAGTAGCCATATCCTGTCTCCGCCCGCCCCGAATTGACCAGCGCCCAGCTGCTCAGATAAGAGGCATAGCCCAGCCGCAGATAATCAAACAGGGTCGGCTGCACCTGCACTCTCGCGCTGGCTCCTCTGGCCTCTTCTTGCCAGGACTCTGCCTCCGCCACCGTCTCTCCTTCTGCCTTAGCTTCAGTTTCTGCCTCAGGCGCAATCCTGATCACCGCGTCTGACCCCGACTTTGTCCTGGTCGCTACCACAGGTTCTTTTTGCGCGCCGGTTCCAGCCTCGGCCTCAAGCATTTCTTTCTCCTCAGCAATTGTCCTGACTGCTGCCTTCGCTCCCGGCCCCTCTTCTACTACCGGCTCCTCCTTATTATCTGCTACTGTCTTCAGCTCGGCTCTAGCCGCTGATAAGTCCTTCTGAGGCCTAGCTTCTTTCGCTGCCGTTCTCCCTGCCCAGTTCAGCGCATAATCCAGGATTGACCAGCCGCCCATCTGCGACATATAACTCAACGTGTAGCGCAGTCCTCCTCCCGCCCGATAGTCGCTTCCGAGATAATAATAAGCTGTCTCGAGCCACCCCCGCGCCGCCACATTCAACCTGACCTGCTTCTCCACAAATTTCTCAACTTTGGCCCTGGCCCTGGCCCGCTCCTGCCTCAGGTCGAGATCTCCTTCCATACCACTTCGGGAGGGCACATTAGCACCAGCTTCCTCTAAGACGCACGAGCCCCGGCCCGCTGTCCTAGGACCTTTCACCGCCGCCTCTGTCAGGGCTGTGAACTCTGCCCTTCGATCCTCACCCCTTTTACCCACCTCCTTCATTTCACCTGCATCGCGTGGATCCACCAGCCTGTGCGCTCCGTCCACCTTATCCGCTTCCTGAGCCTCATTATATTTAGATATAGACGGCATCGCTGCTCTCCCCGTCCTCCGCTCTGCCGCCCCTCCGCTCTCTTTTTCCACCACCTTCTCCATGGCATACCTGGCCATCGCTCCGGTCGCCTCGAAGCCGGTCGAATCAAAGGCGAACTCCGACCCGAACAAATACGGATCGTCCTCAACAAAATGCCGCACCTTCTTTTCCCAATGCCGCCGCAGTTCGGCCTCTTCCTCCTTCCAGCCTTCCCGCTCGAGCGCCCGCAGCAAATCGTTCATGACAATCTCATTCATGGTCGGCGTCTCATAGGCTGACCAGCCCTCGACCTCGAGCGGCACGGTGAAGTAGGCGATAGCCGTCCGATAAGCTCGCCGCAGATACTCATCGGCCGTCAGCTCGGTCTTTATCTCCGGGTAATAGCGCGCCACCTGATACATCCGGTGATAAAGCAGCACAATGTGCGGATAATCATAGATCCGCCAGATATGCTTCTGCCCGTTTCGCCCCGGGTCCTGACTCTCGCGATTTACCTTCCAGTTGGGAATCCCGTAAATGGCAAATGGATACGGCTCATCATCGGTCTGCTGCATCCCACCCCACAGATAATGCTTGATATAAAGGTCGACGCTCGCCACTTCCGCCTGCACCGGGAAATAGACATTCTTCGAAGCAACATAAGCCGGCCTGGCGTTGCCCGCATCATCGCAAGCATCAACCAACCAGGTCGGCAGCCCATCGCGGTCCTCGGGGCTGCGCAGCACGCGGTTCTTCATATCCCAATCGCTATAGACGCCGTAATACCATTTCGACGGATCCTTGTGCTGCTGGCGGGTAGTCAAAAAGTTGGCCCGCTTTTTGATAACCGTTTCCAGGTCCTCGGTCACAAAAAATTCCAGTGGCATCGAGCCAGAGGCGACTACATGTCCGGTCGAGTCCGAGCCCGAGTCGGTGTGAATCGTCACCATGTTTTCGCCGAGGCGTGAAAATTTTACCTTGAACAACCGATAGCCGCCACCTGCCAGCTGACTCTCACCAAAGCCTTTTATCGGCTTTACCTCCTCGATCGTTGTCTCGGCTGGATGCTCTGCCTCAAGCCTGATATCTCGATGCTTTGTCCTGAGGGCGAGAAGCGCCTCCAGATTTTCGGGGACAACCATGCCGGGCACAACCTGAACATCGAACTTACCTTCCTCATAGAGCAGGTCGCGCACCGACTGGTAGCCGTCCTCGGCCCACACAAATTTAAAGGTATAGCTCAGGCGATCGCCGGGCTGGCCGTGGGGGTTGAGCTGGGCCGTGGTCGTTTTAAAGCGCCAGCGCCCGCCTTCCTTTTTTACCTGCTCAAATGCCCAGGCCGAATGAAGGTAAGGGCAGAGGATGCCACGCCCACCCCCGTCATCAAAATATTCGAAGGCAGCTGCGCCCAGTGGAATCATCAGAAGATAGGGCGGCTCGGCGTTGGTCCGCTGGCAAAAAACAAACGAGCCTTGACCGGCGACGAGAAAATGCCGGATGACCCGCAGGTTGTAGGTCTCTTCTTTGTCCCAGCCGTACTGGGTGTTAAAGGGAAGCGGCAGGCCGAGGTCGGCGATTTCGAGCGGGCGGTCGGTGAGGTTTTCGACCGAGACTGTCCAGAGGAGGGCGTCGGCAACTTTAAAGGACGATTCGACTTTGATCTGGCGGGCGGCCTGACGGGACTCTTCCTCCCAGGCCTGGCGGGCGAGCTTCTCCTGGTCGGTTTC
>Ga0116187_1002675_pt1 | contig 17175 bp, 15 predicted proteins | sample AD_JPNNA6_MetaG_FD_89755 | JGI IMG/M metagenome (GOLD analysis project Ga0116187, IMG submission 89755) | Active sludge microbial communities of municipal wastewater-treating anaerobic digesters from Japan - AD_JPNNA6_MetaG | ecosystem: Engineered > Bioreactor > Anaerobic > Digestate | place... | reverse complement strand
GTGATTGTTGACGAATATCAAAAAGCACAGGAACTTTATGACCGGAATATACGGGTGGCTGTGGGTAAAATTGATGATCCAGAAACCTATTCAAAGCTTCGCGCTCAGAATGCCGAACTGGTTGTTGCGACGAATTCCGATCAAATGAATACCAATATCACGCTTACACTGCGCGAAGATTTTGCACAGCTTCCCATTATTACAACGGCCGATTCCCCTCATTCGGTGGATATTCTGGAACTGGCCGGCAGTTCGCTGGTTTTACAACTTCATGAGTTACTGGGCAAATCACTGGCCGCCTGGACGATTGCCGGAGATTGCAAATCCAATATTATCGGGGCTTATGGAGAGGTGATCATTGCGCAATCTCCCGTGATTGGTACACCGTTAATCGGGAAAACCATTGCCCAAAGTCAAATTCGTGAATCGTTTGGTTTGACCGTGGTGGGCATTTGGGAGCGTGGAAAATTTGTGATTCCCAGACCGGAAACTGTTATTGAACGTACAAGTGTTTTAGTGTTAGCCGGCAACGAATCCGCTTTGTCTAAATATGATGAAGTTTATTCATTCTATCGCATATGCAAGGTCGCCGGTGATCCGGTTATCATCGTTGGTGGAGGCCGTGTCGGTCATGCCGTTGCTACAAAATTCAAGGAAGCGGATGTCCCCTACATGATCATCGAGAGAAATAAACGCCGTAATCAGGAAGACAGTCATTTTATTTATGGAGATGCGGCGGATATTCAGACGCTGGAAAAAGCCTGGTTTGAAAAGGCGCCGGCCGCGATCATCACCTCTCATGACGATGCCACCAATATTTATATCACCAAATATCTGCGCAGCCTCAGACCGGATATGCAGATCCTGAGTCGCGCCAGTGAAGATCGCAACATCACGACCCTGCACCGCGCGGGCGCTGATTTTGTCATGTCCTACGCGTCACTGGGGGCAAACACGGTTTTTAATTTCCTGATGAATGAAGAAACGATCCTGCTCGCTGAAGGCCTGAACATCTTCCATTTACATACACCGGCTTCTCTCGTTGGTAAAAAACTGTCGCAATCCGGAATCAGAGAGAAAACAGGATGCCGGGTTGTGGCCATCGTTCATCAAGGTGTTACGTCCATAAACCCGGAACCGTCCATTCATTTCGGTAAGGACGATGAGCTGATTCTGATCGGCACACACGAAACAGAAAAATCATTTTTAAAAGAATTTGCGGATTAATACGAATGATTTCTGCGCCAACGTGAAAGCACGGGTATTTTTATGAGCGTGAAGCCGCAGGCAACGTATTAATTAAATGATAACAATCTGTTAAACAAATTTTTCTTTTTGCTTGCCCGCGAATTTTTTTTACTCTATAATCCCGCTAAATAAAAAAAGCTCCACAATTACACCTTGTGTGTTCACAAGATAAAGGATGCATGTTGTGGGGATTCCAAAAGGAGGAAAAGATGAAGAAATTAATTATTGCTGTTGTTCTTGTTTTGTCACTGGGTGTTTTCTCAGCTTACGCAGGTCCGTTAAAAGTGGGTGACAAACTGGGTGATTTCAAACTGAATGATGCGCTTGATAATAAAGTCTATAGCTTGAGTTCTCCGGAATTTGCTGGAAGAGTTGTTTATCTTGTATATGCCAGCACGAGTTCATCGGATGATAATGATCATGTAACGGCCGCACTGAAAGCCAACAAAGATCTCGAAAATCTGAAAAGCGAAAAGAAATATGTTGGTTTAGGCATCGGAAACCAGAAAGACAGTCCGGTTCCCAATTTCGTTATTAAACAGGTTGCCAAGAAAAAACAAAAGAGCAGTGGTTCCATCATCCTGCTCGATCCTGATTTTACCATAGGCAAGGTTTTGGGCCTTTCATCTCCGCACAAAGATGCCGTGTCTGTTCTCGTCGATAAGAACAGAATTATTCGTTACATCTATTCAGGCAAAACCCCGGCTGAAAATATTCCCAAAATTACTGAATTAATAAAAAAATATGCGGCGGAATAAAAATCGATCGATGTTTTATTAGATCAGCTCCCCCTCAAATTCATGATAAAGGATTTGAGGGGGAAAATTTTAATGACACTCGCTGATAGTGAGCCAAGCCGAAAACGAATCCCGACGAGTCGGGATGACGTTTGTCCCTGCCACCTAAAGGTGGCGGGATAATTCGCTCTAAGATTTTTCGTGCACTACGTTTCGAAAAATCAAGGCTCATTAAAGCGTAAGTGACACTCATATAATCAGTTATTCTAATATTTTGACGGGAGACAGAAACCGGATGGCCAATATTATTGACGGCAATAAAATAGCGCAGGATATTCGCAACGAAGTGCGTCAGAGAACGCTGGAACTCAAAGAGCAGCAGGACATTATACCAGGACTGGCGGTGGTGCTGGTCGGGGAAGACCCGGCATCACAGGTGTATGTGGGAAGAAAGGCCAAGGCGTGCGCGGAAGTCGGATTTGTTTCCCGTGAATACAAACTTCAGGCAGCAACCGATGAAGAAAAACTGCTCAAGATCATTCATAAGCTCAATAAAGATCAGTCCATTCACGGCATTCTGGTTCAGCTTCCCCTGCCCAAACATATCTCCACAGAAAATGTCATTGCCGCCATTGATCCCCGTAAAGATGTGGACGGTTTTCATCCTTATAATGTCGGCGGTCTGGTCACCGGTATGCCGCTGTTTGTTCCCTGCACGCCCCGCGGGATTATGGAATTGCTTGCCCGCAGCGGCATTGATCTGACCGGAAAGGAAGCGGTCGTCGTCGGACGCAGTAACATTGTCGGTAAGCCCATGGCATTTTTGCTCCTGGCGCAAAACGCCACCGTGACGATTTGTCATTCCAAAACAAAGGATCTGCCGGCGGTAACCGGAAGAGCGGATGTGCTGATTGCCGCGATCGGCAAGCCTCACTTTATTAAAGCCAATATGGTGAAAGAAGGAGCGGTGGTGATTGATGTCGGCGTCAATCGTCTGGAAAACGGCAAACTGGCCGGTGATGTCGCTTTTGATGAGGTAGCCGCAAAAGCGTCGTTTATTACTCCGGTGCCCGGTGGCGTGGGACCGATGACGATTGCCATCCTGATGAAAAACACCCTCGATGCTGCGTTGGCCACTGTATAATTCTGTTTATTCACGGTTTAAATAATCCATGATGTCGTAGAGGGTGACGCGGTGAGGATTTTCCATCTTTTTCTTTTCATTACGCCATCGGTGTAACTTCTGAAATAATCGCCGATTAACGCTTCTGTCCAGATAGTCAATCACGTCATGATTCCTGTAATGCTTTTTGAATAAGGCATGCAGGGAATTTCTTTCGTCAGGTTTCAAGTCTTCACTCATGGAAACGAGAAGTTTTGATACTTCACGGCAGGCGCTCTCCATCGGAGTTTCCCAGGGGCGGCCCATCTCGAAATCCACATGGTAAAATTGATTTTGTACCAAAAGAATGTTTTGGGTATTCGAGTCGATATGAAAAAGCACATGATCTTCCGTCTTCAGAGCAAGTTGATGCCGTTTTGAAAGATCCTCAAAAAAATTTCCGAGCAGGTCTCCAGCAGAAGAAAATCCTTTACGAAGAATTAATCTCAAGGTCGTGCCTTCCACAAAAGTTGTGGTGAGATGGGGGATGTCTTCATATTCCGGGAAGGGTGAGGCGAGCACATCCGGTACGCTAAAACCATTCTCGCGCCAGTGCTTCAGGTAGTGTTCTTCACAGGCTTTCCGCTTAAGAGGGGACAAATATTCGACGGGTTGACGAATGCCGATGCAGTTCAGCGTTTTCCGTATTTCATAGGAGAGACGAGGTTTTTTCGGGCCATAAACCTTCACAAAGACGAAATGATCATGGCAAGGAACTCGATAAGCTTGATTACTGTGGACGGATTTCAAGGAATAGGTTGCCAGTCGGCTTAGAAAATCAATTTCCCGATTTCTGGAATACATAAATGAGGTCCTGACTGAATACCGTCGGCCAAAATTTAGCCCGGATCGTTTTTTTGGGAGTCGTCAATTGCCTGATCATAAAACCCTGTTCAACGACCATTTTTTCAAAGGTCGGGCCGGTCTGAAAATTAACATGGGCTCCGGAGATCGGAGGAAACTGTCCGAAAAGAAATTTAAGCCGGTGATGATAGTAACAGATATTCGGGATAACGCCGATAAACCATCCGTTTGTCCTCAAGTTTTTTCGGACATGTCCTAGAAACCCGATGGGATCGTCAAGATGGTGGATGATTCTGCTGGCGATGATCAGATCCAGTGGGGGATCGAAGACGGGCAGGCCGTCATTCAGATTCCAGATTTTTATCCGGGATGTATCAAAGTCATAAAGACTGAAAACTTTTTCTGAAATCTCCAGTCCGAATGCTTCGTAAAATTTTGAAAGTTCTTTATAAACATGGCCGGGACCGACACCGCAATCCAGAATCCTTGCCTGGCTCTCTCCGAGGACACGCTTAACAACTTCAACAATTTTTCGGTGAACATCCGTATATTGAAAATGCTGCTTTGCAATTCGATCGTCCCAGTATTCATTATAATCGGTAATACCCGGTTTTCCCATGTCTACTCCTGTTCATTTTCTGAAATCCAGTCAAATATTTTTTTGATCTGTTGTTTGTAAGTATAGTGCGTCAAAACCTTTTTTTGTCCTGCCAGCGCAATTTGCGCTCGTTGGTCTTCATTTTGAAGATAAAATTTTATTTTTTCAAGCAATTCGGCATCTGATTCAAAAACATCGACTTCTTTTCCGATTTCAAAGGCAGCTTCGATTCCCGGTGTCTTCCGCCCGAGATAAAAACCGCCGCAACCGGTAACGGCAAAGATCCGGTTGCTGAGATAAAGCCCCGATACGGGAATGTCCGCATCCTGTCCTATAAAGATCTTGACGTTTCTTATCACATCGGCAAAGTCTTTCATATAGACTTCTTTACCGGCCCATGAGCGATGGACGCCTCCCAGAAAAAAGGGGATGTTTTTAATCTGCCGTGCCAGACGCGGTCCCCACCATTTAATATCCACGTCATTTTTTCTCAACAGCGTCACCAGTTCACAACGTTTTTTGTAGATCGGGTAACCCATGGAACCGATCATGGCGGTTTGGGCATAATACGGATTTTTTTTGCCGGATTCCGGACCTGTGATGCCAAAGAAATCAGGCGCAAAACCCTGGGTGATCCATTTGATTTTTTTTACACCATGCCTGGTAAACAGTGTCTGCATGTCCTCTGTATTGGTAACGACGTAATCATTGGCCTTGGCAAATGACGGCATCCAGTCTTCCAGAATGCTGGTGGTCAACCAGAGAATGGTTTTGCAACCCGTTTGTTTGAAATCTTCAATGAGCTGAGGAGAAATTTTTTCTCCCTTTAATGTAAACACATAATCAGGTTTTCTGTTCCTGACGATATCCCTTAAATCTTTTTCATAGTTTTCGTGAGACCGGTAATCATAACCGATAACCTCAAATCCGAGTTGCTGCATGCCGGAAATCATGTATCGGCCCGAGTTAAGCGGCTGATCGATGGGACCACAAAAAAGAATTGTTTGACGATCCGATATGTTCCCGGTCATTGTATAATACCTTTCAGTTTCCTTGTTTGATCCGTCATGACGTTAAAAACACAAGTCGTCAAGATTGTTCATGGAATATTCGAATAAGTTCATCCATGGTTCGGTTTGTTCTTTTGCCCGCATGGAATATTTAATCCTGGCCTTGTTGAGAAAATGCAGGGGAAATATGACATGTCCGAGTTCAGGACTGACATGGGTTTGTTCGCAGTACTCCTGAACCGTTTTCCGAATCAAATCCGAAAACCAGTTCTTTCCAAAGTATGCATATCGGACTCTTTCCCATCGATTCCTGGGCATGATCTTTAAGTTATGGATGTATTTCGACATAAAGTAGAAAAGATCCAGAAACGGCAAACTGTTTTCCGAGGCTGTTTCCCAGTCGATGATTTTTATCTGGTTTGGGGTATCCAGAAAAATATTTGTCGCGGAGCAATCCCCATGAATAAGCGTGCCGCAGGGAGAATCTCCCATAAGGTGACAGACCTTATGCAGAAGGCGTTCCAGTGTATATTTGTTGTGTTCTGAACATCCGTAATCTTCATAAAAGGATAAAAACGGGCTGAGGATTTTACTTTTTAATTCTGTTGGAGAAAACGGATTTTGAACCGATGTGTTCAAAATTGAAACAAACTCCATTGCGCGATAAAAGTTTCCGCTGATGGTCTTTTTCTGAAAATGCAGTAATGAACTTTTGCTTAAAGAGGCCAGCATTCTCTCACCCCGACAGGCTTTTTGGATCAGGACATCCTGTCCTGATAAACTTACCATGTGAATCGGCAAGGGCAGGAAAGGGATCAATTCCCGGTGTGATGCCAGTTTTTGAATCAGGCTGTACTCCCGCCTGAGCGATTCATCCTTATCTTTTTCCCGGATACCCTTGATGAAAAGAACCGGAGCGGATTCGTCCCTGTTGAAAACAAGGAAATTTATTCTTCCCTTTTCCCAGGGATTTCCGCCAACCTTTAGAAAGGAAAAATCACTTCTCAAACCGGAAGGTAAATCCAATTCTTCGCGGTGTTCATGTAAATACTCTGCAATCTGGCGAATCATCTGCCTGCTTTCTGAAATAACTGAAAAACAGTATTCATGTTTATGTAAAAATTATTTAGCACAATCTTACTTGTTACCGGTAATAATAAAATTTGACACAAATTGTTTCTCCCATCCGAATTTATGGGCCAGTTGGAAAAACATATATTCGAATCTGCCGGCAGTTTGTTTTACAAAATGCTTAAGAAAATATTTGAAAATGTGTCGGTCTTTTTCCGCAAAAATATATTTGGGATCACGATAATCCGGCCATACATAATAAAATTCAACATCACGGAAGCCGGCTTTTGCAAGCATATTCCTGTAATCATTGTATGAATGCCGGCAGTCTCCTGCTTTAAAAAGGAAATCGAATCCATATTTGTTTTCGCCGGCCATAACGATTTGCCCTTTTTCCTTCAACAGCTTGTAGATAATCTCCAATCTTCTGCTAAGCCTATCCTTTGCATCAGCCTTTTCTTTCCGCGTTCCGATGTCTTCAGGCATTTCATTCATTAAGACATAATCAAAGCACGGCTCTCTGAAGGGGAGATTCATCAGACTGGTGTGAAGGAGAATGATGTTTTCAAGCTTTTCATTCTTTTTTCTTATCTCCAGAAACCTGAGCCTGTCCAGCGTCGGGTCGAGCGCATAAACCTCTTTGCACTGTTTGGCGAGAGGGATGGTCCATGAACCGAGGCCGCAGCCTGCATCCAGAATCACATCCTGATGGGTTACGTTCAGAAAAGAAAAACAGTCTGCCTTGTTGTTCTTAAAAGAATTAAAATATTCTCCCCGTTCCTTAATTTGGCGGGATGACAGATAATCCTGAATTTCTTTGTTTGTTTTATGTGTAATATTCGAAAAAAATTCTTCCCACTTTTCCCCGGAAAGATGGCCATCGGCATCAGGGTTGTCGACAAAAGAAATGAGGCCATGCCTTCGTACCCATGTTTTAGAGCACTTTTCACAATGGCTGTCGTTACCGACGGCAACCAGCTTTGATTTGCAGGACGGGCAATATAATGGCAGCATGAATAAAAGAATCCTTTGGACCTTCTTGATTGTTGAAGGGAAACTACAATAAAAAATCTGTCAAATCCAGTGATTTTCGGCGGGCAGGGACAAAATGCAGCGCAAAAGATCAAAACCGGACAGAATATTCTTGACATACAGGACACCGGTTTCTATACTTCACCGCACTAATAATTAAAGAAGTTCCTATGAAGCAACTCAATACCGGCACGGGAAAAAAGCATGGAAAAGCATATTGCTCTTGAGGCCTGGCGCTTTACGCTTCAGCAATTGATCAAGGCAAGCTTCCCTTTCGCCGAGCTGAGACCCAAGCCCCTGGATCCCGAAGAGTGTTATAACGGTGACTACGACTTTTTGTATGACGGGCGTCAAAAGACGGAATTAATCAAACATCTGGTTTCATCCTTCCGGGCGCAAAAAATCCCTTTTCTCATCTTTCAGGCAAAACGGCGCAAGTTGCAGATCCATATTTACGATCCGGTGAGCGGCAGAAGGATCATCGCTGAATTCTGGTCCGCCTGCACCATTGATGTTTCCTGGATGAAGGCACGTTTCACCGCCTATCTGACCTGGCGTGACCTGGAAGATGCGATCGTTCACGACGGGGACGGCTTCCGGATCAAATCGAATATTCGCGCCATTTTGTACATCACGCACCTTTACGCAAAGAACAAAGAAATAGAAAAAGAGCAGGTTCAGCAAAGGATTCAATATTTTAAAGAACAGTGCGAGTCAAAGGAAGCCCGGCAAGAAATGCTTCGTGATCTTCTGACGCGGCTGGCTAAAAACGAGACACCTTTGAAAAGCGCAAACCATGCGGCTCTGGAGTTGTTGCGTGACCAGGGGATGTTTTCGCTTTCCAAGGCGCTGTGGCGTTTCGGAGAAGAAAAACTTTTCCAAATGGCAACAAAACGCCCGCGCAACATCATGGCCGTTGTCGGGCCGGATGGCGCGGGGAAGTCCACCCTGTTGAGGCAGGCCATCCCCGAAAGCGATCATTCGATGCTTTACTATAAATTCAAGGATTTGTATCGTAAGCACAATGGCGTCGATAAAATTTTAAGGAAATGGTATGGCCGAAATAAAAGTCTCAAGCGTAATCAAATCGACGAACAAATCTTCGGCTTCCATTTTATATCATCCCTGATCGTTTTTTTCTTTTTTCGCATGCTCCATCGGAAAAAGATGATCGTTCTGGACCGGTACTTCTACGATCTGTTTATCAGGGGACTGCGGGATCCGTCCGCAAAGGCGGCGCCTGTTCCCTGGTACAATCTGGGACTGCTCATCGCGCCAAGACCCAAGGGGCTGTTGATTCTTGATGTTCCCTACGAACTTTCTCTGGTCAGGAAAGGCGAAATAGCCCTGGAGGATTGGGAGACGATTTTCAGCAATTATTTAAACTGCTACTTTGCAAAGCCTGCCAAGTGTTTGGCCTGGTGCAATACGGAGCTGCCCCTGGACAGGTGTGTTGATTTCTTTCAATCCGTGAAGAATATTGTCAAAAAGTAACGGTGCCGCATTTTCCTTACGGTTTTATGCCGTTCGGGGCGATGACCAGATCGCTTCCTGCGATGTCCGTCCAGGAGTAATAATGAAAGGTTCCTTCATTGGACATGGCAACGAAAAGCCCCGCCGGAAACGACGCACTGACGGCCGTGTTCGTCATGTCTGATCCGTCGCTTTCGCTTGTGGACAGGTGGACCGATTTCACAACCTCGTGTTGATGGGGATTCCCCGGCACTCCTTCCCTCGGATATATGTAGAATCGGCTTGCGCCCTGATCGGAAACGATCAGGTAGCCGGTTCCGTCATTTATTTTATAAAGAGAAATTCCCTCGTTGTCTCCCCCGTAGCCTGATGTATCAATGATGGTCAGTTCCACATCTGCGTTGGCCGCCGAGGGGTCGGCATGGTACTTCCGTATTCCCGCACGCTCATCACTGTAGTAAACATAACCAAGTTCATCGTCCACGGCAACCGCTTCAATTTCTTTTTTTCCGCTGAAGAGGCCGAATTCCCGTACTTTCGTGCCCGTCACACCTCCATGTCCATCATCCTCAAGAAGGTATTGCCACAGGTAACGGCCGTTCCTGGCGCCCTCTTTTCTGCTGACAATGGAAAAGACAGCGCCATCCCGCGGTCGCTTGTACAGGGCGATGCCCATGGGTTCACGGTACTTTTCTCCCGTGAAAACGGGAATGCCCCCGTTGTCGATTGGTGTCATATCGGGGAGGCGGTAAACGCGAAGTCTGTGAGCACCTCTTTCCGTTACGACGGCAATATCAACCGGTGTTCCGCTGATGAGGAGACCATACTCAACGTCGACATTATTGGGACGTTCGAGCCCGTACACCGTCTTTTCCCGGATAATATGTCCGGCAAGATCGAAGACATAAAGCGCACCGTTGGTGATTTTATCTGTGCCGAGAATCAGACTTTCTGCGGGATTGTTTTTATTTATCCATATGGCCGGGTCGTCTGCGTCACCCCTTACAGCCTCTGTGATGATGACAGGACTGATTTTGGAAGAATTTTTTCCATTACCGGAATCGTCACCTCCGCTGCAACCGAAAGCAAACAGAACCATGATCGCCATTATTACTGACAAAATTATGAAGCGATAAAAGTTTCTTCTCTTCATGACATCAGGCCTCTCATCAGCGATACAACGTGATACTGGTTGCATCCTTTATTGTGAGACTCAAATTTCAAAAACGTAGTACATTGAAATTTGTAAGTCGAACAATCCCGCGCAGCGGAGGGTTTAATACCCCGCAGCTTGCTGCGGAATAGTTTCCAAAGCTTGCTTTGGGGGTTCATACCCGTGATTAATATTTTAACATATGTCTATTTTTTAAAGCACTTTGTTTTCCGTCTAATACATACTCTTGTCCCCGTTGGTCCAGGACGCTCAGGCTTACTCCAGATCAAACTGATTGAAATCGGAATGTTCTATTCTTCCAACCGTGCCTTGAATCCAATATTCTCTTGACATGGACAAGAGCGTTTCCTATACTTCCACTCGCTGAAAGGGCGCTCTTATCAAGAGGTTAAGCAATTCTATAAAAAAATAGAGAAAAGATACAGGTAATAAAACCATGGCTCATAAGAATTCTTCAAAGGGGCTTTCTGTCGTCATCATTACCCACAATGAAGAAGATAATATCAGAAAGTGTCTGGAAAGCGTCCAATGGGCTGATGAGGTTATTGTTGTCGATTCCGACAGCACGGATAAAACAGAAGGGATATGCAGGACTTTCGGAGTTCATTTTGTCAAAGAACCGTGGAAAGGATTCGCGTTGCAGAAAAACAGCGCCATCGAGAAGGCTACACGGGACTGGATACTGAGTCTCGACGCCGATGAGAGGATCACCCCTGAATTAAAAAAAGAAATTATCTCTGTTCTAGAAAGCGCTCATCCGAAGGACGGTTATTTCATCGCCAGAAAAAATTTCTTTCTGGGACGGTGGATAAAACGATGCGGATGGTATCCTGATTATAATTTGCGACTTTTCCAAAAAGGGAAAGGACTGTTTGGCATAAGAGAAGTACACGAAGCGGTGAAGCTCAACGGTGTTGCCGGTCATCTTGAATTTCCGATGGAGCATCATACGTATAAATCGCTGGAAGATTTTATGAAGCGGCTCGATCGTTATTCAACGCTTGCCGCTCAGGAACTGCTGAAGGAAAAGAAGACCTACGGCATCCTTCATATCGTGTTCCGTCCTTTCTATACATTCATCAGCATGTACCTGTTGCGGCTCGGCTTGCTTGAAGGATATTACGGGTTCGTGCTTTCAGTGCTGTATGCTTTCTATACCTTTTTAAAATATATCAAGCTCCGCGAATTGCAGAGGGCTTAATTATGAAAATCGCTTTCGTGAAACAAAAATATTCCGATTTTGGTGGCGCGGAACGATATCTCGCGGCGCTGATAGAGCATTTTGCGAAGTCGGAGCATGAAATCCATCTATTTGCCAGCGAATGGAACGTCCGCAAAAACGAAGCTGATGTCGCCCCTCCTAGGATAATATTTCATAAGGTTCCGATCATCCGGGGGTTATCTTTCCTAGAGGTCTTGAGTTTTGCCCTTAATGCACGCCGGATGCTGAAACGGGAAGAATTCGACATCGTCCACAGTTTTGAGAGAACCCTTTACCAGGACATATACAGGGCTAGCGACGGGTGTCACCGCGAATGGCTCATTCAACGACAGAAAATAGATCCCTGGTATAAGTTTTTTCTGCACAAGATAAATCCGTTGCACCGGAGCATCCTTTGGATAGAAAAGAAAATTTTTAGAGAAGGCAAGGCAAGAAAGATCATTGCTATATCCAAAAGGGGAAAAGATGAAATTGTCAAACATTATGATACGCCATCAAAAAAAATCAAAGTTGTCTATAATGCCATCGACACCAATCGATTCGACCTGCCAGACCGTGAGAAGATACGCAATGAGGTAAGGCATTTCCTCGGAATTTCACAGGATATACGAGTCCTTCTCTTTGTCGGATCCGGTTTTATGAGAAAGGGGCTTCCCTTTGCTATCAAGGCACTGGCTAGGCTGGATGCAGAGGTTCGGCTCATTGTCATAGGCCATGACAGAATGAATCCTTATCGAGCTCTGGCAAAAAAAGAAGGGGTCGAAAAACGCGTTATCTTCCTGGGGCCTCTGGCCGATGTGGAAAGATATTACTGCGCCAGCGATCTTTTCATTTTTCCGACCATTTATGAACCATTTGGCAATGTCTGTCTGGAAGCCATGGCGGCGGGCATTCCTCTGGTGACATCGAGAATATGTGGTGGTTCAGAGCTTCTGGATGAGGGCATAAACGGTTATATCATCGATAACCCGACCGATCCCGTCGAAATCGCCGACAAGATTAAAATGGGACTGATGCTGGAAAGAAAAACCATTTGTGATTATAACAGGCAAATGCTTCCAGCATATTCCTGGAAGCGTTATCTTGAAGAAATGTCTATCCTGTACGAAGATCTGTATCAGGAGAAAAAGCTAAGTCACGCACGCGAAAAAAAGGTTTGAACTTTTTTATGAAAATTCTTCATTGCATACACTTGGAAATCCCCGGCGGAAAAGAAACACATCTGTACCGATGTCTTAAGTTCGGACTGGAAAAGGGAGATTTATGGGAGCACGACATATTGCACACAGGAGACAGAATCAATGAGAAATTCGGGACTTTCTTCCAGGACCATTTTCACGTCTATGAATATAAAACGTGGAGAGGGATCAAGATTCCAAAATTTCTTCGCTCATATCTGGTGAAAAAAAATATCGACTTTTCCCACGATGTAAACCTTTTCTATGAGATCCAGGACATGAGTCTGATGAACTTATTTGCCACCTATGCCAAAGGGAAAAATGTGTTTTATGACAGGGGGCATTCATGGTTTCTCAATGCAGAGGAATCGCAATACCTCTCAAAATTCGATTTTTTCTTTTCCAACTCCAGAGCTTCCAAAACAATGCTGAACAAGCGATGGAGTGTTCCTGAAGACAGAATAAAGGTCATACACAATTCCCTGCCATTGGATTATCTTGAACATATTGACCGCATAGGAGATAGCGAACTTGCAGAATTAAGAAAACGATTTAACCTGAACGGAAAGAAGGTGATACTCTTTCTCGGAAGATTGGAAACGATCAAAGGGGCGCATACGCTGATCGAGGCACTTGATTATCTTCCGGGAACGGATATAAAACTCATTTTGGTAGGTGACGGAAAAACAAGAAAAACACTAGAAGCCCTGGTCAAGGCAAAGAAGGAGGAAAACAGGGTAATCTTCACGGGAATGCAGACGGACACAGCGCCTTTCTACAGGATTGCCGATGTAACCGTTGTGCCGTCGGCAAGGGAGTCATTCGGCAATGTAAATCTGGAGGCTGCCCTGGCAGGTTCTCCAATTATCGCTTCTAAAATTGACGGCATTCCGGAAATCATTACGAATGACAGCTTCGGCTACTTGTTGAAACCCAAAATAGAACCTTCACGCTATTCTTATCTTGACAAGTCGTCTATGCATGATTATGGAGTGGATCCCGACACGATGGAGCTGATGAAACCAAAATTTCTGGACCCGAAAGAACTTGCCGACACCATTGCCCTTGTTCTTGAAAGGGAACCGGAGGCAGCGAAAGAGAAGGCCAAAAACCTTAAACAAAGAGTTATCAAAGAATTCTCCATGGAAAAAAGGGAACAACGATTCCGGGAGTTGATAGAAGAAATTACCCGTCACAAATATTAATGAAGAGATTTTTATTATGGTGAATGAACATATCAGAGACAAGATTATCATCTATTGTACGCCGATTGATAAGCCCGGCAATTCAAGCCAGTTCGTCATGGATGCTATGGAACGCCTGGGTTTAAAGGTTTTTCTATATGCCTATCGTAATAAAGTGAACTACGAAAACGATCTTTTAGCGCTCGTTGAGGAAAAAAAGCCCGACTATTTTTTTACCCAGAAGGGAGAAATTCTTAATCCGGAAATGATTAAAAAATTCAGAAGCAAGGGATGCATGACCATCTACTGGTGCTTCGATGCCGCGATGGGGGACTGGTATATACCGATAGCCAGGGAACACGACTTTTCTTTTTCCAACAATGAAGATCACGTTTTACGACTCCAGGAGGCGGGAATAAGGAATGTAAAATGGATGCATCAGGGTTTTGCCAAGGATTTTTTTGAGATTGAGGGTGGGGAGACATTTGTGTACCCCTGTTATGCCGAACTGGCGATGATCGGTACCATGGGAAGCCCCATCTATAACAGGCGGTGCGAAAGCGCTCTGCTGTTGAAAAAATACGGCTTCGACATCAAGTGGTGGGGGCCGCATCTCGCGAGGGATTTTGCGAATATAAAATACCACCTTAAAGGTATCGGCAATATATGGGCGGGGCGAGAAGTGTACACGAAGGATTTCGCTGATGTGATTCGTCATATTAAAATTTTCATTGGCGAAGACGCTGATATCCCGATCACACGGAAATACCTCAGCAACAGGAGTTTTGCAGTGATGGGATGCGGAGGTTTTTACTTATGCCGCAGGACACCCGGTGTCGAATATGCATTTGAAATTGGAAAAGAAATCGATGTATTCGATACAGATGATGAATTGATCACTAAAGTTAAATACTATCTGCAAAATGAGAATGAGAGAAAAAGCATTGCGTTGGCAGGACAGAAAAAAGTTCTGGAAATGTATACCTATCAGAAACAGATTGAAAAAATATTCAATTGGGTAGCGACCAATTCCGCAAAGAAATGAGTCAGCCGAAGCATGAAAAGTATACTGATTCCAGAGCGCAAATCATGATCGATGGCTCTCCACGCATTCTCGTTATCAAGTTAAGATACCTGGGTGATGTTCTGCTTACTACACCGTTGTTCAATGCTTTGCGGACACATTTTCCTGATGCCTTTATCGCAGCAGCGGTGAACAGGGGAACGGAAGATATGTTAACGGATAATCCCGCCGTCAACAAGATCTTTGCCGTGGAAAGGGATTCGAACTTTTTATCTGATTTGCAAAAGCAACTGCGGCTGATTCGAGAAATCCGGAGTTTTAAATTCAATATGGTTCTGGAATTGACCAACAATGATCGGGGAGCCGTGCTTGCTTATACGAGCGGTGCCCAAAGAAGGTTGGGTTATAAAAAAAAGAAAGAAAATTTTCTTCGTCAATCAATTTTTTTTACGGACTTGATTGAAATTGAAAATAATCTTCACATCGCCAAAAAAAATCTGGAAATGGCAAAGGCTTTAGGATGTTCACTTCCCAACGTCAAACCGGTTCTTTTCTGGAGCCCTCAAGATCAGGCGGCTTGCGAACAAATATTGAAAAGCAATGATATCTCCGATGATGTTTCCTGTGTCGTTCTGCATCCGTCGTCCAATGCACGGCATAAAGTATGGACGGTGGAAGGTTATGCTGCTTTATGTGATTACCTGAGAGATAAGTGGGCGATTCGGACCATTATGATCTGCGGAAAGGATGCGGAAGAACTCGGGCTGAACCGGGAAATCTGCGCTTTGGCCCAAAGCCACCCGCTTAATTTGGGTGGTCAATTATCCCTGAAGGAAACGGCCGTTCTTTTGTCCAAAGCCGCATTATTCATCGGAATCGATTCAGGTCCCATGCACATGGCCACGGCCGTGAACACGCCGGTGGCGGCCATTTTCGGCCCGTCACGGGCATGGCGATGGGGGCCATTGGGAGACGGCCACATCATCATTCAAAAAGACTGGCCCTGTGTGCCTTGCGGGAAAAAAGGGTGCGAGGGAAGTGGTCAAAGCCGGTGCCTGGATGAACTTTCACTAGAAGAAGTGACAGCCGTTCTGGAACCAAAATTAAAATCCATCCTGTCTGCAAAAGGCAGGATGTCCGGTGAAAAAAGAGTATGAAAGATATCGGCACATATCAGGGAACCGCGGGGCTGGAAAAGTTATTGCAGGAAATCAATGCTATCCTGGCCAATAAAAAGAAGGCTGTGATTGCCATAGCCGGTCTTCCCGGATCAGGAAAGACCTATATGGTCAAAAGATTTGTCAGGCTGGGTTTCGGCAACTTCGGCCGGCAAGATATTCTGGTGATTGATGACAACACCATTTATTCCACCCGATTCTGGCGGTTGAAATGGGAAAAGATTAAAATTGATAAAAAATCATCGGGACGTTTTCTTGATTCCACCGGGGCAAAGGTCATCTTTTTTTCAAACTGGGTGCCGAGCCGCTTCCTGGAGTCCGCAGACCTTTACGTGATTTTACAACTCAGCGAGCGCGAGCGCGAGAAAAGACTGAAAAGCAGAGAGAAAAAAGCGCCGGAGAAATTTAATATCCAGAAGAACAAAAACATGATTCCGATGGAAGAGCCGTTTGCCTGCCCGGGTGTCATGACCATTGTCACCAGTTCCGGCGGCATGTATCAATGGCATCTTACGTGGTTAATCAGAAGAATATTTTCGCGCCGGAAGGAATTTTAAACATTGTAGGGGATGCCGGAGTATTTGTTGATTTACACTACGGTTATTAAGGCGATTAAAATACAGAGAAGAACTGTTATGTCAAGAACCCATCTAACCCTCTTTGCTCTTTTTAATGGGTGCTGTCCCTATTATAATGTTTTTTTATGGACATTGTTCTTGACAGACAAATCCTTAATTTTTTACAATTAACATAATAAATAATAATATTATTATAAAGATACGAAAGGAGAAAGGACGATGCGCGAAAGCTTATTTGTGAAAAGCTGTTTTGCTGTGATGATCACTGCAATCACTTGTTTCAGTCTTATTTTTTCCTCTACAATGGCGCAGGCCCAAACGGGCTGCACCTATACAATTAATCCGTCCCCTTTGACGCTTCCTCACCACCTGCCATATACCCGGGGGTTCAGCATTACAACAAACAAATCCGATTGCAGTTGGACTGTTGAAGAAACGTCCGATTGGATATCAATGGCCCCCTCCTCCAAAACTTCGGGGATCGGAAGCGGCTACTTTACCT
>Ga0116187_1002666_pt1 | contig 17206 bp, 13 predicted proteins | sample AD_JPNNA6_MetaG_FD_89755 | JGI IMG/M metagenome (GOLD analysis project Ga0116187, IMG submission 89755) | Active sludge microbial communities of municipal wastewater-treating anaerobic digesters from Japan - AD_JPNNA6_MetaG | ecosystem: Engineered > Bioreactor > Anaerobic > Digestate | place... | reverse complement strand
CGCTCTGACGCGACTGCCCCTGCCGCCTCGCAACCACCGTCAAGCGCCGACCCTGCTGCTGGTCGCCACGTGCCTCGCCTTCGGCGTCTGGGCTGGCGCCACCCATGCCGAGCAGGTCCTGCCGCGCCGCGACTCGGCGAGCAATTTCCAGGCCGCGATCTCGCTGGCCACCACCCATACCCGCGTGGTCGGGATCGAGCCATGGACCGTCGGCTTGCCGCAAGGCCTGTCCATGCCGGGACTCACGCTGGCCAGTCCGGCGTTCTTCGCCGTCGGCGATGCCGCTCATCCGGCCATCCAGCCGCAGTTCGTCGTCGGCCCGGCAGCGATCTACTCCCTCGGCGACCGGCTCGGCGGTCCCACGGCCATCTTCTGGATCCCCGGCTTCATTGGCGCCCTCTCGCTCCTCGCCCTTGGCCTGCTGGTCTCGCGCTTCCTCGGCACCTGGTGGGGTGCGGTGGCCGCAGCCCTCACGGGCCTGAGTTTCCCCATCCTCCACATCGCGCGATCCACCTACTCCGAACCCCTTGCCCTACTCACTCTTCTTGCCGGACTGCTCGCCCTGACGCTGGCGATCGATTCCGATCGGGACCTTGACGAGGCGTCCACCGGGTCCTCGCCGGGTCCCTCCCGCTCCGTCTTCCTTTGGGGGCTCACCGCAGGGGCGCTGATCGGCGGGACGGCTTTCGTCCGGATCGACGGCCTGCGCGAGACGATCCTGCTGCTCGTCGTGGCCGGCTTGGGGCTGGCTCAGGGTCGTCGGTGGCCGCGGCCCTTGCTCTTCGGCGCCGGGATCTCGACGCTCCTTGCCTTCGCAGCCGCCCTCTGGCTCTCGAACCAATACGTCGGCTCGATCGCGCGCAGTCTCATCCCGCTCGTGGCGATCGGCGTGGCCATGGCCCTGGTCATATGGGCCAGCCTGCGGCTCCGTCATCGCGGGTGGGGCCTGCCGAGCAGGTATGCCGCCCGCTTGCCTGCCGCCCTCACGGGGGCCGCTGCGCTCGGCGTGATTCTGCTGGCCTCCAGACCGCTCTGGATGACCGTCCGTCAGGACCCGAATGACCCCGGAGCCCGCTACGTCGCCGGGATGCAGGCACGGCAAGGGCTCCCGATCGACGGCGGGCGCACGTACGCCGAGCAGACGGTGAATTGGCTGTCGTGGTGGCTCGGCCCGATCACGCTCACCCTTGCCGCGGCAACGTTCGTCGTCCTCGTTCACCGTGCCACTCGCGCCTGGGTCGAGGGTAGGGAACCGTTGCCGTCGTGGACAGCGCCGCTCATCGTCGGTGCCGGCTCCACGATCCTCACCCTGTGGCGACCGGGGATCACTCCGGATCACCCGTGGGCCGAACGTCGCCTCGTCATCGCCCTACCGTTCGCCATCGTCCTGGCCGTTGTCGTGCTCCGGTGGGTGTGGGGCCGCCACTGGCCAATCGGGCCCAGTCTTGCCCCACGTGCCCTGACTGTCCTGCTGCTGTTCGGATGCATCGGATTCCTTGTGAAGGGGACGGCACCGTTGGCGACCGCACGGGTCGAGGTCGGCTCGGTCGCGGCCGTCGAGCAGGTCTGCGCATCCCTCGAGCCCGAAGATGTGGTGCTCATGGTGGACTCGCGCGCCGCGAACGAATGGGTTCAGGTCGTCCGAGGACAGTGTGGTCGGGCGGCGCTGGCCACGACGTCGGCCCTGCGCAGGGATCCGTCAGCCTTGGCCGACACCATCGCAGCCATGGCCGAGCTGGTGAAGGTGAACAAGCAGCGACTCGTCCTGTTGTCCGCGGACGACGCGGCACCTCAGTTCGGGTCCGACTGGCGCGAGCTCGTCGACGTGATGGTCCAGGAAAGCGAACACGCACTGGAGCATCGCCCCGACCGGCTCGATCCGCTCCCCATCCGGGTCCGCCTCGCCACTCCCTGATCAGCGGCGCGTGAGGGCCGCCCTCGCGAGGGGTTGCATGGCCGAATACGTGGCCGGATCGGCGGCCACCACCAGTCCGCGCACCTGCGAGCGGCGGGTGTAGGGCGAGCCGTCCGCGTGACCGAATGCCCCGCCCGCCTCGGCGAGCATGAGAGTGCCCGGGAGATGGTCCCAGGGGTGGCTGCGCGTGTAGACGATGTAGTCGCAGTCGCCCTCGATGAGGTGCGGGTAGTCGACGCCGCAGCACGCCCAGGACAGGCGCATCGTCGGCAGGTCACCGAGCCGTTTGCCCCGCAACGCCCAGGTCGAGGTCGCACCGACGGGGTCGACACCATCGGCCAGCGGCGGGCGTTGGACGCGGACACCGTTGCGCCACAGCCCATTTCCCCGCTCCGCGACCCAAGCCACCCCATGCTCCGGCTGCCAGATCCACGCTCGGACCGTCTCGTCGCCAATGGACTCTGACACCATGACGGCGTGGTCGGGCGAACCCTCGACGAAGTTCTTCGTGCCGTCCACGGGGTCCACGGTGAAGGTGTGCTCGGCGGCGAGATAGGAATCCATCAGGCCCGGGTCGGCGGCGAACGCCTCCTCCCCGAGGACGACCGCCTTCGAGTATGACGCGGTGAGGGCTTGCGTGATGAGCACCTCCGCCTCCCGGTCGGCGACGGTCACCAGGTCGCCGGGGTTCTTCTCGATCACCTCGCCATCGGCCAAGGCGCGGAAACGGGGAGTGATCACCTCTGTTGCGACCTCCTTGAGGAGGGTCAGCACGTCATCGGTCGCCAGGCCTGCCATGGGTCAACCGTGGCACACCAGTGCGGAGGCCGCGCGCAGGTAGGCTCGCCGGTGATGAACGAGCACCCCGAGACCGAGGTCATCCCGGTCCCCACCCCTGCCTCGCCAGCGTCGGTGACCGAGCCCATCGCGATCCGCGTCGGTGAGCTGGCGGGCCGCGACGTCGACCCCAATGCACGCCCAGCGACAGGGGAGCGGGCTCCGGTGACCAGCCACCCGGCATACCCGATCGAGGACGGTCCCAGCGGAGCAGGGCCCAAGCCGGAGGTCACGATCGTGCTGCCCTGCTACAACGAGGGTCCGCACGTGCTCAAGGAGATCGAGCGCATCACGACAGTGATGAATGCGAGCGAGTTCACCTATGAAGTGCTCTGCATCGACGACGCGAGCACCGACGACACCCTCGCGGTGCTGCGCGATGCTGCCCAGCGCTACGCCCACCTGCGGATCTTGCCCTTCCGGCGCAACGGCGGCTCCGGCACCGCACGACGGATCGGCACACAGCAGGCCCGCGGCGAGATCGTCGTGTGGACCGATGCGGACATGACCTACGAGAACGAACGCATCCCCGACCTCGTGCGGGTCCTGCGCGACGACGCAACCTATGACCAGGTCGTGGGCGCAAGGACGACCGAGGAGGGGACCCACAAGTGGGCGCGCGTGCCGGCGAAGTGGTTCATCCGCAAGGTCGCCGAATGGCTGACCAAGACCAAGATTCCTGACCTGAATTCAGGCCTGCGGGCCTTCCGTCGACAGGTCGCCCTGCCCTATCTCCGGTTGCTCCCGGCCGGCTTCTCGTGCGTCACCACGATCACGATCGCCTTCCTCTCCAACCAGCACGACATCAAGTACATCGAGACGAGCTATGCCAAGAGGGCTGGGACGAGCAAGTTCCACTTCGTCTCGGATGCCTATCGCTACATCCTGCAGGTGCTGCGGATGGTCATGTACTTCGATCCGCTCAAGGTGCTCATGCCGCCGGCCCTGTGGCTCATTCTCATCGGCGTGGTCAAAGGGGTCATCGACATGGTGCGGCACCCCTTCTACTTCCCAGCGAACACGGTGCTGCTCTTCGTCAGCGGGGTGATGATTGCGTCGCTGGCCCTCCTCGCCGATCTCGTCGTCCGGTCACGGGACGGAGTCTGAGGCGATGGCCGCTCACGAGCCGGCGCACGATGCGGCCGCGCTGCGGATCGCGATCGTCGGCCCGAGCCATCCGCACAAGGGTGGGGTGGCCGCGCACACGACGACCCTGGCGCACGAACTGGCCGATGCCGGTCACGACGTCACCCTCATCTCATGGAGTCACCTCTATCCGAGCCTGCTCTACCCCGGCGAGGCCGCCGTCCCGGGCGGGGCTCCCGATGTTGAGCCCTTCCCGCGGACGCTCCGGGTGCTCTCGTGGGCGCGACCGGACACCTGGCTGCGTGCTGGACGACGCCTGCGCGACATGGATGCCATCGTCATCGTCCACGTGATCCCGCCCGTGGTGCCAGCCCATCTGGCGCTGTTGCGCGCCGCGGGAGTCGGACGGCGGGTGGGCGCCAACGGAGGGCTCGACTCGGCGCCCCGCACGATCGCGATCACCCACAACGTGCTGCCGCACGAGCCCCGGCCCGGTGACCGTGCGCTGATGGAGTCCTTCCTCTCCCGAGTGGACTCCGTGATCGTGCACAGTGACGAACAGGCACGGATGGCCGCCGACCTCGGCGCCCACCACGTCCGCGAGCTCGACCTCCCACCCCACCTTCCGGGAGGGCCCCGGGTCCCCCATGTCGATTCCGACGGACCCACCCGCCTCTTGGCGTTGGGGATTGTTCGTGACTACAAGGGTGTGGACCTTCTCCTCGAGGCGGTCAGGGAGGTGCCTGACCTGCGGGTCACGGTCGCCGGGGAGATGTGGGGGGATGCCGGTCGACGGGTCAAGGAGCTCGCCCTCGAACAGGGCCTCCGTGACCGGGTCGAGGTCCACGGCGGCTATGTGCCTGCAGATCGCATCGCCGAACTCATGGCCCGCCATGACGTCCTGGCCCTGACCTACCGCTCGGCGACGGCCTCCCAGAACGTCTTGCTCGCGCGTCGCCACGGACTTCCGGTGCTGGCGACCGACGTGGGGACCTTCGGGGAGCAGGTCCTCGACGGCGTCGATGGACTGCTCGTCCCGGTCGGGGACCACCCGAAACTGGTGGATGCGTTGCGTCACCTGTCCGACCGCCGTTATGCCGCCAAGTTGCGTTCGTCGGTACGCCCGCCCGACGAGGCCGGACCTTGGGCGCACTATGTCGGTGCACTGGAGGCCCTCGCGAGCGTCGAGTCGTCGGCCCTGGACCTCGGCGCGTCGCGCGCCACCGGACGCGGCGAAGCCTCGGTCGGGCAGGGCTCCGGGCCGAAGCTCCGTGGAGTCCTCGAGCGGGTGCCCTCGGGTGCCATGAACGTGCGGCGCGTCGTGACCGGCGGGGGCCTGGCGACACTGCGGCGTGGCGGGCCGCGCGTGGAACTGCGGCCCACGGACTTCCCCGACTGGATCCGTCCCACCGACGTCCTCGCCCGCGACAGCGATGCGCTCGACGCGAGGGAGTGGGCCAAGGAGGCCGGGCTGCCCCGAGCCAACGACGCCGTCGCCGCATGGGCCGCCTTGGGTGCGTTGGCAGCCATCGTGCGGATCTGTGATGACGGACGCCGACGATCGGTCATCGTCGACGAATCAGGCGCCAAGAGCCCTCTCTCTCGATGGGCCCGCGCGCTCGGTTTCGCCCCCGTGGAGCTCGAGCTCACCGGCCCCCGCAGTTCGGTGGAGGTGCTCGACGTCGACACCGCCAGTCTGGACGTGATGGCGCGCCTCCACCCGGGAGGCTGTTCTGCGGCGGATGTGGACCACGCCGTCGGCCAGGCCTCGTGGGCGCTGCGGTCGGGGGGACTGCTCCTCTTGACGCTGCCGGTCGGCGACGACGACCCGGCGTGGGCCATCCGTCCCGCGGACATTCGTGGCGTGCTGGCCCGGGCCGCCGACCTCGGGCTCATTCTCGTGGGTGACCTGGACGGTGAGCTCACCGAGCGGATGCGGTACGCCGCGAGGCAAGCGGCGTCCAGCGGGGCCGACGCCACGGCATACGGGATCTTGCGACTGACGTTCCGGCGGAGGTGACGATGCGCGGACGCTTGCTCAATGGCGTGAGGGTCGTCATCGGTGTCCTCGTGGTGGTCGCGATCATCGTCGCTCTGCAACGCAATTGGTCGGATGTCTCTCGCGAACTCTCGACCCTGTCGGGTGGGTCGGTGGCTGGTGCCTTCGCGCTTGCGCTGGCCTCGCCGATCCTGACGCTGTTCGGCTGGCGCGCCCTCCTCGTCGACCTCGGAGTCAGACTCGCGCTCCCGGCCAGCGCGAGCGTCTTCTTCGTCGGGCAACTGGGCAAGTACCTCCCCGGGTCGGTGTGGTCAGTGGCCATCCAATCCGACATGGGCGGGCGTCTCGGGGTGCCGCGGCGGACCTTGGGCATCGCCGGGCTGCTCAACCTCGCTCTGGCGGTGCTGACGGCTGCCCTGGTTGGGCTTCCGGCGCTGCCCCTCCTCGTGCGTCGCAGTGGGGAGGACGTGTCCCTCATCTGGTTCGCGGTCCCGGTGCTCCTCCTGGTCGTGCTGCTCTGGCCGCCGCTGCTCAACCGGCTGATCTCCAGAGGGCTGCGTCTCCTGCGTCGTGATCCGTTGCCCCGGGCGCTCTCGGGTGCGGCGATCGTCGCGTGCGTCGGCTGGTTCGTCCTCGCTTGGCTGAGCATGGCCGCGGCGGTCTGGGTCTTGGCTGCGGACCTGGCTCCTGGCGCATCGGTCCGTGACCTCGCCCTGACCACGCTGTCGGGGTACTGCTTGGCCGCTGGCCTCGGGATGCTCTCAGTGATCGTTCCCGCGGGCGTCGGCGTGCGTGACGGGCTCCTCGTGCTCCTGCTCGTCGGCCTCATGCCGCTGGGTGCCGCAACCGCGATCGTCGTCGTCCACCGCTTCCTGTCGGTGGTCGTGGACATCCTGCTCGCCGGTGGCGCCTTCCTGTGGGGGCGTTCCCACCGACTCATCGGGAGCGCGGATGTCACGGCCTGAGCCACCTGGTGCCGAGGGCGGCCGGCGCGAGGAACAACTCGCCTATTCCGAGCTCATGGGGAAGATGCTCGACGAGGGCAAGCGCCGACAGAAGGCGGCCAAGCTCATCGCTGTCCTCCAGCACGGGCTCGGGGTGTCGGATCTCGAGGGGCTGAAGGCGCTTGATGTCGGGTGCTCGGCCGGCTTCATCGCCGACGAATTGGCGCTCGCCGGGGCCACCACGTTCGGCGTCGACATCGACGAGCCGGGTCTGGCCAAGGCGCGTGAACGCTTCGGTGAGCGCGTGGACTTCCGGCTCGCGCGTGGAGAGGATCTGCCCTTCGCGGACGACTCGCTCGACATCGTGGTCCTCAATCACATCTACGAGCACGTGGTCGACCCGGAGGCCGTCGTTGCGGACATCCACCGGGTGCTACGGCCGGGTGGCGTCCTCTATCTCGGCATCGGACACAAGTGGCAGGTCCTCGAGCCCCATCATCGGCTGCCCTTCCTCTCGTGGCTGCCGCAGAGGGCGGCTGATCGCTACATGGCGTTGTCCGGCAAGGGAACTCACTACTACGAGCACTACTACACCCCTCGGGGTCTGCGCCGCCTTTTCGGCGCTTTCGATGTCTGGGACTACACCCTGCCGGTGATCGCGGACCCGACGGCATTCGCGGGGGATGACGTGGTGCCGGCCTTTGTCTCACGCCTCCCCGAACGTGCGCTGGCCGGGTTGTTGCCGCTGGTCCCGACGTATGTCTGGTTGGCCTTCAAGGGATCCCGTATGCCGTCCGGTCCCGATCTCGTGGTCGCGCCTCGACACCTGTCCGATCCCGACGCGCGGTGAACGGCGGTCCGACCCACGGCGGGACCGCGGCTGTGTCCGAACGACGACTGCCGCTCAGCCGGCCACTGGACCTCAACCGCACGGTCGGTGTCCTTCGGCACGGGGCCGGGGATCCGACGTGTCGGGTCAGGGACGGTGTCTGGTGGTTCGGGCAGGCCACGCCCGAAGGGCCGAGCACCCTGGCCGTGCGTGTGGTCGGGTCGGAGTGCCTGGGGAGCGCGTGGGGGAGCGGAGCGGCGTGGTCGCTGGAGCACCTGCCCGACCTGGTGGGTGAGCAGGACGATGCCAGCGGCTTTGTCGCCCATCACGACCTCGTGCGCGAGGGAGAGCGGTTGGCGCGCGGTTGGCGAGTTGCTCGGTCGGGACTGGTGCTCCAATCGCTGGTGCCGGCCATCATCGAGCAGAAGGTGACCGGCAAGGAGGCCTTTGCCGGGCATGCACGCCTCGTGCGGCGCTTCGGTGACCCGGCTCCCGGCCCGGGGGCTGAGCTGGGACTGCGGGTTCCGCCGGCTCCGCGTGTCTGGGCCCAGATCCCTTCGTGGGAGTGGATCACAGCCGGGATCGATGGCAACCGGGCAGCCACGGCCGTGCGGGCATCACAACACGCCGGGCGCTTGGAGGAGTGCACGGATCTCCCGCTGCCGCAGGCACACCGGCGGCTTCGCGCCATCCCGGGAGTGGGCGAGTGGACCGCCGCCGAGGTGGCCCAGCGCGCCCTGGGCGACCCCGACAGCCCCAGTTTCGGCGACTACCACATGGCCAAGAACCTCACGTGGGCCCTCACAGGGGAGATCGGCGGCGACGACGAGGCCCGTGCCCTCCTGGAGCCGTATGCCGGACACCGTTATCGCGCGCAGGTCTACGTCATGGTGGCCGGCGGAATGCGCCCGAGGCGGGGACCGCGCATGACCCTCCCCACTCACCTACCCCGCGGCTGAGTCGGGATCGCCGCAGCCGGCTCAGACGGCGTCAGTCAGCGGGAGGGGTGGGTGTCTTCAAGGACCTCTGCAGTTGCCCCGTCCTCAGGGGCAACTGCCATGCCCCGTCCTCAGGGGCAACTGCCATGCCCCGTCCTCAGGGGCAACTGCCATGCCCCGTCCTGAAGGGCAACTGGGGGGTCGAAGGAGAGGTCCTCGGACCAGAGTGCGACCTCGAGCCGGGCAATGAAGCGGCCAGCGGCAAAGGGGTCCGCGGCACGCACGCGGATCTCCGAGCGGGTCAGATCGACGTCGACATCGACACCCCTCGTGACCTCTCCATGCCGCGCCACGGCGAGCGCTCGCAGAGCACGGTCCTCCTGGCTCTCTCGGTCGATGCGACGGATCCCGACCTTCCGGGCAGACGGAGTGCCGGGCGCCACTCCGAGGCTGGCCCGAACCGCTTCGACGTGGCCGAGCGAGAACCAGTCCGTTGAACCCGTCCTCACGACAGTGCGAGCACCCGGAGCGTCCGGATCGAACCATCCCTGCGGGCATCCCCGAATCACGGCGACCGGCAGGCCGTCGGCCTTCCCCTTGACGAGGTCAGCCATGGCGGCGAGTTGGTCGACCAGGCAGCGGCTGGTGACGGACAAGGGCCGACCGTCGTGGTCCACATCGCCTTGATGGTCGAGCATCGGCCAGATTCCTGCTGACCCCAGTGCGAAGTCCGTCTGGCCGGCCCGCCATGGCCGTCCCGCCGTGTCCGAGATGATCACTCCCAGCGGGATCTCGCCAATCCCGGGCATGCCTCGGATGATGTTGTCGCGCAGTGATGCTGCCTCGGCGTCGCAGTTCGTGGGCAGGACGAGCACGCCACCGGCGGAGCCGACGTTCGACGCGTCGACCCCCGCCGCGGCCATGACCGGACCAGCCGCGGCTTCCACGATGCGCGTGATGCGGTCGGACGTCGCCCGCTCGGCGACCACACGCACCGTCTGTGCGTCGATCACGCTGTCACGGGCATCGGTGGATCGCAGGCCCAGGGCCTTGGAAACGATCTTGCTCGACAGCACGACAACCATGGGTTCGTCGAGGTGAATTCCATTGTCCTGCAGCGCATCAATTATCAGGCTGGTGAGGTCAACGCCCTGTGCCACCTCGGGAAGGCCGGCCAACGCCGTGGCGGTGAGAGACGGCATACCCTCGGTTTGTGCCCCGGCTCCCCGGCGCATCAGGCGCCCTTGAGGGCCAAGGCGAGGTCGAGGGCGGCTGCTCCGATGCGCGAGGCGGAGGGGATGTCGGTCATGAGGAGCGGACCGTCATGGATCGAAACACGCGCCCGGGGAAGGGTGAGCCCGGCATCGGCCGGGTCCACCAACCAGCCGTCGAGGAAGTCCTCGTACAGACCAGCCACCGCACCGCTCGTGGAGGGCAGGCTCAGAGCTGCCAGACACGCGTCAGCGTGGCCGCGGACGGGTCGTCCACCGATCAGCGGGCTCACGCCGACGACCGGAGCCGCGCTGCCCCGCAACGCATCTCGCACGCCGGGCACGCCGAGGATGATGCCGATCGAGACGACGGGATTGCTGGGCGGTAGGAGGATGACGTCGGCCGAGCGGAGGGCGTCGAGCACCCCCGGCGCGGGCGTGGCCCGATCGAGTCCGGCGACGACGAAGCGCTCTGCCGGCACGCGGGCTCCCATGCGGATCCACCACTCCTGGAAGTGGACGGCGCGCTGCTCCTCACCTTCGGCGACGACGACATGGGTCTCGACGGGTTGATCGGTCATGGGGAGCAGACGGACCCCGCGGCCGGGAAGGCCCCAACGGATGGCAAGACGTTCGATGACCTCGCTGAGACTGAGCCCCTGGCCAAGCCATTGCGAGCGCTGAATGTGCGTCGCGAAGTCGCGATCGCCGAGGGTGAACCATTCGGGTTGAGCGCCGAGGGCCGCGAGTTCGGTCTGGACCTGGGTTGTCTCGTCAGCCCGTCCCCAGCCTTGGCCTTCGTGGACTCCGCCCCCGAGCGTGTACAGGATGGTGTCGACGTCCGGGCTGACCCGCAGTCCGTGCAGGGTGATGTCGTCGCCCGTGTTGGCAACGATGGTGAGTTCTGGGTGCCCCGGGTGTGATTCCAGGTGGTGCAGCAGGCCCCGCAGGAAACGTGCACCGCCCACGCCGCCAGCCAGTGCCGTGATCCGCATGGAGGCAGTCTGACAGTCATTCGAGCCGTCCCCGAACGATGGTCCAAGACTTCTGCCCGAGAGGGGCGAAGCACTCCCGATCCTGCGGCGGGTCAGAGTTCCTAGCAGATTGCGGCTTGACGAAAGGCGTATGACACGCGTGTAATTCCATTGGTGTCGTTGTGAGTGCGCAGCGCGAACGGTTGCGTCCACGCTCGACATCGGGTCGGGTCGGGAAGTGTTCGTCGGGTCATCGGAGCCGGCATCCAAAACTGCAGGGTTCCACACGGAGCCGGTGAAGGGTCGAGGGTCGAGGAGGCGTCGTGCGCGAGTTGAAGATGGTCGAAGCACTGGCAGTGGAGGAGGAACTCCTGTCCTGGCAGGAGAGGAGTCTGTGCGCACAGACTGACCCGGAGGCGTTCTTCCCCGAGAAGGGCGGGTCCACGCGGGAGGCCAAGAAGGTGTGCATTGGGTGCGATGTGCGCTCCGAATGCCTCGAATACGCCTTGGCGAACGACGAGCGCTTCGGCATCTGGGGCGGGCTCTCCGAGCGAGAGCGCCGCAAGTTGAAGAAGCGGGCGGTCTGAGTCGGCTCGTGGCCGACGCTGACCGCCGCCTCTCCTGATGACACTCACCGCGACCGCCGTGTCCCACGACTCGCCCCCCTCCCGCACGCTGATCACCGTCCTCGTGCACACCGGGCCGAGCCTGCTCGGCGTGCTCGCCACGCTTGACGCTCTGCGCGCGCAGACCTTGCGGCCCGATCGCATCGTGGTCCTCGACGCCACGACCGGTTCGGGTGAGAGCGCACCGCTCGACGATGACGCACGGGCTGCCTTGGATGATTCGGGAGTGGAGGGCCCTGACCCCGTCATGCGTCATGTGGGACGGCTGGGCCTGCGTGGCGCGGTCTCCGGATACCTCCAAGAGGTGGACGCCGACCCACGTGAGCTGTTGTGGATCATGCCCGGCGGCAGTGTCCCTGACGAGCGCTGCCTCAGCCGGCTGGTGGAGGCGCACCGGCGGTCTCCTTCGGTGGCGATGGTCGGCCCAAAGCTGACGGACTCCGCACGCCCGGGGCATCTGCGCAGCGCAGGAATTCGCGCGACCTCATCTGGTCGCATCGTCGACGATCCCGCCTCGGGCACGGAGGACCAAGGTCAGTTCGACGAGCGGGCTGACGTCCTCGCGGTCCCTGCCGCCGGGGCGCTCGTGGAGGCCGGTCTGGTGACCGATCTCGGCGGGTGGGATGAGCTCTTTGGCGATGTCGGCTCCGATCTCGACCTTGGTTGGCGCGCCCAGCGACTCGGGAGACGCGTCCTGCTGGCACCCCGTGCCCAGGTCCAGGTTCCTGACGGCGTGGGGTTGGCCACCGCCGACGACGCCGCGCGCCGGCGCGCGGGCAGACGTGTGGCGCTCAGCCGGCGAGCATGGTGGTCTGCGCCGTTCCATGCGGTGTGGCTTCTGGTGTCCAGTCTCCTCACCGCCGTGGCGTTGCTGCTTCTCAAGCGACCCCGGGGAGCGTGGCAGGCGGTGGCCGACCTTGGTGCCCTCGAGCCGATCCACCTGATCCGCGCGCGTTGGCGTCATGTCCGTCGCGAGCGACGCCGGCGGGCACGAGTGGCTGGCGGTGAGGGCGTGACGCCACTGCGTCCGGTCCGTCGCCGTGACCTAGCAGCGTTGTTCGTCTCGGGGGAGGAGGTCAGGCGTCGAGTCACCGACCAGGTGCATGATGCGGTCTTCCCATCTCGCAGTGGCGATGACGACGCTCCGGATCAGCAGCGTCGCTCCACCGCCAGCCGCCTGCTTCGCAACCCCGGTTTGTTGGCGCTCCTCGCGACCCTTGTCGTGGTGTTCGCGGCCGCTCGGAGTTGGGGCCTTCAGGTCTTCTCCGGACTCGGAGGCGGACTGACCGGCGGACAACTGCTCGGGGGACAGATCGGTTCGAGCGCTCTGTGGCATGGGTGGACGGATACGTGGAGAGGTGGCGGACTCGGTGCCCCGGCGGCCGCTGGGGAGCCGCATCTCGGCCTCCTGGCCCTGCCGACGCGCATCGTGGAGATCCTGCCCGGGCTCGGGTCGGTCTCCTCTCCGGGGGGCTTGATCGTCGGCCTGATCGTCCTGCTGGCTCCGGCGCTCGCCACGGTGTCGGCCTACTTATCCGCCCGTGTCATCACCGAGCACCGTTGGGCGCGTGCAGCGGCCGCCCTGATGTGGGGCATCGCCGGGGCCGCAGGACCCACGGTCGCGCAGGGCCGGTTGGGGCCTGCGGTGGCCATGGTCCTGTTGCCTGCTGTGTGCGCCGGACTCTTCCTACTCGCTGGTCGGGATGGCACTTCCACCGCCGCGTGGGCCACGGCTCTGGGACTGGGTGTCGTCGGGGCTTTCACGCCCCTCCTCCTGATCCTTCTCGGACTCGTCTGCGTGCTGATCTTCCCTGGTGCCCGCACAGGGGGAGCGCGAGTGCGCGCGCTCGTCCCGTTGGTGGTGGCACCACTCCTCCTCGGGCCTTGGTGGCTCGCCGTCCGCGACGACCCGCGCCTGCTCCTGGCCGGGCCCGGCGCCACGAACTGGGGTGTCACGGAGCCGCCCTGGTGGCAGTTGCTGCTTCTGCACCCCGGTGGCGCGGGCTCGACCCCCTACTGGCTCGCCGTTCCGCTCGTGGTACTCGCCGCCATCGGTCTGCTCCGTGCGCGCGACCTGTCCCGGGCGAGCACGGGAGCAGCCGTCTTGGTGGTCGTGGGGTTGGCGGCCGTCCTGGCGGCGCCACGCCTCGCCCTCGCGACGATCCCTGAGGGTGCGGCTGAGGCAGGGGGGCAGGTCACGGTGTGGACGGGTGTCCCGATAATGCTCCTCTCACTCGGTCTGGTTGCCGCGGCCTTGTGTGCCGTGAGCCCATCGCGCGGTGACGCCCTCACCGGCTGGTGGGGTCAACACCCCGGAGCGGCTCGCACCTTGGCCCGCGCTGGGGTGGCCGTCATGGCCGGCGCCTGCTTGGCCTTCGGCGGAGCGCTCGTGCACACAACATTGGGGGACGAGTTGAGCGCTTGGCGTGATCCTCGTCCCGCGGTGGCGCTGGAGCACACCGACGGTGATGTCGCCGGCCGAACCCTCTTCCTCGTGGCGGACGGAGACCGGCTCGGCTTCCAGCTCGTGTCGCGCGAGGTGGGCGCTGTCGCCCGGAGCTTGCCCGTCGATCGGCACACTGACGCCACCCTTTCTCCCGCCGTGTCAGCGCTCCTGGACGGGCAGGCGGAGGCAGCCGCTCGACTGGGCGCCGCGGCTGTGGGCATTGTCGGACTCCCGGAGAGCGCCGATCCCTCGCTCCGCCGATCACTGGATGCCAGTGATGGACTGACCCGTCTCGTCGCCAAGGACGGCTGGGACTACTGGCGCGTCGCGGCCCAAGGAGACATCGAGCATCGGCCCGTCGCGCCGCCGCGTCTCGCGCTGGTCGATGACGGATCGACCATGGTCGTGACCACGGGCCAGCATGCGGCCACCACCACCGAGGTCAGCCTCGACCGGTCGGCCACGTTGGTCGTTGCCGAAGCCGATGGCTGGGTGGATCACGCTGTCGTACGCGTCGACGATGAGGTCGTCCGGGCTACCGGCGACAAGCCTGCGTATGCCGTCCCTGCCGGCACGCATTCCCTCTCGATCCGTCTCGATGAGCAGACCTCTCCATGGCGCCGCGTGCAGTTGATCCTGATCGGAGCCGTGGTCTTCCTGGCCATCCCGTTCGGGTCTCGCGTGAGTCGGAGGCGGGCATGAAACCCTCCATCATCGGGATCGGGCGTCTCGCGCTGGTCTCCGGCCTGGCGGCTGGCGTCGTCCTGGCCAGTCAGCAGGTCGCCTCCGAGGTCTCCTTGACGCGCTGGGATCACGGGCTGTCCTCCGCCCCAGGTGAGCAATCGAGTGCACCCACGACGTCCGCTCGTACCTGCCCGGGGCCGGAGCTGATGGGCGTCAAGGGTGCCCCGGACGCGGCGCAGCAGGTCCACGTCCTGGCCGCTCGAGCACCCGGCAGTGTGTTCCCCGACGATCCGGGTGAGGGCGGCCAACTGACGTTGACGGCGGGGGGCTCCACCTCGCAGGTCGAGGGGCTGTCCGCCAACGCCGACGTCTCGACACCCACGCCGGTGATGGTCCAGGCGACCGACGGGCACGCTCCCGGTCTCGCGGCCAGCCAATGGTGGAGCTCGGAGATCAAGGACCTGCGGGGCCTGGTGACCACGGTCTGCCCCGACGAGGGTGACGACCTCTGGTTGATCGCCGGAGGGGGTGCCCCCGGGCGGCAGGAACGCCTCGTGCTGGCCAACTCCGGGGCCAATGAGGTCACCGTCGACGTGACGGTGCACGGGCTGAAGGGTGCCATTGCGGCCCCGAACGGTCGTGGCATCGTCGTGCCGGGGAGGGGCCGGACCGTCATTCTCCTCGATGCCATTGCTGGCGGCGAGGCCAGCCCGGCCGTCCATGTGGCGGTGCGTGGTGGGACGGTGAGCGCGGTTCTCTCGGACGTGTGGCTCGATGGTTCCGTCGCTGCCGGCGCTGATGCCAGTACTCCGATCATCCCCGCGTCCCGTCAGGTCATGCCCGGTGTCCCGTTGTCCCAACCCGGAGTCCTGCGGGTGGCGGTGCCGGGCGCGGTCCAAGCCGTCGTCTCGGTGCGTGTGGTCACCGCCGATGGCACCGCGCCGCTGCCCGGTGGTGGCGTCGTCATGGTGCCGGCCGGGTCCACTGTCGATGTGCCGTTGGCTGACCTGCCACCCGCAACGTATGCCGTGGAGGCGGTTTCGGACGTCCCCATCGTGGCCGCGGCGTTCAGCCAGATCCGCATCGACGCTGCGCCGGGAGACTTCGCATGGACCGTTGCCGCGCCTGCCATCCAGGGTGTTGCGGGCACTCCTCTCGGTGACCTGCCTGCCGCAAGCACCCGTACCTTGGTGCTGACCTCGACCGCGGGGTCTTCGGAGGCGGAGGTCTGGTCTGGAGATCCGTCGGCCCAGCCGCGCAGTGTCTCGGTGGGGCCCGATCGAATGCTCACCGTGGACATCCCGGCGACGGCTGGGAGCGTGTGGGTCCGGCGCCTGGGCGGCGACGGCGAGTTGCGTGCCGCGGTTGTCAACTCCTCAGGTGAGGGTGGTGCTCGGCTCGTGTCCGTGATGACCTTGACAGACACCGTCACGGTGACGGTTCGCTCGAACGTGGTCCCGTTGCCCTGAGCGTCCCGATCAGAGGGTGACCTCGTCAGGCGGGACGCCGAGGATGAGGGCGACTTGCTCGGCAATCACTTCCCGAATGAGTTCTTGAAGGTCGTGGTGGCTCTGCGCCCGAGCCTCGATGGGCCGGCGATGCACCACGATGCGTCGGCCAGTGGCTCCAGCGCCGATCACGCGACCGAGGACGGCCAGGTGTGGCTCCCAGGCCAGTGGGTCGTCGATGGGCACGTCCTCGACGGCGAAGTCCACGTCCTGGTGGCGGGTGCCCAGCCACGGTCGTGCGCGCTCGGCCACCTCGAGGACGAGGGCGTCGAAGCGCTCACGTCGTGTCGTCATCGACGGAACCATGGGCCACGCCAACGGGCCGCGAACACCACGTCCACGGCGATCTCGATGCCGGGGTCGGGGATCGACCCGGGGTGGGCTCTTGTCCATGCCGTCAGCCTACGGCGCGCCAACTCAGCGCATCCGGGCCACTGATCTAGAGTCACGATCGTGAGTTCACCGCGTCGCTGCACAAAGACGGCGTGCCGTCAGCCGGCCGTCGCGACCCTCACCTATGCCTATTCCGATCGAGCCGTCGTGGTCGGCCCCCTCGCCACCTTCGCAGAGCCGCACACCTATGACCTGTGCGCCCAGCACGCCGGGAGGCTCACTCCACCTCGTGGATGGGACATCGTCCGGCATTCGCAGGACGGCTATGTGCTGGTCACGGACACCGATGATCTGCTCGCCGTTGTTGATGCGGTTCGCGAGACCCCTCGACGGACCAATGTGGTGCCTCCGTCATCGAGTCAGGCTCCAGGCGTGATCAGGGCCGATGCGCTGGCTATCGGACGGGTACGCGGGCACCTGCGGGTGCTCGACGGGGACGGCGACGCCCGCATCTGATTGCGTTGGCCGCGGGACCGGCCTTGTGACATCAACGCACTCGTTGGCGACTGCGTGCTGTGAGCGGATGAACGCCTGGCCCGGAATCAGCGAGGCAGTTGGTGGTGCCGTTGGCCTTCCAATGACCTTCTCACGGGCCCTCAGAATGGTGGTTCGTCGTATTGCGGTCTGCCGGGACGGCGGACGAGCTTGCCCTCGGGGAAATCGAGGACGATGCGTCGGGCCTGTCGGGACCGCCGAACCGTGGGGTGGTGGTGGAAGTCGTAGTCGTGGTGTTCGCGCGGCGGTCTCGGGGTGCCGGTGCGGGCGGCGTGCAGGATGCGTCTGTTGTGTTCGCGGTCGAGGTCGAAGAGGTCGTGG
>Ga0116187_1002659_pt1 | contig 17230 bp, 16 predicted proteins | sample AD_JPNNA6_MetaG_FD_89755 | JGI IMG/M metagenome (GOLD analysis project Ga0116187, IMG submission 89755) | Active sludge microbial communities of municipal wastewater-treating anaerobic digesters from Japan - AD_JPNNA6_MetaG | ecosystem: Engineered > Bioreactor > Anaerobic > Digestate | place... | reverse complement strand
TCCGGATATTTTTGTGTGAACTCCAACAATTTCATTTCAATGCCGATTTTATATATGCTCAAAGTTAGCGTTTATGCCGGGTTTATGCAAATTTTCAGTGGGACACATTGCGGATTATCATTAATCTTAACTACATTTATTTTATAACAATTACTGTACCAATCTAGTTGATTTGTTATGTGTTTTAAGACATGGTTTTGTGAGATTTTTGTTTTTTTATTGCAAAAAATAAAATCGTTTTTAATCTGTTCAATTCGTAGCATAAAATAATTTGTAGTTAAAAATCTGTCCATGTACTTTTCTTCTTGATCCGTTTTTTTATTATATAATGATTTCTTTCGTTGTTCAGACCCCTTTCGAAATTGGCTAAAAAGTTGACTTTGCAAAAGAAAAGCGTAGATAAGCCGTTTTTTCTTCGTAATTTTGCAGAAATTTTATTTTTTATGATTTCAGTAGATGGATTGACGGTTGAGTTCGGTGGAACAACCTTGTTTGAGAACATATCGTTTCAGGTAAACGAAAAGGACAGAATAGCCCTTATGGGTAAAAACGGGGCGGGTAAATCAACCCTCCTGAAAATTTTAGCTGGTGAAAGGCAACCTAATCGAGGTTCAGTGTCTGCTCCTAAAGGCTCTGTTATAGCTTATTTGCCACAGCATCTGATGACGGAAGATCACCGTACAGTTTTTGAAGAGGCTTCTCTCGCATTCAAAGAGCTCTTTGAGATGGAGAATGAGATTGAACGTATGAATAAAGAACTCGCTGAACGTACCGATTACGAAAGCGACAGTTATATGGAACTGATTGAAAAAGTTTCTACTTTAAGCGAAAAGTTTTATTCCATAGAGGAGACCAATTACGAGGCTGACGTAGAAAAGATACTTCTAGGTCTCGGTTTCCAACGTGAGGATTTCAATAAACCAACAAATCAGTTCAGCGGAGGTTGGCGTATGCGTATAGAGTTGGCAAAATTGCTTCTGCGCAAACCTGATGTTCTGTTGCTCGATGAGCCTACCAACCACTTGGATATTGAGTCTATTCAATGGCTTGAAGATTTTTTGATTGAAAGTGCTAAGTCTGTGATAGTCATTTCACATGACCGTGCATTTGTCGATAACATCACGACCCGAACTATTGAGGTGACAATGGGTCGTATTTATGATTATAAGGTCAATTATTCAAAATATTTGGAGCTTAGAAAAGAGCGTCGCGAGCAGCAACAAAAGGCCTACGAAGAGCAGCAAAAGATGATTGCTGATACGAAAGACTTTATCGAACGCTTCAAGGGAACCTATTCAAAGACTTTGCAAGTGCAATCACGTGTCAAAATGCTTGAAAAGCTTGACATAATAGAGGTCGACGAGGAGGATACTTCTGCTTTAAGATTGAAGTTCCCGCCATCTCCACGTTCAGGTAGTTATCCTGTCATTTCTGATAATGTATCGAAGTCGTACGGCGACCATTTAGTTTTTGAAAATGCATCGTTTACGATTGAAAGAGGTGATAAAGTTGCTTTTGTCGGAAAGAACGGTGAGGGTAAATCAACCATGGTGAAGTGTATCATGGGAGAGATTGAGCACGGAGGCGTGTTGACCCTCGGACATAATGTCCAAATTGGTTATTTTGCACAAAATCAGGCTTCTATGTTGGATGGAGAACTGACAGTTTTTCAGACAATTGATGATGTGGCTAAGGGTGATATAAGAAACAAAATAAAGGATCTGCTCGGTGCATTCATGTTTGGTGGTGAGAACTCAGAGAAGAAGGTAAAGGTGCTTTCAGGTGGAGAACGTACTCGTTTGGCCATGATTAAACTTTTATTGGAGCCTGTTAATCTATTGATCCTCGATGAGCCTACCAACCATTTGGATTTAAAGACGAAGGATATCCTGAAATCAGCTTTTAAGGATTTTGACGGAACGTTGATCGTTGTATCTCATGACCGTGATTTCTTGGATGGTTTGGTTACGAAGGTTTATGAGTTTGGAAACAAACGTGTTACAGAACATTTGGATTCAATCTATGGCTTCTTGAAGAAAAAGAAGATGGAGAATCTTCGCGAGATAGAGCGAAAGAAATAGGGTAGAACCAACGCATAAAAAAAGCGTCATCTAATAATACGGATGACGCTTTTTTTGTGAATTGCTCATTGTTTATATTGTAACGTTTTAATCATGAAACGCTAAAAGAGAAACAAATAGTAATTATTTGTAAAATTCATAAACCGGCAACATGACAGCCAACGTTACGGCCACCATCTGGTTATTGGAACGTTGGTAAAGCTCCGTTTTTGAGTTAGGACAGATGTCGCCAAAACCGAATGTATATCTGCCTTCTAGGATGGTACGTGTTTTCCATATAGGAAACTCGATGCCGGCTCCGATTGAGAGTCCGTAGTCAGCCTTATGGTAACTTGGATCTTTTTCTATTCGAGGATCTTTCAAAACACCCACCTGAAATGTGCTTTCATCGATAGGTCTGTTTGTCTGTACATCTCCTACATTAAGAAGGTATCCGAATTTAGGACCCATATTAAAGAAATATCTGAACTTGTTTCCAAAATAGATGTGTGCAAGTAGAGGTATCTCAAGATAGCCCAAGCTTCTTTCTATCGTCAGACCTTCTACATTGACGCCGTTGTTAAGATAATTCACGTCTCTGAATTTCTCTTTCCATCCGCCTTCAACATAGTTGGCTTCAAGTTGAATACCGAAGTGTTTCTGAGCAATGTATCTACAACTGACACCAGCCTTAATTCCTTGACGCATGCTCATTGTTCCGAGGTATCTACTGTTGGCGTTTTTGTCGTTGTGAAGAAAACTTATTTTACCAAAGTTGACACCGCCGTTAATTCCGACTTGAATTTCCTGCTTGAATTGGTTGCGCTTTTGCGCTGAAACCGTGCAGAAAAGGGATATGAAGATGAAAAATAATATTTTACGCATTTCTTTTGTTATTCGAAACTTACAGCGGTAAGTCCAGTTTTGGGATCATGTTTTGTTAAATAGATGGAACCGTTATAATAACCGCCATTGACGCTTATCTTTTTGAATTTGAGCCCCACCTGAAGAGATTTGTATTTTACATCTGCCATCCTTTCCTCAAAGTCCTTTCCAAAGCTAGATACGGCGTCAGAGAAGTACATCATCAGGTCGTAACCCAATAAACCATATTGAGGTTGAATGTTCTCTGGCTCGTTGCCAAACATCTTTCTGAAGGATTTGATGAAAGTAAGAACCTCCTTGTCGTTGAAGTTGATGTAGAATGTGTTCGGAATATAGGTGTTTACTCTGAATAAGTCTTTGTAAATGGTTTGATATCCTAACCATTCTGGGAATCCAACGATGCTCACTGTTTCCTTGTCGCCCATCATGTTGATGACCGGCAAAATCTGGTTAAGAGCAACTTGGTTGGTGGTAAGGGGTATTACAACATTCTCTTCTTTATCGGAAAGCTCCTTCTTCATTGATTCGATTCCTGCATATTCCAACGTTTTGTATTTGAGCTTGCGGGCATCCAACATCTTTATAAGTGTGTCTTTCAATTCTGCTTTTGTATTGTAGCTTTCGTTTTTGAAACTTACAATAACGATATTTGAACCTTTGAATGTCTCGATAATTGATTTAGCCGTCAAGTAGTTGTGCTGATCTTGTGGCGTGTTGATCTGGAATATGTTGCGGTTTTCGATTGTCTCCTCAGATTTAGAGGAGAATGGAATAATCAACTTAATGTTGTTGTTCTTAGAGAAATCCGCAATCACTTTGATCTGAGCTGCATAAGCAGGACCGATGATGAAATCCATGTTTTTCAACTCAGGGGCAATCAACATGTGTTTGGCGTCTGCCTCAGTATTGCCTGAATCGTAGATGTGAAGGTTGACAGACAAGCCTCTCTTTTTCAAACTGTCTACAGCAACAAGCATACCTTGGTATAACTCTACGAATTTATCGGTCTTGCCGTCCAATGTCGGTTTTGCTGCTATCTCTTCGAAATTGAATGGTAACGCCAATGCAACATTTACTTCAGCCTTAGGATTGGTCTCTTTTGTCAACTTTGTACTTGCTGTTGGGATGATAAGAACTCGACCAGCAAGTAAATCATATTTTGCACCTTGATTTATTTTATCCAAGTCGTACATTGTGATTCCATATTTTTGGCTGATGCTGAAGAATGTCTCTTCTTTCTCAACTTTGTGGAATGTACAGCCGTTGTCTTGTGCTTTCTCTCCTTCGTTATCTGCATCTTGTACGATTAAAAGAACTCGACCTTCATTCAAATCCTTTTCTACATCAGAGTTATTCTTGATAATGTCTTCGTTGCTGATTCCATATCTCTTAGCAATGCTGAATATTGTTTCGCCTTTTTGTACAATGTGAGTTCCGTAATGCTTCTCAACAGAAACTGTTTCTGATGTTTCCACATGTACAGGAGGAATGGTCAAAACCATGTTCTTCTTCAATTTCTTGTCTGCACCAGGATTGAGTTTTACAATCTCCTCTGGAGTTACGTTGTAGTCTTGACTGATGCTGAACAATGTCTCCTTCTTCTTGACCTTGTGTATTCTGTAAATTACCTTGTCCGATTCGCTTGCAGATGAAGTGTTTGATGCGGCTGGGATTGTAAGTACTCGTCCTACAACTAACTCTAGGTCAACACCTGGGTTAAGTTTGATGACCTCCTCTTTGCTTACTCCGTATTGTTGACAGATGCTGAAAAGTGTCTCTTTCTTTTGAACTTTGTGAGCTCTGTTCATCTTGTTGCTGCTTGGAGCTAAAGCTGCTTGATTTGGATCACCAGGAATAATAAGAATTTTGCCTTCTTCTAGTTCTTGGCCAACACCAGGGTTTAGCTTGACAACATCCTCTTGGCTTACATTGTATTGCTGACAAATGCTGAAAAGTGTCTCTTTCTTTTGAACTTTATGAGTTCTGTAAAGAGTTTTCCTTTTCTCTGGTACAACAGGAGCGGCGGTTGGTTTTGTCTCAGCCACTACAGCTGTATTTTTGTGAACCGGTGGAATGATCAATGTCTTTCCTGTCTTAACACCATCTTTTGCATCTGGGTTCAAACGGATGATTTCCTCAGTAGAAACTCCGTAAGCTCGACTGATGCTTGATAATGTTTCTTCTTTTTTTACAACATGAGATGTGTATCCTGGTTTTGTCTCCTTTTTGATCGGAGCTTTGTCTGATGATGTTATCTTGTTAGCCTCTTTATTGGTATTGGATGTCTGTGCTAATTTGGGTATTTTTATTTCAGAGCCTACCTTCAAACCTTCCGACTTTAAAGTGGGGTTCAATTTGTAAAGTTCTTCTGATGTGGTGTTGTATTTGTTCTTTAGAGAATAGACAGTTTCGCCTTTTGCAACTTTATGGAATGTGTATTCATCATGAACAGGTATAAGAATGACAGACCCTTTTGTCAAACCTTTCTCAGTGCCAGGATTAGCAGCTTTGATTTGAGACTCTGTTACGTGGAATTTCTTTGAGACAGAGTAAAAACCTTCGCTTGTCTGGACAGGGTATTCGTAGTATTTCTTTCCTTCAACGATTTTAACCTTGTAGTTCGAATCTTGAGCCATTGCATTTAATGCAAAAACCAATGAAAAAGATAATGCAACGCTAATGAAATATTTTTTCATCATATATCAAATTTTCTGTATTTATCAACTTGAAAATCAATGGTATTTTCTTTAGTCTGACCCCGAAAATCAATCTGCTTTTTTCCATAAAGAAACAGATTTTCATTGTTTAGCCAAATAACATGCGAATTTAAGAAAAACTACTATAAATATGAAGTTGACACGTGTAAAATATTGTAAATGGTTGGATGAACTGTTTTTTATTCCTTAGGATTCTTTTATTTTTTTGTTTTAAATGATTTGATTCTCAAAGTTGTTGTTTCTTTTCTTGTTTGGAAGTAAGTTTGTAATACCAAAAGCGAATCTTTGCTTTTCTTGAAAAAAGTCAAATTTAAAATAAACATAGAGTTGGAAAAGGTAGCAAAACAACTGACAGACTTGATAGGAAATACGCCCTTGATGGAATTGTCTCATTTTGAAAAGAATAAAGGTTTGCAGGCTCGTGTCGTAGCTAAGTTGGAGTATTTCAATCCGGCTGGCAGTGCCAAAGACCGTGTGGCAGCGGCCATGATTGAGGATGCTGAGGAGAAGGGCTTGCTCAAACCGGGCGGAACCATTATCGAACCGACAAGTGGAAATACGGGTGTTGGCTTGGCATTTGTCTCTTCCGTAAAGGGTTACAAGTTGATTTTGACGATGCCTGAGACGATGAGCCTTGAACGTCGTAAGTTATTAAAGGCCTTGGGTGCTAAGTTGGAGTTGACTCCAGGTGCCGAGGGTATGGCTGGTGCCATCAAAAAGGCTGAGGCTTTGAAGAAGGAAATTCCGGGTTCGGTTATTCTTCAACAGTTCGAGAATCCTGCCAATCCTGGCATTCATCGTAAGACAACAGGTGAGGAGATTTGGCGCGACTTGGATGGTAATGTAGATATCTTTGTTGCCGGTGTTGGTACGGGTGGTACAATTACAGGAGTGGGCGAGGCTTTGAAAGCTCACAATCCGAATGTTCAGGTGGTTGGTGTTGAACCTGCTGGATCTGCCGTTCTTTCTGGCGGAAAACCAGGTTCTCATAAACTTCAGGGTATTGGTGCAGGCTTCATCCCTGTTATCTATAATAAAAATGTTGTGGATGAGATAATTCCTATTAAGGATAACGATGCCATTCGTACGGGTCGTGAACTCTCTTCGATGGAGGGCCTTTTGGTCGGGATAACATCTGGTGCGGCTGTTTTTGCTGCTTATCAGTTGGCTCTTCGTCCGGAAAATAAGGGTAAGACAATTGTAGCATTGTTGCCTGATACGGGTGAGCGTTACTTGTCTTCAGAACTTTACGATTACGAAAATTATCCTTTGTGATTATCCTCTGATTTGTAATTCGATATAAGGCCATGTCTGAACGGATGTGGCCTTGTTTCTTTCTGTGAAAGAAATAATCACGGGAAAAGTGTCCTTGACATTGATGAGGTTTCTGTAAAAAAAAAATTGAGGTCCTCTAGTATCAAAATAGGCCAACGCAGAAAACTACGGAGATTATTCCTCAATCATCTTCTCCAGTTTGTTACATAATAGGAACATGAAGAGAGATGCTAAACCAGACATGATGGCGAAAATCATGAAGAAACTGCTCAAACTGTCGATTTGAAATCCTAAAAGGTATTTTGCACCTACTAGTTCCATGTGTTCGTTAAATTCAGGGTATAGCGAACTTAGCGTTCCTGCAAATTTGTTGGCTGCAGAGGTTGATAGAAACCAAACGCCCATCAACAGTGATGCGAAGCGGACAGGAGAGAGCTTGTTGACCATGGATAGACCTATTGGCGAAAGACAAAGTTCACCGACCGTCTGCAAGAAGTAGAGGCTGGTAAGCCAAAAGATGCTGACGCGTACGCTTGGATCCAAGTTGTTTGTTCCGATGGCGATAACCAAGTAACCGATGGCAAGGAACAATAGTCCGAAAGCCTGTTTCATAGGTGAGCTTGGCTCCCAATTCTTCGTTTTTAACCAGAACCAAAGTTTTGAAAACATAGGTGCCATTATTACGATGAAGATGGCGTTGAACGATTGAAAATAGCTAGTAGGCATCATCCAACCAAAGAGATTTCGGTTGGTCTGCTCTTCTGCAAAATAGGTGAGCGAAGCTCCTGCCTGTTCGAAGGCAGCCCAGAAGAAGATGACGAAGAAGGCTATGATGTAAATAACCCAGATATGTTTCCTTTCGCTAGATGTTAATGTCTTATCTGTGATGACAAAGATTGGTACGGAGATACAAGCACTGAAGATACCTGCTCCGATAATATCTGAACCTAAACGTAAGAAGACAACGAGAAGTGCAATTTCTCCAAGGATGAAGAATAGAATCCTCTCGATGTCGGCTTTCTTTTCTTTTTTAGTTTCTGTTTCTTCTTTCTTTATCTCTGGTTTCATTCCGATAGGCTGACCCTCAGGAGTGACGAGATATTTATCTTGGAATGATATTAAAATCGAAGTTCCAATTATCATACCGATGCAGGCTGCAAGAAATCCCCATCTGAAATCTTCTGGATTACCCGTGTCGCCTAATGTTCCGCAGATAAGAGGAGAGAAAAAGGCTCCGATATTGATACCCATATAGAAAATGGTGAAAGCAGAGTCCTTCATGCCTGTTTGCTCTTCTTTGTATAGTTGTCCAACCATACTTGAAATGTTGGGTTTGAAGAATCCGTTTCCGAGAATTAACATCGTAAGACCTGCGATCAGAAAAGAAATGGCGATTGATTGCTCTCTGAAGAACGTAGCACTGAGGAATAAAAGAAATTGTCCGATACTCATCATGACACCTCCCACAAAGATGGAACGACGGTTGCCCCAATACCTGTCGGCAATGTAACCACCGATAAGGGGCGTGAGGTAGACGAAACCTGTGTAGCTTCCGTAGATGTTGGAGGCCAAATCTTTATTAAAAAGTAGTGCTTGGATTAGGTAGAGCGTGAAGATAGCTCTCATTCCGTAGTAACTGAATCGTTCCCACATCTCGGTGACGAACAACAGATATAGTCCTTTTGGATGTTTTGTACTCATTATCTTAATTTTCTCTCTTGATGGCAAAATTACAAATAATTGTAAAGCAAACGAATTGTCAATAGTGAAATAATCGTTGTGAATAAAGATATTGGCTATTCCGTATTTTAAAAAAACTCTTTGTGTTAGGTTTTAAAATAGAAAAATGCTAGTGATTGTTTTGTTTGAATGAAAATATCTGTGGCTGTTATTCGGAGATTTTTTTATACCTGCGCATTGTATGTTTTAGTCTGTATTGATAGGTGCGCATTGCAAGTTATTTTGATATTTTATACCTGCGCATTGTAAGAGATTATGTTATCTTTATACCTGCGCATTGCAAGTTTTAATTTGTATTGAAAGGTGCGCATTGTAAGTTATTTTTATATTTCATACCTGCGTATTGTAAGGATATTTTTCATTAAATACTTGTAAATGTGTTTTGTAATTATGATATTTGTGGAGAATTTAAAATTGATAAGATTATGATATCATTTAAGAGAAGAATTTATCAACGTTTGCTTGATTGGAAAGCAGAGGGAGGCCAGACGGCATTGCTTATTGAAGGAGCACGCCGAATTGGCAAATCTACTATTGCTGAAATTTTCGGAAAAAACGAGTATAAAAGCTATATCTTGGTTGATTTCAACAAAACAAGTCAAGCAGTAAAGGATGCATTCTCTGATTATCTCAACGATTTGGATTCCTTCTTCATGATTCTATCTTCTCTGTATAATGTAAAACTATACAAACGAGAATCTCTTATCATTTTTGATGAAATCCAGAATTTCCCTAAGGCTCGTGAGGCTGTCAAATATTTAGTCAGTGATGGTCGATACGACTTTGTCGAGACTGGCTCTTTGATTTCTATCAGAGAGAATGTTCGCAATATCACTATTCCGTCAGAAGAGGAGTCGATCAAAATGTATCCAATGGATTTTTGTGAATTTTGTGAAGCGTTGGACGAAGGTCAGTTGGTTGAATACATCAGACATTGCTTTGAATCCCAGACTCCACTTGATGACACTCTTCATTCGAAAGCAATGATGTTGTTGCGTCAATATATGCTGGTTGGTGGCATGCCAAAGTGTGTGGCAACCTACATTCAGAAAAACCGTGATTTTAAGTCTGTGGATAAAGAAAAAAGAAACATTCTGAATCTTTACCGGAATGACATCATGAAGATTGATGCAAAATACGGTTCTCGTGTTTTGGCTATTTTCGACCAGATTCCAAGTCTTTTGGCAAGGCAGGATAAACGAGTTGTGTTACGTGAGTTGGAGTTTGGTTCCTCTTTTTCCGTTTATGAAGATACTTTCTTTTGGCTGAAAGATTCCATGATTTCCAACGAATGCTTTAATTGCAGTGACCCTAATGTAGGTTTGTCAATCAATGAAGAACGTACGTACATTAAGTGTTATATGGGAGATACGGGTCTGCTTGTCAGTCATGCCTTTAATGAGAATGAACTTTCTGACGGTGAGTTGTTTCGTGAGATTCTTTTTAAGAAACTCTCTATCAATGAAGGTATGTTATTCGAAAATCTAGTGATGCAGATGTTGGTGGCTGCCGGTCACCGTCCGTTTTTTTATACACATTATGATAAAATTCAACACCGTAATGATATAGAAATCGATTTCTTGATTTCAAATAAGAGTAAGCTTCATTACAAAGTTTATCCTTTGGAGGTGAAGTCTACAGATAGATATTCAACGGTTTCACTAACTAAGTTTAAGGAAAAGTTCAGACAGAAAATAGGTCAGTGTTATGTCATTCATCCTAAAAATTTGCAGAAAAAGGATGGTGTGGTATGTATCCCTGCCTATATGACTTTCTGTCTATGAATTTTCATGGGTGCGCATTGTAAGAGATTATGTTGTTTTTATACCTGCGCATTGCAAGTTTTTATCCTATTTTATACCTGCGCATTGTAAGTTAAATTTATTCTAAATATAAGATAATTATTGTGTTATGTTTTGTTGATGTTATTTTTGAATTATAAGTGGAAAATAATATGTCTAAAGTCAATCTGTCGTGCTTTGGTTTTATATGCCTTTCGGTGTCTTATCTGCGTGCGGCTAATCATTACAAGAAAGTGTTTATTCTTGCTTGTGTTGTGAGAAAATTTATGGATATTTACATGAGCATTAAAAAATATAGTATCGTAAATTAGGAAGATGGAATTTTGGTTAAATGAAAATCGTTGGCAGACCGTTGAGAACGTACATGCAAGAGGACATGTATGTTACAACGGAATTTTCTATGATTCTAAAGGTATTGCCGAGTTGTTTTCTTCTTGTAAGGATTTTTCGAGCGTTGTCTTGATAGCAAAACAGTTGAATGGTTCTTTTTCTGTTGTGGTTAATCATCACGATTTTAATGCTTTGGTGGTTGATGAGACTAGACTTTATCCTGTTTTTTATACGATAAAAAACAAAGAATTGCATGTTTCAGATGAACCTCTGAAGTTGGTTTCTGACGATACGAAAATTGATCTTAATTATCAAAATCAATATTTGCAGCAAGGGCATGTAATGCCCGGGTTCACATTGGCTGAGAATGTTTTTCAGGTGGAACCGGCTAGCATAGTAAGCTATAATAAAGGTGTTGTTTCAAAGCAACTGATTTGGTCGTACCTGATTCCAGAATCCGAAATAATTCGAACTACCTTCGAAGAGGCTCAGAACCAGTTTCTGAAAGTGTTGGACAATGTTTTCAGAAGGTTGATTGCTTCTGTAGGAAGCAGGCAGATTGTACTTCCGCTGAGTGCTGGTTATGACTCTCGTTTAATCGCTTGCCAACTTTATAAGCTAGGTTATAAAAATGTTATCTGTTATACGGTTGGACGAAATAAGAATGGAGAACAGAGCATAGCGAAACAGGTAGCTCAGAGATTAGGTTTCGACTTTTATCATATCGATTTCGAAGACCCAAAATATGTGATGCAAAAGTACGACTCTGAAGAGTTTGGTGATTATGTGGATTATCTGGGCGCATTGGGTAGCTTTACTTATTTATTTGAATACAATGCCGCTAAGTGGCTGAAATCGAATGGTGTAATAAATGATGATGCTGTTTTCGTTCCTGGTCATAGTGGCGATGGTATTGGCGGTAGCCTTATTATGAAACTGGGAATTCGGAAGAATGCAACGCCTTTGTTTTCAACTGTTTCTATTCTGATGAATCTGATTGAATATGGCAGACCTTTATTAAATTGGAGTTTCGCATGCGATGTCTATTCTTCGCTTAAAGGTAGATTTGCAAAAAATAGTGTACCTCATTCCGTAATCCAGAGTTATACTTTTGATACGAGAGTTGTCCTCTCTACAACAAATTCGGTAAGAGCTTACGGATTTTTTGGTTTCGAAACTCGTTTGCCTTTCTTTGATAAAGAGATGATGGATTTTTTCAGGACGTTACCGTATGAATTCCTTTATCAGAAAAAACTATACGACGATACCTTGTTCGACTTTGTTTTTAAACCTCTTGGTGTTGATTTTGGTGATAAAAAGCTTTGCGTAACTCATTATAAACAATGGGTTAAGAATTTTGCAAAGCAGATGATGCCGCGTGTGCTAAGAATAAAAATCAGAAATAATAGTGAACCTTTGGGCGAAAATTTTCTAACAAAAGAGATGTTGCACTACCTTGTTGAGAATGGCGTGATTAAGAATGACAATGACTATTTGTCTACAAATGAAATCATGATGTTGTGGTACCTGCAGCGTGTAAAAAAACAGCTTGGAGAGTTGTGATTTTTATTCACCAGACTTGATCTAATCTGTTTTTCTCCAATCTGTCCTTTCCTAATTATTGTTGATCTGATGTGAAAAGAATTAGAGCTGATTAGTAGTTAAAAGTTTCTCATGCTCTTTTTCTCTTGATCCTTTATTTCCTTGTCTTCAAATAAGCCTCCAATCTATCCATTCCAATCTTTAGATTCTCAATAGAGTTGGCGTAAGACAGACGGACGTATCCTTCTCCGTTCGAACCAAAGTCGATTCCTGGTGTAATGCCCACATGAGCATTCTCTAATACGTCAAAAGCAAATTTGTAAGAGTCTGACGTGAACTTCTTCGCGTTGGCAAAGATGTAGAACGCTCCCTGAGGTTCTTTCTCGATGATAAAACCCATGTCGCGAAGACGTTTGATCAAGTAGATGCGTCGTTCGTTGTAAATCTCTCTACGCTTGTCCACATCTTTTTCTGAGTCTCTCAAGGCGCTGATGCCAGCCTCTTGTGAGTTGCTAGGCGCACAGATGAAGAGGTTCTGCTGAAGAATCTGCAATGATCTCATGTATTCTTCGGGTGCGACAAGAAATCCCAGTCGGAGACCTGTCATGGCGTAACGTTTAGAGAATCCGTTCAGTACGAAGGCGTTGTTCGTGAACTCTAGCACGGAACGTGCACGGCCGTTGTAAACGAGTCCGTGGTACCTCATCGGAGATGATTGGAATGTTCAATTTGGCAAGCTCCTGATAAACCTCGTCAGAGACCAACGTGCCCGTAGGGTTCATAGGTGAGTTGACGAAGATGGCGCGCGTCTTCGGCGTGATGGCAACTTTGACGGCCTCTATCGGATATTGGAATCCGTCTTCGGCAGAGATGTCTACCGATACAGGTACGGCATTACATGCCAATACGAAGTTGCGGTAGCAAGGGTAGCCGGGATTGGAGAGGATCACTTCGCTTCCTGCCTCGCAAAGGGTCATCAAAGCCATTAGGATGGCAGGTGACGAACCAGAAGTTACCACAACTTGATCAGGGCTGATTGTGACGCCATATTCGCGTTTGTAGAATTTAGAGATCTCATTGCGTAGGGTGAGGTCGCCCAAAGAGTGTGTATAGTGTGTTTTTTTGTCTAAGTAGGATTGACGGGCTGTGTCGAGAACACATTCTGATGGTTCGAAATCGGGTTCGCCCACTTCCATGTGGATGATATCGATGCCTTGTTTCTGCATTTCAACGGCTTTCTCCAAAACGTCCATTACAATGAATGAGGTCATTTGAGAAACTGCCGGATTAATCTTTGCATTCATATTTATTCTTCCTAAATATCTTCTAATTATTCTGCAAAGTTAGAAAAAAGAGTTCAGAATGTCTTCTGTCTGTTTTTTTGTTTTTACCTTCGAAGGTCAATAAATGAATGGCTTCGGATAACCGTAAAACAATTTTTGTAAATGAAAGACGAATCAAAAATAGAGAAGAAAAAGCGCGTCTTGGCGTTCATGATCTCTTTTTACTGCAAAAGGAAACACCATACCCAAACTGATTTGTGCTCCGAGTGTGCAGAACTGCAGGAGTATGCCTTTGCCCGATTGTCTAAATGTCCGTTTGGTGAAAAGAAAACCTCTTGTCGCAAATGTCTCGTTCATTGTTATAAGCCCGTGATGCGTCAACGGGTTAAAGATGTGATGCGTTTCTCTGGCCCGTTGATGTTCTTTGTCTCGCCGGTGGAGGCGTTTCGTCATGTGTTCCGGTGATTGATTGTTGATTTTTAAATAATTGCAAATTATATTTGGCAATATTTTTTTCCTATTTTTGTAAAAATATTTTGATTAACATAGACAGATTTCGAATATGAAAAAGAGAAATATCCTTAGAACTATTCTAGGAAGTTGTAGTTTGACTGCTTCCATGTTTGTTTTTCAAGCATGTTACGGAATGCCTGATCATGAAGAAAATGATACATTTATCGAAGGTCAGGTGACTTCGGCTGAGACGAGTTTGCCGCTTCCTGGTTTCATTGTATCTTGGAATAACGGCTGTAATGATACGTTAAGAACGGATACTGCGGGGCGTTTCTCTATGTATGCAGGATCTTTTCAAACGCTTAAACTTCGTTTTGAATATCCAGAATCTTTGCCTGGTACTAAATACGCGGTAAAGGATACGGTTGTGACTGGAGATCCTAATCAGGAATTAGTGAAACTGAACCTTAATATAGCATTGGCAAAAAAATAATGCTTCAGATTTTAAAGAAATTCATATTCCAAAGGTTTAAAAAGTCAGAGACGGAACTTCATGAGTTGAACTATCTCTTCTGGGAGTGTACAACCCGCTGTAACTTTCATTGCTTACATTGTGGTAGCGATTGTTCTCAAGATAGCAGATATCCTGATATGCCGTTCGAAGATTTCTTGCGCGCACTTGAGACCATCAAAGATAAAGCACACCATTTTACCATTGCCATTACGGGTGGCGAACCGCTTCTCCGAAAAGATTTGGAGCAATGCGGACGCGAATTCCGCAAACGAGGCTTCGGCTGGGGCATCGTTTCTAATGGTTATCTTTATGACGAAGAACGTCACAAATCTCTTTTGAATGCAGGAATAGGAGCATTGACTTTCAGTCTCGATGGATTGGAGGCCGAACATAACTGGCTGCGAAACAATCCGAATAGCTTTGAACGAGTGATGAAGGCCATCGACTTGGTCGTTGCTTCGCCCCGCATCAACTTCGATATTGTGACTTGCGTGAACCAAAAGAACTTCGGACAGTTGGCTCAGATTCGTGATCTTCTTATATCGAAAAAGGTGAAGGCTTGGCGACTGTTTACCATCATTCCGATAGGTAGGGCTGCTCAGAATCCTGATCTGTCATTGTCTGATGAGCAACTGCTTAAATTGATGGATTATATCGCTGACAACCGCAATAAAAAGGAGATTGATATCAAATTCAGCTGTGAAGGCTATGTAGGCTGTTACGAAGGTAAGGTGCGTGATTGGTATTACTTCTGCCGTGCTGGCATCAACATCGGTTCGGTCTTGATCGACGGATCCATCTCAGCTTGTCCGAACATTGACCGTTCATTTGTCCAAGGCAATATATATAAGGATAATTTTTACGAAGTCTGGCAAAATAAGTTCAAGCCTTTCCGTGACCGTAGTTGGATGCGAGTAGGGCAGTGTGCAACCTGCAGGGAATTCAGCAAATGCCAAGGCAACGGCTTCCACAACTGGCACGACGATAAGCAGAACGTGTTAGTCTGTCATAATCAGAAAATTGAAAATGCGCTGCGAGACAGGGCATTGAAAAAATAACAAAAAAGCCCTCAATAGAGGGCTTTTTTTATGGTTGCTAGCAACCGATTGGATTAATATGTCGAGTTGTTTTTCGACCGATTCGGTCGAAAACTATATCACCCCTTTTGTACTAGGCAAATCATACTTATAAATATCACGTTTGATTGCCATCTTGATAGAGCGTGCCAAAGCCTTGAAGATGCCTTCAATCTTGTGGTGCTCGTTCTCGCCTTCAGCCTTGATGTTGAGGTTCATCTTGGCAGAGTCGCTCAACGACTTGAAGAAATGGAGGAACATCTCCGTTGGAACATCACCTACATATTCGCGGTGGAACTGTGCGTCCCAAACCAACCAAGGTCTGCCGCCGAAGTCAAGAGCAACAGAACATAGGCAGTCGTCCATAGGTAGGCAGTAGCCGTAACGATCTATGCCTCGTTTGTCGCCAAGAGCTTTCGAAAAAGCCTCGCCAAGAGCGATGGCAGTATCTTCCACGGTGTGGTGCTCGTCCACGTTGAGGTCGCCCTTCACCTTTACGGTAAGGTCGCAGCCTGAGTGTTTGCCGATCTGTTCCAACATGTGGTCAAAGAAACTCAGACCTGTCGAAATGTCACATTTGCCGTTTCCGTCGAGGTTGAGCCGAATATAGATGTCCGTCTCTTTAGTGGTACGCTGAACAGTTGCTATACGGTCGCCAGCGAAAAGAAACTCAGTGATGCGGTCCCATTGGTCCGTAGCTAGAGCGCATGTGTCCTGTAAACCTTTCTCAGATAGTTGAAGCTCTGCCTTCTCTGGTGTGCAGAGGAAGATGGCTTTGCAGCCTAGGTTTTTGGCAAGCTGCACGTCGGTTAATCGGTCACCGATAACGAATGAGTTGGCAAGGTCGTAGTCGCCCTTCATGTATTCAGTGAGCATGCCTGTGCCCGGTTTGCGGGTAGGGAGGTTGTCTTCCGGATAAGATGGGTCGATAAGGATATTGTCGAATGTTACGCCCTCACTGGCAAATACCTGAAGCATCTTGCCCTGAACCTTGTCGAAGTTCTCTTGAGGGTTGGCCGGCGTTCCCAAACCGTCTTGGTTAGTGACGATGACCAATTCGAAATCCAGTTTTTTGCGGATGAAGTACATGTTTCTCAGAACTCCTGGGATAAACTCCAGTTGTTCAAGATTGTCTACTTGGAAAGTAACTGGCGGTTCCATAATCAGGGTTCCGTCTCTATCTATGAAAAGTGCTCTTTTCTTCATTGTCAACTTTTTAATCAGATTCTGATACAAAAGTAAAAAATTTTCATGTCGCTACGAATTAATCAATTCTATTTCGCTACGAATTAATCAAATTCGAACAAATTTCTTTTGTCGTTTCGAATGAAACGAATGGAAACAAATAAGGCTCAAGGTAGTCATAGGTGAGTGTAGCCGATCCAATCCAATCGTCTTTCAACATGAAGGATCTTTTAATTCATTATGTTATGGGGCGTTCTATAGATTAATCTACTGACAATTAGTCATTTAAATTGTATTTGGAATGATATTTGTTATAGTTTGAGTATAAACCATCGTAAATATGCAGAAAACGACTATATACCGCAAGC
>Ga0116187_1002657_pt1 | contig 17238 bp, 13 predicted proteins | sample AD_JPNNA6_MetaG_FD_89755 | JGI IMG/M metagenome (GOLD analysis project Ga0116187, IMG submission 89755) | Active sludge microbial communities of municipal wastewater-treating anaerobic digesters from Japan - AD_JPNNA6_MetaG | ecosystem: Engineered > Bioreactor > Anaerobic > Digestate | place... | reverse complement strand
TTTTAGATAGGTGATCAACAACGACTGCCGTTGTGATCAAGCGTGCCTAACAACGGCTTCCACTGTGACCTCGCCTCGTTGTTGTGCCGATGTGCTCGGCACAGTGAAGGCCGGCGTTAGGCAGACGCTCCGCGCGGATTCTGCTTTGTGAACGGGGATGAGCAGCAAATATAACAACAAATGATGAGCAGCAGATATATAGCTGCAATAGCAACAGATATAACAATTTTATCGCCATGAACACTTGTGATCGCATTGCTTAACGCATAGGTGATGCCCGTGTTCTATCTTGCTTTGTGAGCGATAATGGTTTAGCTGCAAATATATCCCCGTTCACAAAGAATCACTTGCTGGGGCGGTTAAGGGACAGAACAAGGGGGGGGGCGAGCAACAAGAAACAGCAGGGGGGGATGGCCACAATCGCAATCAACGCAATTAAACTCATTACGCCAATTTGTACGAGAACGATATGACATTAAACCGCTTCGTGACTAACCCGCCTCTCGGCGGGCTTGCGTGTTACCAATGACCTCCAGCAGCCAAATGAACCAAAAGCGTCCCAATCGGCAGCATAAGTTCAGTTAGTTAGGTGATCAATGAAAGTCACCACGCCGGTCCGCACTGATTTCTACAAAAAATAGAAATCAGTGTGGCCCTAGCCCTTATGTCCGCCCACAAAGGCCCCCGCCCACCACCCCTAAACAGCTTGAATCTTTCATATTCTCAAGTCAGGAGATGCCAATCTTATTCGTTAGCGTGATTTTACAATAGCCGAGATTGTTATTGAATGCCATCCTTAACGAGATAGCGTAAATATTGCTGGCTGTCGCGCCCATCCAAACGCAATTTTTAACGTGAATTCTATTGTCGCAATATGTAATATCCATCTAATCAAATTAATTAAAGTTTGAATAATTCGCAAATTGAATGTATGTTTTTGGACGCGAGCCGTATTGCGGCTTGGTGAATAGATTCAAGACGGAGCCCAACGAATGACCAGCCTTGCTCAACGTGCCGAACTCCAGAGCCAGATATGGAAGATTGCGAACGATGTCCGTGGCTCCGTGGATGGTTGGGACTTCAAGCAGTTCGTGCTGGGCACTCTGTTCTATCGGTTTATCAGCGAGAATTTTTCGCGCTACATCGAGGCTGGCGATGAAAGCGTGAAGTATGCGGAATACGATGACTCGCTGATCACGATGGGGATCAAGGATGATGCGGTCAAGACCAAAGGATATTTCATCTACCCCAGTCAGCTCTTCTCTAATGTGGTGAAGGCGGCCGATACCAACGAAAGCTTGAACACCGACCTTGCGAAGATCTTCAAGGCCATCGAAAGCTCCGCGAACGGCTACCCCTCCGAGCACGACATCAAAGGTCTTTTTGCCGACTTCGATACCACCAGCAACCGCCTGGGCAATACGGTCAGGGACAAGAACTCGCGCTTGGCGGCAGTTCTCAAAGGCGTGGCGGGCCTCAATTTTGGCAACTTCGAAGACAACCAGATCGATCTCTTTGGCGACGCCTACGAATTCCTGATCTCCAACTACGCGGCTAACGCGGGCAAGTCGGGTGGCGAGTTCTTCACGCCGCAGCATGTCTCCAAGCTCATCGCGCGGTTGGCCATGCACAAGCAAGACACGGTGAACAAGATCTACGATCCCGCTTGCGGCTCGGGGTCGCTGCTTTTGCAGGCCAAGAAGCAGTTCGACGACCACATCATCGAAGACGGCTTCTTTGGGCAGGAGATCAACCACACCACTTACAACCTCGCTCGCATGAACATGTTCCTGCACGACATCAACTACGACAAGTTCGACATCGCGCTGGGCAACACGCTTTTGGATCCCCATTACGGCGACGAAAAGCCCTTCGACGCGATCGTTTCCAATCCCCCTTACTCGGTCAACTGGATTGGAAGCGACGACCCGACGCTGATCAACGACGACCGGTTTGCCCCCGCAGGAGTCTTGGCTCCCAAGTCGAAGGCCGACTTCGCCTTCGTGCTCCATGCCTTGAGCTACCTCTCCAGCAAGGGCCGCGCGGCGATCGTCTGCTTCCCTGGCATCTTCTATCGCGGCGGTGCCGAGCAAAAGATTCGCAAGTACTTGGTCGACAACAATTATGTCGAAACGGTGATTTCGCTGGCGCCAAACCTGTTCTTTGGCACCACCATCGCCGTGAACATTCTGGTTCTTTCCAAGCACAAGACCGACACGAAGACCCAGTTCATCGATGCCAGCGCGTTGTTCAAGAAGGAAACGAACAACAACATTCTGCTCGATTCGCATATCGAACAGATCCTGCAGGTCTTCGACAGCAAGGAAGATGTCGATCATTTCGCAAAATCCATCGAATGGGCGAAAGTTTCCGAAAACGAATACAACCTTTCGGTCAGCAGCTATGTCGAGGCCAAGGATACCCGCGAAGTGGTGGAGATTGGCAAGCTCAACGCCGATTTGAAGGCCACGGTTGAAAAAATCGATCGGTTGCGAAAAGAGATCGATGCGATCGTGGCGGAAATCGAAGGGGATGGCCAATGATTCTGGAAAACAAACTGGGCATCACCGACCAGATCGAATTGGCCAAAGCGGAAGAACGAATCAGCAAGCAGAAGGCCAAACAACTGTTCGATTCCGGCGAAATCGACCAAGTGGAAGTGGGCACCTTCTCCGGGCTGGCGGCCATTCACGCCTATTTGTTTGGCGAGATTTACCCTTTTGCCGGGCAAATCCGCGACGTGAACATCGCCAAAGGGGACTTCCGATTCGCCCCGCTGATGTACCTGCACGCCTCGCTCAAGCATATCGATGCCATGCCGCAGGCGACGTATGCGCAAATCATCGAAAAATACGTGGAAATGAACATTGCCCACCCGTTTCGCGAGGGCAATGGCCGCGCTACCCGCATTTGGCTGGATTTGATCCTGAAAAAGGAAATGCAGCAGGTGGTCGATTGGAACCTGGTCGACAAGGAGGAATACCTTTCGGCCATGCAGCGAAGCCCCGTGAAGGATTTGGAAATCAAAGCCTTGCTCCAACCCGCCCTGACCGATCGAATCCACGACCGTGCCTTGTTCATGAAAGGCATCGACGTGAGCTATTTCTACGAAGGCTACAGCGAATTCAAAACGGAGGAGCTGTAGACATGAGCGGCAAGAGCTACCTGGAAAAGCTGCTGGATGGCGTGGCGGTGGAATGGAAGGCGTTGGGGACAGTAACCAAGGTGTTACGGGGAAAACGGCTAACTAAAGGCCAGCTCTCTGAGAATGAGCCATTTCCAGTATATCACGGTGGGTTGGAACCTCTAGGTCATTACACGGAATCAAACCGGCCTTCAAATACCGTTATGATTATTAATGTCGGTGCGTCCGCTGGAACTGTTGGCTATAGCCATATGGATTTCTGGTCATCGGATGGCTGCTTTTGCCTTGAACACAACGCTCTTATTGATAATCGTTTTTTATACTTTGCGATGATTGGTCATCAAACTTTTCTGCGATCGCGGGTTCGTGTTGCAGGCATTCCCACTCTTGATGCAAATGTTATTGAAATGCTCCAAATCCCCATCCCCTGCCCAGAAAACCCGAAGAAATCCCTTGAAATTCAAGCAGAGATTGTTCGGATTCTGGACACCTTTTCCGAGCTGACCGCCGAGCTGACCGCCGAGCTGACCGCCCGCAAAAAGCAATACAACTATTTTCGGGATCAGTTGCTGAAGTTTGAGGATGGGGAGGTGGGGTGGAAGCCTCTGGGGAAAATAGCTGAAAATCTTGATTCGCTCCGCAAACCGGTTACCAGTGGCCTAAGAGATGCCGGGGAAATTCCATACTATGGAGCTTCTGGAATTGTGGATTACGTTAAGGATTATATTTTTGATGGGGATTTCCTGCTTATTTCTGAGGACGGCGCAAACTTGATCGCCCGGAATACCCCAATAGCGTTCAGCATTCGCGGCAAGAGCTGGGTAAATAATCACGCTCATGTCCTGAAATTCAACACATACGCAGAGCGGCGATTTGTTGAGTTTTACCTGAATAACATTGATTTAACCCCCTACATCTCTGGTGCAGCTCAGCCAAAGCTGAATCAGCGAAACCTGAATACAATCAACATTCCAAATCCTTCACTTGAAGAAAAAGAATACATCGTTTCCATTCTCGATAAATTCGACACCCTCACCAGCTCCATCGCAGAAGGCTTGCCTCGCGAAATCGAGTTGCGGCAAAAGCAGTACGAGTACTACCGCGACCAGCTCCTGAGCTTTCCCCCATCCCCCTCCCGCCCTCCCCCTTTGCAAGGGGGAGGGGCATGAGGTGCCATGCCCCCTCCCCTGCCAAGGGGAGGGCGGGGGGTGGGGTTGTTGCCCCCTCCCTCGGGAGGGCGGGGGGTGGGGCCTCATGAACCACTCTGATCTTCCCAAAATCTTCAACCGTCCGGAATACACGCAACGCCGTCAGAAATTGCGCACGAATATGACCGAGCCGGAAAAGCGGTTATGGCAAATTCTGCGCAACGGGCAGATGGGAGTGAAATTCCGCCGGCAGCACGGCATCGGCTTCTACATCGCCGATTTTTATTGCGTCGAATTGCAGCTGGTCATCGAGGTGGATGGCGAAAGCCATTCTTCGGACGAAGCGCAAGCCTATGACCGAGCGAGGGATGAATTCATGGCGTCGTTGGGCATTTTCACGATGCGGATCCCAAACGGCGAGGTCATGAACAATCTCGATGGCGTTCATCAGCGGATCAAGCTTTACGTTGATTCCAGAGATCGCGGCCAGCCTCCGAACCAGAGGATCCTTGCATGACCGAGTTCAAAACCATCGCGGAATCCAACAGCTTCATCGTCCTCGACAAGTACTCCAAGGAATGGGAAGCCAACGAGCGCTACCAGAGCGAAAGCGACCTGGAGCGGGAACTGGTCGCGGACCTGCGCAATCAGGGCTACGAACACGCCCCCGAGCTGAGCACGCCCGAGGCATTGCTTGCCAATGTGCGGACCCAGTTGCAGGCCCTGAACAACATGCGGTTCTCCGAAAGCGAGTGGCGGCGCTTCGTGGAAAGCTGGCTCGACAAGCCCAGCGACACCATCCTGGACAAGACCCGCAAGGTCCACGACGACTACATCCACGACTTCGTGTTCGACGATGGTCGCATCCAGAACATCTACCTGTTCGACAAGAAGACCATCGCCCGCAACAAGGTGCAGGTGATCCAGCAGTTCGAGCAGACGGGCTCGCACGCCAACCGCTACGACGTGACGATTCTTGTCAACGGACTCCCGCTGGTGCAGGTCGAGCTGAAGAAGCGCGGCGTGGCGATCCGCGAAGCCTTCAACCAGGTGCATCGCTACAGCAAGGAGAGCTTCAACAGCGAGCATTCGCTCTTCAAGTTCCTGCAACTGTTCGTGATCTCCAATGGCACCGACACGCGCTATTTCGCGAACACCACCAAGCGCGACAAGAACAGCTTCGACTTCACCATGAATTGGGCGAAGGCCGACAACAGCCTGCTCAAGGACCTGAAGGACTTCACGGCCACCTTCTTCCAGAAGGAGACGCTCCTCAAAGTGCTGCTGCAGTTCTCGGTGTTCGATGTCTCCGACACGCTCCTGGTGATGCGCCCCTACCAGATCGCGGCCACCGAGCGCATCCTGTGGAAGATCAACAGCGCCTATCAAGGCAAGCAGTGGAGCACGCCCGACGGTGGTGGCTTCATCTGGCACACCACCGGATCCGGCAAGACCCTCACGAGCTTCAAAGCCGCGCGCATGGCCACGGAGCTTGAGTTCATCGACAAGGTGCTCTTCGTAGTCGATCGCAAGGATCTGGACTACCAGACCATGAAGGAGTATCAGCGTTTTTCGCCCGACAGCGTCAACGGCTCCGACAACACGGCGGGACTGCGACGCAACCTGGAGAAGGAAGACAACCGGATTGTTGTGACCACCATCCAGAAGCTCAACAACTTGATGAAGAGCGAAGGCGACCTTGCCATCTACGGCAAGCAGGTGGTCTTCATCTTCGACGAGTGCCACCGCAGCCAGTTCGGCGAGGCCCAGAAGAACCTCAAGAAGAAGTTCAAGAAGTTCTACCAGTTCGGCTTCACCGGAACCCCCATCTTTCCGGAGAACGCGCTCGGTGCCGAGACCACTGCGGGCGTGTTCGGGCGTCAGCTGCACACCTACGTCATCACTGATGCCATCCGCGACGAAAAGGTCCTGAAGTTCAAGGTGGACTACAACGACGTGCGCCCGCAATTCAAGGCCATCGAGTCCGAGCAGGACGAGAAGAAGCTCACCGCGGCGGAGAACCGCCATGCGCTGCTACACCCTGAGCGCATCCACGAGATCACGCGCTACATCCTGGATAAATTTCGGCAGAAGACGCATCGCCTGCAAGCGGACAACAAGGGTTTCAACGCCATGTTCGCGGTGACCAGCGTGGATGCCGCAAAGCTCTACTACGAGTCGTTCAAGGAGCTGCAAAAGGAAATCGACAAGCCGCTGAAGGTGGCCACCATCTTTTCGTTCGCGGCCAACGAGGAGCAGGAGTCCGTCGGCGAAATTTTGGACGAGAGCTTCGACGTCGCTGCCATGAATTCCAGCGCCAAGGAGTTTCTGGACGCGGCCATAGCCGACTACAACGCGCTGTTCAAGACCAACTTCAGCACGGACAGCAACGGCTTCCAGAACTACTACCGTGACCTCGCCAAGCAGGTGAAGGCCAAGGAGATCGACCTCCTGATCGTGGTGGGCATGTTCCTCACGGGCTTCGATGCACCTACGCTGAATACCTTGTTCGTGGACAAGAACTTGCGCTACCACGGCCTGATGCAGGCCTTTTCCCGCACCAACCGCATCTACGACGCCACCAAGACCTTCGGCAACATCGTCACCTTCCGCGACCTGGAAAAGGCGACGGTGGATGCCATCACATTGTTCGGCGACAAGAACACCCGCAACGTGGTGCTGGAGAAGAGCTACAAGGAATACATGGAAGGCTTCACCGACGTGGTGACAGGGGAAGCGCGGCGCGGCTATGTGGACGTGGTGAGGGAGCTGGAGCAGCGCTTCCCCGATCCCACGGCCATCGAGAAGGAATCCGACAAGAAGGCCTTCGCGAACCTCTTCGGTGAATACCTGCGCGTCGAGAACGTGCTGCAGAACTACGACGAATTCGCCAATCTCAAGGCCTTGCAGGCGGTCGACAAGAACGATCCCGTCGCGCTGGAGGAATTCAAGACCAAAAACCACCTGACCGACGAAGATCTGGCCGCATTGCAGGCGATCCAGATGCCGCCTGACCGGAAGATCCAGGACTATCGTTCGACCTACAACGATGTCCGCGATTGGCTGCGCCGGGAACGGTCCGCCGCCGAGAAGGAAAAATCCACGATCGACTGGGACGATGTGGTCTTCGAAGTGGATCTCTTGAAGTCGCAGGAGATCAACCTGGATTACATCCTCGGTCTGATCTTCGAGAACAACAAGCGCGTCAAGGACAAGGTGGCCTTGGTCGAGGACGTACGGCGTTTGATCCGCGCGAGCGTGGGCAATCGCGCGAAGGAAAGTCTGCTGGTGGATTACATCAACCAAACAGATCTTGACGGCATTCGCGACAAGACTGACATCCTCAAATCATTCGATGACTTTGCTCGAATAGAACGACAGCGTGAGGTTGAAGAACTGATCTCTTCAGAAAACCTAAATATGGATGCGACCAAGCGTTATCTCACGGTTTCCCTGAGACGGGAATTCGTAAGTGACAACGGCACGGAACTTAATTCAGTCCTACCGAAGATGAGCCCGCTGAACCCGCTGTACTTGACGAAGAAGCAGAGCGTGTTTCAAAAGATCGTGGCCTTCGTGGAGAAGTTCAAAGGGGTGGGCGGCAGTATCTAGACAAGCCAGTTGAGAATGCAACGGAAGTTGGGAGTGCGGACCACACACTGTAAGGGCTCAGTCCCGTGTAGATCAGCTATCTGCCAAGCGTAACGCCGTGGGGGCGCAAGATTTTGCATCCCCACGGCAGGGTATCAGATTCTCATGGCCGGTTTACCCCCAGACCCACAAGTCTGTCTTTCCCACATCCCCATCTTTATACCGATCATCAACCGGAGTGCCTTGGTAGTCATCGCGTTTGACGCGACTACACTTTTGTTTGATGCGACTACAGTCTGTTCTCAATCGCACACATCACGCAATGGCACTGGCATAAACTGGAATAGCTACGGAACATAACAGTCTATGCATGGGTAATACCGGACTGCATGCGAGGTATAAAAGACTGTTTGCGGGATATAATAGGATGTATGCAGCTTATAATCCCCTGGGTGTGCCCCATAACAATAAAGGCCCCAGACATAGCCTGGAGCCTCGTTCACATCTGGTTTTAGACCAACAACCTGTCGGTTTTACGCCGCAACCTTCATGTTCTTACGCTTGCTTCTCTGGAAGAACACCGACAGTTCCTCGTATGTGGCTTCCAGGCCCGCGACCTTGTCCTTGTGCTGTTTGACTGCCGCGTAGACTTCCAGGGATTCGGTCATGGCATCGCTGTTTGCGGCGACCAGGGTGTCTTGCAAGCTCTTGGCCAGCTCGTTGACCTTGGCGGCGATCGGGGTCAAGGCTTCGATCAGGGTGAAGTCCTTGTCGAATTCTTCGCTGTTGAAGACGCGGGGCAGGATGTCGGGGTGCGCCTTCGAGGCGGCATGGGCCTTCTCGATGAACGGGGCGTAGCCGTTGCCGGCCTTGAACAGGCCCTTGGTCTGTTCGGCATCCAGAGTGATGAGGAAGTTCAACTGGCTCTTGATGTCCGACAGTTTTTGGAGGATGTCCATCTTGCTGTCGTTGCAGAGGGTCGCCGAGATCACGTTTTGTGTCGACATAGGGTGCGTTCCATGTTCGGGTTTGATGGGCCGCTACGGAAGTTCCGGGAAATCCCTCTCTCGCAGCCCCGGCAGAGTCAGGGATAGCAGCCTGATTCTACCGCCTTCCGGGCGCGGTTTTCAAGTGGTAGGCTCAGGCCCGGCGTGTTCTTGGTGACTGCCTCTGTGCCACTCTGGAGTACTCGAGTTGACTACTTTCTGGATCATGTCGATCTCCCGCAAAATCCTTGGCGCGTTGGGCTTCTTTCTGGCTCTTTGGGCCTTGAGCGCATGCCAGACCACAAGCACGGTGAACACGGATGACTCCAAGAACATCACGTTCACGGCGACCTTGACTCCAGGGCGCGTCCCCGACAGCGTGAGTTGGGATTTCAACGGCAAGAACGGGCGCGGCTCGATCACTCTTGTAGATGCCTCGAAACTCAGTTACAGGTTCGATTTCACGCTTGCCGATCCGCCGGGTTCCAAGCCAGTAGATATCACGCTTTGGCGGCTTTCCATCCAGCTTGCGCAGCTTCAAGTGACCGAGGGCGTGTATGGGCAACCCACTTGGCGCGATACCTTGGGGCTGGTCCTTCTCAAGCGCTTGGACAGCCTTCGGGCCACCAAGGATTCCGCAGCCTATCCAGAAACTGTCCAGAGCCTGATCGAGATCTACGCGACGGCGTTGGTCGATGGCGATACGACCTTCAAGGACTTCCCGACACGCCGCGTGACCACTCTGGACACTGCCGCGATCTATCGCGCTGCCATCATCCAAGCCGCCAAGCGGCACCAGCCCTATTCGATCCTTGCGGCAAGTTGGAAGCTTGGTCTCGACTCCTTGGCGACCTACAACCGTCTTGCCAAGCTGGTTTCGGCCAATGGCCCGATCACTCCCGCCGACTCCCTGGCCTTTTTCCCGCCCTATCCGGTTCGTGTCGCCAAGGCTGTTTCGGTGGCATCGCTAACCGTGGGCGGCGAATCCGTTCCGGTGAACGGCTCTTTTGTGGGAGATTCGGGGCTTGCGACCTACAAGGTTCGAGTCCTCCAAGGTACGGCAGACAAGAGCGACCTGTTCACGATCACCACCCAGCCCGCGCAGTTGGATGGCTCCCAAACCGCTTGGGATCTTGCAGCCAATGCCCGTCTGACCTTGCAGGTCAAGACGGCGGAGGTTGGTTCCTACACGCTGGAAGTCTCGATCGCCGACCCAAAGGGCCGATCCGACACGAGCCGCGCCACGTTCTCGGTGCTGCCGCCACCCGACAAGACGGGGCCAAGCATCGAGTGGGTGTCGCCGATATCGAGTCTTTTGTTGGAATACAAGGACTCTGTTGTTTTGGCCAAGATCAAAGCATCCGACGCTTCGGGAATTGATTCTGTTTGGATCGACGGTTCACCCGCAGCAAAGAGCGATTCGACTTGGTCAAAGTCGGTCATTATTCCAGTCAATGAACTTGGCTATGAACTCAAGGCCAAGGTCAGGGATTCTGTTGGCAATGTTACTGATTCTCTGGTGCGGGTCATTCGCCAAAAAGAACCTGCTCCAGGTGCTCCTATTGTTCGGCTTATATCACCACTTTCACGTAATGGAAATACGCTTCCCTTTGACTCTGTCTACTTGCGCCTCTCATGGGTCATCAAGGATGTTGTAGGACTCGATACATCTTCGGTGACGATTTCCGGCGCAAAGGCCATTCAGCACCACGATAGCACATGGTCGGCCGAAGTCCCGATTCCTCCCTCTGGACAAAACGTCACGATCACGCTTGGAGTCAAGAACAACAAAGGAATTTCAGCAAGCGACTTCGTGAACGTCATACGTGCAAAAGACACGGCCAAACCTGTTATCGTGATTTCAAGTCATTCTGATACAGTTGACTTTGATTCTGTCTCGACAAATTTTGCTTTCAGCATATCTGACAACCACAAGATTTCCTCGGTTTTTGTTGGTGATTCGAGTATTGGCACGGAGGCCAAGAGCTACACATACCGGGCATCTCTAGTGCTTGGACAGAATAGCTATGAGATTTCTGCCATCGATAGCTCTGGCAACAAGGTGAAGGTGATGGTGAATACCTTCCGAAAGCCCGATACAACAAAGCCTATCATCTTCCGCGTGAATGGAACAGGGCCGAAGGATGTCAAGTGGGCTGATTCCGTGTCAACGCTTGAATGGATCGTTACTGACGACGGCAATCGCGTAGAGGTTCGGATCAATGGCCAGCTTGTTACGGTAAGCCAAGGAAAGTTCTCCTCTGCTATCACTTTCTCAAAGCTGGGTGAACAGTACGTCAAGATTGAGGCCAAGGATCGGGCGGGTAATGTTGCTATAGACTCGATCCGGATTTTCCGTAAAAATCCGATATTCACGAAGATTTTTAATAATGACTATGGCGTACTCGTTGCTCTTCAGGAGAATGGTAAGCTTATTGTTTGGGGAGACACGTCAAATGGCATGTCAAATGTTCCACCTGGATTGAAAAGCATCAAGGATGTATCGGTCGGTAGCACATTCATTTTGGCGCTTGATCAAGATGACAATATATTCGGATGGGGTGATGCTAAAGGGAATGTTATGGACTCCATCCTTTCATACAGAAAGGCCAAAAGCATATTAGCAGGAGCCGCCTTTGGTGGGATCGTCACTTTGGACGGAATTCCGAAGATTTGGGAGGCTTATCCGGATACGGAAGGGCATTCACCAATGCCGAGTTTAAGTCTGATTCCGAAAGGTCTATCTCGTATCGTAAGTATGGCTACAGGAGGCAGATATATCCTTGCGCTTGATTCATTAGGAAAAGTATGGGGATGGGGCGATGATCTATTTTATGGCCCCACTATTCCCAATGAATTGCCAAAAATCAAGGCGATCTCTGCTAGTCTACATAGCTTAGCTATTTCAGAGGATGGCTTAGTATATGGATGGGGAGATTATTTTGGATATGAGGTTGCACCAGGCTTGCCAGGCAAAGCAATTAAAGCAATTGCAGGTTTGAATGGAGATGTGATTTTGTTGGAAAATGGGGAAATCAACGTTTGGTGCGATGCTGCATCCCCATTGGCGAAATACCCAAGAGGCACAACCCGGTATGTTGATGCGTTAGTGTCAAAGCGCTGCGGGATTGCGTTGTCTGACGTTGGAGATATTATTCTCTGGGGTGATTGTAATTACCCTTTGATTAAATAAGGTACAGTGATGAATAGTCCCCGCGCATCAAACCCGACAACTGGAACAAGCCTTCTTGATCGATCGAGCGCCCACCCCGGCTCGATCGACATGGCCATCTTCCAGAAAAAATCTGGCGGGGGTGGTGGGGCAGGGCAAACGACCGGACAAGGTACGGTCAACCCCAACTATCTGAAGGAATGCCGGGAAGACAACCCCGAACCGGTCGCCCAAGATGCCGCCGCGACCGCGACGCTGATCAACTGCAAGATCGACACGCCGCCAGAAAAGCTGGTGGTCGATCAGCCGTTCGAAATGTCGGTCGAAGCCACTGGCGAGGGAGTCGCCGGAGGTGCCATCACCTTCCGCCTGTTATGTGCCGCAGCCAGCGAAGACGGCAAAGAAACGTTCGAAGATCAAAGCGTGGTTTGGACCGCACGCGCCAAGGATGGAAAAGCCAATGTCCAAGGCGAATTGCTGTCTCCCAAAAAGCCGGTGCCATTGGGGACCAAGCTCAAGTACTACGTCCAGGCAAGCCATCCCAAGGCCAAGGAAAAAGCCGATTCCCCGAAGGTCGAGGCAGTTTATGGCAAGCCCCCGGAGGTCTTGGCCATCTGGAGTCTGGGATCGGTCCACTTTGGGTTTGGATCTTCCTTCATCATGCCGTCGGTTACCGCCGAGGTGTCGAACCTCAAGAAGATCTTGGACCAACATTCCGGCTCGGCGCTCGCGATCTTTGGCCATGCCGACCCGGTCGGCGACGACGAACCCAACAAGAAATTGTCGGGTCGGCGTGCCTACGCGCTCCATTGCCTTCTGACGCGCAATGCCGATGGATGGGTGGAACTGTCCAAAGGAGTCGATGGCGACAAGTGGGGGACCAAGGCACATCAAGCGATCTTGGGCCAGCTCAAGGACGCTTCGGGAAAGCCGTTCTACGGTGGCTCCATCCATGGCAACGACGACGCGCAGACCAAGGCAGCGGTCGAGGCCTACCAGAAGAGCGCCAAACTCAAGGCCGATGGGATTGTTGGGCCGCAGACCAAGAAGAGCCTGTACGCGGCCTACATGGATCAGCTTTGCGAAGTGAAGCTCAAGCCCGACGACTTCGTGGGCGATCCATCCGACAAGCTGGCCCAATGGGCCTGTTCGGGGTGCAGCGAGTTCAATCCGGTTCTGGTGTTCTCCAAGAGCGATGAAGAGGCGTTCAAGTCGTCTGCCAACAAGGCGGAGCGGGATGCCAAGAACGCACCCAATCGCAGGGCGTCGTTGTTCCTATTTCCGGCCACCGCAAAAGGACCAGGCAAGGTCACCTTCCCGTGTCCTGCATGGTCGGAAGGTACCGCGAAGTGCAAGAAGCAGTTGTTCCCCGACGCCGACAAGCGCCGCAATCCCTCCGACGCGGAACGGACTTGGGAAGCCGCGAAGGACACGTTTGGGTGTCAGTTCTATTCAGCTATCGCAATGAAGGAAAATCAGGTAGCTAATTCTACTCCGGATGCGAATTATGTTGATATCGCCATATTTGAACGGCACTTCGTTGAAGGGCATCATTTGCCCAACATGGCGAATGATGAGTTTTTGATGGCACTTGCGGGTATTGCAAAATTCCATAAGGAAAACGGAAAATGTCCACTTGAGATTCATCCCAATGCAAATAGCGAAGATGGTGCATGTTATGATAAACGCCTCCAAGTGGCCGAGTGCATCATCCATTTGGATGAAAAAAAATGGGCCGATTTAACGTCAGATGCATCCATTGAAGATGTTCAACGTGCTTTGACCTACTTCGCTAACAATGGTTGGGATTGCGATCCAGAAGGTATCGATAATATTAACGGCCCCAGAACACAAGCTGCAGTACAAGAGTTTCAAAGATCTTGCAATGTCGCTTGGAAATTGGATTTGAAGATTGATGGGATTTGTGGCCCGAAAACATGGAGTGCTATATTGCGTACGCTTCATGAAATGATTAATCCGGAAGCCGGGAAGCAAGATGGTGGATTAAATGTGGAATCGAGGCTAGGAAATGAGTGATGCCAAAAATCCCGATCAGTCGATTTTTCAAGCGCTTTCGAAATTCTTTAATGGAGAGCCACCAAAACTGGAGCGGGTTAAGCAGCTTCCTTCAGTAACCGCGCCAGGGAAATTGATTTATGAAAGGACGATGACTCCTGAATTTAAATCTCTTGAACAGAGTGCTGATGCCATAGCAAAAGAAAAATGGGGCGTGCCAGCAATGCATTGGCTAATCGCAAGATTTGATAATCCTAGAGAAAGAGCCAAAAGATCATATTGTGCGCTTTATGATTATGTTTTAAGCGCTTCGGCTAGAAATGGTATTGATCCTAATTTTCTTCATATTGTAGCGATGGGCGAAGGGCTCAATGATTATATCATGCTTAAGCAAGGTTTTGATTTAGAAAGAAAAGGGAAAATAATAAAAGGTCTACCTGAAGGCCATTGCCCGCTCGCAACTCAAAGGGAGAAAAATATAGTTGACTCCTATGGAACAGCAGGGTTGGATGATATTGGAAATCTTCTGGGGCAATTGAAAGGGTATCTTGATCCTCAGTATTCAAGTTTGATATTTCCATATGACCGAGATGATGGAGAAAATGAAATAGGACTGCCGGTTCGCCCTGCAAAAATGCATGGTATTGATACAGTGATTTTTGCAACATCGGCTTATCTGCAGATATTGACGATAGAACTAAAAGAGTATTTGACAACATCCGGTCTAGCGTATGTGATTAATGAGCCGGACAAATTTTATTTTCTCCTATATGCATTTTTTAATGGACCAGATTTTGCGAAGTCTGATATTAAAAAAATGGGCGTTGAACAGTATACACGGAAGCATTCGACCAATAAAAGCGAGGATGAAGTTCGTGATCAAATGGAGCGGTCTCAAAAACGTGTCCGTTTTAATAGCGTAGTCAGAATGTGCGCTTTCGAGAGAATGAAATTGCTAAATATTTATGGCCCATATATAAAGACTAAGTGAAAGGCGTATCCTCTATGAACAACAAGCTCCTTCCTGTTTTATTGTTCTCGATTTGCAGTACAGTCTATTGTGCAAATTACGTGAAGCCAGATTATATGAAGGTGGATATTCCTAAGACTAGTTTCGTAATTCTCTCGGAAGATGCTATTGGCTGTGAATTTATAGAAAATGATACAAATATGAAAGTAGCAGTTGTCTCAGATCAGAAGATATATATAAAAGACTGCTTACTTCGAGGTGCCGGTCATTGGCATACTGTTTTGATTGGGATGTCAGACTCTATGTCGCATACACCCTTAAGAGGTGTTAGAATGTCATTTTCAACAACAGGATGGATGACATTACGTAAATTCCGTAAAGGAGGACTTCCTTGGTTAACTGATGTGAATTCAGATGGAAAATCTGAAATTGTATTTTGGCAAAGTTTCTCTGATGCAAACTTTACGTCATCTAGTTCAGATGGCCTCATTCCTTTTGTTTATAAAATAGGTAAAAATGAGTTGACTCTCGATAAGCCATTGTCATGCATGATGATTCGTGAAGTTTACACCAAATACCAAGATCAAATTGCTCGACAAAAGAAAGAATACGGAGATGAGTGGGTTTATCAACCATTGTATAGCTCGATATTGAAGACGCTTTCTGGGACTATAAAGCATCTGTGTCCAAGTAGAAAATGATCTCGTTTATGGGGGTAAAGAAAGCGATAGGCTGATGTACTATTTCAAAAAGAATCGAGTGATTCAAAATCTTGTAAGCTGCCCATCTCCTTGATGTATCCTGGATTCTAGGGAAGTTTGAAAATCCTGGGTATTTTTGGAGTACGAATTATGGCCACCCCCCCCCAACAAAGAACAACGCGCCCCCCCAAGCAACAAACCGCCCCAGCAGTTCGATGTTTACTGTGCCTAACTATTCGTTCACCTACCATGTCGCTTCTCTCCAGGTAGTTAACAGTTCTGCTCATTGTGCGAGCTAAACACAATGCAAAAACACAAAAAATCGGCTATTTTGGAAAATGTGACCCAAAACTATGGTTTCCGATCCGAAAACCAAATTTTGATATCCAGTTTAGCCGATTTTGGAACTCAAGGTTGCCTAACACACGGATTCCATGTTGACGCGCTTCGCGCGCAACATGAATACCGGCGTTAGGCAAACCCTCCGGGTGGAGTCGCTTCGTGAACTGGGGCGGAGTTTGAACCTGCTGACCTGCTTTGTTTGACGGCCTTCGGCCGACTGATCTGCTTTGTTTTATAGTTGACCCCCTTTGTGAGTTGCCCCGTCAACGACGTGTTTTGTGGGCTGCCAGTTCTGAGTCGCTTCGTGAACGACGTGTGGCCTTCGGCCAACTGCAGAATACGATTTGTAGATTCTCTAGCTGGACTTGCCGGAGTTCAAATCCATGTCAAACAGTGGTCAAGTCGCAAAAAATTGTTGTCCAAGATGTAGCGTTTCCCCATGATGCTTGCGGTTTTGGGTGAGAGGACGTATATTAACTCAACGCAGGAGGAACGTGTGCCGACGATTTCAATGTTCTTTGGGATAATAATTCGAATGTTCTTTGTGGATAACAAGGAACATAAATTGCCTCATATTCATGTGCAGTACAATGAATTTGAAGCGATTTATGCGATTGAAACAGGCGATCTACTTGGTGGTGAACTACCAAAACGCCAAGCAAAACTAGTTGAAGCTTGGATTGAAATTCACAGAGACGATCTTATCGCGGATTGGACTTTGGCTGTGAATGGCGAAATGCCATTCAAAATTTCTCCACTGGCATGAGGGAAATATGATCAAGATTCAAGAAATCACGCCAACCGAAGATTACACGATAATTGTCAGACTTGAAAATGGAAAATCGGGTATTTTTGATGTAAAAGAATACCTGAATATGGGGGTGTTCTCCGAGTTAAAAGATATCACGTATTTTCGGCAGGTTCGTAATCACGGACGCTATATATCTTGGCCGAACGAACAAGATTTTTGTGCAGATTCTATTGCTGCCTCTTTGACCTAAAATCTAAACGCAGTCAACAAAAAGCCGTTGTCACCTGCTTTGTTTTTAGATAGGTGATCAACAACGACTGCCGTTGTGATCTATGGTGCCTAACGGTCTTGTTCCACCACGACCGCGGTCGCTTTGTGTTGCCGTTTCACCGCGGCGCGGTGAACAAAGGCGTTAG
>Ga0116187_1002653_pt1 | contig 17246 bp, 16 predicted proteins | sample AD_JPNNA6_MetaG_FD_89755 | JGI IMG/M metagenome (GOLD analysis project Ga0116187, IMG submission 89755) | Active sludge microbial communities of municipal wastewater-treating anaerobic digesters from Japan - AD_JPNNA6_MetaG | ecosystem: Engineered > Bioreactor > Anaerobic > Digestate | place... | reverse complement strand
CGGGTCAACGAGCAATGGCAGACCGATGCGACGTACCTGAAGGTGGTCGGTTGGGGCTGGTATTTCCTGATCAGCGTCTTGGACGACGTGAGCCGGCGGATTCTGTCTTGGCGGCTGCAGTCCCAGATGGACGGGGAAGCCTTCAGCGAGGTGGTGCAGGACGCGCTGGGGGCCACGGGCTTGGAGCAAGCGCCCCGACTCCGCAAGCCGCGCTTGCAGATCGTCACGCGCCCGATGCGTTCTATCCTCACATTCCGCACGTGGCCCTTCGTCGTATGGCCTGTATGCCGCCGCTTTCGCCCAGCCCCTTCCTGCCGCATACCCGTACCCTCACCCTCCTGAAAAGTTTGCACAAAAACTTGCACAAACGCCATTTTGAGGGTACCGCGAAATCGTAAGATATGCAAAATGAAGGGGTTAGAAAAGAGGAAAATTAGATGGCGGAGAGACCGGGATTCGAACCCGGGGTACGGTTTGACCCGTACAACGCCTTAGCAGGGCGCCACCTTCAACCACTCGGTCATCTCTCCGCTAAAGCTGGCGACACTCTAGCATGTATCCGGATGGGGATGCAACCCGGCAAGCGGCATCTGCCGGGTATCGCGGGGCTCACGGCAAAGACTCACGCGGGGGCGCCGGAAGTGCGGAGAAAGGGCCATCTCAGCCACAAAAGGGCTCCATCGAGAAACGGGCTCTTCTGCTTCTGTGTTCTCCGCGCGGCTTCGTGCAAGAAAAGAGGGACGCGTACAGAAAAGAAGGAGCCACACACGAGACGCGCAGACAACGCCTGAGGAAAACGGACTCCGCTGGGTCGCGCGTCGCGGAGGCCCGGTACGCCTACGGCAGCGCGCGTAGATATGGGTAGGAACCCTCGGGCAACATGTGCCACACCGCATCGAAGTCCCACCCTGCGGCGGTAAACGTGATCTCGGTCTGCATCTCCGCCGTGGATAGTCCCGTGCCGCCGCCGGATTCCGTCTGCCCGCTGGTGTCGATGTCCCAGAATGAGAATTCGACCGTGGCGTAATGGTTTTGGCCCACAAGGCCGCCAACGTGAGACTCGCCCGTTACGGGGCCTGTCGCGTAACATTGGGATATCGTGCCGAAGAAGTTTTCGCCCGCCAAGCCTCCGACGGAGTCGTTTCCCGTCACCCCGCCCGCCGCGTAACATTCTGATGCCGCGCCCATGTTGAAGCCCGCTAAACCGCCGGCGAAATCGCCGAGCGCCGCCACCGTGCCCGTGGCGAAACACTGCGATACCGTGCCGCAGATAGAGCCCGCCAGACCGCCCACGTAGCTGCCCGTACCTGTCACTGCGCCCGTCGCGTAGCACTGAAACACGTCCCCGCAGGCGGACCCGAATAGCCCGCCAACGTTCGAGCCGCCGGTTACCGCGCCCGTCGCGTGGCATTGCGATATCGCGCCGTGGTAGTTGTCACCCACCAGTCCCCCGACAAAGTCCTCCCCCGTCACCGAAGATGTCACGTGACATTCGGAAATCGTGCCGTCGCTGATCCCGCCCGCCAGGGCGCCAACACGCTCGCCACCTGACACCGCGCCGCCCTCGATGCCGAGGTTTTCGATGACGCCTCCCTCGCCCACAAAGCCGAACAAACCGGCATAGCCTTCGCCCGGCCGGTTGATCACCAGATTCGTGATGACATGCCCCTGGCCGTCGAAGGTCCCGGTAAACGCCGCTGATGGATCTTCCTCGAGCCATGTGCCGACCGGGTCAAAGCCTGCGCCGTCGTTCCAGCCCGCCGTCGCCGAGGCGTCGATGTCTTGCGTCAGAACGTAGTCGCCGTCGAGAGGATATGCCGGGTCGTTCCCGATTCGTTGAAGTTCCTCGATGTTCGAAATGTCTCCTCCTCCGCCCGGACCCTTCGAAACCACAAGGTTCACGGCGCTGTTGGCGGTAACGCTTCTCCCCGCTGGAGGATCCTGGCTGATCACCAGGCCCGCCGCAACCGTGGCATGGTACTCTTGGGTTACGGTTCCAACCGCGAGACCAACTCCTGTGATAGCGTTTTGTGCCGCCGTTTGCGTCTGGCCAACGACATTGGGAACCGTGACCTTACTGTCTGAAGGCGGGCAGCCGATTACGGCGGCTCCAATAAGCAGAATCGTGAACAGGCGGACCCCAAAGCGGCTGGTCGAACAACTCATGGTGAAACCTCTCTCACGCGGCATGCGGAGCTGCGCAGCCGCACATGCACAGCGAGATAGCCGATTTGTACAGATCATTACATTACCAGAGAGTCGAAAATAGACAAGTCCTTTCTGAATGTCAACAGGATTCCCGTGGGGCATATGCCACAGAATAGGGCGCCAGACTCGAAGAGCAATCAACCGAAAAGGTAAAACACGCCAACTTGGAAGAGCGCCACGAGGGCTCGACGGTTTCGTCGGAGGAATTTTGCTCGCGCTCCACATTCTCCGCGGCTCGGTGTGAGACCGCTCCGAGACAAGGCGGGCGATCATTCCCCCGGCGGCGGGATAGGCGCAAACGGCGTTACGGGTTCGCCTCTGACGCGACGGCGGTGGCGGCAACCTCGATGGGATTGGTGTAGACCCATGGGGTCCATTCGCCCAGGATGTCCACTTCGGCCTCGATGCGGTACTTGCCGGCATCTTTGGCCTGCCAATCGAGTTCGCGCCCCTCGGCCTGGTGTGCAACAACGCCGTCATGCACGACGGTGAACCGGCAGGGCACGGGCGACCCGGCCCGGAGACGCACGTCGGGACCCAGCGGGATGCGTTCGCCCATCACCGCCCTGCCGTCGCGTGAATCCGCCACAAACACGAACCCCGTGCTGTCGGCAAGGACGTCGAACGCGATGTACACCCGGCCCTCGCGAAGCGACTCGAGAATGGCCTCCCTGGACATCTCGTGCGCGAGGATATGCGTGCTGACGTACCGGACCATCCGCTCGTAGGGGTCGAGTTCGAACCGGAACAGCTCGCGGCCGGGCTCGAGAGGACCAAACAACACCCGAAGTCCCAGACGCTTCCACCAGTTCAGTTCGTATTCGCCAATGGTGTCGGGACTCGTATCCTCGACGAGAAGCTTGCCCTCGTCCGTGTATCGCCCGGTGAAGCCATTGTTCTGGTGGCAGTCGTTGGCGGCGATCCCAACGATATGGCGGTCCTTGTTGAGGCGGTCCCAGTTGGCGAGAATCTCGGTCTGCCGGTCGAAAATGGTCCGGATTACGTGATCGGGATACTTGCGGATGCTGAAGACGATGTCGGGCAACAGCGCCCTGTACCCGTCTTCGTCCTTGAAATCGGTGTGAATGTTGTAGATCTCCATCCCGACAAGCTGCGGCAGGTTCCAGGGCCGGTCTTCTTCCGAGTGTGCAAAAAACAGGAGTCCCCCCGCCTCTCCGATCGTGTCCGCCAACAGTTCCGGATCCCCTCCGCAATCCAACACCGTGTTGCTGGGCAGACCCCACGGCATGAAACCGCCGGACATCTCGAACCCCGGAACGAACAGGATGCCGTCCTTGACCCCGTCCCACTGAAGCGAATAATCCGCCTTCCCATCAATGCAATGGTCGGACATCAGGATGAAATCGCGCCCGGTCTCCTTCAACGCGCGCTGGATTTCTTCAAATGTTACCTGCGAGTCATGCGAGAAGTGCGAGTGGCTGTGACACACGCCCTGGTAATCGTTCCAGCCATCGTCGAGGGATAGATCCACACGCCGGGCCTGGAGCCGTTGCCATGCTTTGGCCTCGCGGGGAAACTGCACAAAACGGTTGTACAGCGCGTCCCGGAACACAAACACGAAAACGATAGCCGCAACCAGAACAATCGCCAGGAAAGCCCGAAGAGCCCACCGGACTACCGTGCGAACCAGCGACCGTCTCTTGACCTCTCTTTCGCCGGCAACATTAGACATGGCAAGATCACCCCAATTACGATACTGCGCCACTCAGACTGTCACGACTGCCTCACAAGCATACCGGAGTCGTAAGCACTGGTCCAACGCACCGTATCGGCGTTCAAGCGTGGCGCGTCTACGCGGCGCACAGCGCGAGGATGGCATCGACCTCGGCCGGGCCGATGTCGTCATGTTCGCCCAGGGCAGTGCCGCGCGCGGCGATGCGTTTCGCGACCTCCGCGTAGCCCTCGGTGATGCCGTATTCTTTGAGGCGGGTCTTGACGCCGAGCGAGCGGAAGAATTCTTCGGTCTTTTGGATTGCCGCGTCGATGCGCGCGCCGGGGGAACCGTCCACGATTCCCCAAACCCGCTCCGCGTAGTGGAGAATCTTGCCTGCCTTCGGTTTGCGCTGATGGCGCATCACCGCCGGGAACACTACCGCAAGGGTCTGTGCATGGTCCAAGCCGTAGAGGGCCGTCAACTCGTGGCCAATCCCATGGGTCGACCAGTCCTGCGGCACCCCGCAGGATATCAGGCCGTTGAGCGCCTGGGTCGCCGTCCACATGATATTGGCGCGCGCATCGTAATCCGCGGGATTCGCCATGACCTTCGGCCCCTCCTCGAGCAACGTTAGCAACACCGCTTCGGCTTGGCGGTCCTGCAATGGGGCGTTGACGGGGTAGGTCATGTACTGCTCCATGACGTGGATGAACGCGTCGACAACGCCGTTGGCGGTCTGCCGCTGCGGCAGCGTGAACGTGGTCTCGGGGTCCAGAATCGAGAACCGTGGATAAACCTTCTCGCTGTAAAACGCCAGTTTTTCCCTGGTCGCGCCGCGCGAGATCACGGCGTTGCCGTTCGACTCGGAGCCGGTAGCCGGAAGGGTCAGGATGGCGCCCAGCGGAACCGCTTCCTCGATGCGCGCGTGTTTGCCGAGAATGTCCCATGGCTCGTCTCCCCGGAAACGCATCGCGGCGGCAATGAATTTCGTTCCGTCGAGGACTGAACCTCCGCCGACCGACAGCAGGAAACGGGTATCCTGCCTGCGGGCGAGTTCGACCGCTTTCATGAGCGTTTCGTAGCGGGGATTGGGTTCGATCCCGCCGAATTCGACGGTATCGAATCCGCGCAGAGCGGCCAGAGTCTGGTCGTACACCCCATTCTGTTTGATGGACCCGCCGCCATACGTCATCAAGATGCGCGCATCATGAGGCAACAAACCCGACAGCCTGGCGATGGCGCCCTTGCCAAAGACGATACGAGTGGGATTGAAATACTCGAAGTTGTCCACGGAAGTTCCTCCGAACGTATCACGCCGAGGCACGATGCCTCAGACTCCTTTTTCCTGTAAACGCTATCTTAGCATCTGTCTGTGGTCGGAATTAGGGGTGAGCATTAAGCAAGACGGCAGACGGAAGAAAATAGAATACGCCTGCCCCGGGTCGGCATCCGTGTCGGGCTGCTGCGCAAAAAAACAACCGCGAACGGGGAAAGTCCACGCCTTTCCCCCTTCGCGGATGCAAGGTTGTTCCTGTATTAGTTCTCCGGCGCTGCGCGAGGCAGCACGCCGGAACTCAAGAACTACTGTTTATCAGCCGGGACACAGTCACAAATTGCCGCAGCGGTTGCATAATAGGCGCCCAAGGCGATGTCACCCAATTCGCCATAGCCGAGTGGCGGCGTCTGTACCGGGGTGGCCAAAGCAGCCTTCCAATCAAATTGCTGGGCCCGAGCGGGCAACGTTTTCGATACGCGACCAACATGCTTCATGAGGTTTCACCTCCTCCAAGGCCTACGCGCAAGTATCGCGCGCAAGCCAGAACCATACTCACCACCGCAGGATGCGTCTGCCGAATCCTGCTACCACACACCTTACGGCTTGTTCAGATAGTCGCCAATCTCGCTCAGAGTTGGATTGAACTGGTCGCCGTTGAGCCAGGCTCTCTTTTGCTGAGCCAGCTCACGAGGCCAATCCCAGATCGCTGCCGTTGACGGCACGGTCTTCGAGACCTTCTTCAGATGTTTCATTTCTCAAAACCCTTTCTTTCACGCCTGTCCTTATCCCTAAACACTGTGCCCCTCATTGCCTCGTTGGCTTTTGACGCGAACACAGGTCGCCGAGATCAGAGACGAACGTTTCACGGATATTCCTAGAGTGGACAAACTAAGGTGAAAAACCACTTACGCCCACTCTCCTTCCGCCGTTTCACACAACTGCGTGATGGCTGCTCACGCGGATGTGCTTACTTCGACAACGCGTCATTAATCTGATCCCACATCCAGTTTCTTTGTTCTTCGGTTAGCGTCTCGTCCCCAAGCAGGCTGACTCCCGCAATTGGCCCGATGATGTTCTTGAGCGTCACATCAGCGGTCTGCTCAGCCTTCGCAGGTTTCGACAGATTCTTGACGTGCATCATGTGGCGTTTCACCTCCTTCCCTTTTCCTCTTAGTCAGGCGTCCACCCAGAATCTCCGGGTTTATCCTCAACGAAGTCCACGGCTTCCGTGGAGCTTGGACCCAATTCTACACGTTTTCGCTGAATAAGTGAACCCCTTTTTTACATAAAACCATTTTAAGGGTTCTTATCACTTTGGCGCAATCTAAAACAACCCGAGGTCCCCCATGCGCAAAATCTGTTCGGATAGCTGGTTCCAAAAAGCCTCGTTGCCTCCACCCAGGAATAGCCGGTCGAGCGATTCCAGCATGTCGCTCAGGCTGTTTATCTGCGTTACAAGGGCCTCGGCGGAACTCGTGATCTGCTCGATATCTCCCCCTGCGCCTCCGTTCGCATACAACGTCTCGAGTTCTTCCAAAGCCATTCGTTGAATATCGACCCCTGCCAGTGCCTCTTCACTCAGCTGCGCGCTTCCGGATACCTGTTCCCCGAGCCGCTGCGTGGCTTCGTACACCCGCCGTGCCGTATCCACATCGCCTTGATTCTCATAGGCTTGGCCCGATTGTACGAGTTCGCGCGCCAAATTGCAAAGCATAGTGTATTCGTCGGACCCCGCGAGCACGGCGCTCAGCATTTGGGCGGCCTCTTCGGGCATGCCTGCCGCTGCCAGAGCCAGTTCCTGGGACTGGGCGGCCTGCAGCCCATAGGCCGTGGCCGTTTCCTTCCCCTTCAGGCTCTCAAGCGCTGCCAGCGCCGCTTCGGTGTCGCCCACGCGGAACAGCGCCCCCGCGCGCAACGCATCAAACAAGGCGTTCTGGGGGTCCGCGCCCTGCAGGACCGCAATTTCCTCCAAGAACGCCCGCAAATCCTGTTCGGTCATTCCGTCAAACAGCGCGGGCTCCGATGTTGTCTCGGGGGTGGAAACGGGTTCTGCGATGTATGTCTTGGCCAGAACCAGGCCCGCGTAAGGCTGTTGCTGGTCCATACGGCCAATCGCGGTCACGAGCAGTTGCCGCGCTTCTTCGTCAGGCAACGACGCAGCCACCCCGACAATGGTCTCCGGCGCCGCCTCGGGGTCCGCCGCGACCTTGGCGGCCGTCTCCGCGTCGAGCATTGCCATCCGCTGCAGACGCGTCCACGCCTGCGGGTTCGTTACCGCGGCTTGCCTCAGCGCAACGACATCGCCCTGCGAAACCTTGCTGATGTCCGGAGCGGCGGTCGCAAAGAACTCGCTTCGGCCGGCATGTTTCTCGGGAGACGCCAACCTGTGGGCAACGTCCTGCGCAAGTTGTTCCATGATGTCGCCAAGGCGGCTGGTTTCGGGTTTTTCCCCGGGGATGACTACTGCTGTGCGCTGCTCGGGCTGCTGGGGCTTGTCGGGACCTTCCGCCACCGGGGGTACAACCGTCTTCTGCGGGGCAAACGCGCCCCATTCAAACACCAGCCCTATGACGGCAAGCAACACCGCGGCGGCCAAGGCCATGGCGCCCCAGAGTACGAAAGAGGGACGTGACTTCTTGCGCTCGCTCAGGTCTACGGTCTTCGCGGAAGCGTCCGCCTTTCGGACGGCCTGCATGACGGCGTCGAGCACGTCGATTTCGGGGGCGTCCTTGACGATGTTCTGGCCGATGGCATGGAAATCCTCGGCGGCGAGCCGCAGCCACGCATAGTCAGCTTTGCTCGCTTCCGAGGCCTCTATAGCCTTCCGGGCCAGCGCCGCATCTTCCGCGGAGAGTGTCCCCTCCACGTAATCGGCCAGCCGGTCCAGCGTTATGTCATGTTCACCTTGTATCACAAGAAATCTCTCACTTTGAGGCTCCTCTCGCGAAGGGCCTTCAATATGCGATGAAGCCGTGTGCGAACGGCGCCCTCGGTGCTGCCGACGACCTCGGCGATATCGCGCGCGGGCATTCTTTCGAAAAACCGCAGGATAACAATTTCGCGCGATTCGGCGTCCAGCGTATCCAGCAGTTCCGCCAGGATTTCCCGCCGCTCCTGCCCCATGAGTTCGCGGTCGGGCGCATCCTCGGAAGACCGCTGCAACGCGCCATCGTCTTCCCGAGCCGTGCTGGCATATTCCTCGAGGGACTCCATATGCACCGACTTCTTACGTTTCAACTCGTTCAGGCTGAGATTGCGGGCAATGCAAAGCACCCACGGGCGAAACTTGCGTGTCTCATCGAACCGCTGACGCGCCACGTAGACCCGGACGAACGTCTCCTGGGCCAATTCACGCGCCAGTTCATAGTCGCGGACGTAATGCAGACAGAACCGGAAGATATCGTTCTGATACCTCCGCACCAGCTGGGCCAGGGCCTCGCGGTCACCCTTCCGTAGGATGACCATCAGCTCTTCGTCCGTCTTCTGGACCGCGTCCACGCAGTTTACCCGGTCGGTGAACAAGCCAGCGCCCCTGAACGCGGCGCTGCCTCCTTCACCGCCCAATTACGTTACAACTCATTCGTGTAAACGTCACAGCTTTATCATCTTTTCCCCAACTCCAGACAGGATGTTCGGGGATTTCTTCCGTTAAGTCATTTTAAGCGTATCACTTGCATAAGACAAATCCGTTTTGGGTCTTGGGCGGCGTGGCAACTGTCATCCTTGCGTGGAGGCACACCCGCCCCCGGCCTCCCGGCCATGTCAGCGTCGCCACAACATACTAAATATAGTACATGGCGCGGCAGTCCCCACAATAGAGGCCTTGGAATCGCGCCATTCCGGGGTCTGATTCCGTATCGCCGGTCATTTCAGAAGACGCGCAAGCGAGCCTCGTTTGTCTTGCCATGCAAGCGCTCGCTCGTAATCGGGATAGGCCTTCTCCAGCTGGCGAAACTCGGCTGTGTGCATTTGACGGCGCCCGGTCTCAGATTCCGAGATGCCCAGATGCGCGTGAAGCATTTCATGATACACGACATAACGAACAAAGAATTCGGGCACGAACTCCTGGTCCAGCAACGGATGAATGCGGATTAGCTGAAGTTCGTGGCGGTAACTGCCAAAGCGGATTGAGCGCCGGCGCCGTTGGGTGGGCATGTGGCCCCACGTGATATGGGTGCGAACGGTCCCTTGAAAGCATTGTTCGTTGACCTCGTCAAAAAGTCGCTGCAGGTCAAAATAACGGCCCCGGGTCCGAACGCGTATCACCCGGTGGCGCGGCCCAGACGGCCGAATCCGGTGGCGGTTTTCGCGGATGAAGGAGTCCAGTACCTCGCCGGCTTTCCTGGCTCTTGGCTGCCGGAGCCACTGTCCCAGCGCTTGTAGAACCCGGGTGTCCGCGGCGAGAAACATATGGTGCAGGCGCACTTTGACCCGGCCCGCGGCGCCGTCGGGCTTGACCGAGAGCAGGCTGTGGGTATTGTCCGTGACGGCGAGCTCGATACGCAACCCTGATAGGCGTTCCAAGGCCTCCTGCAAGGTTGAAGGGTCGTTCCACGGAAGTTCTAACTGCATAATGGCCTTGCCCTCCGACTTGCCTTCTCACTCGCTCGAGAGCAGGGATTGCGATGCCCCCGCGAGCGGCAATGTGAGCTCGCGAAACGCGGCCGCGGCTTCGGGATCGTTCTGCACGCGCTTTGCCAGCGAGGGGGCCATGTCGTAGTAGGCCTCAACCAGCCAGCGGCCGAGGCGGGTCCTGCTCAGGACGCCGTCACGAAAGGCCCGAAGCCGCTCCAGGATCTCGGGCTCATTCTTGTAAACGTATTCCGCGGGGCACAGCTCCTCCTCGGGTTCGTCGGGGCCGGGCTTTTCCGTGCCGGTCAGCCAGCCTTCCACTCGGGGGAAGAACAATCGGAAGGCCGAGAACCTGTCCGTATTGCTTGACCCGCCGCAGACGTGCAGGGGGCCGTTGCTCAAGGTGCCGATGATGCGGAATCCGTCCGCATCCAGCAGAAGCCCCAGCCCGGAAGACCCGGGTTCGGTAACCCCCTCGCTCCAGAGTACTTCGATTTGGTTGTAGTAGGGATATGCCGCAACGGAGCTTCTCAGGATATCGCCATGAGAAATGCGCATGTGCATGGCTTGGGGATGGTGGATGCCCGTGATGGCTTCGCCCGCTGAGACGGCGCGGTCGGTCCATCCGGCGTAGAAACGTCCAAACGTGCCGTTGGGAACGCTCTCGAGTTCCATGAGCGTGATGTCGAGGTCGCTGTTGGTGGAGAGCGTGACCATGCCAGCGCTGCGTGGCAGACTGCTGAGCGCGGGCGGGTCGGCCGTGTCGCACGCGGTCGCGCGATAGTCCCAGATGACGTCGACTTCACTGGCGGACACCACCTGGGGCACGCAGTGATTCGATGTGAGGACATAGGGCTCGAGGGCGGGGGTATCGGCATTGTTGACAAGGGTACACGTGCACAGACCCTGGTCGCCGCCCGCGCTTGGGACAACCAGCATGCCTACCCCTGAAGCAACATCCAGGATATCCGAATTGCTTTCGCAGGCAATGTTGATGTTGCAGTCGAGTTCCTTGAAGAACTCACCGAACCCCCGGTAGAAATGGGCCACGTCGGTCAGGCGCAGAGACGGCAACGCGTCATGAGGCGTTCGTACCACGAGCATGGCCCAATCGCCTTCCGTGGTGGCAAGCCACCGGCCGTCCTCGAGGGCGTCGTCAGCCGTGTATGGTCCAAACGCGCGAGGCAGCACGGGATCGATAACGTACAGCTCGTCACCCTCCTGTAAACCGGAGAGTTCGACTTGAAACCGAAGCGCTTGAGCATCCACCGAGGAAACGGTCGCCCGATACAGGTACGATGCGCTCTCAGCCAGGGGCGGTCCGAACAGCTCGCTTCCGGCGTATTCGACCTCGAAGCCCTCCGCGATGCCCAACACCTTGTTCTCCGGCTGCTCGCGGTTCTTAAGAGACTGGTTTTGGCCCGCGAACACCGTGAGCGTGAGGGTCTTTGCGGGAAACAGGAGACAGCGTGCGAGTTCCTGCCGCGTCATCGGCTCGTCCCAGGACTGCTGCACGTCTTTGATGCTGATCGGGGGGAGATACGCGCCCGGAGCGGAGTGCTCGGCGTGCGCGCAGGCGGCGATGGCGAGGATTGCCAAGAGCAGGGGGAAGTATCTGAACATCAGGTTGTCTCCAGGTTGTATCACCGTATTATACACGAGGAGAGCTCGTTCCATACGCGACCCCGGGATTCAATGCCCGTCAGCCCGATGCGGTATCATGTCTTCCACTATGGCAACTCGAACGGTAAACATGCTGGCTGTTTTGGGCCCTACGGCCTCTGGAAAAACCGCTTTGGGCGCACAATTGGCCTATGCGTTCGGCGGCGAGATCATCTCGGCCGATTCGCGCCAGGTGTATCGGGGGCTGGACATCGGCTCGGGCAAAGACCTGGGGGAATACGTGGTCGAGGGACACGCGGTTCCCTATCATCTCATCGATGTGGCCGAGCTCTCCCACGAATTCAGCGTTTTCGAGTACCAGCAACGGTGTTTCGCCGCGTTCGAAGAGATTTCAGGGCGCGGCGCGCTGCCGGTGATGGTGGGGGGGACGGGCCTCTACATCGAGGCCGTCTTGAAAGGCTATCGAATGGTCGAGGCCCCCGAGAATGCCAGTCTGCGGCAGGAACTGGCCCATTTGACCGGTGATGCCCTCGCCGCCCGGCTGGCGGGTCTCAAACCCGGACTTCACAATACCACCGACCTCACGGACAGAAACCGTCTTGTTCGCGCCATCGAGATCGCCGAGTACTCGAAACTCCATCCGCCCGCGCCCGCCCCCGATATCCGGCCGTTCATCCTGGGCACGCGCTGGGACCGGCACGTATTGCGCCGGCGCATCGGGGAACGCCTTCGGCAGCGCTTCGACGCCGGAATGATTGAAGAAGTCGAGGGGCTGCGCGCACAAGGCGTGCCGTGGGAAAAACTGCACTTTCTCGGCCTGGAATACCGCTATATCAGCGAATATCTCGAAGGGCGCATCAAGAGTCGTGACGAACTCTATCAGAGCCTGCGCACGGCCATCTGCCAGTTCGCCAAGCGCCAGGAAACCTGGTTCCGGCGCATGGAACGCAACGGCGTGATCATTCACTGGGTAGACAACGCTGATGCGACTACCGCCCTCAAACTCGCGCGAGATGCCTTGTAATACCTCCCGCGCTCGCCCGGGTTCTTTTCTAAGAATCCTGCTCTACGTCTTATAGGCTTGTGGATGCAGTTTGGCAATGTCCGCCCTGAGGACGTTAGAGATGTCCTCTTTTGCCCTGTTTCTTTTCGTTCGGGGCACGCGGGCCCGGCATCCCTCGTGCTTTTGATAATCACTCTGGTACAATTCAACGGTCTCAAGAACCGTATCCCGGCTGTATAGCGAGCCGGGGACAAGGCATTGCGCGGACTCCGAGGGCTGGGAAGGCGCTTCGCGGAGGAGGGCGGAAGCGCGCTTGCTTCCCTGGAATCGCGGGGTCTGCGTGGAGTTTCTGCGCCGTGGACTGTGATGATTCTCGCCATTGCCACACGAGTGAAACAGCCAGCCGCGCCCGCGCGGTGTCCGCCTCTCAGACCGCGGAATGTACCGAAGACCGCGTGAGCGCGAAACCGGCGCCTGCAACGCCGCGCCCCGGCCATACCCGGTGGGTGTTGAGCGCCGTGGCGGGGATTGCGCTGCTGACCACCCTGGTTCTGGGCTGGCGCGGATTGCCCGACGTGCCTATGTGCTGGTTCCATTCGATGACGGGGTTGCCGTGCCCTGGATGCGGCCTGACACGGTCCGTTCTTGCCATCGGGAGCGGCGAGTTTGCCGGAGCCTGGCACTTCAATCCTTTCGGTTACGTGGTCTACGGCATTCTTGTTGTGTTACTGCTGTTGCCGATCCTGGCGCGCGTTGCGCCGAGGCCGACCGCGTTCATCGAGAGTTCCTGGTTCATCAACACATTTGTGGCGGTGAACGTCGCGGGATTAGTGGTGTTCGGGCTTGCACGGCTCGCGCTTCATTGGGGATGAAAGGCCGCGGCTCTCCCCGAGGTCCGCGATGCCGCGCAACGATAGAAAACAGGTTCTCTGTTCGAGATACCAACCGTATCCGAGGAGCGGCTCATGAAGCTGTATAGCCTTTTGATGAGTCTGTGCATTATCGCTTCCGCGCCCGTCTGGGCCGCCGGACCGGCTGCGCCAACGTTCCAGGAACTGATGGACCCGGCCCTGTTTCCCGAGCCCCAGCGCGGGATGGAGGTGATTTCCGGCACGGCCCGCGGCGGCGACGTGGAGGCCGTCACGACGGGGGCAATATTCATGGTACAGGCGCAATCCGGCGACATCGTCTGCCGCCAACGCATCGGCCACGAGCGCGAGGTCGCCGTGGTGCACCTCGGACGGCCTCTCGAGGGGGCGCGGGTCACGCATTCGGGCCCGGGATTCGTGCGTATCGTTGCGGAAAACCCTCAACTGGTCATCCGGATAAATGGCGACTCGCTTCTCATGCTTCATACAGCCGGACCACTGGAAGCGGCCATCGAACGCAAGATTCCGGCCGGGTGGCACGCTTCGTACGAGAACAACCACCTCATCGCCGACGAATGGGGCGCGTTCGGGCTGTATTGCTCGGACATTACCGTCAAAGACGGTTTTGATCCTTATCCGGCTACGGTGGCGACCTATCCTCTGCCGCCGGACGCCGTGCTGTGGCTGGGGGTATGTCCGCCAAAACCTTATCCCTGGGAACGGTCGTTCAAGGACCAGGTGGTCTGGCATTGGTCGAACGAAACAGGCTATCCACCCGATGACGCTCTCCGGGCCTGGAAGGAGTACGGCAACATCGTGCTGCTTCAATCAGAAGTAATGCTGTGGAAGGACTGGAACCTGGATTTCGAGCCCCGCCACGGCTCGGAAGAGTTCGCGCGCGTGCGCAAAACCCTTCACGACCAGGGGATGCGCTTCATTGTTTACACCAGCCCCTACTATTTTCTCAAGGGCACGCCAATCGAGCCGGCCGCGTTCAATTCCTTCGAGAATTTCAAGGACTGGCCGCCTGGATGGGCTACGGGCGAGAATATGGAATTGTTCATGGCCGCCATCACGAGAGTCATGACCGGCCACAAGCCCGACGGCCTCTATTTCGACGGGCAGTATATCCAGAACCCGGCCGCACTGTATGCCCTTGCCCGGCGCACCCGGTCGCTCATCGGCGAGGACGGCATCCTCGAGTGGCACTCGACCGCCGCGCTCGGCAGCGGGCACTGTTATTTGCCGCAGGCCGATGCCTACGTGGATTTTATCCTTCGTGGCGAGGGATGCGCGAATGCCTACGGGGATTTCGAATACCTGCGTTACTTCGTGTCCGGCTACAACATCAACAACTGCATCGGTGTGCTGTGCAACAACGGGCCGGTAGGCGTGAACCCCGAACTGGTGCGGAACGTCCTCCGGGCCAACGGGCGCTTCCACGTCATCGCGAGCTGGCTGGACAAGCCGGAGTTGGTAAAGGTGCTCAAGGACGAGTACTTCCCCAGGCTGAATCCCCGCCTTCAAAGCGAAGTGGATGCCGTCATGGCCGAGCGGCAGGATAGCGTGGGGGCGCGCACCGCGGCTCTGCTGGCCGAGCAGGAGGCCTTACGCGAGCCACCCGAATGGGGCGAGCCGGTATTGAGTATCGAGTTTGACGCGATGCCTGAAGCGGAAACCGTGGTGTCGCCCGCAAACCCGTCCGCCCTGTCTATTGAGAATGGCGCGCTCACGATTTCCGCGCATGGAAACACGTACGCGTTTCTGAAGTTGCCGTTGGCCGCGACGGTCCGGGGATTTATCGTGAAAGTCAGGCAGGGAACCGACGGGGGCCAGTCGTGGGGTCCAGGGGCGATGCTGGTATGGCCAAACGGCGGCGGTATCCGTGCGGGCACTCGGTCGGACGGGACACTCCAGTCCGACGTGTACGGGCAACAGACCCACGGCGGCGAGTACGACACCGGCAAGTGGGTCTGGCTGCGGGCGCGCTGGCTTGACCGCAGGGGCGTCATCGACCGGAGCGATAACGGCCAAGACTGGCAGCGGCTCTGGACGTTTGAGCACGGCGGCGCGGCATCGGGCGAGACGGCAAGCCTGCTCGTAGGCAAAGTGCCCTATAACGGCGAGGCGGCAGACTACGGCGAGCCAGGCTCCGAAGGCCAGTGCGAAATCGATTTTGTGCGGGTGTACTGAGGCTGACGCAGGACAATCAGGATTGGGCCAGTCGCGTCCATTCCTTCACGAACGCCTCGGGCGTCAGCCAAGGCACGCCGGCGCGCGCTTCATGAGGGGGAAAGCAGGAAATGACTGCCGCGGGGCAGCCTGCCTCGACGGCGCGTGCAATGCCTTCCTGCGTGGTTGCTTCACAGGCGCGCGGTTCCAGCAGGCACGCGGTCTTGCCGCGCGCGGTGAACCACATGGTCCATTTGCGCAACGCATCGTCGGGCAGGCCGAACTTGCGCAACAGGCGCAGGTACCGCTGCAGCAGATCCCAGGTGATCACGGGCGTGACTCTTCCATCGCGCCAGAAATCCAGGACAGCTTTTGACCCCGGCTCCATGAAAGCCCTCGCGAAAACGTCGGGCGCTAGGATGACGCGGACAGACTTAGCCATGGTCGAGTTCCTCGATGATGCGATCGATGTCCTCAACCTGCATCGATTGGCCCCGCACCGCAATCAGACTCCGCTGAAACAGCAAATCGAATCCGCCCTTGGACAGCGTGATCGCGGTATCGATCCATTCGTCGAGAATGCGGCGTCTGAACCGCCATTCCTTGCCGAGTTTCGTGCCGGGGATCTGGCCGTCCTGCGCCCACTTGTAGACCGTCTGCGGCTTGACCTTGAGATATTCTGCCACTTCCTCGACCGTCATGATTTCGTTGGAATCTTGCTGCATTGTCCGGTCAATCCTCGGCCAGGTCGCGCACCATTCCCGCCATGCCGTCCACAACCGCCTCGTAGAAATTCACGTGACTGTAGCTGCGGAAGATCTCGAACGGCGCGCCGGGACTCCCGATGAAGGGCCGGAGTGTCCACGCGCACTGAGTTCCCACGAAGGCGAATACAAACACCCACACGTAGAGGATGCGCAATGCCTGCCGCGGATATAGCGAGGACTGTTCACACATGGCCACGAGGCCGCGCCAGAGCCCGAACATGGCCCACAGTCCGCTGAATCCGAAGATCGCGACATGGAGCAGTTTCAGGAAGTTATAGCCCGTTCCGATGAGGGTGAAGAACAGCACGATCGGGGCGCAGCTCGCGAGGAGGATGGCATTCATCGCGACCGCCATAAGAATGAGCGACAAGGTCTGCAGGAAGCTCAGGCGGGAGCCCATCACCACATTCACGACGTAAAGGACCGGGTAGCATACCGCGAGGGTCAGCAGAAACAACAACGGCGCCTTCACTGCGGACGAAACCATCTGGGGCAATCCCGCCGGTATTCCTGCCATGGCGCCCATCACCACCCCGTACCCGGCTCCAAGCGCCACGACAATGGCCAGCATCCGCCCCAGATGCCACGCGATGTCTTCGCCGCGGAAGATGCTTCTGAAATAGGCGTCGCGATGCCGCAGCAGACCGTCCATGTACTCGAGGATGTTGCGAGTTTTCCGGGGCTCGAAATCATCCTCGGCCTCCTCGATGAGCGGATGCTGCGCCGCCAGGATTTCTCCCGTTGATTGCGCGAGTGGCTCGTCACTTTCTTCGAAGCCGTTCTTCGTCTCCATGGTGTTCCCTCCCGACTGTGCGACCCGAAACAGCCTGCTTGTATCCTGGCACAAGACCGCATTTTTGTAAAGTTTGTTATTGTTTGATGCTATTTTTTACTGTTACCATCGGGATTCTGTTCTTTCGGGAGATGGCGTAAGTTGCCAGGCGGTGGGCATTTGCGCAAGAATGGCGACTGGCCGGCTGATTCCGGCGGGGGGATTCTTTGTGAACCAAGTGGCGTCATACCTTCGCAAACGCGCGATCGTGGCTCCCTGGCATGTCGAATGCGAGGACATCGAGGGCAT
>Ga0116187_1002651_pt1 | contig 17251 bp, 15 predicted proteins | sample AD_JPNNA6_MetaG_FD_89755 | JGI IMG/M metagenome (GOLD analysis project Ga0116187, IMG submission 89755) | Active sludge microbial communities of municipal wastewater-treating anaerobic digesters from Japan - AD_JPNNA6_MetaG | ecosystem: Engineered > Bioreactor > Anaerobic > Digestate | place... | reverse complement strand
GCTTCTCGCGGACGATGCCTCCGGGGCGTGACGCCCCCTTCGCGCCTCCTCGCCCGAAGGCGCAAAGAGAAACGTTTCTCCCGAACCGGTACCCCCGCCTCCGGTTTGGCCCGGGGGTAAATCCCGGGACTTTTTGCCCTTGACGGAGAACGCGGCCATGTTATGATGATATGGCGTCAGAAAAATCGAAGGTTGTCCGGTGTACGGGAATCCGGTGTCACGCCGGAGCGGCCCCGCCACTGTATCAGGGACGAAACCGCGCACGCCACCCAGCGATGGGGAAGGCCCGGGAGTAGGATGAACTGAAGCCAGGAGACCGGCCGGACAGCACGCGTCTTCCATGCGCGGGCGTGGAGGGACGAGAGCTTCCCCGATGGGGGCGTTCGCGCGGCGAGGAGCGGATGGCATCAAGGCCCGCTTCCCGCCCTTTTTTGTGCCCTAGGGGGGGTGCCCCCGGAAGCTCCGCAGATCGGGTCTAACGAGGAGGAAGGAAACATGAGATGGAGAAAGGCTGTGGGAGGCATCTTGGGAGTGCTGTGGTTGGCAGGATCGGCGGGGGCGGAGAATCCCTCGGTGGCCTACGTGACGATGGACTTTACCACCATGTCCGGTCTCCGGGGGGTCACTTCGGGGGACGGAGCCACCCCGTTGGGAGCCACGGGAGGAGGGGATCCCCGCTACATGGCCTTCGTGAAAAACGGCGCCCAGAAGATCCTCTACCGGGAGTACCAAACCGGAGACGCCCCGGACACGGTGACGATCTTTGACCCCACGAACTGGGACACTCCCGAGGCCAACACCACCCTGGGGAAAAACATCGGCGGCGCGGCGGTGTCCGGGTCCTTCCTGCTCCTGGCGAACTACTATAACGACGAGGGGCACTCCTACCTCACCAAGCACGACATGACCGACCCCCACTACCGCCAGGTGGACGCCCGCAACTTGGACGACGGCGATGGGGCCAACTTCTCGGAGTACGTGAAAGACGTCCTGGCCTGGAAGGGGTCGATCTACGCCCTGGTGGAGCGCCGGGACAACGTCTATCCCCCCCACTACGCCCCCAGTACCCTGGTGCGCTTTAACGCCAATCTAGAGGAAACGGGGTCGGTGGACCTGGGACAAAATGCCTCCACCATGGCCCTGGAAAAAGACACCATCTACGTGGCGGTCATCGGGGGACCCCGGGACGTGGCGAGCGGAGACACGGCTCTGGTGGCGGTGGATCCCGCCACGATGGCCAAAACCGTGCTCGGCACCAGTCGGGATCTCCCCGCCCCCTACGCCTTCGACCATGTGGGAGTGGCTCCCGACGGCACGATCTTTGTCACGGGGTACAATAACGGCGCCGGGACCTGGCCCAACCCCAGCAAGCTCTTCACGGCGGCCCCGGGAACGCCCCGGACCTTCGTGGACCGAGGCACCCAGGAGGGTTGGGTGTCCAAGGGCGTGTGGGATCCGTCGGGGGAGGTCTTTTGGGTGGTGAATCACGGCTCGGGCAGAGGGGATTCGGTCCTCGAGGCCTACGATACGGCGGGGAACCGGGTGCTTCGGATCTCCGAGACCACCCTGGGAGGGGCGGTCTATGACGCCGTGCCCCTGACCGCCGCCGCGCCCACCCAGGCTCCCTCCGGCGGAAGCGGCGGAGGCGGGTGTGCGACGGGGGCCCTGCCGACTCCTCTGGCGCTCCTGCTCCTGGCGCCAGCCCTTTTGTTGCGGCGGCCATGATAAAGGCGTTCCGGGACCGGGGGCACGCCCCCCGGTCCTGGGGCTTTATCCTCCTCCTCGGGGCGTGGCTTTTAGGGGCGCCCCCCGGGGCCGCCCTGGATCTTCCCCTGGTGACGGTGACCGCCTCGCCCTGGGAGGAGGCCTCCCGGGCCACGCCGGGAACGGTGACGGTCCTCCGCCCCGAGGAAAGCGAGGGGGAGGGCAAGACCCTGGGGGACCTCCTGGAGCAGAGCGCGGGGGTTCACGTGATCCGGGTGGAGGGACGGGGGGGGTACGTCGTGGCCTCCATCCGGGGGAGCACGGGGGCCCAGGTGGCGGTGTACGTCGATGGCGTCCTGATGAATTTAGGTGGGGAAGGGGCGGTGAACTTGGCCACCATCCCCGCCGACACGGTGGAGCGCATCGAGGTCTACCGGGGCTTCGTGCCGGGGCTCTTTGGGGCCTCGGGGCTGGGGGCGGTGATCTCGGTGCACACCCGACGGCCCCGGGGCTTCGAAGGGGCGGCGGCGGTGGAGCTGGAAGACTTCGGCACCTGGAAGACGTCGCTGCGCTACGGCAACGATCTGGGGTCGGGGCGCTACTTCGCCGCCGTCACCCTGGGGGGCACAGCGGGAGATTTCCCCTATCACAACGACCACGGCACGTTCTGGAACCTTACGGATGACTACGAGGCCCGGCGCCGCAACAACGGCGCCCGGGACCGAAACGTGCTTTTCGCTTGGGAGGACCGATCCTGGCGCCTGCGGGGAGAATATCTGGATCAGCACCGGGAGATTCCCCGTCGGGCCCCGGGAAATGACCGCCCCGGCGATCCTCCGGGGCCCGAGCTGGACACGGTGCGGACCTCTCTGGGGATAGGGCAGGAGTTTTCCGGGGAGCGAAGCTGGGGATGGCAGGCCCAGGTGTTGCGCCAGGACAAGGAGTTCTTCGACCCCCGGGATCCCCGGACGCTGCCCGCGCCCCAGGCCACATGGAACCACCACCGCACGGAGCGCTTTTCCCTCTCGACCCACCGAACCCAACCCCTGGGAAGGGGAAGCCTCACCTTCGCGGGGGAGGCCTTTCGGGAGTCCCTTCGGGTGGAGGGGGACATGGTGGCCCGATACCGCCTCCGATCCCGCTACGACCAGGAGGTCTTGAACCTGGCCCTGGAGGGGTCTTTTCCCTTGGGTTCCCGGGGTCGGGTGGTGCCCTCGGTGCGGTGGAATGGGGTGGACGGCACGGGACACCTCTCCTGGTCCCTGGGGGCGGAGTGGGATCTGACGGGGGGATGGGGAGCCCATCTCTCCTACGGCCGGGCGTTCCGGGCCCCCACGCTCTATGAGCGCTTCGGCGACGGGGCGCTGCTTTTGCCCCGCCCGAACTTGCGCTGGGAGGACGGCATCCAGTGGGACGCGGGGGTGCGCTACGAGGCTTCGATGGGAAAGACGCGCTTCCGGGGGTCGATGACGTACTTTCACCGAGACGTGACCGATCTCATCGAGTTCGTCATGGCCAATGCGGAATCGGCCTACTACGATAACATCGGCCAGAGCACGGTGGACGGGGTGGAGGTCGAGGGGGCCTGGGCCCTCCCCCGGTGGCAGGTCAACCTGGCCTACACCTGGATGAGAAGCGAGAATCTCTCTCCGGGGGCCCGGTACGGTAAGCCCCTGCCCAACCGCCCGACCCACGCCGCCCATCTCCGGGTGGTCCACGACCTGTCCGATCATCTCTCGGCCTTCGTCGAGGGGAAGTTCGTGGGGGGAAACGCCTTCGACCAGACGGGGGACCTGGCCATGTCCGACCTCACCACGGTGGACCTGGGGATCTCCTGGACCCGGCAAGACGGGGGCGTGGTCACCGCTGGCGTGCGAGATCTCTTCGACGCCGCTTCGGAGGCGCGGCTGGTGCCCTTCAAGGGGCCGGAGCAGATGCCCTGGTACCCTTCCGCCGGACGAACGTGGTTTTTGTCCCTGCGGTGGAGCTGGTGAGGATGAAGGGCCTTGGGGTGAAAGCCCTGGGACAAAAGGGCGCCGCCACCGAAAGAAAGCCCCCCCGCCCGGGGCGGAGCCGATGGGGCCTTTTGGCCCTGCTGGCCTGGACCCTGGGTTGGGGAGGGATTCTGTCCCCGGGAGAACCGGGCCTCGCGGAGGAACCCCTGCGCCACGCCGCCTTGTTTTCCGTGGAGGAGCGCCCCGAGGGGATCCTCGTCACCAATCGCATCCCCTGGCCCGGGGCCACCGAGGAGATGGCGTGGCTCTTACAGCCCGCCGCTTCGGCCGACGCTCTCCCCGGGATCCCCGGGGCGCGGCGGGTCCGGGTGCCCGTCTCCCGGGTGGTGGTGACTTCCATGCCCGCCGTGGCCTGTATGGAGGCCCTGGGAGCCCTGGATGCCTTGGTGGGCGTGGGGGGAGGGCGGTATTGCTACTCTCCGGCGGCCCGGGCTAGGGCCCCCGTCGAGGTGGGCCCCGCCGAGGGCATGGGGGCGGCCTTCGACGTGGAGCGCCTGATGGCCCTCTCCCCCGACGTGGTCTTCGCCTACGCCTACACGGCGGAGGAGCGCGCCGGGCTCGACCGACTGGAGGCCCTGGGAATCCCCGTGGTGCTGGCTTCGGAGTTCCTGGAGGAGACGCCCCTGGGGAGGGCGGAGTGGATTCGCTTTTTCGCCCTCTTCCTGGGACGCCAGAGGGAGGCCGAGGAGTTTTTCGACCAAGTGGACCGCCACTACCAGCGCCTCCGCCTCGACCTCGCCTCGGTGGATCACCGCCCCCGGGTGATGGCGGGGACGCCCCTGGCGGGGTCGTGGCACGTGCTGGGGAAGGAGAGCTGGCTGGGGCTCCTCATCGACCACGCGGGGGGGAGTTACGTCTGGGGGGACATCCCCGGGAGAAGGGCCGTCTACATGGACGCCGAGGCGATCTTCGCCAAAGGGGCGGAGGCGGATTTATGGATCCACTGCGGCCCGTGGCTATCCCGGGAACAGGCCCTGAGGGAAGAGCCCCGGGCGGCCCTCTTTCGCCCCTTTCGGGAGCACGCGGTGTGGAACAACGACGCCCGGTCCTTTCCCGGGGGGGGCAACGATTTCTACGAGGGAGGGGCCCTCCGCCCCGACCGGATCCTGGAGGACCTGGCCCTCATCTTCCACCCGGAGCGCTTCCCCGGCGGCACTCCCTTTTACTACCGTCCGCTCCTCTCGGAAGACCGGCGATGACTTTCCCCCCGGAATCCCCCCGAGGGGGCCCGAAAATCCCCTCTCTCCCGAGTAGGGAGGTCCTTTCTCGGGACGTCTGGCGATGGGCGGCGATGGCCCTGATCGGCGCCGTCGCCGGGGGGGCCTTCGTCCTCCACCTGGGGCATGGCGCCGTGGCGCTGAGCTGGGGCGAGGTGTGGGGTATCCTTTTGGGCTCCGGCCAGGGCTCCTCGCAGGACATCATCGTGTGGCAATTCCGTCTGCCCCGGGCGGTGACCGCCTTGGCGGCGGGGGCCAGCCTGGGGGTGGCAGGGCTCCTCATGCAGACCCTCTTTGCCAACCCCCTGGCGGGGCCCTACGTGCTGGGGGTGGATGCGGGGGCCAGCCTGGGGGTGGCCTTGGCGGTGATGGGACTGGAGGTAATGGGGCCCTCCTGGGAAGCGCTGGCCACGGCGGGGAGCTTTACGGCGGCCTGGGTCGGGGCCGCCCTGGTCCTCCTGGGGATCCTCTCCGTGGCCCGCCAGGTCCGCAGCGGCACCGTGCTCCTCCTGGTGGGGATCCTCTTCGGGTTCGCCGCCAACGCCGTGGTGAGCATCCTCGTGGCCCTGGCCCCGTCGGAAAAGGTCCACGGCTTCATCACCTGGAGCATGGGGAGCTTCGCGGCGGCCCCCTGGCCCCGGGTGCGCCTCCTGCTCCTGGGGTCTTTAGGGGGGCTTTTGGTGGCCTGGGGGCTCGCCAAGTCCCTGGATGCCCTGCTTCTGGGGGAGGATTACGCCGCCACCATGGGAGTCTCCCCCGGCAGGGCCCGGCGCCGCGTCCTCCTGGCCACGGCCCTGCTAGCGGGAAGCGCTGCGGCGTGTTGCGGCCCCGTGGCCTTCCTGGGCATCGCCACTCCCCATCTTTGCCGGGGCATTTTGCGGACCGAGGGGCACCGATGGCTCATCCCCTCCTGCGCCGCTGCGGGGGGCGCCTTGGCCCTGGGGGCCGACGGCCTCACCCGCCTCCCCGGAGGGGCGGTGTTGCCCCTCAACGCGGTGCTGGCCCTCGTGGGGGTCCCCGTGGTGGCCTGGGTGCTCTTTAGCTCCGCCCGGGAAGGGGGGGCGTCATGACGCCTTTGCTTTCCGCCGTGGGGCTTTCGGTGGGGTACGGGGGACGCCGCCCCCGGGTGGTGGCCCCCGACCTCTCCCTGTCCCTGGAGGAAGGGAGCTTCACCGCCCTGTTGGGGCGCAATGGCGCGGGGAAATCCACCCTGATCAGGACCATCTGTGGCCTCCAGGAGCCCCTGGGGGGAGAGGTGCGGCTCCGGGGAGTGGCGCTGGCCCGGCACTCCCGGAGGGTCCTGGCCCGCATCGTGGGCGTGGTGCTGCCCGACCGGACCTTTCCCCGGGGAATGACGGTCTACGATCTGGTGGCCCTGGGGCGCCACCCCCACACGGGGTGGCAAGGGGGGCTCGCTCTTAGGGATCGGGAGGCGGTGGACCAGGCCCTGGGGGCCCTGGACCTCGTCCCCTTCGCCCCCCGCCGCCTGGGGGAGCTGAGCGACGGAGAGCGCCAGCGGGCCTTCATCGCCCGGGCCCTGGCCCAGGAGCCCGCCTTGCTGGTGCTGGACGAGCCCACGGCCTTCCTGGATCCCTCCCACCGCATGGAGGTCTTGCACCTCCTGAGGGACTTCGCCCACCTCCGGGGAATGGGGGTCCTCGTGGCCCTGCACGACGTGGGGGGGGCGCTGGCCACGGCGGATCGGCTCTGGATCTTGGACCAGGGATCCGCCACGGAGGGGATGCCGGAGGATCTGGCCCTTCGGGGAGAGCTGGAACGGACCTTTTCCTCCGATCGGTGGCGTTTCGACGCCCTGGGGGGGGGCTTCGTGCCCCGACAGAAGCAAAAGATCCGGGGGATGGTGGGCCTGTCGGGGGAAAGTCCCGGCCGGGAGTGGACCGAGCGGGCCCTGGCCCGGGCCCGCTACGCCGTGGCACCAGAGGCTCCCGTCTCGATCCACGTGGCCCTCACCCCCGGGGGGTGGCGATGGGTCCTGGGAGGAGGGGGAGAGGGCTTTACCTCGCTGGAGGGGCTCCTCGGGGGGTTGGCCTCCCGGGAAGAGCCTCCTCGGCTCTAGTCCCGTCGAGGGCGCCCCGGGGTCAGCTCCGCAGCGTCCATCGGAGCTCCGCCTCCCGGCCAAAAAAGGACCGAAAGAGGGCGCCCTTACGGGCCCAGGCTTCGTCCTCCCCCTGGGGGGGTTGGCCCGCCGTGCAGCTCACGAGAACTTTTTTCGGCCCCACCTGGCAGGAGAGTCCTTCCACCAGGTCCAGGTGGGAGGCGTCCAGGGCGTCGGCGAGGCGCAAGATCGCCGCCAGGGCGCAGACTTTTTTCCGGTCTTCCTCGGCCAGGGCGCCGAAGGTCTCGTGGCTCTCTTCGGGGAAGGCCCGGCGATGGTATCGGGCGATGCAGGCCACCATGCGGCGCTGACGCCTGCTAAAGGGCAGGGCGTCGTCTTCCATCACCAGCTTTTCCGTCCACCGGTGGTGGCGGGCCCTCCCCTCGCACCAGCCGATGTCGTGGAGCAGCGCCGCGTACTCCAGCAGGTCTCGCTCCTCTTCCCCCAAGGCGTGGAGCTCCCCCAGGTCGTCGAAGAGCGCCAGGGCCAAGGAGGCCACCTGGAGGTGGTGCTCCTGCATGTCCACGTACTTTTCCGCCGCCGCGACGACCTGTCGCCGCACGGCATCCCCCGAGGGGGGGGCGCTTTCCCGTATCCCATCCAGAGAACGCCCCTCCTGGAAGATCCGAGCGAAGTCCTCGGAGAGCCCGTGGGACCGCACCGCCTCCACGCAGCGATCCACGTCGTAGGGGAGGCGGTGGAAGGCCACCTCCACCTCGGGGCGCCGGAAGGTCACCAGGGCGTAGGAGGCCCGGGGATCCCCGTCGTCGGGGCGTCCCACGCTGCCGGGGTTGATGAACAAGGTCTTTCCCCCTCGGCGGGCGAAGGCGACGTGAGAGTGGGCACAGAGCACCACGGCGGCGCCGCACTCCGCCCCCAGGGCGGCGAGGCGCTCTTCGGGGGTGTCGGGGGAGAGGTGCTCCCGGGGAGAGGCGGGGCTGCCGTGGACCAAAAGAACCCCATAACCTTCCACCGTCAGGCGCAGGCTCTCCGGCAGGGAGGCGAGGTACTCCCGGGATCCGGGAGAGAGGTGCTCCCACGCCCAGGAAAAGACCCGAGCCTTTTCCTCCCCTTTCTCCCGGAACCAGGCGGGATCCCGGGTGGGGATCCGTAGCACCTTGCTGTCATAGTTGCCCCGGAGGGAGAGGATGAACCCCTCCCGCACGGCGGCCACCACCTCATCGGGAAAGGGGCCGTACCCCACCAGGTCCCCCAGGCACCACACCGAGGCGGCCCTGCGCTGTTTCGCGTCCCGCAACACCGCTTCCATCGCGGGAAGGTTGCCGTGGATGTCCCCCAAGACGGCAATCTTCAACGTTCCTCGCCTCCTTCTCGCTCCCCCGCCAGCGCCCGAAAGGCCTCCCGGAGTCTCTCCGTCACCCGATCCTCTCCCCAGGAGCGCCACATTTCCCGGGAACGGGAAAAGAGGATCTCGCGCTCCCGGCGCCGATCCTGCCAGAAGGCCATAAGCCCCCTTTCGATCCGGGAAAAGCCCCTCAGATGGCCTTGGTAGATCTCGGTGCGCCGCCGCTCGTCCCGGATGAAGAGGGGCAGGTCCTGGATCCAGACGTCGCAGTCATGGAGATCTCCCAGAATTCCCTGGAGGTCTTTCAGCCTCCGGAGGAGGGCCCCCGCCTCCCCGGTGGGGGGCATCAGGGGGGCAAAGAGCTCCAGGGTGTAGCGCAGCTTCTTGGCCAGGATGCGCAGGGCGTGGTGTCCATCTCCGTCTCCGGGTCGTCCCAGGGCGGCCGATCCCCCCTCCAGGGCCTCCAGGCGGAGGAGGAGGAGCGTGGCCCCCCGTCGCCGGAGGGGGGCCAGCTCCGGCGGGGTCTCCCCCAGGGCCTGGGCCACCCGCTGGCGCCGGATCTCGCCCTCCAGGGTCTCCAGGGCCCCGCCCCGTCGGAAGATCCGGTCCAGCTCCCGGATCAATCCCTTCTGGAGCCGATCCCTCCGCTGGCTTCGCCGGAGGAGCAGGCGCTCCAGGCCGGGGCGCAGGGCCCGGTCTTCCCATGTGTCGATGAGCTCTTTGAGGAAAATTATCTGCACGTCCCCATCCCGGGCCCGGCCCAGGGCCCGGGTGAAGCGCCGAATCTCCCGGCTCCAGAGGGCGAGGTCGCCGGCGGAAACGCTTTCGGCCAGCAAGGGGAGGGCGCTTCTCAGGCGTCGGGTGGCCACCCTCATGCGGTGGAGGTACTCGGGGTCTTCGGCGAGGCGCACCCCTTCCTCCTCGGCCCGCAAGGGGATCAGGCGCTCCAGGACCGAGTCCAGGACAAAACTTTCCGGAGTCATATCCCGTCCCCCGGGGCGGGGATGTGCCATATTCCCCGGTTTTCCACCATGCGGCGCTGGGCGTGCACCCCCGGCTCCCCTTCCCGGGGGTGTCGGGGGACGTAGGACCCATCCGGCTGCAGGAGGCGGGCCCGGGCGGTATCTTTCAGGTGGACCTGCAGGACCTCGTCGCACAGCACCCGCCGAAGGACCGGATCCTGGATGGGAAATAAGACCTCCACTCGGCGGTCCAGGTTCCGCTCCATGAGGTCGGCGCTGCCGAGGAAGAGCTCTTCGTCCTCCCCCCCTCCGGCCCGGAAGTAGTACATGCGGACGTGCTCCAGAAAGCGCCCCACGATGGAGGTCACGGTGATGGTCTCGCTGAGGCCCGGCACTCCGGGGCGAAGGCAGCAGGTGCCCCGCACCTGGAGGTCGATGGGGACCCCCGCCTGGGAGGCCCGGTAGAGGGCGTCGATGCACTCCGGATCCACCAGGGCGTTCATCTTGAAGGCCAGATAGCCGTCGCCGTGCCTTCGGTGCCGCTCGACCTCCCGGTCGATGCGCCGCCGCATCTCCCCCCGGAGGGCCCCGGGGGCCACCAGGAGCTTGCGATAGTCCTTCTGTCGGGCGTATCCCGTGATGACGTTGAACAGGGAGGCCACGTCCTCGCCGATGTCCTCGTCGGCGGTGAATAGCCCCATGTCGCTGTAGACGCTGGCGGTGGAGGGGTTGTAGTTTCCCGTCCCCAGGTGGACGTACTTCCGGATGCCCCCCGCTTCCCGCCGGACCACGAGGCACATTTTGGCGTGTACCTTTAGCCCCACGAGGCCGTAGACCACGTGCACCCCCACCCGCTCCAGGGCCCGGGCCCAGACGATGTTGTTCTTCTCGTCGAAGCGGGCCTTGAGCTCCACCATGGCGGCCACCTGCTTGCCGTGGTGTCGGGCGTCCATGAGGGCCTCCACCACGGGGGAGTTGTGCCCCACCCGGTAGAGGGTCATCTTGATGGCCAGCACCTGGGGATCTCGGGCGGCCCAGGTAAGAAAATCCACCACCGGGCTGAAGCTGTCGTAGGGGTGAAAGAGGAGCTGGTCTCGCCACCGCAGGACCTCGGCAAAGGACTCCCCCTTAGCCAGATCTCCGGGGAGGGCCGGGGTGAAGGGGACGTCTTTCAGATCCCTCCGGTCCAGGGCGTAGAGCTCCATGAGATCCCCCATGCAGACCCGGCCATCCACGGGAAATATCTGGTAGGGGCGAAGCTCCAGGTGATCCGCCAGAAAGCGCACCACGCGCTCCGGGGTGGATTGGTGCACCAAGATCGCCACGGGCATGCCGAAGTAGCGCTGCTCCACCCCCTCGGCCACGGTGGCCAAAAGGTCCGGGGCTTCGTCTTCCTGGATTTCCACGTCCGCATCCCGGAGGAGCTGGAAGGGATAGGCCTGATCCACCGTGTAGCCGGGAAAGAGCGTGGCCAGGCTCGCCGCCACCACGTCTTCCAGCCAAACGAAGCGCTCGATCCGGGGCCCCCCCCCTCCGTCGACGTCGGGCACGGGGACGAAGCGGGGAAACGCCCGGGGGAGCTTGACGCGGGCGTGGCGCTCGTTGCCTTTTTCGTCTTTCAGGGCCACGAGGAGGTTGAGGCTGCCGCTGGAGATGTGGGGAAAGGGTCGTCCGGGGTCCACCGCCTGGGGGGTGAGGACCGGGAAGATCTCCCGGTCGAAGTAGTCCCCCAGGTACTGCTTTTCTTCCTCGCGGAGCTCTTCGAAAGGCTCCACGGAGATCCCCTCGTCCCGGAGGAGAGGGATGAGGTCCTCCTTCCAGATCCTCCGGTGCTCCGCCAGGTCGGGGAGGATGGCCTCCCGAAGGAGGCGGATCTGCTCTGCGGGGGTCCGGCCGTCGGGGGAGGGCACCGCCACCCCCCGGAGGATCTGGCGGTGCACCCCGGAGAAGCGGATAAGAAAGAATTCCGCCAAATTGCTGGCGAAGATCGCCTCGAACTTCACCCGCTCCAGCAGGGGGTGGGATTCCCGCTGGGCCTCCTCGAGGACCCTTCGGTTAAAGGCAAGCCACTGCAACTCCCGGTTGAGGAACCTCCCCGGATCCCCTCCCCCGGCCTCGCCCCCCTCCTCCCGGTCTTTTTCTCCCTGAGGATCGTGCTTCGCAGGCTTCATGGGCTCTTTCGCCCCCCCTTTTTATCCTGCCCCGGGCCGCCAAGGGCTTTCCGGAGTTCCCTTATCAGCTTACCCGCCAGCGCCGCCGCCCGGTCGGAGGAAGCCCCCTCCACCACCACCACCAGGGCCACGTCCCGGCCCAGCCCCTCGGTAAATCCCGCAAAGACCCCCAGGCGCCGCCCCGTGAGGGCGTCGACGACGGAGCCCGTCTTGCCGAAGACCTGGCACCCCGGAACGGCGGCGGGCTTTCCCCGACCCGCCGTGACCACCCGGCGCAGGGCCCGGCGCACCGCCGCCGTCGCCTCGGGATCGTCTAGGAGGCCCCGCACCCGGAGTTCTCCCGGGGGGCAAAAGGGGCGCAGGAGCTTTCCCCCGTTGCCAAAGGCGGCGGTGGCCACGAGCACCTGGGCCGCCGTCACCCGGGTTCGGGGGCTCCCCCACCCGAGGAAGTGCAGGGCATGGACCCCCGAAAGGCGGGTGGCCAGCGTCCCCGAAGCCTCCGGGCCGCACCCCGTCGCCCCCGAAGGCTGGCCGTACCCAAAGGCTATGAAGAGGCGCCGCACCTCCCCTTCTCCCAACCTTCCCCCCGCCTCGTAAAAAAAGGCGTTGTCGCTCAGGGCCATGGCGGCGGGAAAAGACAGCGGAGCCCCCCCGGGCCGCAGGTAAGGACGCAGGGAGCTTCCGTACTTTTTCAGCAGGGCATCGTCTTGCCCTCCCAGGCGGTCGTCCTCGTCGATGACCCCCGCCCGCAGGGCCCCGTAGGCCACCACAGGCTTGAGGACGCTGCTGGCGCCATAGCTCCCCCCGAAGGCCTTCGCCAGGTGCCACCCGTCCAGGATCTCGCCGGAGTGGAGGTCCATCACCAGGGCGCACCCCGCCGTACCCTGGAGCACCCGGGGGGCGACCCCCAGAAGGGGAACGGGGGCCCCCTCCGCCGCGCCCCCCAGAGACCCCACCCCCAGAAAGAGTCCGACCCCCAGGAATAGCCCCCTCCTTCGCGGCGATTCCCGCCAAACTTTCCGGATGAAGCCCTCCCTCCGGGCCCCGCAGGGTCCGGGGATCATCTCAAGGATTTTTCGCCGAAGCCAGCTCATCCCTCACCAGGGTCAGCTCGTCACAGACTTTTTGCATGATCATCTCGAATCGGCCCAGGAGCTCCGACGCTCCGGCCAAGTCCCCTCCTTTTCCCATCTTTTCCAACACATGGGCCTCGTCCCGAGCCCGCGCCGCCCCCAGGGTGGCGCAGATGCCCTTGAGGGCGTGGGACCGCTCCCGCACCATTTCCGGGTCCCCCTGGGCCACCCCCCGGCGTAGGTCCGCCATGAGCCGGGGGTATTCCTCTTGGAAGGCCACCAGGATCTCCCCCACGATTTCGGGGTCCCCCGCCGCCAGGTCGAAAAGTTCGTCCACGTCCACCTGGGTGGGCAACTCGTCCTTTGCCATGTGCATCCCTCCCGTGGGCCCACCGGGCCCCCTTGTCCCGCCCCTCTTCCGCCTGAGGGCCGGGGTCCGTGCTCCGGTCGGGGCCCGGGGCTACCCAAAATAAACGCCGCCTGAGGGAGGCCTTTTACCGGGGCCCCGCCCTCTGGAGGTCGCCCAGGGCCTCCTCCAGAGGCCTCACTTCCCCCTTCCAGGGAACGGGACCCTTTTCCAGGGACAGTAAGGTCAGGAGCTCCCTCAGCTCCTCCTCCCGCCCTTCCTGGGCCAAGGCCCGGGCCTCCGCCAGCCTCAGGAGCACCCCCAGCCGATTCTCCCCCCGGGGGATGCCATCGTCCCCCGCCACGGGCACCCGGGTGCCCCTCTGGTCCTTCAGGGCCTCCTGCAGCCGGACGATCTCTTCCCCCTGCCCGCCCTCGGCCAAGAGGAGGGCGAGCTCCGACGCCGCCACGGCCCGAAGGGATCCCGCCTTGCCCCCCACCGTCACCCTCCGAGATCCCCCCGTGGCCACCGCGCGCTTCAACGCCCCCGGAGCCTCGGCCCGGTCTCCCGCCCTGATCAGGGCCACGCCCAGGAGATAGGAGCCCTCGGGGTCTTTTTCCCCCGGAGACCCCTTCAGGAGGCGGATCACGTCGTCGTAACGCCCCCGGCCGTAGGCTTCCCAGGCCCGGTCCAGGGCCGAGGGGCTATCTTTTTTTCCCCCCTGGCCCTCGGAAGCTCCTCCGGAGCTCCCCCCGCCGGAGGATCACCCCAGGGCCATCCCCGCCCCCAGGAGGAGGAGCAGGGCCGCCGCTAGCCCTCCCCCGATTTTTGCCCCCTTAGTCATGATCCATCGCCTCCCATCCCCAAGAACTCTTTTCTCGGACGATCACTCCCTATTTTAGCGGCGCGGGGGACGAAAGCCAACTGCTACCCGCTCTTGACGTCAGGGAAATAACGCGCCATGATAGCCCCCGGGGGAGCGTTGCGAAACCCCAGAAAAGGGACCATAAAAAATTGGAGGTGGGGATCATGCGAAGATTGGCATGGGCGCTTCTCGTCGTTTTGCTTTGGGGCGTCGGGGCGATGGGGGCCACGGACACGTTCTCCTACGGCGACGTACGCATCACGCCGCTTTCGGGGAACATCTTCCGCTGCGAAGGCACCGTCACGAACCAGTCCGACCAGTTCTACCAAGGGGCCTGCTTCAACCTCTTCATCCTCGACATGAACGGAAAGACGCTGAACACCCTCATGTTCTGTCTGGACAAGGTCCAACCCCATAGCACCCGGGACTTTCGCCTGGACTTCCAGCACGTGAACCGGGACTTCCAGTACCGCCTGGAGTTCCTCCAGACCTACTAGGGGCCCCGAGGGGAGCATAGGACAAAAGGGAGGAATATGCCATGAAAAAATTCTTCGCGGGCCTGGCCCTGGGGACGATGGCCCTGACGCTGGCGGTGGGAGGGGCCTGGGCCCGGGACAACCTGTCCCTCACCTTCGACCTCGCCGCCCTGGACCGCCGGGAGACGAACGACGTGCGCCTCGCCTGGACGGGAAGCGAGTTCCGCATGGAGGCCCTACGGGGAGACCTCCTGTGGTTCCAGTACTTCAGCTTGCCCAAAAACGCCGCCTTCCGCAACAGTTTCTCCCTGGAGGCCGAGGTGTCTTCGGTGCAAGACCGGGGCGTGGCGGGGATCGCCCTGGGAAATCGAAGGATCGACCTGGTGTTTTACGTCTACCTCCACGACCGTCACGGATACGCCCGCATCGCCACCGCCGACAGCTCTCAGGCCCACTTCATCTCGGAGAAGACCTTCTCTTACCCCTCCACCCCTTTCACCCTGGGGGTCGTCTACGACGTCGACGGAGGGGTCTTCACCGGGTACGTGAATGGCCAAAGCGTCCTATCCATCTCCTCCACTTCCTACCCTCGCCTCACCCAGATTTCTTCCGTCAACTCCGTGGCCCTGGTGGGGGGAAGCCGCCACGACCAGCCCTCGGGAGTGGTGGGGTTCCGGTCGTTCTCCCTGGAAGCGGAGTAGTTCCCGGCGAGGTCCGCCCCCCCGGGGGCCCCTTCGATGTCCTCCTCCAGGAGAAAGATCGCCATCGTGGCCCACATTTCGCGGCAAAGCCCGATGAAAGATGGGCGATCCCGGCAAAAGAAAGCTAAAAATCGGGAAGGCTCCGACCGAGCTGGTCCCGGCTCCCCCCGAGGGGACTCGGGGGGAGCCGGGACCAGTGGTCTTGCGGGGCACGCCCGGGGGGCTACCGGGGTTGCTGCCCCCAGCGGTGCTTCATGGCGTCGTAGATGTGGATGGTATCCACAGTGTAGATGCTCAGCTTGTAGTCTTCCACGATGCACGCCTGGGGACTGATGCCGCGCTTTTCCAGCCACTGGTGCATGGTGGTGTCGTAGATGATGGCGTCTTCCGTGTTCCAACACACCGCCAGGTTATCCCCCAGGGCCGCCTGCTTGGGGGCCACGTTTCCCATGATCTGCCACTCGTGGAGCACGGGGTCGTAGACCACGAACTCCCGGGTGGAGACCACCGCCGCCATGCCCCGAGAGAGCAGGGGCGTGGTGATCTGGTCCAACATCATGGTGCTCACGATCCAACGCCGCTCCCGGGCATCGAAGACCGCCGCCCGGTTGGGCTCCCATACCAGGGCGTAGTCGTCCGTGAGGAGCCCCGCCACGGGGGCAAAGTCCCTCAGGGGCATCCACTGGTGGGTGCGCAGGTCGTAGATCCAGCTCTCCCGGTCGTTCCAGGCCAGGGCCAGGTAGTTATGGGTACGGTACCCCTTGGGGTTAAAGTCGTTGAGGATCGACTTCTCCCCCAGCTGGGGGTCATCCACCCGCACGGTCTGCTTGTCCACGAAGAGCTGGACCTCCGCCCCGGCCCCCGTCACCAGAAGAGCCCCCAGGAGAGCCGCCAGAACCAAAAGTCCCCCCATCCTCCGTCGCATTTTCCGCCACCGTCCTTTCATCGATTCTTCCGCTGCTCCGGCCGCCGAAGCCTAGTACCCCTGTCCTTCCACCGTGTTTCCCCGCACCCCCGTGATGTTGATGGGAAGCCCCCTTCGGGAGAGGGAATCCGCCAGATCTCGAGGGGTGCTCTGGTAGAGCACCTCCACCGCCACGGTGCCCCCGCTGAAGGAGGTGATGCGGGCGGAGCGGGTCCGGGGGAGATGGCTGCAGGCGTCCAGGATCTGGTTGGCCACGTTAAACCCTCCCACGCGGGACACCACCACCATCACGGTCTGGGCCGTGGCGGTGGCCGGGTCGCCCCCGGAGGTGCCATCCCCCGCCGCCCCTTCGCCCCGGACGATGTTTTCCGCCATGACCCGGGCCGCCGCCATGAGGGCCTTCTGCCCCGCCTCCTCCGGCGTATACCCCAGGTCCTTTCCCATCACCGTGTCGGCAAAGAGATACTTGCCATCGGTGGCGGAATAGGCCTGGACGGCGATGGCCGCCGTGCCGGTGAAGAGGCCGAACTCGTTCTGCCGGGATTCGTGCATGGTGGCCTTGCCGGAGACGAAGATCTTCACGCCGTACTTTTTCCCCAGGCTTAGGATGGCATCCACGTTGCCGTCCAGCGCCAGGGCCGCCGCCTTGCTCTTGCGGATCTTGGCGAGCTGGGCCTCGTTCACCACCGGATAGCCGTGCTGCATCAGGGTCTGCTTGACCAAAGTCTCCGCCGTCCCCACCGCCGCGTTGGACAAGATTCCCGCCGTCTCGGCGATGACCACCGCCACGGCCTTACCCTTGGGGATGGCCCCCGCCAGCGCTCCGGATCCCAGGAGCAGCATCATCGCCGCCGCCACGCCCCCGATCCTCATGAGCTTACCCATGCTCCGATCCCCCCTTATTTCCCGTAGGTGGCCAGATAGTTCTGGGCGGGAACGTAGTCCGGGTTGATGGTCAGGGCCTTCTGGAGAAGTTCTTTCATCTTCCCCTTTTGTCCCGCCTTGTGCGCCGCCCGGGCCGCCCAGTAGGCGTCCAGGTAGTTCCCCTCGTACATCTCCAGGGCCTTGGTAAACGCCATGTAGGCCTTACGGAAATCGCCGTTGGAGTAGCTGAAATACCCCCCCTTGTGCAACATGCGGAGCTGATTTTTGGTCCCCTCGTCCACGGGGTAAAAGTCGATGATCACCATCTCCTCCGAGGTGTTCATCACGCCCTCTCCCCTCGGCAGGGGAAGGGAGGGGCCCGGCCCCGCCGTCGTTCCGCTGCCGCTTCCCTGGGCGGGGACGGAATAGGGCTGGGGCTGAAGCAGGGGCGGCGGAGACTGGGGCTGAGGCTGGACCAGGGGCTGCGGAGACTGGGGCTGGGGCTGCACT